>Ga0247837_1001198_pt1 | contig 55483 bp, 39 predicted proteins | sample LaCtaG_2_FD_187115 | JGI IMG/M metagenome (GOLD analysis project Ga0247837, IMG submission 187115) | Freshwater microbial communities from meromictic Lake La Cruz, Castile-La Mancha, Spain - LaCruzMarch2015_14.5m | ecosystem: Environmental > Aquatic > Freshwater > Lake | place: Spain: Castile-La... | reverse complement strand
TCCCCTCTTGTCAGTCCATGGCCTCTCTTATGGTCCTTACCCTCCCACACCCCTCATAATGCAAGAGAGCGACCTTCGCAACCGTCTCTCCGAAGCCTTGAAGTCCTTCAACCTCAAGCAAGTCCAAGTGGCGCGCGACACCGGCATCAACAACGCCACCCTGAGTCTCTGGCTTTCAGGGAAAATCAAAGGCAGCACAGCCAAGCTCGACACAGCAATTGAGGCCTGGCTCAGCACTTTGTCCAACGCAAGGCCGAAGGAGCCGGTGGCGCTCGCAGCGGACTGCAGCAGGTTTCACAGACTGGTGCAGCGGCTGAATGAGCAAGGGACGGAGCCGTCTGAGTTGGTGCCGATTCGCATAGATGTGGAGAAGGATGGGAGGAGGATACATGAGGCGTTTTGCTGGGATGTGCAAGAGCCGTATTTCACTCCTGAGGCCTTTGCGGCTTTGCTCTGTGAAGACTTGTCGCTGCCGCAGCCTTTCCAGCATGAAGTTGCGGATAGCATCCGGAAGCAGCTCAGGAGGCATGAGCGCTATAGACCCATGGTGCCGCAGTGCCTCAAAACGCTCGAAATCGACCTCGTCATCGACAACATTGCCTTCAAGGACAGGTTCGTGTGGGATATTAACAACAGGCGGAACAGCCCAGAGGCGTTTGCCCAGTGCGTCTGCGTGGACCTAGGCTTAGGACCCGAGATGGCCACGGCCTTAGCACATGCAATTCGAGAACAAGTGACTTACTACCAGAAGAAGGAACAAATGAGGGGCTCGCCAGTGGTGGAGCAGTTAGCGGAAATCTACAGGGTTAATCCAGAGGAGTGGGAGCCGAAGGTCCAGGTACTCAGTCCTGAAGAAGTGCGACGTCGCTGCTAGTGTAGCTCCACTAGTCCATCTTATAGTCCATGCGGATCACCACTCAGTTCCTCGTGGAGCGCAGTGCTCTGAGCCGCCTGGACAACATCCCTTTCCTAGTGCTGCAGTATGCACTGGTGCTCTTCTACTGGCCCCGCGGCTACGGCGAAGTCTACTTCCTGCTATCCCTCCTACTGCTGGTACTGCAAGTGCTGGCTTATTTGGGCACACACTGGGATAAGCGAGTGCTGGCCTGGGTCTGTTATCAGCCGGGAACCCGGGCGAATGCCACTCATGTGTTGGTTAGACATGACAATGAAAAGCGCAAACACAAGGATTGGACCATTGTCCCGCTGGAGTCGACGGACAAACTCGTATTTGAACATAAGCGGTTCGCCTATGACGACGACAAGAAGGAGTACGCGAAAATCGCCTACCCCGTGAATAACCAGATGGCCTTCTATGCCTCTGCACAGGGACTGGAAACTGAAACACTGGAGAGAGCCAGAAGTCTGTGGGTGGACAATGTCATGGAAATCCCTATCCCGGAGTTTCTGCTTCTACTCAAAGAACACGTCCTCGCCCCCTTTTTCGTCTTCCAGCTTTTCTGCGTGCTGCTCTGGATGCTGGACGAGTACTGGTACTTCTCCCTCTACACCCTCGTAATGCTCCTCGTCTTCGAGTCCATCATCGTAACTCAGCGCCAAATGAACTGGCGCCGTATGAAAAGCATGCGAGTTCCGCCCGAAGACGTCAAAGTCTTCCGCCACAGACAGTGGATCGAGATGTCGAGCAAGGACCTGCTGCCCGGAGACTTGATAAGTCTCGAATTGAAGACAAACAAGCTAGTGGTTCCCTGCGATTTAGCCATTGTGTCTGGGAGTTGCACGGTGGATGAAAGCATATTGACAGGGGAAGCGGTGCCGCTGCTGAAGGAAAGCATATCTGGGAGGAGTCAGACGGATGTGATGGATCTGAAGCGGGACAGTGGGCATTTACTGCTCAGTGGGACGTCGATATTGAAGTGCACAAGAGGCACAAGGAGCGCTACGAACGGTCCTTTATGCTATGTGCTGAGGACAGGGTGGGACACTACCCAGGGGAAGCTAATGCGGACTATCCTGTTTTCCTCTGAGCGAGTATCAGTTGGGAACTGGGAAGCGTACATATTCATAATGATTTTACTGCTCTTTGCAGTCCTCGCGACTGCGTATATGCTTTCGCATGCGCTGTACGACCCTGCGAGAGACCCATACAAACTGCTGCTCAAATGCGTGCTCATACTGACGTCTGTGGTTCCTCCGGAGCTGCCTATAGAACTGGCACTCGCAGTAAACGCTTCTATCATGTCCCTTCAGAAAAAACAGATTTTCTGCACCGAGCCTTTCCGCCTGCCCTTCGCCGGCCGAGCCAAAATCTGCTGCTTCGACAAAACCGGCACTCTCACAGACATGGACTTCACAATAAAGGGCGTCTGTCTGCCTGGCAAGAACAAGGGAGAAAGCTGCACTCTCTACCCTCTGGACAAAAGTCCTGCGGCTGCCTTGATCCTCGGCGGCTGTCAGAGTGTGTCGTGGGTGGAGGAGAAGTGGGCAGGGGACCCGATTGAGAAGGTCTGTTTGGAAGAACTGCATGCAATGCCTCAGGGCGAAGGGGTGTCTTTGAAGACGGGGGATAGGGTCACAGTGCTGCGCAGGTTTCAGTTCCATGCGGACTTGAAGCGAATGACGGCGGTGATTCGGACTGAGGGGAAACAAGGGTCTGGACTGAAGGTGGTCACTAAAGGCGCTCCAGAGGTTATCAAAGGCTTATTGGTGACAGTCCCAGCCTATTATGACGAAGTCTGCAGTTCACTGACCTCTCAGGGGTACCGCACCTTGACCCTGGCTTCCCGAGACGCCAGCAGTTCCGAAGAGCACTCCTTGCCCACCCTCAAGCGCGACGACGTCGAAAAAGACCTAATCTTCGCCGGAGTCCTAGCCCTGTCCTCCCCCATCAAGCCCGGCACCCTGGAAACCATCACTGAAATCCTCCGTTCCTCACACCGCGTAGTGATGATCACCGGAGACAACATCCACACAGCCGCACAAGTCGCCATGGACTTAGGCCTGGGGAAGGAAATTTGCTACTTGGGGGATGGAGGCACGAAGGTCGAGTTGAGGAACGCTGTCGGGGACTTGCTTTCTGAGCGGCCGAGGAATGCGGTAGTCTGCGCACTGGGCAAGGACTTGCCTTTGCTGGCGGATACGGACTGGCTGAGGCATATTAAGGTCTTTGCAAGGACTTCTCCTTCTCAGAAGGAACAGATTATTGACCTGCTTAATAAGAAAGGATTCACGGTGATGTGTGGAGACGGAACGAATGACGTAGGCGGGCTTAAAAAGGCGCATGTGGGAATTGCGCTGCTGAATAAGCCTATGGCTTCTAAGCCTGTGAATCCTATGGAAATGCCTAAAGAAACAGTGGAATTCGGAGACGCATCAATCGCCGCTCCTTTCACCTCGAAAATAAGCAACATTTCCTGCGTGAAATTTCTCATCCAGCATGGTCGCTGCGCCTTAGTGACTACTTACCAAATGTACCGTATCCTCGCAGTGAACTGCCTAATATACGCCTACACTCTCAGTGTGCTCTACATGGATGGGATCAAGCTGGGAGATACTCAGTCTATGGCACAGGGCCTCGTTATTTCTGTCTTCTTCTACTTCCTTTCCACGGCTGAGCCCCTGAACAAGCTCTCCCGGCACAGACCGCCCAACTCCATCTTCCAGCCGGCCATCATGCTCTCCATCTTCCTGCAATTCATCACCCACCTAACTGCGCTTATTTTCGTCGTCAACATGTGCCAACCCTACCTAATCCGCAGCGAAGACTGGGTCCCAGACAAGGAATTCAAGCCAGACGTCCTCAACACCTCCGTCTATTTACTCAACTTCTGGATCAATGTGGTGAACTTCCTGGTGAACTACCAAGGAGAGCCGTTCATGGTGCCGCTTCGACAGAATCGGAAGCTGTACAAGTTCTCCTGCATCGCTTTAGGCGTAATTGTCTTGGGCGTGTTTGGCGCCTTTGACGTGGATTACTACCTCGAACTTGTCCAACTGCCTGACACAGTGGTAAGGACTAGTCAGTTCCAAGTGACTTTGCTGGGCGTGATGGTCAGCGACTTCGCAGTTTCCTACGGCATTGAGTGGGTTCTTTGCGGGAGACAGTACAGCTAAGTTAGGTTAGGCGCTTTTATCAGCTGGCTGGATGGGCGATTTCTCGATGTCGACGGTTTCGTCGAGTTGGGGGTCGGGCTGCTTCTCTTCTTCGATGACGCAGGGCGGTTCGAAGGGCGGACTTGCAGGGGAAATTTCGTCTCCGCTTCCGTAGATATGGTCTTGCTGAGAGTCTCCCGGCGTAATATCATCCGGAAACTGATAATCCAGCTCCCCCTTCCCCCGCATATCCTCCGGCCTATCCAACAACCCCAAAGTATACACTCCATGCGTGGTATTCGGAGGCGGTATATCCAGTCCCGCAGACCTGTCCCCCCCTACTCTCGAGTCCCCAGCCCGCAGCACACTGTCCTTGCTATTGGACAGGTCGGAGTTATCAGCTCCTTGCAGGCCGGGCAACTGCACGGGCAGGTTTTCGCGGTTACGGCGGAACGTGCGAACGATCGTGCTCACGATGATTGGGACGATTTTGCGGATCCAGCTGACGAGGAAGTATATATTCGCGAGCAAAATAACGATGAATAGAAGGATATTTATCTCGATTCGCCAGTTATTGGCCTGGAAATACAGTCCTATGTATATAGTGAGTAGGGACACAAGGATCGATTTCGTCTCTAATAGGTTGAAAACAGGCGTCCGAAAGGGCTTCACTGCCGCATGCACAAACAAACATATGAGCAAAATCGCCAAAATGGACAAAGCCTGCACCATCGTGGACACCGAACTCAGGAAAACAGACGCACAAACAAGCGCCACTTTCCTATACAGAATCACAAACTCCCAGTAATAGTACTCCGGCTTGTACCCTTTGTACAGGAAACTGTACTTGATTTGGATTAGCTCTGCACTCAGTCGCTGCCGGGTGCGGTAGAGCAGGCCGAGACATAGGAGCGGCAGGCCGAAGATCCATACAATTACGCTGGGGAGCGCGATGCTTAGGATGTTTTTGAGGTGAGGCAGGTCCCAGCAGCGGATGGACATGTCGGTGATCAGCCAGTACTGGTGGGGCAGTAACTCTGAGCAGGAAAATATGGAAAAAGTGATCTTCGTCAGGCTCGGATGCAGCACAAACACAATAATCACCATCGAAGTGACCACCTTATGCGGAATCGCCTTCATCTTCGTCACCAACTTAACAAAGCCCCACAGCACCACTGCTAACAGCAGCAAAAGGACCGGAAGCACTACATATCCAATGATCTTTTTATAGAAAATTCCCTCCATTGTGAAGAACTCCTGGCCTAAACACTCGAAAGAGAAGAGTTGGTCGGTGACACTGCCCACTGTTTCTTGTCCGTTGAGGAATAGGGACACGAAGCCGGGCCAGTTCATGTTCAAAGACGCTGCAACGACTACCATTTGGATATAGTTGGTGAATATCTTCACATAGATGGCGAATTCAGACCTGGGCCGGGTCGCCCCCCTTATCGATATAGCCACTGCGATAATAAGCAGCAAAATGCCCCCAATCCCAACTAGCAGGGACAATATCACATTGGAAGTGGTGTTCGGACACTTGTTGCACTGATTACTTCCTTGCCTCGAGTAGCCGCTTTCGCACACACTGCAGAGGTTGCCTGTGTATCCGGCACTGCACTCCCCGGTCAAGGAAGGCTTGCGAGGGTCGGGGGAGCCGAGACAAGAGTCGGCATTGGGACAGGGGAAGAAGGTTTCGAAGAGTTCGTCAGGACGCCAATAGCCAGGGTCTGGGACCATGGTCCAGTTGCCTAGGCACACTGCGTGCAAGGGACAGGTTTTGCAGGGCAGGTCCGGGTTTAGACTATAGGTGCCGCCGGGACAGACGTAGCAGGTGAGGCTTTGCAGCGTCTCGCCCAGAGTACAGTTGCGGAACCTCAGTTCAATCGTCACACTGGGGTAGTAAGCATTCGGGTCGTTATTTAGCACTTTCAAATGAGGGTTTATGGCCGCGGAATAGACCTGAATCCGCTGTAAAGTATCAGGAAGACCCAAAAACGACACATTCCGGAACTCAAAAACGCCCTTTTTGGCCAAAGCCTGCACACTCCCCACTGCAGCCACCTGGTTCAAATCAGTGCTTTTCAGCACTGCAGCACTGCTGCTATCCGCCACCACCACATTCCCATAGTGGTCCACTAGTGCGACTCTTATCACCCCAGCGAAGACTTGGCCGCTGCCCAGACCTGCGTATTGGTCTATTACAGGCTCAGCGGCTTGGGTATGGAAGTAAGCGGATAAAGTGCCATTTGGGGAAATTGAGGCTAAACGGACTGGATAAGAGGCAATTTCAGGGCCGTATTCCGCAGTGTTGTTTTCAAAGGAGTTCTCTGATAATAGCGGGTAATTATCTGCCCAAAATAGGGCTCCGCCCTGCTCTCCGGCGGAGTTATTGACGAATAGGTTGGAAAGGAGGGAAAAGGAACAGGAACTATGCAGGGAACAGACAAAATAGACTGCTCCGCCCCTGTTTCTTTGGATAAGCTCAACGGATTGGTAATTGGCTGCCAGGGCAAGGTTGCTGTAGAACTCGTTTCCCTGCATGTTTAGTGCAAAGCCGTCAGTATAGACAGCGCCGCCGTTGACAGCACTGCAGTGCTCGAAAACACTGTCTGTGATATTGACCCTCCACTGAGTCGCACTATTCCCTGTGACCTGCGCATACACGCAGCCGCCCAACTTAGCCAGGTTCATAGCAAACCAGCAGCTTTCTATCGCCACAATGCTGTCAATTGCCTTCACAGCCGCTCCATAGGTAGCGACTCCGCCGCTGAAATTGACTTGGGAGACCAGTAGATTGGTGGAAGCCTCCACACTGAGGGCTGAGCCGGAGTAGTTGTGGAAGCGGGAGTGGGAAATGGTGACGTTGCCTTGGTTGAAGAGCAGCAGTGCTGCGTTGCGGGGAGCGAGGTTGGACTCCACAGTCACGTTTGTGAGGGTGAGTGAGCAAATTCTGCAAGTCATCACGCCTGCATATTGTTCACCTGAGCACAAGCGGAAATCGGAGTCTTTCACTGTCATTTGACTTCTCAGCCCCAAGAAAATAGCCCCGCCCTGCTCCGCACTTCCCTCTGCAAACACACACCCAGTCACCTCCGCCACACTCATGTCTCTCACGTACAGAAACGCACCCATATCAGGTGCACTTTGATTGCGGAAAGTGCTTCCACTGATATTAAGAAAGGAACTCATGGCAATTATTCCAGGAGCCCGTATCCCCGCTCTATTCCCACTCAGCCCACTTCCCCGCATCGTAAAATTGGACTCCGTCAGTACAATACACCCTAAGTTCCCAGAGACATTTTCTTCAAACTGCGACCTAATCAGCACCACCGCACTCGCAAAACTGGCAATAGCAGAGCCCTTGCCCGCACAAGTGTTGCCTCTGAAGAGGACATCCACAGTGCGGAGGGAGGACAGCTGGTCGACGTAGACTGCACCGGCCATGTTTCCGCTGAAGTTGTCGGTAAGGGTGGAGCTTTGCATGGTGAGGTTGGAGTACATGGATATCACTGCTACTCCGCCTTTTACTGTTGCTCGGTTTCCGGAGGCGACGGCGTATGTCAATTTCCCTGTAGCGCTGTTTGTGAGTATGACGACCGCCCCTTGTTTCGCAGTGTTTCCCCTATACACTGCATTGCTATCCTCCCAAAAGCCCATATCCACATGCACGCAAGTGCCCTCATTTCCCTCGAAAACCGCATAACTCATCACCAGCCTCGGCTTCATAACATCCGAAACCATCACCAAACTCTGTCCCTTGTTCCCCCTAAACACACACCTTTCCAGCCTCAAGTATGTAGGAGTTGCAGAAAGGCCGTGGTGCTCTGAGTACACTACTGCCCCAGTCTGCCCGGTATTGCCCACAAAGAAGGAACTCACCACTTGGACTATGCCAGTGCTGTACTCCAGCCGCAGACTTGAGCCCTGGTCCGCACAGGAATTCCCTTCAAAGCGGCTATTGCGGATACTGCTTTGAGGGCTGAAAAAGAGAAATCCGCTGGAGCTAATGGCAGCGCCTAGGGACTGCGCGGAATTGGCCTGGAAGGAAGAGTCCTTCACCTGCCAGTCGAGGGTGTATTGGCTCTCTGTGATGTCTCCGCGAGTGTCTAAAATCGCGATAACTCCGTGGGACATAGCGGAGTTGTTCCGAAAAGTGCAGTTTTGGACGAGGAAATGGGAGTTGGCGTCTGATAGAGGGGTGAAAACGAACCCTGCGGAAGTGGATAAGGCGGAATTGGTGGTTATGTTGGCTCTGAGAAGGGTGAAGTTGCGTACGCCGGACAAAATTCCGGCAGTTCCGTAGAGTCCTTCGTTGTTATCGAAGGCAGAATCGGTAATAATCACTGATATTGGACTTAAAACCTCATTTTCGGCGCTAATTGCAGTCTGCAATAGCAAACAAACTGGCTTTTTCCCTGTAGTATATCGATTGTTAGTGAAATTCAGGCCTGAAAGTGCAATTTTCCTGCCATTCGCCAGAATCGCAAGCTGATTCGCACCTGTATTGTTAACGAAATGCAGGTCTGAAATGGAACTCTACCTAGTTGTTACCTTTTCCAGTCCCTGCGACACTGTAATTCCCGAAGACCCCGAAGGACAATACCCAGAAAAAAAGTCCAAAAACCGAATTGACACATCCAAAGCAGTGTCTATAAAAACCATATTTTGGCAAGTTATGAAAATACCAGTTTCCACTGATAAACTGACATAGGAACTAGGGTGATTGATAAAGGCTGCTAGGACTGGATTTACTGTTGTTCCAGACAGCTCTCCATTGCCTATAAAGGACGTATTTGAAATTTGATAGACGCCGATGTGCTGGTTGTAGGTGAAGTAGGGCGCGATGTTGCCTTCTATGCGCAAATTGGTGAATTTGACGTAGGCTGGAGGTATGCGGACTGTCACTATCAGACCTCCCTGCAGGATTGTCTCAGTCCTGCCTACTGCCATATTGCCGGTCACAAAGGGACTGGAAACGCCCAATACCTCCCTTTCCCAAGCCACATTTCCCACAAAAGAGCAATTATCCACCCACACATTTTGATGTTCGTCAGTGAAAGATATATGCACAGCCGCTCCAATTCGTGCGGAATTCCCCTCAAAAACGCTGTTTTCAATCCACACATGCACCAAATTGTGCTCCTTGGAAATGCCGTTTTGGCTCTCTATTGGAATCGTCACTGCCGAGTTGATGTATATTGCGCCTCCTACATCCGCCACATTGCCTTTGAAAGTGCACTTCGATATGTGAGTTTCCCGCATTTCCTCGATGAATATGAGGGAACTGCTGGAGGCGCTGACTTCCAGTCCTGTGAACATGTTATTGTATAGGAACTGGACATTCGAGAAAAACACCAATTTGATAGCGGAAAAGTAGGCGAAACCGCTGAAATTGGACTGGCCATTGAACTCATAGCCGTTATTCAACAGCTCGACAGTGCCTGTTTCATAGCTGAAAGAGCCGCAATAGTAGGGCTCCCGACTCTTTAGCCGCACCCACTGTATCACTCCATTGCGCAGTCCCAGACTTTGCACTGTTATATTGGTGAAAGTCACATTGTGCAGACTGATAAGTCCGCACTGGCTTTGGACCAAGGCCAAAGGCTGGTGCTGGATATTGGCGAATGTCACGTTTACGAGGGAAAAAGGGACTTCGGATTGAACGGAGAAAAGGACGTAGGAGAGGTAGGCGTCGCATAGGCTTTTTTCTGCGTAATTGGACGGATTTATGTACTGATTTCGGTCGTTTTGCCATTGCCCGGTTAGCAAATCTTGGGTGAGGGCCGGACAGTAGGTGCAAGTCGAGGAAAAGCAGTCGGGTTTTAGGCTAAATCCGCCTTGAATTCGGACGTTGGAGACTGTTAAGGGCATAGTGACGTTGAAATAGGCAGGAAAAGGGGTAAGTTGCAGGACAGCAGGAGCCTGTGCACTGCTAATGGTTATTCCGAGGGCTGAGCTTTTCGCTAATAAGTCGTAGTTTTGGGTCGAATCGAGAGTATGTACTCCCGCCAGTAGGTATATATTCAGGTATTTAGCCGAGACCGTGGAAAGCGCTTGGTACAGAGACTGATAAGGAAAGACAGTTGTGCCTAGGAAAGGCGCTGCAGCCGCAGGAGACACAAACACGCTAAGAGGATGAGTGCTGTTTACGCAGTCTGCATGGTCGAAGTCACACAAGGCCGTATAGCACTCCGCCTCACAGACTCCATTGCCTAGCATGGACTGGTAACAGCCCTTGGCACAGTAGCCACAGCTACCCTTGTCCCATCCACAACTCTCGGAATTGCACTCTACCTTAGCATTTACCTGGGTCGCACACTGCGTTTTCCAACTGACTCAGTGCACATCCCGAATCCATGCACTTTCCCCAGCAATCCGAATCCCCATCAAACCCACACACTTCATTCATACACGTAACTTCACATCCTCCATTTCCCAGCTACTTGGGACTTACCCAAGTCACTGGACACTGCTCCTCGCGACAGACCAAGGCTTGAGTCGCAATCCCAAGCAGAACCCACCTCCACACTCCAATGGCCATATTAGTGTTACGAACTTTCTGCACTAGGAGCCGTTCCTAGGAAGATGTTTGGGACGCTTGGGTTTCCTGCCTCTTCCGTACTTCTCGACTGAGGATGGAGACCGATTTCTTTTGTCTTGCCCGACTTCTCTTACGATTTCCTCGGCTTCTTCGTCGGGTAGCCCTTCTAGGTCGGAGCCTTCGGCCCATTTCTTGCATTTCTGCGCCATTTCGTCGACTTGATGGGCGGAAAATTTGAAAAAGTCTTGACGCATGATAAGGAATGAGCCTACCTGAGGAGCGTCCGGCTTCGAGTCAATTATCTCAATAGCAGTTTTCTTCCTTAGAAGTTGGACCGAAGCATGGGATTGGAAGGAGGAAGTCAGAACTGCGGCCTGCTTTCTAGCTATTCTGCGCAAATACCTGCGATAAGTCTCTACCAGCAAGTACTTCAGCGGCAGGGAAAACCGCCTTTTCTTGTCCTTTTTCTCCCAAGTTTCCACTATTTCCCTATTGCTCTCTGCAAGTCGGACTAGGAACTTTCGAGTCCCTCGCTGAATGCAGACAATGGCCTCTCTCCACCTAGTGACCAGTGTATGCAGCAAGGACTGCGCCATAGCAGTTTCCACGCAGTCCACAATTTTCTCCAAACGGCTGAGTCTGCGCTTTCTCAGCCACTTCCCGACGAGCGGAATCAGCCGTCGCAGGGACTTTAAAGCGCGGTTTGCTCGGACGGAGTGCATTAGACGCTGCAGTTTACAGAGACAGAAGCTGAAAATCAAGAAAAGCTTGAGGTAGAATCGGCTCCGGGTGCGGATTGCCTAATTGGTTTTCACCAACTTGACTTGGAAGCGAGCACTTGTCCACAGTCCAAGTCCCAGGAACACACTCAGCAGCACCCAGGACTGCGCCACAGCCGCAATTTCCCGGCCTCTAAGTCTGAGTTCCATCCTTCCATTCTTCACTTCCAGTCGCTCTGTGCGCACCAGCTTCTCCCGCATCCACTGCTCCTGCTTCAGTGTCTGCGCCTGCCGTATCCGCTCATCCCGGGTGTGCGCCAATGTGCGTAGCCGCTTCATCTTCCGCCGGGGTGTGAACTGCGCCAAAGACATGTTCTGCAGAATCCGCTTCTGCGCGGCTACAGACTCAAACCTGCTTTTAGTCCTATGCAGCGGGGAGTAGCCTGGGTACTGCTTACTCAAAACCGCCTCTTGGTGCGAAGCTTCGAAGCGAGGAGTGCCCAGGAAGAAAAAGGCGAAGCCCGGCCTTTCCCCTCTCCTGGACCTAGACAGCGGCTGTGTATCGTCCTTCGCCTTTGTATGGTCAGGTAGAACAGTCTTCAGACGCAGGAGAGTGGTGGGTGTCTGCGTCCTGCTGCGTGGGAGGAGTGGACTCTGCATTAGAAATGCTGCTTTTCCGCAGGTTTTCTTTGCAGCTGCTGAACGAGTCGCAGGTGAAAGCGCTCAGTATTACCCTGCCCACCTGGGTGCTGGATACGTCTCGTCCCTGTCTGCGCAAGAGATATGCCTTCCGCGACTTTAAGGAGGCTTGGGAGTTCATGGAGATCGTGGCTAAGGTCGCAGAGGAGCACAACCACCACCCAGAGTGGCTCAATGTGTACAACACTGTAGACGTGGTTTTGACCACTCACGATGCCAAAGGCGTCACGAACAAAGACTTGTGGCTCGCGAAGTTCATGGACAAGGCGGAAACCATGGTCAAGTTCGAGCACGAAGAGGCCTAGACTAATCTCTTTCATGCATAGGCTGCACATTAGCCTTCTGAACTGCAATTCTGATATGAGCGAGAGGTATAAATGGTCATACCTGGATTAAAAAGCGAGCTCAAATGACACATGAATATATGAACCTGCTAAGTGACTTAAGGTGACCTTCTCATTGGATATATGCCAAAGATTGAGAATGCACTTGCCTAATACGTGTGTAGATGACATTAGTAGAACAGTTCTAATGCTACAACACTCGAATCTCTCTCCTAGGAAACTGAGTAGCTATTACATCCCTAGCAGTGGAGGAGTATACTTCAAATGCCTCTTCCGACCCCTCTTTCCCCTGCTCAGCCCTGCCACTATGTCGCGCCTCTTGAAGTCAATTACTAGGAATATTCACTTGCACGATATCATCCAACTGGGGAAATGCTGCTGGAACTCGACCCTGTGTTTGTGTGAAGCTAGTGAGGACATCAACACCTTTGCATATATTTAATATAGGTAAGTATGAGACATTCAAAGATGAGTGTCGTCTGTACTTTCTAATGGACAGACTTCTACGACTCGCTACACCGCCGTCCTGTGCATGCTGGAATTTGCACGAGGTATCATTTACAGTACAGCCGCCTTCTAGACGTGGAAAGCTACCACTTATAGACTTCAGCACAGCCAAGTACTTGCACGGGTGAAATTGCACAGTAATTGGCACTCCTAATAGGTGGCTCTGAGGTGATTACGGGCAGAGGCTACAGCTTCTCAGCGGACCTGTACAGTTGGGGAGGCAGTTTCATACTTGGTTTTCCTCTTTTTTGAGAAAATGATGGAATCACTGGGAAAGGGAAGACATGGACGAAACTATCCAAAGCCGCATGAAAGCTTCTCATACTAAACTGGGAAGTCTGCGTCGATACTTCTGCTGGACGTATAGACTGCTCTAGACCTGCTAAAGCGCTATAGCCTAGTTTAAACTGAGTCCCCTGAGCTGAATATATTTGCAACCCTACCTCCAAACCGCCTGCTCACAGTGCTATTTATGCGTTTTCCCATCGGGGGCTAAAGCCCATATAAATAATGGTAGGCAGCAAGGAAGAATCCTGGCTTCCTCTACTGACCACTCAAAGCACAGAAAGCTCAGGAGGCCCCAAGAAAGGCAATGAAGCGCTGCAGCTGAATGCTCTGCGGGTCAGGAGGAGAGAGAGGGAGCGGGAACTGGAAAGACTGGAAATCACTCTCAAAGAGATGGAAAGGCAGAGGAGAGGTGCAGCCGGGGAAAGGACGGGGGAAGTGGCGGATTTGGAAGGTGTGAAACAAGACCTGTAACCTTCACGCAGTCTGCACCTTTCAGGCGAAACGCAAGTCCTTTCCCACCTTCACTCCCGCACACAAGTGGCCCTCAACCACCGCAAAGGCCAAGCAGCCTGGCTCCACTCCCAAGTCGCCCAGTACAGCGCTAGGGTCCTGCTTTGCAGCGAGGAAGCCATTGCTGCGGAGTCCTTTGTAGCGGGGCTTCGGAGTGGAGTGACGCATAAGGGGGAGGAACTGGGTGAAAAAGCGGGGAAGCAGCGGAGAGAAATGAGGACCAGTGAGGAAGGACTGCAGGTGTCTGTTAGCACGATGAAGCGGAAGTGGCGAGAAAGTCAGGACCAGAGTTCCCAACACCTCCAGCGTCTCCACAGCATCCACTCCCTGCGCAAGCGCCTGCACCAACAGCAGCTCTCTCACTTCCAACTCCTACTCCACAAGTCCCTGCAAGAACTGCTGCACGCCCGGATCCAGCGCGCCATGAACAACTTAGTAGGGACTTTCGGCTCCTCGGACCCTGCAGTCGTCATTGAGAAGCTGGAAAAGGAGAGGAGTCAGGGCGAGGGGCTGCAGAGGAATGCGGATTTCTTGCTTGGGCATGTGGCGGGACTGCGGAAAACTGCGGCAGCGCTGAAAGGGAAGAGAGAACTGGCGGCAAAGCAGAGAGGAGGCGATGGGAAAGACGGACTTTTGCCAAATAACGCAAGTTCTTTGCTGATTCTCCACTCTCAACTGCACTCCCAAGAGCAAAAACTGCGCTCTCTCAACATCCTCCTATCCAACGCCCACTCCACCCTCCTCCACCTCCTTTCCCGCTTTACCTCCAAAGACCGCCTCCACATCCTTAGTGCCGGCCTCCCTATTTACCAGCACTACTCCCTGGAAATTACCTTATTAGTCTTCGGCAAAACGGTCACCATGGCCTGGGAGTGGACTGTGCAGCGCAGAGCGATTTGGGGACAGCGGCAAAGAACGGCCTTTGTGAGTAAACTGGTGATGGGGAATGTGCTGAATAAACGACCGAGTCTGATTATGAGAGAAATTCCCAGAGATTCGCTGCAGCTACTGGGAAATCGGACTGTGCCGCTGCTGCCGCCTTTGAGCAATACGCCAGAAGCAGAGGAGGAAATCGAAGACATGAGAAAACAGCGAAAAGACTATAAACGAGGGAAAGCCGGACTTCAGCCCAAAAATGCGGCAATCCCTAACACCCAGACTGAAAGAAGCAAAGGCTCCCAGAACCAACTTCGCTCCTTCGCTAAGGAAATCCGCTTCGTCAACACTACTCGCCAGCACCTTTCCTCCATCCTGCACGCGCCCAGCGCCACCCCCCGCTTCTCTGCCCAGGGCCCTAGCTTTAGAGCCAGCTGCTAGCATATTAATGTCGGATGTGACGGATTGGGAGCTGGAGGAGCGGGTTTCGGCCCTGCAGATGCAGGACCACTTGCAGAGTCCGAGTCCGGGACAGAGACTGCAGGGCAGACTGCAGCCTGTGAGTCCCAAGGGAAGGCGGGAAACGCATTTCTCTACTTCTCCGAGGACGCCTTCTTCCCCAGTGTCCTACTCCCTACCCCCCGAGCACGCCTTCAACCAAGACTTCGACCTCTGCTGCCGCGGAGTGATGCAGGGCAGCGAGGAAAAAGGTCTGGACGTGCAAGACCTGGCCGAGGTATTGGAAGGATTGCACATGCTAAGGGCCGAAACCACAGCAGGGAAAGAGCTAATCAGGCGCTTTTGGGAGGTCATGATTCGGCCGGGAGCGGGGAAAATACCAGTGGAGGACGTGAGGAAAGCGCTGAAGTCGATATTGGGCATTGTGCCGGAGCCCAGTCCCATATGGTCTTCGGTCCTAAGGTCGTTCAGAAGCTTCGCAAGTGCGCGTTTGCGGTATTTCAACTTGGAAGCGAGTACAATTGCCTCCAGCTTCCCAGCCAGCCTGCACAGTCCTAGTCGCGACAAGGAAAATTCGATTGTATTGGGACAAAGTCCGGGCGGGACTCCCAAAAGCGGCAAACCGCAGCTTCCCTTAGGAAGAAACCCCGCGGTTTTGATGCGGGCCCGACCCAGTCTCTCCCCTGTGCGCCTCCCCACCCTGCGCAAGCCTTTGGCCACTGTCAAGATTAACCTCACTCCCTCGAAGTCGGAGATACTGAAGCTGTACAGAGGCGACAACCTGAGGGAAGCGGTGGCTGAGTTCGCCTGCAAGCACAGGCTCAAGCAGAGTGAAAGCTCCAAGTTGCTGCAAGCGCTAGAAGCGCAGCTGTGCAGGCAAGCTCCCTATTGCTAATCTCTGCCTTAGGCCTAGGGCTGAGGACTGGAGTCGGAAGGCTGCACAGGGTCGGAACTGGCAATGTTTGGGAGGATTGGAAGGGCTTCGCTGCTTGGCTCTGGGGAAATTCCGCCTTTGCCTTCGTTTTCTCCACTGATTTTCTCTATTTCTTCCCTTTGGTCTGCTTTTGGCTCGATTTCTGCAGCTTCTGAGGCTTCTATTGGCTTCGATGGGCTTTGAGGTCTCTCTTCCTGCTTAATTTCAGCTTCAATCGCTACTTTTTCCCCACTTTGATCGAAATTCGGCTTTAAATCTGCTGAAAACTCTTCTTCTTGGGCAACAAAAATAGGCTTTTCCACTGATTCCTGCGGATTTCCCTCTATTTTGCCTATCTCCCCTTCGTCTTCCAGTCTAGAAGGCGATATTTCTTCTATATTCCGGACTTCAGGCTTGGAATTTCCTTGGAAATCTGAAGATTCAGCAGCTATTTCCATAGGGTTTTCCTGTATTTCCCGCTCATTTTCTGCCTTTTCAGGGCTAATTGGCCGCTTTTCCTCTTCCAAAGGCTGACTTTCCTCTGCTTCCAGGTCCATAGCCTCAGGACTCCTAGGCCTCTGTCCCTCTGGAAGCTCTTGGAAAGGGACGAAAACGGCACTTTCCTGTGCAGGAGCGTTAGTTTCCGGTTCCACAGGGTCACTTTCCCCCACATCCTGGGAAGGACCCGAGGCCTGAGGTTCATTTTCTGCCTTTTCAGGGCTAAGTGGAGGAGTTGGGTCTTCTACTGGCTGGGAAGGACTGTGGGTCTCTTCCTGGGCTTGGGGCTGCACTGGGCTGTCGGTAGGACTTCTAGCCTTGGGCGGGTCTGCAGACTGTGGGGGGTTTTCAGGACTTTCTGAGCGGCGGAAGGGGCTTTTCTCCCTCTCTTCCGAAGGCTTGATAGGGCCTTCAGGCTGGACAGCCTTTGGAGGACTATGCTGCTCGGTAGTACTGGACAGCTGCTCAGCCACTAGGCTTCCCTGAGACTGCTGTATCACTTCTTTCCTTTCCTCTCCTGTGTCCGTAGGGATTTCCTCTGGCTTCCTAGTCTCTATTTCCCCCTGCAATTCCCTTTCCGCCTGCTTTGGACTGTCCAGCTGTCCTTCTCTACTTTTGTCCTGTTTCGGACTATCTGTTCCCTGCTCTATCACAGCGACACTCTCCTTCGACTCCTCGATTTCCGCCTGCTCCACTGCAGTTTTTCCTATTGGACCTGAGGACACGGGCTGAAAGTCCTCATCTTCTTCATACTTTTCCTCCTTATCGCTTGATTCTGAGGACTTTTTTGCGCTGCTAGAGGAGCTAGAAGCCGATCGATGACTTGCAGGGGACTTTATACTGCCTTTGGCCTTTTCCCCCTCTTCCCGAGACATGGAATTTCCCTGTAACTCCCTTTCAGCGACTTCTTCCTGTGCCAAAGGCTCTGGCAAAGCCACTTCCCCCTCTCCACTGTGTGAGGATTTGCGACTTTCAGGGAGTTTCTCGTCTTCCTCGTAGTGTTCGTCTTCGTAATCTTCAGGACTAGAAGAGCGAATGGCCTGCTTATCTCTTTTCCCCTCCTCGGAACTGGGAGTGCTGGGCTTGGGAGTGGGGAAATGCTCAATTGGCGCTTCAGGAACTGGCTCTTTCCTGGGAATCATGAGATTGGGTTCGGAATTGGTATGATTAGAGGGAATAGGACGCTTGAGAGCAGGCGGGTTGAGTGCGGGTTTGGGCTTGGGGACAGGCTTGGGAGGCAAAGAAGTGGCTTCTTTTGGGTTTTCAGAGGCGGAATCTTTCCCTGTAGCGGATTTCCCAGGCTTCCTTTTCCCCAGCATAACTAGCCCCTGGCTCTGAAACGCCAACCTCTCCACCAACTTCTCATACCTGTCCCTCCCTTCTCCCACAATATCCCTCGCTTCCGCCTTTGTCAGTTTCAGCACGAATCGGTCCTGCGTCTCCACATCCATCGCCTTCAGCTTGATTTTGCTTTTCAGCACTAAAACTTCGACCATAAAGTACTTCTCACCGAGACTGAGTCCCCGCTTTAGCACGGTTTCGGGCTGGGCGGGTTTGAGAGGCGGGAGCACTCTGGGTTTGCTCAGTCTTGCAGAGTCTGGTAGGCTTGGGAGCAACTGGGGCTGACTCATTTGTCGGCGTAGGTCTGAGGGCGAGTCTGCACCTAAGACATAGGGGTATTGGCAAATATTGCGCAGAAGCCGCTCGGTGTCTTTCCTGTCATGTCGCCACTGCTCCGTGCTGTAGCTGGACTGCCGGTTCTGCAGTCTTTTCAGCAGGGCCTGGTTCTCCAGCGCCACTCTCGTCAGTTCCTTCTTTCGGAATTCACGATTCAGGCTTTTGTTGCGGCTGGCAGCTGTCTGCACAGTTGATTTGGCAGTGATTATGGCTGACATGCGCTCGAGCAGTTTCCGGTTTTCCTGCTCGATCACTAGCACTCGGTCCTCCTCCATCTGCTCTTTCTTGCTTCGGGCCCGAGTAGCGGACCCCAGGGCGGGCTTCGCAGTGTCCAGAGTGGCTCGAATGCTTCTAAGACGCTCATTGTGGAAGGCCTGCTCCCGCTCCTCCCACTTCCTGCTTAGTACTCGGTTGCTCACTGGGATTTCTCGATGCATTATAACTAGTCAATATCTGCTAGACTCAGTGGTCAATTTGCCTTCTTTCCTGCCCGTTCCTTCCACCGAAGTCCTCAAAACGATTGATTTCTGGCTCTTGGATGCTGGAATTCCCTTGACTTCCTGCTTCGGTACAATGGACCTAAAGGACACAACCCCGAACTTCGCTTCCTCCACCTTTACAATACTGTCCGCAGGCAGCTTTAGTGGAGAATGTGCCTGTATAGGCTCATCTAAAGTGGGCGAAATGGTCAATTCGCCAGAAGGGAATTCCTCGAAAGTGCCCTTTTCCACTGAAGACTGGCTTAAAATGGCTATCGGGGGGACAATTGGGTCAGGCTTAGGGACGGGAATTGGCCTTTTTTCAGTCTCTTTGGCTTGCAAATCCACCAGTATTTCCCTATTTTTGCCCTGTTTCGGCTCTCCTTTCGGTATGACTTGTCGCCTTCTGCTCTGTGCAGTCCAGCGCTGGGCCTGCAGAGAGGCCGGGGGCAGGTCTGGCTTGAAGCTGGTGTGGTGTTTGGGGTTGAAAAAGACGGCGTTTGGCTCGTATTCTCCGTTTAAAACGGTATATTTGCGCTGGAATTGCTCATATGCTTGTGAAAGCATATCGAAGTCTTTGTGTTCGTCTATCTCGTCCACAGGCTTGAAGCGGCTTTCAGGGTCGGAAACCGGCACTCGGACGTGCAGTCCATTGAACATAAACGGGTCCTTCGTGCCTTTCAGCTGGTGCAGTCCGGAATCAGTCTTGAAGGTTATCTTGGAGCTGTGCTTTATCGCGTCTCCTTTGCTGTACTGGTCCTCCCGCAGCTTCAAGTAGAGCAGAGCCTGCGCAGTGGTGGCTTTTTTGGCATGGTGAGGGAGCTCTTTGCGGCAGGTCGGGTGTGTGTTGGTGCCGTACTCCATGTACTGGTCTCGGACTAGGTAGGAGTGGGTGTCACGGGAGCCCTGCGTAGCTAAGTCTGCGAGGGTTATGCGGGCGGGGTAGGGAGGACCTTTGTACCCTACGAAGGCATCCCAATTGGCTTCGTGTCGGTCCACTATCGTTTCGCCTAATAGAGTCTTCATCTTCCCTCCAGAAGCCAAGTGCGTCCACGACCTCGACCCCGGCCTTTCCAACAGCGTCACTCTCCCCCCAGTAGTCCCCGGCCTCCGTCCCAGTTCCTCCGAGTTCTGCTCCCTGCTCGTCGTGGACCGAATCCCAAGCTTGCTCAGGTAGTGCAGACTGTCGCTTTCCACCCTGTGCAGACTGGAGTTCAGTGCTAATTCGCATTGCTTTAACTGCACTGCGGCTTTTTGGCGACTGGTGTGGTCGGCGGATTTTAGTGCTGTTCGCAGGCGGCTGAGACGCGGTTCATACTTGGCTTTGGCCTTTTTGGCGCTTTTGAAGGTTCTTTCACTGACTTTCTGGGAAATGGTCTGATATATGTGCTCAGAGAAGGCTGGTTCGTCCATTATACAGTGCTAGGGACAGCAAGAAAACTATTAAAGTGTGTACAATTGGCGTTTTGAGATACATTTGCATAAAAAGGCGATTTTAGTAGGTTTTTGCTGGGAGAAGGACTTCGAAAAGAGCGAAATCAGATGAAAATTCGCTTTTTTCGAAGTTTATAATCAGATTTCCTGCAGATTTTTAGGAAAACATGAATACATTTCTATTTTACAGCCTTATTCGTATGAAATCGCAAATCAGGCTTGGGCGGCTTCTTTAAAGTCAAAACTCCTATATACATTTTATTTTCCCAGCAAAACAGTCTAGAAAGGTTCTTTATCGCTGCAATTTGACTATTTCTTCCTTCAAACTGTCTATTATGCACCCGAACAGTGGATATTTCCGCCAGTTCCCCCTAATACCGCAATATCAGCTTCTTTCAACTGCCTTTCCCACTATAAATGTCCCAAGAGCACTTGAAAGTGGCAGTTCGCGTGCGTCCCCTGCTGCCTTCCGAGTCCCAGCGGCAGTCCATCGTCCACTTAGACGCTGTACTCTCTACCTAGTCCTCCAATACCATCAGGTTGAGCGACGGAACTCATTACTCAGAAGCGAAGTACGACATGGTGTTCGGGCCGGACTCGAGTCAGGAGGACGTATTTGCCTTCGTTAGGAGCGGCATAGAGGGCAGTCTGAAAGGATACAACTTCACCCTATTCGCCTACGGCCAAACCGGCTCCGGCAAGACCTACACCATGTTCGGGGAGTCCTGGGAAGACCAGCGAGTCTATCGAAACAGAGCACGCGGAGCCCACAGCATAGGCGCTGCCCTGGGCTCTAGAGCCCCTGGACTGGTCCCTTTGGCTGTCAGCCTCCTTTTCCCTCTGCAGACCGGCAAGGCCTTTACCTGCTACTGCAGTTTCATGCAGATTTACAATGAAAAGGTGTATGATTTGCTGCAGGACCCTATGCGGTCGAAGGCGCTCACGGTGCGGGAGGACCGGGAAGAGGGGATTTACGTGGAGAAGTTGGCGGAGTATGTGGTGCAGACGGCTGAGGACTGTCTGGGTCTGCTCAGCACTGGGGAGAGGAATAGGGCGGTTCGTGAAACTCGCTACAACGCCCACAGCAGTCGCTCCCACACCATCTTCCAACTCCTCCTCGAAAGCGACAAAGCCAACAAGCGCGGCACTCTCAAGCGTGGCAAGCTGAACCTCTGCGACCTCGCAGGGTCCGAGAAGTACGACAAACAGGGAAGCATGGCCCAGGCACATGTGAGGGAACTCACCAATATCAACCAGTCCTTGTTGACGCTGGGGAAGGTAGTGGCTGCGCTGGCCCTGGGGAAGGGTTATGCGCCGTATAGGGAGAGTAAGTTGACGAGGCTGCTGCAGGACTCGCTTGGGGCTAATACGAGGACTATCCTCATCGCTACGATTACGCCCACTATGTAACTTCCACACAGTGACTGTGCTGAAGAGTCTATCAGCACCCTCAAATTCGCAGATCGAGCCAGGCAAGTCCTCGTCACAGTCGCCAAAAACGAAATATCCGCCACCAGCGACAAACTCGTTTCCAAGCTGCAGCGAGAAATCCAATACTTAAAGTCCCTGCTGAGCCTTCGAAACCAGGGCGGCGCCGCAGTAATTGAAAGAGAATTATGGTCACTTCGGCAAGAAAACGAACAGTTGAGGCAGATCTCCACCCAGCTTTCCCTCGAGGAAGTACAAGTCTTGAGGGAGGAAAACAAGCGACTGAAGCTGCAGTTGCAGCAGGTAGCCAAGGAACTGCCCCGCAACAGCAGCTTCGCAGGACTGGAAAGTGAGGACAGAGGCGAAAGCCAGCCCTCGTCTGCTCTGGAAGTCATGTCCACGCCTGATTACCGTCCCAACGCAGGCGAAAGCCGGGACACTGACATATACGAAATATTAACCCGGCAAGGGACTGATATCAAAGCCACTCTCACACAAATCCGTAGGAAAGAACTGCGAGCTGCAGGGTTGAACCTACAGCGGAGGGCGATAGCAGAGGGCAGGTGTCCGATATGCACACTCAAAGTGCCTTGCGGTCACTACCAGACGAGGGCGGAGCTGCCTGAGAGGCCGGCGGGCGGAGAGGAGGAGAGGAGTGTGATTTTGAATATAGCGGGGATGGGGGAAATGCAGCAGGGCAGGGAAACGCGGGAACTGCTGTCGGTGAGGAACTCCAGGTTTCCAGGCATTTCAAAAGGAGACGATACCCACCAGCGACGAGCCTTGAGTTACCGCTACCGCGGCTCCTCCAATACCAATGCAATGCCCGGCCGCCTCATAGATCTTAAAGAAGCCCACAGCCGCAAAAAGGCCCTCAAAGCCGCTGAAAAGAAGCTGTCCTTACTAGAGAAATTGGAACAGTACCGAGAGACGAAGCTGCGGGCGGAAGTGGAGAAGTTGGAGATGGAGAAGCAGGCGGAAGAGCAGCAGGCACAGAGAGACAGGGAAAGGGAGGAAAAAAGACTGAGTTATTTGCAGAAACAGAAGGAAAAGCTGAGGTTGTTTGAGGTGCAGAGGAGGGAAAAGGAGGCGGAGGAGAGGAAGCAGACGACTTTGGAGGAAAGCAGGCGGAAAAGAGCGGAGGCTAAGGCGATAAAGGCGAGAGAGGCGAAGAAAAGGCTGATTGAGGAGTACAAGCGGAAGAAAAGACTGATCGAAGGCCTGGAAAGCGACCAAGTGCAAGAGCTAGGTGAGTGCTAGGCAGAAGAGGACATCCTGCTCCGAAGGAGCCAAGAAGACCGCACAGCCTTCCACACCTCCATCGACGGTCTCTATCCCCTCTCCAGCCCCTGACCTAACTCCCTAGTCCTCCATATTTCCCCATCGAACACGTAATGTTAACAGGGCTGTTCTGTTTTCTCCCCCTGCTCGCCCTTGTCCAAGGGCTTTTCGTGTCTCCCTACGTCAAAAACATCCCCCAAAGCGAACTACGAAGATACATCGCCCAGTCCGACTTCCTCTCCGCAGTGATTACTTACTCGGATAGCACTAAACTGTGTGAGGAGATGGAGCCGCACTTGACTAAGGTGGCGGAGACGTATGCGCACTTTATGAAGACGTATGCGGTGGAGTGCAGTACGATGGAGGAGCCGAAGTGTACGCCTGAAATGGCAGCGAAGCTTCCAGGCCTGCAGCTCTACTTCCCCTACGGCTTCGACCCAGAAACCGGGCAAACCCTCCTCTACCAGGACCGCTACACCGGGCAACTCTCCATGAAAGCCTTCGGCGACTACCTAATTGGGAAAATGCCATACTACGGCAACGTCCTGACCTCCGACACCCTCGACCCTTTCCTCTCCTACCCCGGCCTCAACAAAACCATCCTCTTCTCTGACAAAGAGCAAGTCCCTGGGCTGTTCAAAGCCATGACCGCGCAGTTCCGAGCCCGGCTCGACTTCGCAGTCGTGTGGAAAAACCAAACCAGCCTAGTGGAGAAGTACGGAGTGAAGTGGTTCCCTACCCTGCTGACCATTGCAGGCGGCAAGCAGTTTGAGTACGACGGAGAACTGAATTTCGAGGATTTGAAGTGGTACTTAGGACTTCACGCTTCCAAGGAAAGGATGCAGGACAGACTGCTGCTGAGTCCCTACAACCACACGGAGGAAAGCAAGGCTACGAGTTCCGCGAACTACACTGCCGCTCTGGCTGCGGCCAACAAGACCGTAATCACGCTGTTCCACGAGGGAGGGGAGACTCCGCAGGTCTGGACGGACTGGCGTTACCTGTACCAAGGCCTCATCACCTTCCTAGACCTGGACTGCAGTAGTGCGGACAGCAAGGCAGTGGCTCAGCAGTACGGCGTTTCAGCCTTCCCGAGCTACCTCCTGCACCCGGAAGACAAGACCAAAGCCCCGATTTCAGTCGACTCCACTAACATTGGAGACACGCTCAGAAGCCTGTATGCACGCTTTATTGTGGATTTCGATAACGTCACAAGAACCCAGGCCATGGACTTCATGAAGGGAGACGACCGGGTGGTCTCCATCCTAGTCTCAGAGGAAATCCTGCCTCAGTTCCAGGCCCTATCCAGTGACGCCTACCTACGCCAATATGTCGTATTCGGACATAGTCGACTGCAGAAGGAGTACTTGCTAGGGCAAATCAAGGTCCCTAGAGTGCCTGCGGTCATATCTATGCGCGTGCAGAATGAGAGTGACTTGCATGTGCTGGAGTACAGTGGCAGGCCGGAGGACTATAACAACCTCAAGTACTTCTATGAGGAGCAGGCTGTCACGTTCTATCATAATTACAGTAAGGTGGAGAAGGAGGATTATGAAGAGGAGTTGGTGGATGAACTGTACTCCCGCAGCTTCCAGTCTCTGTGTGGACGCAAGTCCTCCTCTATCTGCGCTATTGCGCTCCTGGACGGCGAATTCGTACGCTTTACTTAGAAATCCAAGAAGAACAAGGAGGCACTCACACTCATGCGCAAGGCGAAAGTGTACAGCGAACGTCGCAACCGCGCTATCCGCTTCTCCTGGCTCGACGCCACCTGCGAATTCGAACTGCGCAAAGCCCTGGGCATCAAGGAAAAAGAGCTGCCCGCCCTACTCTTCTTCCAAGGCGCAGCCCAAAACCGCACTTTCAACTACACTGGTGGCTGGGACGAAATCAAAATGCGCATCCAAATCGACAAAATCGACGGAGGGAAGGAAAAACCTGGCCAAAGCGCGAATTTCGCATTTACAGACAGAAACTGTGGGGACTTCCATAAGGAAATGGACCGCTTGGTGAAAAGCAACCCTGACAACACCAGAAAACAGGCGCTTGAGGAGTTCTTGGAGGAGGAAAGGAAGAGACATGCGGAGGGTGGAGAGGCTGGGAAGGCCAAAAAGAGGAAAAACCGCAGAGCAGAGCTATAGCTAAAGGGTTAGGACCGATTTTAGGCCTGAATGTAATGGATTTCTATGAAGAAGTGAGAGTTATGGGCGAAACTCGCAGGCATAAGGCCTTTTTGGCAGTCGAAAGGACGTCCCAGTGCTATTTCGTGCTGAAAAAGTACTCCTCAGGGCACAATATACCCCCCTGGCTTTGGACTTCCCTAACAAGACTGAAAGACCTCCAAGCCCACCCTACACTCCTTTCAGTGGTTGCTGTGTCTGTGTACGGAGCCAGTGTGTCTGTTGCGCTGGAGTACGCCGATGGCGGAGGCCTGGACCAGTGGCTCGACCCAAGGCATGCAGAAAGGCTCGATGAAGCCTTTATTCTGCGAATTCTGCATCAAATGGCCTCGGCTTTGGCCTTCCTTCATAGTCGGAATATCGTCCACGGGGCTGTGCGGGTCAAGAATATGTTCCTATTTGGTCCTCATAGTGACTTGAAATTGGGCGATTTGCTGGATTTGCCGGCTGCTGCGCAGGCGCCCTACAGTCCGACTAGGGCTGAGGATGTCAGGGCGCTAGGGTCAGCTGTACATGAACTTTGCACTTACCCGCTTCCCAAGCAGTCCAAGAAAGGCAATTATCAGCAGGTTCTTCCGAATAGCGGCCAGTGGAGGATTAATTCAGAGGAATTGAAGAATTTGATACTTAAAATGATGAATTCTCAGGGTGAAAACAGTCTAAGTGCAGAGACTATCCTAAACAACGAACTATTATCCTGGCTAGAACCTATCATTCCCCCACTAGACCCTGAAAACGAATACGAATTCCCCCAGCCAAGCCTTCTTCTGCCCCGTAAGTCCCCCTCCGCCCAGCCAATCCAAGACTTCCTCGTGAAGCTGCTAGGCGCAGACCGGTATGTTGAGGCTTATATAGTGGTGCAAAGGGTCATGAAGGACCCAAGTCAGGCCCACTACCTGTCCACCCCTTGGAGTTCTTCACTACTGAGTGTATTGTCGAAGGAGGAGGTGAATGCGGTATTACTGCTGCTTAAACTGCTCTATGTGAGGGAGGCGGAAGGCAAGTAAAGTAGAAATAAAGGGAAAGGCCTTATAATGGCAGAGCAGGAGTACTCTGAAAGGGAAATCCTGTTCACTACAGCCTCCCACAGCACAGTACTGGCCACCTCTCTATCCTCAGGCAAGCCCTTTGTCCTAAAGAAGTACGTGCTTGACTATGACTACCGCAACTCCTACAAGCGAGAAATAGAGGCGATTGTGCCTATTAAGCATCCCTACCTGATATCTGTAGACAGCTGCTTTTCCATCGAACAAGGCATTTGCGTAGTCTTGGAACAGGCAGCTGGGGGCGGCTTGGATAAGCTTATCGCCTCAAAAGGACAGAAAAAGCTGGAAGAATCGTTCATACTGAGAGTGCTGTGGCAGGCTTTAAGTGCACTGGCGGAGTTGCACAGTCGCCTGCTCAAGTTAGTCGATGCACGCGCTGGACCCAGTCAGCCGCTGGACCATCGCTTCATCTGCACTGGCAACTTGCTCCTCACCTCTGACAACACTGTGAAACTGAGCGAACTAGTCAACTTAGTCCTCTCTGTGACTGTTCCTCGGCTGAGAAACGACGAAAAGTACAATTGGTACCGAGCTCCTGAGACTTTTAGTGGCCTTTACAGTCCTGCGGCGGATATATGGAGTTTGGGAGTGGTGCTATACGAGTTATGCACCTATGATGTGCCCTTTAAAGGCAGAAATGCGCAGGAAATGCTGCAGTCTATGCAGAATAGGCAGCTTCTGAGGGTGCCGGAAGGCCTTTATTCTGATGGCTTGAGAGAAGTTATAGTTGAAATGATGGCTTTGGACCAGGATAAAAGGCCGAAAGCGGAAAGTTTATTAAAATATCTGCTATTTTCCCCATTTCAGTCGATTCCGAGGCGAGAAAGAGTCGTTAGAGAGGAGAAAGGCCCGAAAAAATGGGTTCCCAAGCTCATAAACTGGGCCGAAGAGAAGGAAAACAGGGTAATTCTCGCACGAAACTACGAAGAAGACTACCCCTTCCCAATGCCCGGTCTACCCCCTGTTTCCCCTCCTTCCCCCAGATACTTGCCCTCTCTCCGAGAGTTCCTAATCGACTCTCTCAGTCCCACAGTCGTCACCAAAGCCCTTTCCATCGTGAAGTCTCTGTTCGAAGGCGGTCTCGTAGCGAAGTACTCCTCAAAGCCCTTCGAAGCGCCACTACTGTCAGTGCTGAGCAGGGAAGAAGTGGTGAAGTACCTGCCACTGCTGAAGGTGCTGTGTGTGCGGGAGGACAGGGCGCTGGAAGGCAGTAACAGCTGTCCGCAGGGGGAGGCCGAGCTGGGCGAGGCGCTTAGAAGGGCCAATACTACTTCGAAGCTCGACTTTTCCACCCACTAGTAATAGCTTGTCAGTTAGAGATTGTTTCTGTAGAGATATTCAGTAACTCGAACCTGTGGCTAGCGCTCGAACACCATAGTAACCGTATATAACCTGTAATGAGCATTTCGTCCTTCAATAAGACCAAATAAGTGCTTTTCTAATAGAATTTGGCCTGACAAAGACCCAGAAACAGGCGTTACCGCTCCTTTTAACCTGTTTTCCAGTATTTTCAGCCATTTCAAGTCATATTTCGAACTTTGCCATACTTCGGCTGGGCCTGGCTCGCATTTTCTAGCCGCAGACTCACTCTAGCCTAAAGTCCTTATAACTTGTTCTAGTCGATACGTAGCACATAAATGATTCCTTATAAGAGACCCGTCCGACGGACTGCGGGCCCCCATGCAGTGGCGGGCGAGGCAGGCAAGCCTGCAGGCAGATATGCAGTGACTATGTACTCTTTGCCTCAGATTGACGAGATGGACGGAGCTGGACCTCCTGCGGAACTGAGCAGGACGATACAACCGAAACTTAAAAGAAAACCCTCACTGGAGATGATCACTCCCTCGCCCTACGCCAGCACCAACACTCCCCTCCTCCCTCGCTCTCTTAGCGTCCCTAAAGTCAAGTCCAAACTGCTGCACATGAACAAGCCAGCGGCAGGGGCCAAAGGCCGCTCCTCTCCTCGTCCAGACTCCGCCTCCCACGACCCCGCCTCTCTGAAGCGACACAAACGAGGAGGACTCAGCTTGCAGATGGAACAGCAGGGCGGAAGTCGCAAGCCAACTGCAGGCAGGGAAACTCCCAATGGAGCGCTCACGTATTCGAGCACACCTCAAGCTGGGAAACTAAACGCCTCGCTTACCCGCTTTGCCAAAGTTCCCCGTCCTTTGCCTTCCTCCATGACTCCCGTTTTGTCCCTTCCAGAAAGCCACCAAAGTCCTTCTTCCATCGAAGAACTGGACTCTGCCTTCACCAAAGCGCTTTCCTCAGTCTCTAAAACGGACCTACGAGGTCTGCTTCGAGTCTACCACAAGTACTTCGCCGAGGCTATAAAATCAAGCAGGGTGCTGGCTTCTGTGCTTTGGAAGCTGAAAGAGGGCTATGAGATGGTAGCTGAGGAAATGCTCGACAGGTATAATAGGGAAGTAGCCCGGTTTCAGGGGGAAATTATCACCCTGCAAAATAGCATTTTGACGGAAGTTGAGGAGAGGAAGACGCTTATGAGGAAATTTGAGAAGTTGTCCAGAGAAAATATCGACCTGAGTCATGCGTGTGAGAACTATGAGTCCAAATGCAACGAGTACCAAGAAAAACTCTACGACATCGCCAACACCAAACTAGACCACTACCCGCCCTCCCCAGACGCCTACAAACTGCTGCTCTCCGAACTGGAAAACTACAAGGGCTGGAAGGCCAAGGTCATGCGGGAACTCAAAATCACGCAGTCCAAGGAAAAGAAACTCGTGCAGTTGGTGCACGCTTTGAAAAAGAGGGGCTACCCAGTCGAGGAAGTGTATAATTCGGAAATACGCACTCCTGCGCCTTCTATCAAGCACTCTGCGGCTAGAGTAGAGGAGGAAGGAGAATCGGAGCGACTTATCAACTCGCCGGCAAAGGCAATTCCTCGACCTGCGAATGTGCCAGCTCTTAACCTTGAAGGAGTGGAGCCCGACCTAGACTCCGAGTCCTCCCACTCTGACTCCTACCAAGGCTCAGAACTGGACCTCAGCTTTCGCAAGACCATTTCCGACTCCTCCACTCATATACGCACAGAGGGACCAGACCGCTCGGACAGAAACAAGGAAGAGTTGAAGAAAATGAGTCAGGACTTTAAGGCGTTTTCGGCTGCTCTGCGGATAGGGAAGACGGTGCCGATGGAGAAGGTGTAATGAATAGGGAAGATTAGTAGATATGGAGAGTTGTTGTGGGACGAAGGGAATAGCTCTTTAGAGATCGCGGTCTTGTCGCTTGCTTATATAGTGGTGCAAAATGTCGGCGTACCAGCTTCCCCCCGGCCTCGAGGCTTACCGTCCCCCAGTGAGTGACCAGCTGCACGCCCAGCTCTCTCTTCTCCTGTTCCTCGCCGGCTTCCTCCTCTTTAGCTGGCTCACTGTCTACCTCGTCACCACGAAAAAGGAAAGCCGCAGTCTGTCCAAGGAACTACTCGTGGTGGGGTCTACCAGTGTGATGTGGGGCCTGGCTGCGCTTTTCGGCCTACTACATGCAGGACTTTATGTCTAGTTAGGAGCAGGTAGCAGGGATTTAAATGTGGAGGCAGGACAGAGGGACGGGCTGGGTGTCTGCGAGGGAGGGACACAGGCCGGATATTATACCCAAGGCGGAGGTCAGTCCAGCGCCGAGTGTACTGAGGTCGAGGAAAAACAGGGACTGGACTGAGAGGAAGGGAGAGAAGAGGGCGTTCTACGATACAATAAGCCAAGAAATGCAAGAAATGCAGCAAGAAATCTCCTCCGACCGCTACAGCAGCCAGCGCTACACCGAAGCAGTTTCCCATAGAAACTCAGACGCTGAAGTGGTCTACCTGCGCAGCGAAGTCCATCGACTCCGAGAAGCCCTCTCCACCCAGAGAGCCACAGCTCTATCCGCCGGCGAAACTTTCCTCCAAAGAGAAGAAAGTCTCAAGCGGGAAATTGAGCGGCTGAGGGCTGATTTAGTGCAAGAAAAGGGCAGGAAAGAGGCAAGTCGCAGACTTTCGCTGCAAGCGAGCAGTAGTCTGAGTCACGGACCAAACACTCCCATCACAGTCACGCATCAGCCCTTTCCCGGGCCGACTGAGTGGGCACACAGACGTACTTAGAGGTCTAACTGACTAGTTTTATAGTATTTCCGTGCTCAGGACATTTCAAAGACTATAAATATAGACGAATTGGGAACTTTACTGCTGTGAAAACTTATATGTGGTCTGCAAGTAAAGTCAATTTAAGCTGCATTTTGCTCCATATTTCCCTGAGCGCGTTGGGTTATAGAGAGAAATGTCCAGTGAGGAAGACAACAACAGCAGGTCCGCTTCCCCCCAGTCCAAGAGCGACGACGAACAGCCCCAAGCCGAAGTGCTCTCTGAAGCCGCAGACCTGTCAGACCCCTCAGTCCTCACTCGCTGCACCAGCCAATATATGACCAAGTACGAGCGAGCGAGAGTGCTGGGAGTCCGCGCTATGCAGATCTCTCGCAATGCGCCGATCTTGGTGGAAGTGGACCCGAACGACACAGACCCGATGCATATCGCTGAGAAGGAACTGCTAGAGCGCAAGCTGCCCTTTATGATCAGGAGGTATCTGCCGGATGGGAGTCATGAGGACTGGAGGATGGATGAGCTGGTGATAGAGATAGAGAAGTCTTAACTAGTCGAGGTCGGGCAGGTCTTGCGAGCTAGCGGCTGAGAGGCGCCAGAAGCAGTTGGACGTGAAGCTCTGCTGGTCTGAGGTGAGGTCTGAGAAGAAGAAGTCAGTGGAGCAAAACAGGTCATATCTCGGCGACATCTGCTTGCCAATGTCAATGTCCACCAGCTTTTCCTTCAAGTTCTCAGCATTGAGTACGTCATGGTGTCTATGGTGCTTCGTCTGCGGCACTTCCCGCTGATTCAAGTCCTCTTCCTCTTCCTCCTCCAGGTCCCGCTCCTCCTCCACCTCCTCCCTACGTATCTCTCACTCGAGCTGCTCTTCGGGCTCTTTCTTGTCTATGGACGCTAGGAAGGAGGAGAACTTCTGGGTGGACTTTACCTCTTCTTTGATGTCGTTTGGCTCGTCGGAGTCGTCTTCCAGTGTATCTGTCGGTTTGGACCCTCCATACGGCCTGCCTTCCAGCTCCAAAACAGTATTGAGCGTATTCGCAACGAAAGAAGTCCACTCCAACTGCATTTCCGCCGATATCTGCAGGTCTACAGAGGCTTCCAAGGCTTTATTCACAAGTTGAGCCAGTCGAATCGCATGCCCCATATACCCCGCTCTAACAACCCTCCCAGACTCCAGCTTCGCCTCTGTTTTCCACTCTAGCAGTCTGCTAACCAGCCCGGAACTCTGCATGAAAATGCTCTTTTGAGAGACGTTGGGGCAGTTCAGGACACTTTGGAGCAGTTGGAGGTAGGTTTGGTGCAGAAAGGAATTCCAGGGGTAGTGGAAAAACAGCTGCGTGCAGAGGTCTGGCAGTTTGGACCTGCCCACGACCCCTTCCAAAGCCTGTATGTCCGCCCGGTATATAGCGAGTAGCATTTCCACGCATTTGAGCCTGGCTTCTCCTACACCAGTGCTGGGTTCCTGCGTATTTTCCAGGTCCAGGAGGCTTTCCAGCAGGTGAACCGACCCTTCCAGCATTTCCTCCAGCTGCAGTAGTCCCTCGCCCACCAGTTCCAGGAAGAACGGGTGTCCGAGAAGCAGGGCAAGCAGGGAAAAAGCACTCGCTGAAGGCCCGGCAAAGCACTCAAACAGACGCATAAAGGTGCTAGGACAGAAGAGCAGGGAAAACACCACTTTCCAACTCTTCATTTCCGTGTTCCTCTGCAGACATTCACTCAGTATGGACACTGCGTGCACTGCCTGGTCCCCACCCTCACACACCATCCCTACAAGTCGCTCCACCAGTCCCTGCCTTTCCTGCACATACTCCTCTGCGTCGTCATACAGCAATACACGCAGTACACAGTCTGCTATGCTCCTTGCCCGGACCTGCTGCACGAGCTGGTCTAGGTAGATGTGGTCCTGGGCGCAGAGGATGGTGAGGAGGCGGGGACAGTTGCGACTGGCGAGGATGTGGAAGAGCTTGGAGAAGTAGCCTGCGAGGGTGAGGTTCAGAGAGGGGGAGGAGAGGAGGCTGAATAGGAGGGCGAGGAGGTCGGGGTCTTCGAAGATGGATTGGAGGAGTTGAGGCGCTTCACAGCCCATTAGTTCCGCAGCCAGAAAAGGGTGCTTGTGCCCTCTGCGGTGGTCTGCGTCTGCAGGCGGCTCAGTGACCAGGAGACTCAGCAGGTCGTGGAGTCGGGCAGGAGTGAAGCTGGGTGAAGAGTACAAGGCCAGAAACTTGGGGTTTTGGTTCTTCATCTCTTGGACTACGTCTTCATCATCCAGCACTTGGTCCAGAGTGGTCTCAGGTTTGGACAGCAGTTCGTCGAAGGCTTGAGAGTTCCGAAAGTTGCGCAAGTTGCCCCAGAAGGCCCCGCTGAAATTGAAAATCATTACGCTCCATTGACCTACAATCTAAGGAATGCTCAGACTTGGCGGGTTTTACATAGAATCGGGCTGTTATCGCTCCAGCTCACAATAGGCCGGACATGTCGATTTAGCAAAATATCACACAGAACTGGCAGACTGTCTGTGTGTTTTACACTGTCAAGGTCGCTGGGAACTATATGGACTTTCGGCTGTCTTCCCTGCTTCAATTAAGTACAATTTCTCGTATGCTAGGGAAATATTGCTGTCTTTCAGTCTCCTTATGATTCCGCATATTAGCGGCTTTTGGTCACTTCCAGTGCTAGAGTTTCTTTAGGCTGCTAGTCCTCGTAGACTGGAATTCATACATATCAGCTTATATGCAGTGAAGCCGAGGCAGAGACCTAAGCTCCTTTACTTCCATGTCTATGCCAGTGGCTAATTTAATGGCTAGGGTAGAAGGCTACGGCGGCCTCTCAAAGAACCAGGAAGACTTGCTCAGACTGGGCTACTGCTTCAAGTCTCTCGCCACTGTGACCCTCTTCACTAATGCGAACCCGCTCACCTTCAAGGCCAGAGCTGCTCAGAAGGCCGAAGGCAATGTGCTGGCTTCGACCTCTCTGAAGATGGTCAAGGACAAGTTCACCTTTACTCCCAAGCGTCGCACAGACGGCATGGTTCAGTACACCCTGCAATACGCTCCCAACGCGAAAGTCACTGCCAAGGCGGAAGCCAAGACCACGGAAAAGGCAGGCGCGAAAAGCACTGAAATCACAGTCTCGACGGAGTACCGCAAGTATAACTATGCGGTCAAGGTGGCAGGAGTGCACCCCAATCCCGCTCTGAAGCTCACAGGCACCTGGCGCAAGAATAGCCACGGACTCGGCTTCGATGGGAAATTCCTACTGTCGACCTCTCGCTTTGTCAATTACAACTTCGCTACGTGGTATGAGTCTGTTGGGCAAAGTATCGTGCTGAAGCACAATGGGTCGGATGCGAATAAGTATGCTCTGGGGGAGTTGGTGCTCAGCTACTACAGAGCCGTAGCGTCCACTGTCAAAGACGGAGCGCCCACTGTCAAAGACCAAGCGCCCACCACCCACATCGCTGGTCTCGCCAAGTTCCACATCCCCTCGAAGTCCACATACCTGGAGTTCGGCGGCGACTACAAGTGGTCCGACTCCACCACTCTGAGAGGGAAAGTGAACAGTGCTGGGCTCGTAGGTCTGGGCCTCACTCGCAAGATTCTAGCCAGTTTGAATTTGACCCTGGGAGCTCAATTCGACACTACGAAGTTGAGGACTGACTCGATCTCTGGGTATAAGTTCGGCTTCAAGCTGGATTTCAACTCCGTCTTTTAAGCCTAGTTAGAGGTAAATGAAGGACGGGGATGGAGTGGTGGTGAAGGAGTTTGGAGGGACTGTGGGGGCGGCGGGACTGATGCTGTGGTCGCATGGACTGCCGGTGTACTTCTGGATGGCGCTGGAGTACTGCAAGGGAGGCGTCTTTTGGCCACTGGATGGGGACATGTGGGCGAGGATGAGGGTGGACTTGGTACCTGATTGTACGTCTATATGCATGTACTTCGGCTTTGTGGCTCTCCAGGTCTTCTTTGCCTACACCCTGCCCGGCCCAACCGTCAAAGGCCTGCCAGTGCCCTCCGAAAACAACAAGCAATACGAATACCACTGCAACGCCCTGAGCGCCTGGTACTGCTCCCTCCTGATCCTATTCACCCTGCACTACACGGACCTAGCGCCGCTCACACTGATCGCTGATCACTTCGGACATATGATGGTACTGGCGATGGGCTTCAGTGATGTAGTGGCAGTGCTGGTGTATATAGCTGGGGTGAGTATGGGGAAAACTACACGGATGTCGGGGTCGCTGGTGTATGATTTCTTCATGGGAGCCTGGCTGAACCCTCGCATAGGCGAACTAGATTTGAAGCTGTTTGCGGAAATCCGAGTGTCTTGGATGACTCTCTTCTTCCTCACCCTCTCTGCAGCAGCCAAGCAGTACTCCAGTCTCGGCTACATCAGCTCCGCAATGGGCGTAGTCCTGCTCGCCCACTTCCTCTACAGCAACGCCTGCATGAAAGGCGAGGAATGCGTCCCCACCACCTGGGACATCTTCTACGAGAAGTGGGGCTGGATGCTGGTCTACTGGAACCTAGCAGGAGTCCCCTTTGTTTACTGCTTCCCTGCCTACTACATCCTTCGTAACAACCCTGTACTGCCTCCTGGCTTCGCTGTAGTGCTAACCGTTGTACTGCTCACAGCGTACTACTTCTGGGACTCTTCTCAGAGTCAGAAGAATCGCTTTAGGATGCAGCTGAGAGGCACGTACATCCCTCGTAATAGCTTTCCTCAGCTGCCCTACGGCACTCTGGCCAGTCCGCAGTATATCACTGCGGAGTGCGGGGACAAGTTGCTGGTTTCAGGGTGGTGGAAATACGCCCGCAAGGTGCACTACACTGCAGACGTGACGATGGCCTGGGTGTGGGGCCTGAGTTGCGGCTTCTCAGGCCTTCTGCCCTACTTCTACCCAGTGTTCTTCATGGGCATGATCTACCACCGCTACACCCGAGACCTGCAGAGGTGCGCACGGAAGTACGGGAAGGACTGGGACCGCTATCTGCGCACAGTGCCCTACGCCTTCATTCCCGGCCTCTTCTAGTCTAATCCAGCTAGCAAAACACCCAATGGAGGCAATTTTCCTCAAGGAACTGGAAGCCCTGGTGCGTCCCTCCTCCCTCCTACGCCGTGGGTGCTCGAAATGGGCAGCTTTGCGACTGTCCTCAGAGACCGAAAGGAAGGACCTGACTGGGTACATGCTGATTCCACTGCCTGAGGAAGCCTGCATCCTAGCCTTCCAACTGGACAGTCTGAGGGCGAGACTGCAGGTGAAGCGGACTCAAGTGGTCTTTCTGGCGATTTACAGCATTTGGAGACTGGTCAATCCCTTCACTTTGAAGGGGATTTCGAAGGGAGTCTACTCCTCCCTCCTATTGGCCCTGTACAGTCGCGTATTCGCCCTGAATGAGGACTACCCAGACCTGCCCGCCCTCATTTCTCTCGATATTTCCCAAGACTTCGCCCAGTTCCCGGCTTTGGTCTTTTCTGAGTTCTACAACGGCGTGTTTGCGGCAGTGGACAGCTGCACGAAGTCGAAACTGGCTTCTGAGTATGTGAGGGCACTGAATAAGCTGGCGGATACGCTCAATAACTCAGACTGGATGGATAATAAGGACTTGCACAATAGACTGCATGTGAAAGCGGACCTGCCGCCGGGGTATGAAGGCTGGATGAAGCCACTGCTAAGGTCTATTCACGTGCCTGCCTTAGAGCCCTTTTACTCAGCTCCCAGAGGCCTAATGCCCCCTTGCACCGCCTCTGCCCTGGCTTCCCCTCGGTATGTGACTGTTAGCCGCACTGCCACCGCTTACAGCCGCACTTGCGGCCCTTCTGGCTTCCTTCCTAAGGACAAACCTAGGAAAACGGACCCGATTTTGTTCAACTTAGACCCTCCGCCCCCTTTGCCGCCCTTTACTATCGAGCCTGAGGAGTTTCATATGCGTGTGCCGGGCCCTGTGAAGCCGAGACTGAGGTTTAAGCGACTCAAGCACCTGTACATTACCAGTCCGCTGTCCAAAATCGCGGGAAAGGGGAAGAAAGAGACGATGATTCTGGAGGAAATCGTCAGTAGACGGGCGAAAGAGCCGATAAGGGTCACGTCTCCGTTAGATATATAGCTAATAGATGGCTAAGGAGGACAGAACCCTGAAATCGGTCTGTAACGGCAGAAAATGGGTAGAAATCGTGAGGAAATTGGCAGATTTTAGAGCATTTTGAGGATTTGCGGGCAGATTATAGGCCATTCCTACTAACATTTGGGAGGAAAGTGAATGCTTCAGGACTCAAAGGCCGAACTCTGCTCTCCTTAATAGAAATAGCCTCAGGCAATGCACCGTAATGCAGCAGCTGGGGAATCTCATGGTCTCCCTAATCACTAATATGAGAGGTCCTCCCAACACTCGTCCGTTATCCGGCCCTGAGTCTCTCCCCAGCGCACTCAAGAAAACCGCCCAAACGGGTCCCTCAGACACTATCGACCGCAAGCTAGAAGGCTTTTCCCAGTCCAGATCCGGCCCTCGAGACGCCAAAGGGAAATCCACCAAGTCCTTCCAAACCGCACCCGGCCAAGCCCCTGTGGAGGACGAATACATCCTCAATCTGCAGCGGCAGATATACTTCTTGGAGCTGGAGATTAAGCTGTTGAAGGATCAGGACAGGGAGAGGGGCAATATGTTTGGGGGACAGGGGGAAACTGGCCCGCTTACGGAGAACTTTTGGGCGTTGAAGAACAAGTATAGTGCGATGCAAAAGGAATTGGAGGGCAGAATTGGGGAACTGAGCGGGGAAAACAAGGACTTGGTCACCCGGGCTCAGACACTTCAAATGAACCTAGAGCGTGCGAATCGCGAGCGTGCAGATATGGAAGACCGTCTTCGCAAGGCCACAGCCGCCTTCGACGAAGAGAGCGAGAAGTACCGGCGCGCACTCAACAGCGCCTCCACCCAGCGCGAAGAAGCCCTGAAGAAGCAAGCCGAATTCGGCAAAGAAAGAGACCTGGCCAAGACCTGGGCCAGCGAGCTCCGCATCAAATTCGAGCGTCAAAAGCTGCAACTCGAGCAACTCCAAGAGAAAATGGCTCAAATGGAGGAGTACAAGAACAAGATGATCGAAGAAAAGAACAAACAAATCGTGGACTTGCAGGACAGTGTGCAGAGACATAAGGAGGACATGGCCAATAACACCACTATGAAGACTATGGAACTGCAGGTCAAGGAAATGACGCAGAGGAATAATGAGTTGTTGATGGAGAGGGATAATATGGTGAATAAGATTAGGGCGTTGGAGTACTCGAAGGACATTGTGGATAAGGCGTGTGCGCAACTTAATGCGGAAAAACGCGCAATTGTCGGCCAACTGGAAGAAACGAAAGCCGAACTCGACAAAGAGCGTCTCTTCCAAGAAGCAAACCTCAACAAGCGACTAAAGGAACGCGAACGTCGCGAGCTCTACGCCGCCAACCAGCAAATCGAAGACTCTCGCAAGGAAGCCAACTACCACATGGACCAGTTCAAAGTCAAAGTGACCGAAAACATGTCCCTCATCGAGGAGCGGAACAACCTGAAGTTCGAATTGGAGGAAGTGAGACAGAAAATGGAGCAACTGATGCAGGACCATCAGAACTTGCTGGGGACGTTTAGGGGTATGGAGGGGGACTTCAAGGAGGCGCTGTTCAAGTTGAGGCAGTTTGAGGATAGGAATCAGAAGTTGGATTCGCAGTGTGGGAAGGCGGTGGATGAGGCGCAGTCACTGTTTGCGGAAAATGCAGAGCTACGAGCAAAGGTAAACTACATGACCAAAAAGCTGGAACTCAACGACCAACTGAAGAACATCGACCTGGAAGAACTGCGGCTGATTTCCAAGTCCAGTCTGCAAGCGAACGATACCATCAACCAGTTCATTTCCAAGTGGGGAGAAGTGCAGACCTTCCAGAAGAGCTAATAGGTAGCTTCTCTATGGCGGCCTAACGATGGATTCATTATTCAAATGAATAACTATGAGGTGTTGTCGGTGGTTGGGACAGGGGCCTACGGCGCAGTCCTGAAGGTCCGCAGAAAGGCAGACGGCCGCATCCTCGTGTGGAAGCAGATAAACTACGGCGCCATGACCGAAAAGCAAAAGCAGCAGTTAGTGACCGAAGTAAACGTCCTGCGCCTCCTCAATTCCCCTAACATCGTCAAGTACTTCGACCGAGTCCTGGACAAAACCAACACGAAGGTCTACCTAGTCATGGAGTTCTGCGAGGGAGGAGACCTGAGTCGCATCATAAACAGAGCCAAAAAGGACCAGGAGTTAATATCGGAAGACTTGGTCTGGAGGCTGTTTAGTCAACTTGTGAATGCGCTGAATGACTGTCACATGCATAAGGAAGGCAAAGTCCTGCATAGAGATTTAAAGCCGGGGAATGTGTTTTTGGACGCAGGGGGAAATGTCAAGTTGGGAGATTTCGGCCTTGCGAAGGTTATGGGAGAAGAAACCAAGTATGCGACTACGAATGTAGGCACTCCGCTGTACATGTCTCCGGAGCAGTTAAAGGAAGGCAGGTATAATGAAAAGAGCGATATATGGAGTGCGGGGATCTTGTTGTATGAGTTGGCTGCCCTGCGGGTGCCGTTTGGTGCGGACTCTATGGTCAGCCTTGCGAATAAGATCCAATCCTGCCACTTCGACCCGATTCCAGGGACTTACTCAGCGGAGTTGCAGAGAGTTATTGCGTGGATGCTGAGTCTCGACCCGAACCAGCGTCCCTCCACCCAAGATCTCCTCAACATCCCCCAAGTCGCAATGAGACTGCGAGAGCGACGCATAAGGGAGAACATGGGCGTTTTGAGGAAGAAAGAAGAGGAAATTCGACTGTTAGAAGCCGAAGTAGCCCGACTGGAACTGGAATTGCAGCAAGGGTCCGGAGACCTATTTCCCTCTGAGTCCACTTCAGAAGCCTCCCCCGAGGCAAACCAGCAAGTGGACCACAGCTTTCTGGAAGCCTTGGAAAAGCCCGAAGTCCGCAGAAGCACTTCGCCTATTTCTCGAACAATACCCAAGCGGAATGGAAGTGCGGACGTGACCGGAAACAAGGAAAATGAAGCCTTGGATACGAAGAAAAGCAGGGTGCAGCGGGCAGTTCCCCGCTTGCCTCTTAGTAGGGTAAACAGACTGGGGGTGTAATATGGCGTCTGTGACTGCAGAGTGTCCGCCTGCACTGCTGCACCTGGTCGAGCCTTCAACTACTTTCCGCCTCAGAAGAAGACGTCGCTTCGACCTGGAGTTCCGTAGTCCCGCTCTGAAGCGCTCTGCAGCCACAAGCGCCGCATTACTGCACTGGCTCCGGGACCTATCAGCCCTGCAGCGACAACAGCTCTTTTCCCTGGAAAACCCCTGGCTCTCCACCATGCTGCGCCAAATGTTCGCCCGCAAGCTCAAAGACGGCGAAGGGAAATTCACCGTAATCTCCGCTCAACGCTGCGACAGCGACCAACTAGACGACTATTTCACCTTCAGTTCCCTCACCTGCGACCCTGCAGCGCTCAACTACGAACGCGAACTGGAACAGCATATCCGCTTCTGCGACACTTCTCAGTACCTGGACACTGTCACTTTGGCCCCGGAACTGTTCACTGACTTTGAACGGTGTCTGGTGCTTACGCAGCAGGTTTCGCAGAGGGCGGCTTTTCAGACGCCTTGCTTGGTGCAGTGGGACTCGGCTGCGAAGTCGTGGCTGTGGCAGTGTCCGCCGTGGGTGCTGGGGAGTGCGGTGGGCCTGGGGGCGCTGGCTTTGGCGGCGTTTGAGAAGAATTGCTGGGCGAGGTTCTTTGAAGCGACGGGCAGGGACCCCAGGGCGCCTGGGGAAACGCAGGGATTCACCTGGGACGTGTTTCCTCCTGACGTGTGCATTGCTCAGCTGGACACTCTCAAAGCCTTCTGGAAGTCTCTCGAGCCGCAGCGTCGCTCCGCCCTCATTGGCTCCACCGCGGACCTAAACACTCTTTTCCAGCTCAGCAAGAAGACCTACCAAGAACTGCAGCAGAAACGTAGCGATTTCCCACTCCTCCAGTCCTGCAGCTACTCCACCAACTGGAAGCTGAGCGCAGGCTACAAAGAGCCCTACTACGCAGCCATCAAAACCCGAATGCAGCGCTACCTCAGTCCCCGCAGTGCAGACTTAATCTCCAAAATGATGGACGAAGAAGGCGAATATGTTGAGTTTTTGCTGCTTTCTCCACTAGAACGGACTTTATCGATTTTTGACATTGTCGCGAGGAAAACTGCTGAAAAGCTAAAAGAAGCCCTAACTGCACAAATTGCCGACGACATATTAAAGGCAGAAGAATGCCAACCTGCGAAAAAACAGACCTGCAAAGGGAAAAAGAAGAAGAAACAGAAGAGGAAAGAGCCTGTACTTGCCCCTGTTTTGCCTGTACAACACATTATTCGCATCGACAGTGCTGCTTTGGCGAGGGATTTGGTGATGGAAGTCCTCAATTCTGCGCTTTTGCAGGCCTCTCAGAGGGTGCAGGCTGCGGAGGAAGGCTTCCAGACCGTCCAATCCGGCAGAAAACGGGTTGAAAAGCAAAAATCGTCCATAGAGCCGATTTCCAGTCAGAAAACAGCAATTTGTCATGTGAAGCAGAGGACTGTGCACGCATTTTCCTCTCCCAAAGCCAACGCTCCAGTAGTAATTCAATGGGCAGAGCCCTCGACTGACCTGCAAACTGTCAAATTCGAAGCTGAAGCGGACTTCCCGCCCTTATCCGGGTCCACAGGCCCCGCAACCAGCGAAAACCTCAGTGCGGAAATGGGCCGGTTTAAGGCTCAAGTGCTGAACATTATGATCTTTCGGCGGAAAACGATGCTCAGTTTCCTATACAAAATGCAGGAAATCGTGAGTTTCCTCTTCCCCGGTGCCTACGTCAACATCTTCGGCTCCTACGCCACTCGCCTAGCACTCCCTACCAGCGACTTGGACCTAGCAGTGGTGAACGCAGGCTTCAGCAGGGAGGAAACCGCCTCCGCAGTGCATAGTTTAGCAGAGGTTTTGCCTGTCTACAAGTGGGCGGTGCATGTCCAGCCTATAACCACTGCCTCAGTCCCTGTGGTCAAACTCACTGTCGACCCTCATTTTTTCGGTGGCGAGTTGAAAGACTACGTAAAGGTGGATATCAGCTTTGAGGACCAGAGTGAGGGAGTGGAGGGGAAGCATGTGGGACTGATGGCTGTCACCTGGGTGAAGGAGATGCTGGCGGAGTATCCCTTTGCGCAGGAGTTGGTGCTATGTTTAAAGCAGGTGTTGTATCTGCAGGGACTGCATTCGGCCTATTTGGGAGGACTGAGTTCGTATAGTTTGGTGCTGTGGGTGACTGCCTATCTTCGCACTTTTCCCTGTAAATCGTCAGGGGAAGCGCTCTTAGCCATCCTCAAGCACTACGCCGATGTCGACCTAAAGACTACAGGAGTAGGTCTGCAGACTGACAGCAAGTACTACTACCCTCGCTCCCAGCCCGCCTTCACCCTCTGCGAAACCATGGACCCTGTGACACCCGGCAACAACACCACGAAGGGCGCCTACCGCATCGCTGACGTGCAGTCGCTATTCCGCAAAAGCTACGAACTGCTACAAGCCGGCCTAAGTCAGGGAAACAAGGACGCACTGGCGAGGCTTTTCCTAGAACTGACTGGTAGCTAATACCCTGAGTCTGGCTTCTCCGTCTTCAATAGTCCAATGGCGATTAGCTCTGCACGGATGTAGTCGGCAGTGTTCAGAGGGGGGTATTTCGCTTCTGTTTCGGATGGGGATTGGGAGTAGCTGGAGGCTAGTTCGGGCAGTGGTGCTAAGGTCAAATCGGTGCGGAGGTGGGAAAACAGGGTTGAGGACACTCTCCATAAGGGACGGTTTTCGACGCGAGCTCTTTGCACTGCTTCTTCAGTCGAGTCTGTATACACCACTTCATGGTACCCCGCCAGCACAAACCCACCAGTCAAGTACTCAAACTCCTTCCCCGCCTGCAGCAATAAACAGCCATCCGGCACTTTCACAGGGATTTTCTTGCCAGAGCGCAGCCAGGCGAAGAGGCCGGGGTAGCGGCTTTTCCCGTGAATAGTGATGAAGTTGAGGTCGTAGTGGAAGCCTGCGAAGATGGTGCCTTGGCCGAACTTGGCGAGGTCGGAGCCTGTGGGGGCGAGGAGGTGAGGGGCTTGCTGCATCATGTCAGTGATCCTGCCTTTGGGTAGTCCCATTCCGATCTCACACATCGACACTACTGCCTCCACCGAGCTGAGCATCAAACTGCCCCAGGAGTCCATGACTCCCGGCCACTCAGGAATCTGCGCAGGCACCACGTTATTGAAGTTCATGCCCGCGTCTTGCTCTGGCAGTGCGCCAATCCGCCAGAAGTACCGCCACTTCGCATCAAACTGAGGGGGACAGAGGGACTGGGGCTTGTCGGTGTCAGGGTAGTGGTTGATTTTGTCGCAGTGGTCGCGTGCTTTTTCGGTCAGTTCTGGAGTGGCGCCGACCTGAAAGCCCAATTCCGGAAAGACCTCCGCCACTTTCTCCCCATTGTAAAAGTGCTGCGAAGCGCCCACGAAGTACCGCTCCATCATATCGATGAAGCGCCAGTTTTCAGCCTCGTCCACCTTGGGAGTCCTCAAAATCAGAATGCCAGTTTGGTGGAAGGACTCTATCACTGTGGAGCAGAGCTGGCGAAGCTCTGCAGTCAGTTCTCCTTGGCCAGCTTGCAGTGCTAGGAAGGCGGAAATGTCCACAGTGGCTGGAGTCTCCATTGACCGCTATTATTGCTATGGAGGGACTGATGGTGGCATAGTGGGGCTGAGGACTAGAAGATTTGGGGGTAGAAATAAATGAAATTGGTTACCAATAGCTGAAAATTGCGGTTAGGGATTAGATCGCACTATTGAAAATCTTGTGTTTCCTTGTAGCTTAGAATTAATCAAAGTATTTAATACAAAAAAACATACATTCCAATCCTAAGCCTAGTCCTTGCATCTCTAAGAAAGTACCCTTCCCAAATCTCTAACCCAAGTCTCTAATTGCTGCTAAATGGACACCAGCGCCGCCCTAGTCCAGGACTACGAAGAGGTAATTCACCTGCTCAAATCCCAAATCGCAGGGCTCAAAGCCAACCTCCAAGGCGCCAGTCCCCCCACCGCCCCTCCTAACCGTGAGGAACTGCTGCAAACCAGTCGCTGCCAAGTGAGGGAACTAGCAGTCCAAGTCGCTACTTTAGCAGAAACCAGGCCGTCCACTGCGAAACACCCCACAGCGCCCCCGAGTAGACAGGAGGAGGAAAGCTTTAGGGACTCTTTACCGCTGCTGAAGAAGATTCACCTGTTGGAGGCGGAGAATCGGGAGTTGAAGGCGAGAGTTGCGGTTTTGGAGAGGGAAAAGACGATGGCGATTGAGAGGTTGTATGCTCCGGAGCGGGTTGAGGAGCCGAGTAGTGTGAATGTGGAGGGAAATGTGCAGAGAGGGGTGAGGAATGGCCTGTGGGCGGAGGTGCGCAGGGAACTGGGCAGGGGGTTTAGTCCAGGAAGCAGTACGATACAGCAGAAAATACAGTCCTTGCGGAGCTCTGTCAGGTCTTTATCCCTATATGGACCACCTAATCTGCGGAAAACGCCTTCTGTTAAGCCCATTTCAGCCAAAACTCTACTCAAAGACCCTCACAATGCAGCCAAATACTCTCAAAGTGCAGCTGAATCTCGACGAAATTCCATGAAATCACTCTAATTCAGGTCACAACCACTCCCAACTTCCCTACTTGCCCAATAGACCTCATGGATAGTCTAGACTTACTAGAAAGGACGCTGAGGTCCAGGCTTCATCCCGCTCATCATAGCCGTGTAGTACTGATTCATCATCATAGCGGCCATGGGGTTGGGCTGTCCCCACTGCGGAGCTGCAGTTTGCCAGGTTGGCTGCGTGGCTGCTGGGAAGTCTGTGGGAGGGGCTTGAGGAACAGAAGGAGCTGCCGTAGGGAATTGAATATGAGGGGCAGCATCCCTGGTCGGCTTGGAGAAGAGGTCGTCTGGGATAGAGGAACGGCTGGGGGCAGAGAAGAAGTCAACAGGCTGACTAGGGGCTTTGGGAGGAGCGGGCTTGGACTCCGGTCTCGCTGGCTCGAAGCTTCGCTCCTGGGGCCGAGCAGGCTTGCGGACCTCAGCCTCGTAGTCATCAGCATAGGGACGAGAGCGGTCCTGTGCTGGCGATTGTCTGGGCTTCGGCTCAGAGTAGCGCGGCGAGGACTGCTGGAAGCGTCTTTCGTCCTCCCTAGGTTTGGAGTCCCTTCTCCAGTCTGACTCGCCCGGAGGACCCCAGCGCTCCTCTTCCTGTGGCCGGGCTCTGGGACTTTCCTGCCAGCCTCTGGCTTCCCTGGGACTTTCCTGCCAGCCTTCGTCTCGAGGACCACTCCAAGGCTCTTCCTTCTTACTAGTCCAAGTCTGGTCTCTGCCCCAGCCCTCGTCCTTTTTCTTGGTCGCCCAGCTCTCTTCCTGCTTTGTGACCAGTCCATACCCCCACTGTTCCTCCTTCTTCGGAGCGAACTGTTCCTCCTGTCCGCCCCAGTCCTCTCTCCTGTCTTGTACAGCTTCCCTATTCCTCTCTCCTCTTCCTCCCCAGTCTCCAGTCTCTCCTCTCCTGCCCCAATCCTCAGTCTCTCCTCTTCCCCCCCACTCTCCAGCTCCAAGTCCCGACGGTTTCTGATTGGCGTAGATCAGCTGGAACGGGACGTTGTCGACAAGCAAGTCCCACGCAGTTTCCAGCTGCGAAACCACGAACTGATGATTCCCTAGGCGAAAGGGGAAAGCGAAGAGAATGCCCGAGGTCGCTTTCGTAGAGACGCGGATGTCCCCATCCACCAGGACCTTGCGTCTATTGGACAGTTTGCTGACGTACAGTTCCACACTGTGTTCGTGGTCGTCGAGTGACAGCTTCCAGAGGTGCTTCTTCTTCGACCGTTTGATCCGCTTGCCTACTCGGCTTTTCTCATAGTAAAGTGCTTTTACGCCCTTCGGCACTCTGATCATTACCATCTAGGGCAACTGGAATATTGGCCAACGATGGGTTCGGAGGGCGAGGAGGGTTCGTGGACTTTACGTTGGAGGGGAAGGTAGAGATTGATGCAGGGAACTGTGCAATTGAAGGGCTTGCTGCAGAACTGAATCATAAATCTATGCAGATAGCAGTTGCAGGAATAGTCAAAGTTGGCACATGAACATGCGGACTTTTGGCTATTGGTTAGCTTTTACTCTTATAGCAGAGGTTTAGTGACTAGGCGTAGCGCAGTTTGATGAAAATCTATGGATGGATTGACTGGTTTAGTAGCAGCATGCAGAGAATCAAAGGCCAATTTAGTGGCATTTGCCACCAAAAATGGTCTGTTGGGACCAACTCCACTCGACTATCTGCTCAGAGAAAGACTACTCCACTAAAGCAGCAGAAATTACCTACAATCAACTATTCAGCCGCCCAAACTGTAAATCGTTAGAAGCTGCAAGGCCATTATTTCCTCAAATCACCGCTCCAACTTGTAAGAAGGAAGGCTCATTCGCAAGTCACTATATAGAGAAATCCCTGCCGGAGCGCTCTGCCTCCTATTCCCTATTTCCCATACCTATTTCAAGGGAAGCCAGGTCTAGGTGTTGGTAACTTTGGCGTTTGCAGTTTTTCTCTCGCTCAATTGTAGTTATCAACTCTGCAGAGCTCACTAGAGCCAAAATAAGCATAGGAAAAAACTACGGTGCACAGCCGATTAAGCCAGCATGGCGAAACTCCCCTCAAACAAACAGCCAAACGCCCAGACCCTTTCCTCCTGACTATGTCTTCTCCCAAACCAGCTCAATTCTGCACCCTTCCTCGTGCTTTCCAGGTAGCAAAGTCCTGTCAGCCCAGATGAGCTCTAGCTAGCTTAAATAAAGCTACTTGTAGGTCTTCTTGGTCATGATGGCCGTGAAGTCCTCCAAGTTGATCTCGGACTTGCCGCCGGCCACACGCTGAATAGCTGCTTCGAGTTCGTCCGCGCTCATGGACTCGCCCAGTTCCTTGGCCACACGCTTCATCTGGGCTAGGGAGATGCTGCCGGAACCGGTGTCGTCGAAGAGGTAGAAGATGCGCTCGATGCCTTCTGGCGAATTGCGGTTGCCCAGACGGTCGGTGACGTGGGCCAAGAACTGCTCAAAGGTGATTTCAGCGCCCAACTCCTCAATGCCTTCGAGGAGCCGGAAGAAGGAAGCGCTGCGGTCAGAGCCGAGGGAGGCGAGTGCTGCGCTCACCTCGCTGGGGGCAATGGTGCCGGAACCGTCGTTGTCAAACAAGTCGTAGGCCTGCTTAATTTCAGCCACTTCGTCCTCGGTCAGCGTCGCAGGAGTTGCTGCTGCCTTGGCAGCGGGAGGGGGAGCCTTGGTGGCTGCCTTAGCCTTTCCTTTGCTTGCCATCGTTGATTATATTCCATCCATTTACGTCCCATACCCCCGAGGCCCCAGGTCACCTACCGACCTGCCCTTCTTCTTCCCCTCTAAATTCGTCTTTCTCAAGCAAACTTCGGCCAAAGGCCAATCGCCAGATAGCAAAACGGCTACATTTCAATAAATGGCTGGCCGAAAGACACACGCAAATCCAGACTTCCAGTCCTCACCTCGAAGAGGTATGAGCGGCATGGACTAGCTAGGCCGAAATCGAGCCTATCAAGGAAGCGAATTGACTGATTTTGAGTCAATAAGTCTAAATTGTGAATTCAAAGAAAAGGGAATTATTGTGAAATTGTGACATTTCCCACAGAAATAGACGCCAATCGTTACTTGAAAGCGAGCATTCAAAGAACTAGTCGCAATTTCGACCAAAACTACGCAATTTCAAACGCTGCTAATTGGCCAGGCGGCTTTCCTTTGCTAGAAGCGCTATTTGGAGTAGGTGTAGAAGCGGTTGGTCTGGTCGAAAGTCTTGTTGTATGCTAGCTGAGGGAAGTCGAACAAAGTCGCAATGACGAGGCGAAGTCTGCCTGTTGCGAAGAGCTGCTCCACCCTCGGCTGCAGGACTTCCAAGGCTTTGGGGAGTAGGTATAGGTAAAGAACTGTGACTTCGGACATATCCACCTTGAGGAAGTCCTCAACCAAGCCTACCACTTTCCCTTCTAACCCTCGTATAGTCACCTGCTCATTCACGTATTTGACCAGTGCCTCGTCTAAATCCACTCCCACAGCCTTCGCACATCCCCTCTCCACTGCTGTAAACAGCACTCTTCCATCCCCGCAGCCTAGGTCATACAGCACATCCTCGGGGGTGAATGTGACAGTGGAAAGGATGAAGTCCAGTTTTTCCTGAGTGGTGGGCATGTAGGGCGAGAGGAAGCCTTCAGCGTCCCAAGTGTCCACTCCGCCTACGTCTGGGGGACAGCGGGAAAAGGGAAATTGGAACTCCTCGTCACTGTCCGACATTTCCACTTTACAGCCAAATAACTGCAAGAAAGCTGTCAAATCAGCTTAGATGAGCGAATTCAAGGCAGTTATTTCTACACATATGAGGAAATGGACTGCGACCAGGGTCCTTTGCGGTTAATACAGTCCCAATTAATACATTCCATTGCTCGTATTCTCAATGGGGTGTGGAATTTCACGCAGAGAAATCCAAGCTCGCCTGGACTTCACCCTCCAAATGACCGGGTTTTCCCTATTTGACGAAGTTTTCATGGAGTTGGAGCGACCTTTGACGATTGTGCACCAATGCAGCAAGGACTTGAGGAAAACTCTCAGGCACTTTTACAAGGAAACGGGGGTCTCTCCGCAACTGAGAGAGCCGGAAGTGCTGGATGGGTTCGTAGCCATGCTGCTCGTCTATGCAACTGCGGGTAACGGGGATTTGGGGGCAGTGGGATTTCGGCAAATCACCGTACCCCCTTATATTGACGTGGACGGCACCTTACTTAGTGAAGAACATAGGAACATCCCAGGACTATGGAACGACTTAGTCCGTATCTCCGCTTCTTTAGCAGGACAATTGACACCTCTATTGCCTCTCATCAAGACTGCGGCAGTCTCCAACGCAAGTAAGCCCCACTCAGACGCTCCGAACCAGGTCAAGGCCGCCATCGCTGACAACCACCTGGAGCCTGCGCAAGCCACCAAGCTGATCCGCACAGTTCTGGACAATCATGGCAAAATCTGCCAAGCACCTGTCCTCCTCGAAGAAGCCATCGACCTCGCTGAGCAAATCACCAAGTTCCTCAGCAGAGTGGCCGAGGAGGTGAACAGCGTCAAAAGCCTCGTAGAGCAAATTGGGTCCGAAGCCCACGCTAAGCGCCTAAATCTCCCCGCAGAGCTAGTGGCTGCCTACTGGAGCACAATTGAAGAAAAGAAGCGAGTGAGTGAGCGGGCGAAGGCAGGCAAGTCCCGAATTCGCTGGCGGTAGTAATAATGAAATCATACGCTTTCGGCAGGTTCGTCTCTGAGATACCTGGGGAACTGGTCTGTGGAGTCTGCACTGAAGTGGTAATGGACCCTTTGCTGTGCAGCCACTGTGACCATCTCTTCTGTTCGCATTGTCTCGAACTATGGGAGCGCGGATGTCCGAACAAGTGCCCGGAAACCCACTTCACGAAAGCGCCGAGGATAATTGTGAGGATTGTGGAGGACTTAAAGGTAAAGTGTGAGGGGAGCAGTTGCGGCTATGTCGGTAGACTCGCAGACATGGAGATGCACGAAGAAGAGTGCAAGCATGTCGTGACGAAGTGTGAAAACCCGGCCTGCGACCGGAAAAAGCAAGGCCCAGGGTGTTGCTCTCAGGCTTGTAGGGATGTAGTCGGCCTCAAAGAGTGCATAGAAACCTCCACTTCCATCGATACTGTCCTGCGAAGAATCACCAAAGTGGTCAAAAAGTGGCAAAGAAGATGCAGAATCTTCAAGCACAGAGCGAAAAAGGCTGCGAATGCCCCGGAGTCTCCAGGGACTCCTTATAACTCAGACTAAACTACTGCTTAGTGCATAGAGCACCTCTGTTGGTGATGTGGCAGCAGGCGTAGCCCCAGAGTCCAATGGTTCGGTCGTAGAAAGAGCCCCAGACTGATTTGTGTCCGTTCATATAAACGTCCTCCTCTATAGCCAAAGCCTTGGATCGCTTAGTAGGCTGGGGCACCGGTCCTTCCGCAGCCTCATCCACCCCTTCTTCAGCCTGCATAGTAGGGTCACTCACAGCAAAGTGCTCCTCCCCTCCATACTTCTCTATCAATTTCTTCTGCTTGAGCGTCTGAATCGTCTTCTTTTTCTTCTCAAACTCTCGATACATCAACTCCGTCTGCGAAGGATTCGCAAGTGTGCTCAAATGCGCCCCTCTCTGATTGACCTGCTCCGCGAAGTCCTCCTGCTTCGCCATAGCCGCCATTTCCCCACTGACCTTCATCCAACTGTCTCGATACATTTGGCTTTCGTCTGGCTGTGCCTCAGGGGCAGCAGTGCACTCCTGCATGGCTCTGGACTTCCCGTCGTACATAACTGCACTTGTGTCCAGGTTGTTGAGGTACGCAGGGACGTCTTCACGTCCTCGCAGCTGCCGAGTAGTCGTTTTGGTCCTGGGGTCGATGTTGTTCGTCAACTCACTGTGGTCGTACTCCTGGAACTTCTCTGAGTCCACAAGGGGCTCGTCCTCTGGTCCATAGCTTCTAGTGGCCAAAGCCGCCTCTCGTCTGCGGACCTTTTCGTCCTCGATCCCTTTCCAGTCCTCCACCACTTCACTGTACATTTCCGCCTCATACCCATTCCACCTGTCCCGCTTCCCTTCCCAGTCCAAACTCAGCTCCTGCACCACTTCGTCCTGCATCAAGTCTCTCCCGCTGTACTTCGCCGCCAGTTTCCGTGGGCGCTCACAGCAGGTTTTAGTGTCATGCGTCAGCGCACCACAGTTAGTACAGGCGCCCTTCCTGAACTTGGTGATAGGAGTTGCCAGGCGAGCGCCTTTCTGGTACCAGGCGGTGATGTCCGGCTTGGACTTGTGAGGGGCGGACTTCTGGTGCTTGAGAGAGCCTTGGAAGTTACCGAGGTACCAGGGCGCCTGGGAGATGAATTGGGGCATGTAGGGGTTGGACCCATTTGGGTTCTCTTCGTTCGCCATATATATAGCGATAGACAGAGGGTTTGGAACTGCTAGAATTCGGTAAAATCTGGCGATTGAGTACTTTGTAGGCAGAAAAATGACTCAATTAGTCGTCTTACAGTATTTATTAGTGGTGGGAATTTTTGGCTTGGGGACTGACAAAGTAGCTGCGACCAGCTGAACTAGGAGCAAATTGCTGCAAAACGAAGACTTGAGTGAGTCGAAAAGATATAATTGAATTCCCAAAACCCTCTCAGAACATCCTATAGAGGATGTCAGTTTGCTTGCCTCTACTTCGACCTCTCTATCCGCCATAATCCGCTTCCCATCTTCTCAACCCTAGTCACTGCTTCTCTATCTCCCCGGTTGGCAGTACCCTTAAACCATAGTAATGACCCATCTCTTCAGAGCCGCTGCCCCTCCCTCCAACGTCCTCTTCGAGCGTCTCGTCCTTCTCGGTGTCAGTGTAGAGTCCATGAAAGGTGCGCCCTAGTCAGACCTGCTCATCCGCAGCCAAACTCAAACTCACCCCGAAGCTCTTGCAGTCTTACCTCGAGAGGAAAACCTCGACTTAACCCTACTGAAGACCGCAGTTTTCCCCGGAAACTGCATAGACCTCCGAGACACTGCCACTCCGCCCGTGTACGAAGCCCACACCCTCGCCATGAGCAGAAACCGAATGCGTGTCCACTGCATCAAAATGTGGGAATACGTAAACCCCGCAATCGCCTACATGAGCAGTGCAATCAAAGCCAGCAGAAGCCTCGCGGGACTGAGCAAGAGGAGGGCTTCTACTGAGGTGGCCACTGGCTGTTATGTGCCAGTGGCGCTCTGCTTGCTTACGAGGGGGAAGTACTATGCGAGTTTGCGTGTGCTGCTGGAGGAGCTGGTGGCGTATGTGCACGACTTGAGAGGAAACCTTGCTTTGGGAGTGAAGGTCTCGAATGCGGAGTTCACGCGGGTGCTAGCATTCCTCCTAAACGACGTCTTCTTGCCTCCAAAGTGCACTGAAATGACAATTCACCTGGGCTCTCGGCAAGTAACCTTCCCTATCGACTACATCGGCGAGCCCATACACAATGAGGACTGTCTCGGCATGCTACTGGACTTGGTGGATATTGACATCCTTCTAACTCTCTGGCAACTCATGCTTATGGAGAAAAACGTCATCATCCTGGGAAGTCTCAACAACGTTATTTACGGCGCTTTAGAAGGACTAAAGATGTTGATGTTTCCGCTTAAATGGGTCCTCATGTACATTCCTTTGCTCTCCAGAAATCCGCAGCTGCTAATCGCTGAAAATAAGAAGTTCCTCGCAGGGATCAACACCTCTTTTTTGCAATTCAACGAAGTCGCTGTCAAGTCCTTCGAAGGCGCAGTGTACAACCTCGACACCGGAGAGCTGTTTTTGAACCCAAAGTCCTACTGCACGATTTGCATGCAGGAACTAGCGGAGTTGAAGTATCGATTAACTGCCCTCAAGGCAGTGCGGTTTCGGTACTTTGAGAGGGCGGATGTGGGCTTAGAGATTTGGGAGACGCAGGAAGAGGAGGAAAAGTGGAGGGAAATGGTGGATGCGCCGGAGTCAGAAAGAGTGGATGTGCAAGTTACTGACCTGAGAGACGCGTTTCTCAAGCCTCTCATCGACAATCTGAAGCACTACAGTTCCTGCTTCACTCCCGGCCTGAAGAAAAACAGTCCCAACTTCGACGTGCCCCAATTCACCATGAAACTAGCCCGCTGCTCAGTGCCCGCCTGCAACGCAGTGAACTTCTGGGTGACCTTAGTAAACACCATGAGTTTCCAACAGCTCATGGACGAGCACTCCAACTGGGACGAGTCCAATGCAGATGTATTCAGGTCCCTTATAGAAACCAAGCGGAAGTCCGGATGTAAGGATGTTTTGGCACATCTGAGGGAAGGAAGAGACCAGAAGAATGTGTTTTGTATAGATTTGAAGCCGGAAATAAGCCCGAAAGCGCTCTATTCGCAGTTGTTGGCTGCAATTCGCTCGAAGACTGCGAGTCCCACAGACAAGAAATTCAGCACTTACCTGGCTACGGGGCAGGAGTACATGCAGGGTCTGATTCAGACTTTAGATGCACATGATTACTTTTCAGAGAGATACTGGGAGTGTCTCCGAGGAGCGGGTCCTGAGGAGGGAGTGGAGGACTGTCCGAGACTCTGGTACGGCGAAACCGGCCTGCTGCGACACATTTCCCTGATATTCGAATGCTGCTCAAGTGAAGACTTCAAAGGCATCAACCACAATCAAGGCTTATTGCAGCAACTAGAAGCCGAAACCCCCAGCAACTGGCAAGCGCAAGTGCTCAAAGCCTACCTGCAAGAGGCTTTGGGCCTTGACCCCGCTCTCGCTGTGGCTTCCTATCAACTGGCTTACCTTCGTAATGGAGGCTGGGTGCCTTTCCACCGCTTTTCCGTCCTGCTCGAGGCAATGACAGGCCCAGACATCCAAAGTTGCTTTCAGGAGTTAGAGCAGTGTGATGGGATTTTACGCAGAATTGCGCGGAATGTGTGGCGGAAAATGCAAGAGTCCATTTATGATGATAGGGCTCGGTCTTCGCTTGAGGCTCCCGAGGTCACTACACCCACGAGAACGCCTGAAAAGACCCCTGAGTCACCTAGAGAAAAGATCCGGTTCGGAATAGTCCGAAAGTTCACTCGCGTAGCCGCAGTAATGGGCGCAATGCGAGAAAGCATAGGAGGCGTGGAAATCCGCACAGTGCCGCTGAACGAAAAGCCCACGCCAAAGGGCCAATCCCGGGAAAGCTACCTCGTAGTGGAGAATTTACTCGCTACACTAAAGCGGATTTTGCTGAAATACAAGAATAAAGTGGATAACGAGAAAACCAACAAGCTGTTTTCTCTGCTGGATTCTGACCCGGAATTCAAGCATCTGGCGGAGGCTATTGGAGAACTGCGGAATGTGAAGCTGCAGGTGACAGGCCTGCAGCACCCCACTCAGACGCTTTCCTTGTACCTCAACTTGCACAACTTTGTGGTGCTTTATGGTGTGTTGGTGAAGAAGCATACGGCCAATAATGCGGTGGACTGGAATAAATTCCTCAGTTCGCTCTGCGTCATAGTCGGCGACCATCGAATCACTCCACTTCTCATACAGACAATACTGCTAAAGGCGCCTTTTAACCCTGAAGCTATGGAGCTGGCGGCCTTCTACCCTATGGACTTAGGTGAAGAACATCCCTTGCAAAGGTACCAACTGGCAGCTGATTTCCCCAATGTGCATTTCGGACTCTACGTGCCTACACAGTTCTGTGCGAGTTTGAGAGTGTACTCTGCGAGAGTGGTGGAGAAGCAGCTGGAGGAGCAGGCGCGGGCGTACTGTCAGCAGGCAGTGGTGGACGAGTTGAGGCGGACGGTGGCTTTGCCCGCCATTTTCTACATTAAAGACTTCGGCTCGGACCTGGAAACGCTGGAACTGGTGAGGAAAGTGCTGAAAGGAGAAGCGAAGGGGAAGGGTCTGAAGCGGCTGCTGAAGTCGGAATTGCGAGAAATCGAGAAACTGCACACCGCCGAAGACTGGCGCTTCACCCTCAAAAGCGCCCTCTACGAAGACTCTCCCAGACGCTCCGAACACTAGTGTCTCTTATTGATAAAGGCCGCACTGCTGGGAGTTCGCTGTCGGCCATACTATGCCTAACGCACCAGATCCCATCCGAACTCTGAAGTTAAGCGGCATAAGGCGAGGTTAGTACTTGGGTGGGGGACCGCCAGGGAAGCCCTCGTGCTGACAGCCCTTTTTACTGATATAAAGTGGGGATTTGCCTATAGTTGCAGGCAATTCAATGGGAAATACGCACTTGTTATATACTTTTATAAGTCGATTCATGATAATACGTGGACAAATTGAGCAGTCTATAACTTCTAACCAGATGAGGAAATGAAGATCTGTCAAAATAGCTAAAATATGACAAAAAGGGCGTTGGTAGAAGCCTTCAAATACTCAACTCTCCGCGAAATCCTGCTAAATGTGGCTTTAGTCTCTCACGAGTGGCAAAAAGTCGCTTATTCCGCAGAAATTTTCCTCGTTTTCCTCTCCAACGACCCTGAAGCAGATCCCATCTCCTCCCTGGACTGCTACCAGCGAGTGAAAGAAGCCAAGTTTGCCCTGCGCTACCTGCTGCACCTCTCCAAGGGCACTATGCTCGTGTGGCATTTAGTGGAGTGCACTGCCACTGCAGTGTCTTACGAAAGCCGCTTTTACCTGTCATCAAGTCGATATGTGTTGACTGCTCACTCGAGAGCGATGGTCACAGGGGGTGAAGGCCTTGAAACATCCTGTGTGAATGTGGACGTGAAGAGTGGGAAGATCAGGCCAAGAGCTGCTATGCTGAGGAAGCATGCCTGGCATGGAATAGCTGTTCTGGATAAAGCGGTATATGTCAGTGGTGGATGTGTGAGGAATCAACCTGTGCGGTATGCTGAGCAGTTTCAGCGAGGTCGATGGGTGGAAATCGCGAATATGACCACTCCCAGGTACAATCATACTCTGTGTGGCTACAAAAAGCGTATTTATGCCTTTGGAGGCTCGAATGGGGCAGTACTGGACTCAATCGAGTACTACGATGGGAGCTACTGGACCTTAACACCCTTGCAACTCCCAATGCCAGCTGAATGTGTATCTCTCCTGTCTGTGAAATCAGGCCTAGTGCTAGTGAGCAGTCACTCCAACACTGCCACAGGGTGCATACATGTCTGGGAGGAAGCCGCACAACTGTGGCGAGACCACGGCACTATTGAGACTGAGAGTTCTCTCAGTAATTCCATTGCTGTAAGGAACGGGGCGCTCTTCCATTACAGCAGACTGCCGGCTCAAGTCACGAGTCCACTACCTTTCGTTAGTATAGTCTAGACTCCTTCACTGAATGGAGAATAGGACTCAGGCTGGAAAGAGTCTTAATTGGCTGGTTTAGTCTAGGAAGTATGGGGTTTAAGCTGAATTGCTGTACTCTATCATGAGTACGAAGGCTTATTGTTAGACCGATATAAAAAGCAATTGGCTTGAGATCTCCCTAACTAGGGTAAACTCCATAGCAGACGTATCAACTAAAGCACCAATTTGGTAATAGCACACATCATTTCCTATGCGAAGGCGTACAATGAAAGGTCCCACATATACGGTTTGAAAGTCTATCTGTTAGACAGGATACTGCAAATATGAGACTTTTCCTAGGGTCAAAGAACAGGCTTTGGAGAGTTGTTGTTATATTGGCAACTCATTATTGAACTTCCCAGTTCAGCGCCACATACATCCTAAAATGTATGCATTTATCTCCACTGCTAACGCTATATCTAATAATGTCATTATAACTGCATATGTGCGTGCAGAGCTATCTCCA
>Ga0247837_1001192_pt1 | contig 55576 bp, 53 predicted proteins | sample LaCtaG_2_FD_187115 | JGI IMG/M metagenome (GOLD analysis project Ga0247837, IMG submission 187115) | Freshwater microbial communities from meromictic Lake La Cruz, Castile-La Mancha, Spain - LaCruzMarch2015_14.5m | ecosystem: Environmental > Aquatic > Freshwater > Lake | place: Spain: Castile-La... | reverse complement strand
AAAAAATGAACTCAAACAAGAATATACCTTGAGACAAAGCGGACAAGGTGGGCAAGATTGGATTCAATACGATGATCAAGCTATTCTTTCCATTTACCAACAATATTTAGATTGGCGAGACCTTTCTATATTAGCTCTTGGTGCTGTATACTTGATTCAAATACTAGATGCAGGAGTTGAAGCACATTTTATCAAGTTTGATGTGAGTGATAAGTTGAGTTTTTCACTTGAACCTGCTTTAATGAACTTAAATTCTCCGGGATTTAAAATGAAAATGACTTTTCGCTAAGTTCAAAAACGTATTTTTGTCAAACATGAAAATTGCATTAATCGGTTATGGAAAAATGGGAAAAGCCATTGAAAAAATTGCTTTGGCAAAGGGCCATTCCATTAGTGTTATTGTGGACAGTCAACACGCCATTGAAACGATAAATGTTGAAGAAATTGATGTTGCAATTGAATTTACCAGGCCAGCATATGCTGTTAAACACATTAATTTTTGTTTAAGTAAACAAATTCCAATTGTAGTTGGAACAACGGCTTGGCAGAAAGATTTGTTACAGGTTACTGAAAGTACTATAAAGCACAATGGCGCATTAATACACGCCAGCAACTTTAGTATTGGTGTGAATTTATTTTTTGAAATGAATAAAAAGCTCGCTAATTTGATGTCTACTCACACCAATTACAAGCTAAGCATTGAAGAAATTCACCATACTCAAAAATTGGATAAGCCGAGTGGTACGGCAATAAGTCTAGCAGAGGGAATTATTGCCAACAATGTGAATTTATCGAATTGGAAATTAGCAGAACCTCATCAATCAAACCTTGACTCAGAAATTTTAATTCATTCAATAAGAGAGGAAAACATTCCAGGTACGCACGCGATTTATTATGATTCATACGACGATAGCATTCATTTCAAACATGTTGCACACACGAGAGATGGATTTGCACTAGGCGCATTAATCGCAGCCGAATGGATTATAAATAAAAAAGGTATTTTTACCATGCAAGATGTTTTACATTACTAAAAAAATATAGGTTATGAGTTTTTTGTTTTTTTATCTTTTCATTTTAGTACATCCCTATTTGGCACTTTGGTGGAAATCATTTCCAAAGGCAGGAAGAAAGCCCTGGGAAGCACTCATCCCCGGCTATAATTACTTTGTTGTATTTAAAATAACCTGTGCTAAACCATTTTGGGCTTTACTAATGCTGATCCCCGGAGTCCATTTAGTCATGCTTGCCGTTGCAAATGCGAGTTACTTAAAACGCTTTGGTTATTTTTCTTTTGTCGATACTTTGCAAGCTATATTTTTTCCTTACCTATTAAGTTTTAAGGCGACTAATGAAAATGCAGTATTTAGTAAAGAAACCAATTGGTCGAATTCAAAAGAGGTTGAAACAAGAAAATGGAGTGATCACATTGCATTATTTCTTGCCTTACCAATTATTGGACATGTTTTAGCACTTGCAATTGGTGCTGTTTCACGCGATAAACCGGGAACTAAATCCAGGGTTAAGGAATGGGGTGACTCAATAATTTTTGCACTTGTAGCAGCTAGTATTATTAGAACTTATGTATTTGAGCCCTTCCAAATTCCAACAGGATCAATGGAAAAAACCATGCTTGTTGGTGATTTTTTATTCGTAAACAAGTTGGCATACGGACCAAAAGTTCCGGTTACTCCCCTATCCTATCCGCTTGTACACAATAATGTTCCATGGGTAAACATTCAATCCTATACCTTATTAGAAAAAGGAAGTTATTTTCGACTACCTGGTTTTGGTGCAGTCAACCGAAACGATGTTGTTGTTTTTAATTACCCTTCTGGCGATACCGCAATTTATGATCCGCGCGTACCTGAAGGTTTGATGGGACACGATTACCACGGCGTACTCATCTCTGAAGCCCTCTATTATTGGAGAACAGCAAAAAATGTTTCTTTTACTACCGATTCGGCGTACTTTAATTTTATGAATAAAAACGGTCAAGAATTTATTTCTAATATGAATTACTGGAAACAAATGGCCCGTGAAGGCATGAGAAATGGAGAGACTTTTTGTCGTGGGGGCATGCCTGAAAAAGGAATCGATTACATTGAACACAAAGGACTTATTTACAGACCCGTCGATAAAAGAGAAAATTACATTAAACGATGCGTTGGTATTCCTGGCGATTTTCTTGAAGTTAAGAGCTCAATATTGTATGTAAATGGCAAACCTGCGTGGATAGCGCCAAACCAGTGTATTCAGTATAAAGTAATGAAAAGTAATCTTGCTTTTCCAATGCAAAATGAAATGTGTGAACGCTTTGGTCTTGAAAATGACCCAAATGGTGCTCGCACCGATTTCGAAGATCGTTACCCTGAATTCTATCTTCTTACGCTTACGCCTTCCGAAAAGAAAAAAATAGAAAAAGCTTTTCCAACTGCTAAACTAGAAATCTATATTCCAACTGACAGAGCAGATAAGTACGGAGCTAAACCAACAACTCAACAAATGATTGATAATTTAAATACTTTTCCAAAAGATATTTATATAAATAATACCATGACTGACTTTGACAAATTTCAGGTGCCAACAAAGGGACAAACCATCGCTATTTCTAAGAATAATATCGCTTGGTACCGACGTATTATCACGGCCTACGAAGGACACATACTTCAAGAAAATAAAGACGGTACGCTACTTATTGATGGAAAAAAGGCAGTCAACTATACATTTGCCATGAACTACTACTGGCTTATGGGAGATAATCGATATAACTCAGCTGATTCAAGAGTTTGGGGGTTTGTTCCAGAAGATCATGTGGTTGGAAGAGCATCGCTTGTGTGGTTTTCCAAAAGTCCATACAAAGGAATTCGTTGGGATAGACTTTTCAAGCTGATTAAATAATGTCGCTTTTTCCGAGCGCGTATTTCCCTTCCATTGCCTACTTAAAATTATTAAATGAACATCCTAATGCCCAATTGGAGTCATGCGAAAACTTTGTAAAGCAAAGCATAAGAAATCGTTGTGAGATTTTAACCGCTAATGGTAAATTAAAGCTAGTTGTACCTGTAAAACACAATAAAAATAAAAAAATAAGTACGGGACAAATTCAAATTGATTATTCCACGCGATGGCAACAGATGCACTGGCGAGCCATTCAATCGGCTTATGCACACTCCCCATACTTTGAAGCGTACGATAGCGAGATAAGCGAATGTATTTTTACAAAACACGACTTATTGATTGAAAAAAATGAGGCTATTTTAACCCTTTTATGTTGCCTTTTAGATTTATCGTTTAAAATAAACCATACGAAAACCTATCTATCAGAAAGTAAAAATGACTATCGCATGCATGATTTTTTATCTCCTTTGAAAGAAACTAAGGTTTACCAACAAGTATTTAGCTATGAAAAACCATTTCAGGCAAACCTTTCTACACTTGACGTATTATTTAATGAAGGTCCATTTGCAAGAAATTGGATGCTCAAAGACCGAAAATAAGCGAATTTGTATCCTTACGTTGAACTAATTTATTCCAATTTATTTTAAGGATGCTATTGTTGAGCAAATCATTATTTGAAATAAATAAATCGCCTTTAGGGTTGAACGTCATAGCCGTTGGTTGGGTAAAATGCCTATCTGCAAGAAATGCGAAATTCACCAATTCTCCGAATTGATTAAATACAGCCATCGATTTATCTACCGAAGATAGCAGGTAAATTTCATTTGTTTTGGGGTGAATAGCAATAGCGGTAGGAAGAAACGTCAATCCGGGTATTGAATCACCATTTTCATCTATTTTAAATGAATTTATTTTAATGTGATTTGCTTCAGCAAAAAGTTCTAAATCGGCAACATCAAAAGTAAAGAGGGGAAGTTCATTGTAATTTCTTTTGTTTAGGTTTATAGTGTAAACAGATCGCTCCGTTGTAGGAAAGTCACTTTCTAGTACATCGCCAACGATGAACAAGCGGTGCGTAAGCGGGTGATGACATACAGCGGCGCTTTTCACAAAATTAATTCCTTCCATAATTTTTTCAGTATGCAAAGAATCAAATGGCGCGTAAGAACGATATACCGCCATGTTGTCATCTAATAAAATTAGGCTTGAATCGACAACCACCACATCGCGTATTTTAGATATTAAATGGATATTTAAATTAGTACCTACACTATTGGAAGCGGTATTGTACAAAACCACATTTTCTTGATTAGCCTGAAGACAAGCAAAATTCAAGCTGTCAAATAGCGAAAAATGCAAAAAGGGAGCATTCCCCATCGGCAAAGGCGTGCAATCGTTAACATGAGCTAAATCGAAATAACCACTTTCTTTAAGGAAGGTAGTGGCCTTTTGATGGTAATAATTTTTAATCCCAATTTCCTCGATTGAATGCGCTGCAACAACGGATAGTAGAGCTAAAACAAAAGAAAACAAATACTGCTTTTTCAACAAGGCAAGAATTTTTTAACAAATATATTGAATTTTTAAGAAATCATACCATGAAGTGAAAAAATTCAAGCGATGAATATCGTTTTCAAAAGTGAAAAACCTAAAAGTTATTGTAACTTTGTTATGCTCTTTTTTTTTATCAAATTTCCATGAAAAATTTAATCACTTTATTTATTGCTTTTTTTGTGCTTAACCTTAATGGCCAGGTGAGTATATCTGTTGGAACAGGACCACTAAAAGGTTTTGGCATCCCTAAATCTTTTTACGGTTTCCATGGTGGATTTGAACTTCCTAGGAACAACGATGTTACCTTTTACATTCGGTTGGGCTACTTCCTACCCAGAAAAGAAGATGATGTGCTAAACACGAATGTAACGGCGATTGATCCTACAACTAGTCCTTACAACTTGACTGTAAATTACCTTACCTCAACAAACTATACCACTATCGAAGGCGGAACGCGCTACTATCTGGGGAATGACTACGACAATGGTTTTTCAATTTATGGAGGAAGTAATTTTATGCTTATTTTAAATTCTGTAAAGCGGAAATATGAAAAGACAGATGTCTCTGGATTATATGAATGGGAGAATAAATATGAACTATTTGGGTCAGAGGAGCAAAAAGGAACAATTGTAAGTGTTGCCCTAGGCCTACAAGGTGGCGTTAAATACACGATTCCAGCAAGAGGAACAATATATGCTGACATAACAGGCAGCTACGCCTTGTTTGGAAGGGCGAGTAACACGACAGCAAGTAATTCTAATCTCTATGCCCCAATGATTTTTTCTTTCAATGTAGGCTATCGTAAAGATTTATATTAAGACCCTTTAATCTTCGTAATAAGTAGATTAGCTTGTTGTTCAATGGGTAGGTCACCATTGCTAATATGATTTGCTTTTTGATAAAAAATTTCCCGCTCGTTTAATAAACTGGTAATGGTTTCTACAAATTCTTCGTTTGAAACGGCCGAAATTAGTGGTCGATCGTGTTTCTGCTCTAATAAACGAGCATATAAAACCGAAGGACTGCACTTCAAATAAATAACAAGGCCTATTTTTAAAAGGGCTTCGAAATTATCATTATGGCAGGGTAAGCCTCCACCTACGGCACAAACAAATGAGCTTTCTGCTGACATTAAGTTTAGCCAATCCGATTCTTTCTGTCGAAAATACTCCCATGAATGCTGTTGGACGATCTCAGTCACCGACTTCCCTTCCATCCGCTCAATGACTTCGTCAGAATCGATAAATGGACAATCCATTTGAGCTGCTAGATACTTGCCCAAAGAAGTTTTACCTGCAGCCATGAAACCAATAAGAAACAGTCTATTTTGGAAATTCAAACTATTAAGTTTAAAAATTGAAAATCAATGAATTAAATTATTTAAGCTAAAAAAGAGCGAATTTACTAATTTAATGATTTGATAAACAAAATAATCAATGTATCTTTGCACCCCAAAAAGATTGATTCCTTAGCTCAGCTGGTAGAGCAATACACTTTTAATGTATGGGCCCTGGGTTCGAATCCCAGAGGGATCACAAAAGAAACCCATTTCCAACAGGAAATGGGTTTCTTATTTTTAATAACGTTCAAAATTTATTTTGATAAGTTAGAAAAAATAAAAAACCAATAACTGCGTAGCAGTTTGGGTTTCATGCTTGGACTGAGCCAAAAGACAGGGTTCATGAAATACTCCCAGAGGGATCACAAAAAGAGTCCACTTCATTTATGAAGTGGGCTTTTTTATTTTATAGCGGCAGGAACTTGTTCTTGTAAGCGAGAAAAATAGAAAAGCCCAAACTATGCGTAGCATAGTGGACGCTATGCTTGGACTGAGTCAAAAAATCAGGAAATTTAGATCCATAATATCGTTCAATCATAAATTTATAGTGCTGTAAAATCATAAGTAAATAATAATCTTTGTAACTTTCACTCCAATACTAATGTTAATACTATTTAAAAATTAAATGTTTGTTTTAATTGACAGGTACAAACTAGGCATTCTCTCCGCATTTTCGCTGTACATCGCATTTTTTATTTACCTCGAAATGCAAACTTACACGCGTTATTTTCCTATTATCCCCTTCAACGAAGAACCGGCTGTAGCCATTCAACCTGATGAATTAATTCTCACACCTGAACAAATTGAGATTCAACAAAACGCGAGTGATAGTGACTTAAAAAATATTTCAAGGGATCAAAATGATTCACGCGAAAGATCGAATGAAAATTGGCAGGAAAATAAGTCAGCTGGTGAAATAGAGCAATCCATTAAGGATTATGAAAAAAGTCTTTTTGAAGCAGCCGGTGGGGAAACAAAAAGAGCGACTATTTTAAAAGAAATGGAACAGCGTAAGGAAGATCAAAAAAATCAACCGATTATCTCAAATAAGAAAGGTACAAATCCTGGAGAAAATACAGTTTATGCAGGAAATGTAATGGTTAGTTGGTCACTTACAAAACGAACTGCCTATCAAAACAACAATTGGTTTGTAAGAAACCCTGGTTATACTTGTGGACAGGGTTCATCTGGTAAAATCACCGTACAAATCAAGGTGAACCAAAATGGATCAGTGATTGATGCAATTGTGCTATCATCAGGAGGTGCGAGTGACTGCATGACACAACAAGCGATTAAATATGCTAAACTATCTCGGTTTAATTATTCAAACACAGCAGCAACAAGCCAAGTTGGGACCATTACATATACCTTCGTTTCTCAATAAAGTCGCTCAATTTAATCTTTACTGCTCTATCTTACGATACGATTTCGCCATATAAATCGAAATGATCAGCACTTGTAATTTGAATATCAGCAAAATCCCCTATTCGAATAAAATTGTCCGCTGTTTTCTTTACCAAAACTTCATTGTCTACTTCGGGAGAGTCGAATTCTGTTCGTCCAATGAAATAATCTCCCTCAACACGATCAAAAAGTACTGAGAATGTTTTCCCAACTTTAAGCTGATTCAATTCGTAACTAATTCCGGCTTGCAAATCCATAATGGCATCTGCGCGTTCTTTTTTAACCTTTGCTGGAACATCATCCTCTAATAAGTATGCAGAAGTATTTTCTTCGTGAGAATAGGTAAATATCCCTAAACGATCAAATTTACTGCGTTTAACCCACTCATACATTTCTTGAAAATCAGCCTCCGTTTCACCTGGATATCCAGCAATCAGTGTTGTTCGTAATGCAATCTCGGGAACTTTAGCTCGAATCTCAGAAATCAATACTTCGGTTTTCTCTCGTGTAGTTCCCCTTTTCATCGATTGCAAGATACGTGTTGAACCGTGCTGCAAAGGCATGTCTAAATAATTACAAATATTCTTCTTCTCCCTCATTACGTCCAAGACCTCCATCGGAAAACCAGTTGGGAAAGCGTAGTGCAAACGAATCCAAGTAATACCTTCGACATCTGACAATTGCGTTAACAAATCTGCTAATGCACGCTTTTTGTACAAATCCAAACCATAATACGTTAAATCTTGCGCGATTAACATCAACTCCTTCACCCCTTTTGCTGCGAGTGATTTTGCTTGAAGTATCAAAGCTTCAATTGGAGTAGAAAGATGCTTGCCCCGCATAATTGGAATGGCGCAAAAAGAACAAGGACGATCGCAACCCTCCGCAATCTTAAAATAAGCATAATGCGAAGGGGTCGTTAATAAACGCTCGCCCACTAATTCGTGCTTATAGTCCGCTTTTAATGTTTTCAGTAACCTTGGCAAATCGCGTGTGCCAAAATAAGCATCGACCTCCGGAATTTCCTTTTCTAAATCATCTTTATAACGTTCTGAAAGACAACCAGTCACATACACCTTATCAACCAGTCCCTCCTTTTTTGCTTCAGCATACCTGAGAATAGTATCGATCGACTCTTGCTTCGCATTATCGATAAAACCGCAGGTATTTATTATAACAACAGAGGCATCGTCTTGCATAGATTCATGTTCAACATCAAAATGATTTGCTTTGAGTTGTGCCATTAATACTTCAGAGTCATAAATATTCTTAGAACACCCAAGCGTAACCACGTTAACCTTATTTTTTTTTAGTGTTTTTGTTTTCATGTAGAAATATCGGTGCAAAGGTAAGCCAACAAAACGAAAAGAATTACTATTTTTGGACAAAGCAAAAAAATACAAGTTTTGAAACTACAGTATACCTATCAACTAAAAAAAAATAAGCCATGAAAACCTCACTCTATTTATTATGTTGTCTTGTTTTCTTGGCATGTAAAAATTCGAAACAACTTGTTGCTCAAAAAAAATCAAATGAAGATTCGATGATTCAAATGGGACGAATTGCAACATTGTCTGATTCCAGCGACGCAATTACTATAGAAGATGCTCAAATTTCTGGCAATACTTTGTTATTAAAAGTCAGTTATGGAGGCGGATGTATGACACACGAATTTGACTTAGTAGGTCGCTCAGAGATAGCAAAATCGCTTCCTCCAATTCGATCTATTCAACTCCTTCATCAAGCAAATAAAGACGCTTGTAGAGCGCTAATAGTTAAAGAGCTAAAGTTTGACCTATCTCCATTTGCTTTAAAAAAAGAGGCAGGAAGTGCAATCTATCTTCAGTTAGCTGGATGGGAAGAAAAAATACTTTATACTTACCAATAAATAATGGAAATTAGACTAGATAAATTATTAGTAGACAGAAACCTAGCCCAAAACAGGGCACAATCGGAGGAAATCATAACAAAATATGGCGTACTTGTAAACGGCAGACTCTTTAATAAAATTGGCAAGAAATTTCCAGAGGATGCCGAAATTCGTCTTGTAATCGCCGACGAACGCTGGTCATCAATACATGCGCAGAAAATTATTGAAGCACTTTCCAAATGGAAAATGAACGTTAAGGGAGATACTTGGCTTGAGGTTGGAATTGATGCATGTGCGGCATCAGAAGTACTCCTAACTGAAGGGGTTATTAATACAATTTGTATTGTTAAAGATAATGCTTTCATAAAAGAACGTTTCCGGGATAACAAACAGATTAGCTTTATTCAAATCGCAGATATTAGAACGCTCAACGAAAAGGATATCCCTTTTTTGGTTGATGGTTTAATTATTGATTCAGCGAGTCCATTGATACAAACCTTACCTTTTCTGACAAAATTTCTAAAACCAGAAGGACTAGCAATTATAGTAATTAAACCCCAATTAGAACTAGATAAAAAGAAGTTGAATAAAGCAGGAACAAATGCTGAAAGTAAATACTACCCTTTTATGAAAACCCAAATTATAGAACTGGCGAATAGAAATCAATTACAATACAACGATTTTAAACTTTCACCTGTACTTGGTGAACACAGCAACAAAGAATTTTTAGGTTTATTTTACAAGAAAAGTAGTAGTGAAATAAAATCATATTTAGATGCTCTATAATTGAGCTGAGAACCGTCTTAAATTTACTATGACAATTGACCAATTATATAAAGCTATAAACGATATTGAATTTCAATACAAAAGATTCGTTAAGACAAACGAATTTGATGGCGAATCCATTGTTCGTTTTGATATTATTTCTGCTGAAATTTGCGAACAACTAATTTCGATGAAACTAAGTGAAATTATTTCTGAAGAAGCGAGGACAATTGGACGGATTGATATGAACTACCATCCTCAAATAGGTTTTGGCAGAAAATTACTAAATATGCTCTCATTTGGGTATGCCACTAAACGTTACTTGCACAAAATGCGCTTAGTTTATTTGTACGAAGCAATCAATTCTCGTCACCGTTTGTTTAAGATGGTCGAATTACATCTAAAAGAAGAATAAATTTTTCAGTTAAAGTAGGAGGGCGCAAACCATCCATGTTAGATTTTAAGATATTGACATGATTTTTGTGTATAATTGTTTTATAACCAATCTTGGTCCTTAAATTATTATTTTAAATTTGACTTAAAATCTGTTATGATCAAAAGCCTCCTATGTTCTGTTTTAATTTTATTCATCGTTTGCGCTTGCGCTCAAACACCTGAGAAAAATAAGATTGTGCCTTTCCAAACAAAAACCAATTTTAAGCTTGGGGATTATTTAACGGTAAATCCAATTCTTGACAGCGAAGTGGAACGCGCATTCCTACAAATGGACGATACATCAATTGTTGCTCAATTAATTATGCCTGCAGTGGGTCGGTTAGGGCTCAACAAGGATACCATTCTACGTCATATTAATAAGCGATTAATTGGTGGTGTTTTGATGCTTAACGGCACGAAAGAAGATTTCACCTTGTGGATTCAGCAATTTGAAAAAGCGAATACCGTTAAAGGCAATTTACCTTTTCTATACAGCGCTGATGCAGAACCAAGTTTAGTAAATCGTAAAATTATTGGTTCTAAACCGGTCAAAAAAGCCAATGAATTATTAACTATCGAAGAAGTTATGAACGTAACGGATATCATTTCAGGCGACTTAAATGAAATTGGTATAAATTATAACTTTTCGCCAGTGGTAGATATGTCACCCAATAAAACAGTAGGATTTAGAAGCTTTGGAGCTATCCCTGAAAACATTATCCCTTGGTCGAATGCTTTTATTCAACAAACCCAGCAGCATAACATAATTGCTACGGCAAAACATTTTCCAGGACATGGACTAGTGAGTGGGGACACGCACAAAGAATTACAAACGATTGATGGCGAAATGCTGGAAATAAAAAATTATCCTTCACTGATTAAAAATGGTGTGCTTTCGGTTATGATAGCACATATTGCAGTTCAAAACAACGCGAAATTCGACACAAAAGGATTACCTTCTACCTTATCAGAAAAAATAGTTACTCAATTACTTCGAGATAGTTTAGGATTTAAGGGATTAATTGTAACAGACGCTATGAACATGGGTGGCGTAATTAGCGTTCCAATGTCAGCGAGCAAAGCAGTGAAAGCAGGGTGTGATATTATTTTAATGCCTGTAAACGTTGCAAATACCCATTCAGAATTATTATCCTTATACCGAAAAGATCCGGAATTTAAAAAACGAGTAGATGAATCGGCAAAGCGTGTAATTCGAATGAAATTAGCTTTGGGTTTATTGAATACTAATTAATGTATAAATCTATCAGACCCTCTGGGGATTTTATTTCAAGTATGCTATCTGTTCTTCTTACCCGATGAATTAATCCATCAAATATTGGAATCAAAATTTCAAGGCCATTAAAATCAATTTTTAATAAGGGGTTAGCGGCATGGTCTATCACCTCGATGATTATGCCTATGTTTCCTTTTTTCATGTCCACGACTTGAAATCCAATGACTTCATGATCATAAAATGAATCCTCACCTAAATCCGGCAATGACGTTTCCGGAATATAGATATTCTTTTTCAAGAGTCTTTTAGCTGCGGCCTCATCGTCCACACCCTTAAATTTAACGGTAATAAATCCTTTGTTTTTTAACTTAACGTGCTCAATAAAAAAAGGAGTTAAACAGGAATCAATATCAATAACGAACATAGGGCTATCGATGTATTCACTTGGATCAGAAACGTCTAAAAACAAAGAGACCTCACCTTTAAATCCGTGAAGTCTCGCTACTTGTCCTATGTAAATACAATCCTCTTTGTTCATGCCATTATTCGGCAGCAGGCAATTCGTCAGCACTTGCCTCCTCCGATGCTGGAGCTTCTTCAACTACTGGAGCTTCTTCAACTACTGGAGCTTCTTCTGCTACCAATGTTTCCTCAACAATATCCTCTTCAGTTACTGCATCCTCTACAACCTCCTCTTCAACAGGTGTGTTTTTAGCCTCTATCATTGCTGCTCTTGCAATATTCGCCTCTGATTCCGCCTGCATTCTAGCTGCCTTATCTTTGAGTGCAGACTTGGATAATGAATCTTTTTTACCTTCAATCTTTCCATCTTTTTCTTGCATCCATTGAGTAAATTTAGCCTCTGCTTGTTCGAGCGTAAGAGCTCCTTTATCCACTCCTTTCAACAAATGGTTTTTATGTAACACTCCTTTGTATGATAAAATAGCACGAGCAGTTTCTGACATCTCAGCACCTTTTTGCACCCATGCTAGTGTATTTTCGAAATTTATTTCAATTACTGCTGGATTAGCCACAGGGTTATAAGTTCCTAATTTTTCAATGAACTTACCATCTCTTTTCGCTCTGCTGTCAGCTGCTACTAAATGAAAGAATGCTTTTCCTTTCTTACCGTGTCTTTGTAATCTAATTCTTGTTGCCATAGGTTAACATTTTACAATTTGAGGTCCAAAACCTCGGTTTATAATTATTTTGAGGATGCAAATATACGCTATTTATTTTGGTATTATTACATCCTAAACTAAATTATGAAAAATACAATTAGTTGCGATCTAGTTTATAGGTGTATTGCACCATGACACAACGCGGCTGCTCAATTTTTAGGGGACGTAAAGAATAGCTACGATTCAGCACATTGCTAGCAATTAAAGCCACCTTGTGGGAGGGATTAAAAGTGTAAGCCAATCGTGCATCAAAAATCCAATTTCCAAATCGGTGCGCACTGAAGTAATCCATGTAACGAATATTTTGCTTATCACCTCCCGAGTTCGCCGTTGTTTCCTCAAAGTCTTTAATAATCGCATCCATATTAACAATTTTACTAAAATACTTTGCACTTAATCCAACAGAAAATTTCGAAAATAACAGCGCTTCGGCATCAAATTTTAGGTTATGCAAAAATCGGTATTTTAAAATTTGACTTGCCGAGTCCATGGAAGTTGAATTGTAACTGTATTTACGATTAATATCATCTACCGCATAAACATAGTCTGGATTGAGGGTTTTAGGGACAATGTAGTTATAACCCGTTAAAAAGTTCAACTCGAAATTTTTAGAAAATTTAGCTGTCCCAACAAATGATAAGTCTATTCCAATTACACGCGAAGCACCCGTGTTTAAAAATTTAAAGCCCGCAAAAGAGGCCGGCGCATTAGCCACATCCCAAATGCCAAACATGTATTCGATGGTATTTTGATATTCTTGCCAAAAAAAAGCAGCATCTAAATAAGCCAATACCTTACCAATTTTCACCCCCTGTTTAAGACCCACCTCTGCATTCCAACTACTCTCTGGAAGCAAATTCGGATTTGGAAAAACACCAAAATTGCCCACACCCGTCTTAATAAATCGCTCTGTAATAGTAGGAAATCTGAACCCTTGACCAAAAGAAGCGCGCAAATAGGTTTCCTGATACAATTTCAAGTTAGCCCCTGCCCTAAAAATCGGTTTAACTGCCTCGATGGAATCATTCAATCGAAAATACTCGAGACGTGCTCCTGCGGAAAGCGTTAGCAGTTTTTCCACTTTGTGCTCCACCTGCGTATAGGCAGAGAGGTTGAGTAATTGATTCGTTGGCGAACCTGAGCCAATGTATATTTCAGCGAATGAATTGGTAAACGTGGAAGTTATGCCTCCAATAAAATCGATTCCTTTTAATTGAGGATACGATTTTTGGAACATATAGTCAGCATAATAGGTGGTTGCTGAATTGGATTGGTTAGCAGTACGCTGATTATCGGCGTGTAAAATTCTTGTTCTCAGGTAATGTTTTCCATCAGTTTCCGTCAGAAATTGAACAAAAGGATCCAAGTTAAAAATAAATTGGTCTTGCAAAAAAATCGCGCCCGGATAGGCTCTGTACAAACCGGATGAATCATCCAACCAAGCAAAAGACATATTGCTCTTTGCAAACATCACGTTCCCATTAATGCCATAATTTAACCCTTTCAGCTTTTTAGAACGATACCGCAAATTGAAATTAATGCGTGCACGGGACGATGCCATCTGTCGATCTGTAAAATTGGAGACTGTATCAATCACATAAGGCCCCGGTTTAGGTGCACCAATGTAGCCGTGATCATAATTTAAATTAGCGCCAAGGACAAAGTCGAGATTTCCTTTCTTTTCGGAATGCAGCACATTAACACCTGAAATTAATGGAATACTCGAACCAGACCACCATGTGGCACCATCTATGGAAGGATTAGAATAAAAACCGGAATATAAATTAACCTTCGTTAACGGTTTTGCTTTTGGGTAAGCTGTTCGAATGTGAATAGAACCCGACAAAGCAGCACTTCCCGATAATACCGATGCAGCGCCTTTTATGACCTCAATTTGGCTAATATTTTCGACCGGAATGAATCCCCATTCTGGTCTACCCGCATCACCAGAAAGCATCGGCATATCATCAACTAAAACCGCTACTTTTGAACCCACACCGAATGTAAAACCACTCCCTCCCCTAATCTGTGGTTCGCCGTCCAAAATATTTAGTCCCGGTGTTTGATCCAATGCAGTCTCAATACTTCGTGTGTTTTTATTTTCAATTAGCTCAGGTTTTAAAACGACCATAGTTACCGTCTGCTCTTCCAGCGGTTTATCGAATTTCCCAACAACAATTTTTACTTGCTCAAATTCTAAAACAAATGGTTGTAAAGTGATTACATATGTTAGCGTTTTTCCTTCAACTATAAGATGAGTGGAAGTATCGGACCTCATCCCCGAATAGCGACAAACTAATTTAACCGAACCAACGGGAAGTGATAAACTGTACCCACCTTGATTGTCTGTTACTGCACCAGCTGTAATATCACCTTTGTATATTACTGATGCACCAATAATTGCCACACCCTTTGAATCCACTACAACACCATTTATAATTCCCTTTTGAGAAAAACAACTTAAGGACGAGAAGAAAAGAAATAAGTAAACTAAACGTGTAACCATTCAAGTACTAATCTACAATAAATTTAATAGTTCCCGTTTTACCGGAATTAAATTGATACTTTGCAAAGTGAACTCCGGCAGACAATTTCACCTTCGTATAGACAGACATAGCGCCACTATACTCTTGCATGCCAGAAGAATTAAAAATCAATACTTGACCGTCAATTGGTTCATTTGAAAAGAAATGAATACCCGAAAAATCAGCATAATTCGCCCTTACGTCCGATAATTGATTTTCACTTAAGTTAGCCCCACTATTATAAATTAAAGATACATCATCAATTAACACCTCATCATTGGCAGCACCACCCCCCGGCGTTGAGTTTGTAGTAAAAGTGAGCAAAATAAACGCAGGCGTAGTTGCAGGTCCACTGTAAACAAACGGAACACTTTTTCTAACCCATTCACTATTTGTTGGTGCATAATTCAATACCGCACTAGCCACTAGATAAGGAGCAGATGCAGCATCCTCAGGATCCCGAACATCGTAAGCGCTGTGAATTACAGCTTTCATTCTTGCTTGTTGACTACCACTGCCTGCTTGTGTATATTTAACCCAAAAAATAATTGAATCAGGAGATGCAGTTAACACTTCTGAAAAATTTGGATCACTTGTTTTAGAATAATTATAATTTCCCGGATTTGCTGGACTTGTACTTCCCATGTTAATTTGACCTAAGGTCATGTTTCCATTTGCAACAATTCCTAAAGTGGAAACAGAAAAAATTCGCGCACAATACATACCCGTAGCGCCGGCACGTACCATTGAATTTCTTTCTATTTGTTGAGATGCAAAACCTGAAAATTGGCCAGTGCCGGTTTTAAAACTGTTCCAATTTATGGGTTCCTCCGTAGGAGCTGTAATATTTTCCCAATCCTCAAAGGAACCATTGCCAATTTGTTGACCAAAAAGGCAAGAAAAACAACTAAAAAAAGCCATCTCAGTAAGTATTTTTTTCATATTTTATTTTTTTGAATATAAACAAATGTAATTAAAAATAACATTTGATTAACATTTATAAACCAATCACCACAATTTCGTAATCATTAACTTTGTCTTACAATTAAATAAAAATGGAGGTAGAAATAAAACTCCCAGTAATGGAACTTTTTTACTCCATACAAGGAGAAGGAAAATATTCAGGCAAAGCAGCTTACTTTATTCGTCTAGCGGGCTGCGACGTTGGTTGCGTTTGGTGCGATGTTAAAGAAAGTTGGGATAAGAACCAACACGCGCAGTTAAGCATAGCTGAAATAATTGAGAAAGTAGCTGAAAGCAAAGCAAATTTTGCAGTCCTAACTGGTGGTGAGCCCGCGATGTATGACTTGCGACCTCTAATTGAACAACTAAAAAAAATGAACGTATTTGTAGCAATAGAAACCTCAGGATGCTATCCCTTGCTTGGTGCTGTTGATTGGTATTGTTTTTCCCCAAAAAAATTCAAGTCCCCTTGCGACGAGGCCTATACCAAAGCAAATGAATTAAAAGTAATTGTAAGTCACCCTTCTGATTTAGCATGGGCACAAGAACATGCTAAAAAAGTAACTGGTGCGTGCCAACTTTATTTACAACCAGAATGGTCAAAAGCTGATAAATTACTACCTTTAATTATTGAGTTTGTGAAAAGTAACCAGCTGTGGAAAATTTCGTTACAAACACACAAATTCATGCAAATTCCCTAATACGTAATTATGCTAAAATCCCTTATTTTTCTAACAGCTTTTTTATGTATACAATTTTCATCTCATGCCCAATTTAGGTATTCAACAAAAAGTAAAAAAGCAATTAAACTACTTGAAGCAGCACAGCGAGCTCCCGGTGAATCACTTGATCCTAAAACAAGGGGTCCAAATTACAGAGAGGGGCTTCTACTATTAGAACAAGCCCTTAAAAAAGATCCACAGTTTTGGGAGGCACATCTTCTTTCTGCCCAATTTAACGAAAATTTGAACCTCTACACCCAATCAATCTATCATTATGAAAGCGCGTTAAGCATTAACCCTGAACATTCCCGTTACGGATCAACGCACTATTTTTTAGCTGCGCTGTACTTAGCAGAAGGTAATTATGATAAAGCGCTAAAATATGCGGAAGTATTCATGAAAAATCCAAATGCAAGCGAAGAATTTTTAAAAAATGCCAAAGAAATAAGACTCAACGCAAATTTTGCGAGTTATTCATTAAAAAATCCAAAACAATTTGAGCCGGTTAACGCAGGTCCAGGTATTAACTCGATTGATCCGGAATACTACCCAACCATTACTGTTGACGAAAAAACGTTACTATTTACGAGGAGAATTGCTGATAACCGCGTTAGAGGCTACCAAGAACAAGAAGATTTTTTTGTGTCGAACTTATCAAACGAAGGCAATATTTGGCAAAAATCACTACCCATGCCTACTAATGTAAATACAATCAACAATGAAGGAGCTCCCACTATTTCAGCAGACGGTAAAAGTTTAATTTTTGTGGCTTGTTCGGATGAAACAGGAACTTACTACGGAGAAAACAGAAGTGGGAGAGGAAGTTGCGATTTATTTTATACAAAAAAATTAGGGACTAAATGGATGAATCCCATCAACTTGCCTGGAGGCGTAAATACCTCACATTGGGAATCTCAGCCTTCGCTTTCTGCTGATGGCCAAACGCTATATTTTGTGAGAGGATTAAGAGGAAAAAATACCAATGGAAATAGTGACATCTATGTTTCTGAACTGCAAAGTGACGGTAATTGGGGTGCCGCAAAACGCTTATCTGATGTGATAAACACCCCCTTTTCAGAAGAATCAGTTTGCATTCATCCAGACGGAAAGACGCTTTATTTTGCCTCAAGAGGTCATGTAGGTATGGGAGGATCAGACCTATTTGTCAGCAAAATGGATGCAAATGGAAATTGGGAAAAACCAGTAAACCTTGGTTATCCAATTAATACAAAATTCGATGAGAATTCATTGCTTGTTTCTCCAATTGGTGAAATTGCGTTTTTTGCATCGGACCGAACTGGCGGATACGGCGATTTAGACATTTACTACTTTGAATTACCCCCAGAATTTAGACCTACCAAAACCCTCTACTTTGATGGAAAAGTATTTGACTTAGTAAGTAAGATGCCATTGCCAGGCCATTTTCAATTGACTGACCTAGAAAGTGGAAAAATTATCATTATTTCCGATGCGGACAAAATAGACGGTTCCTTCATGGTTGCCCTGCCAATCAACAAGGAATATGCTATTCAGGTTACACAAAATGGCTACGCACCCTACTCGATAAATTTTAATCTAAAAATTCCAGATGGCTCAGACCATTATCACTTAGATATTCCAATGAACCCGTTAACGAGCTCAACAGAAAATGTGCTTGCTAATGTATTTTTTGATTTAGGGAAATCAACACTGCGAAAAGAATCAACCATTGAATTAAAAAACCTTGCATTATTTTTAAAGCGAAACCCACTTTTAAAAATTGAGTTAGGTGGACATACCGATTCGCGAGGCAATGAAACTGAGAATATAACACTCTCCACCGAACGAGCAAAAGCCGTTTACAATTTTTTAATTAATAGCGAAGGAATTGTAGGCAATAGACTAAGCTTCAAGGGATATGGGAAATCAGACCCTATTTTGACCGACAAATACATTGAATCGTTAAAAACGAGTGAAGAAAAAGAAATTGCGCATCAAAAAAATAGAAGAACTGTTTACAAAATCATGAACTAATGTACTTTTTCAAAGTGCTACGGCCCATCAACTTAATGATCATACTTTTTACGATGATTGGTGGAGCAGTACATTTATTTTCCACAAATACCTTTCAATATATTCGATTTAATACGTTAGATTTTGGCCTATTGATTTTCTCCACGCTATTAATTGCTGGCGCAGGTAACCTAATTAACGATTATTTTGATATTAAGGCAGACCGAATCAATAAGCCATCGAAATTAATCATTGGGAAATACATAAAAAAACGTTGGGCTATTTTACTTCATTGGATTTTCAATGGTGTCGCAGTTGGCATATCCATCTATTTAAGTTTTAAATATCAATCCTTGTGGTTTGTCTTTGTTTATGTAGTCACAGGAAATTTACTATGGTACTACAGTACAACATTAAAAAAGCGTCCAATTTATGGCAATATAGTTATTGCAGCAATGACAGCACTCATTCCGATATTAGTAATTCTTTTCTTTAAGGTAAGTAATGAATCTAATGATGCACACTCTCCCTACCATTCAAACACATGGAGTACCGATCTAAATTATAATTTTCTTTATTTACTCGCTCTGTGTGCTTTTTTAACGAATATGGCGAGGGAAATCATTAAAGATATTGAGGATATGAAAGGAGATTTAGCGATTAAGGTTAGATCGCTCCCTATGCTTATCGGGGAAAATAAAGCGTATTGGTGTGCAGTTCTAATTGCTCAAATGAGTGGTGTTTCCTGCTTAATTTCTTTTATTTTTCTCAAAAACACATTCACAGTTAACGAAAGTATTTGGATCACATTGATTTTATGTGGTGTATTGAACTTACTGCTATTTATTTTTCCACTAATTAATAAAATAACAATAAAGCATTGTAGTCTTTTGTTAAAAATTTCGCTTTTCTTAGGCATTTGTTCCCTTTATTTCTCATTATAAAATGAAAATCATACTTGGTTCACAATCGCCGCGCAGACAGGAATTGTTAGCTGGATTGGGCTTTAATTTCGAAGTTATCATAGCCGATACGGGTGAGACCTATCCCACAGAACTTACAACAGAACAAATAGCACCTTTCATAGCCAAGGCAAAAGTCGATGCACTCCTACCGAAGATACGAAATACTGATTTGCTAATTTGTGCCGATACCATTGTCGTGCTGGGAGAAAAAATAATAGGCAAGCCAAAAGACAAAGTAGAAGCAAAAAAAATGCTCCAAGATCTTTCTGGAAAAACACATACCGTTATTACCGCATATTGTGTGTTTTTAGGCGGAACGTACTATGCTGATTCAGTTAGTACAGCTGTTACCTTCACCAAAATTTCTGATGCAGACATAAGTCATTACCTTGAAAAAGGGCAACCTTACGACAAAGCAGGCGGCTATGGAATACAGGATTGGATTGGTTTTATTGGAGTCGATAAAATAGTTGGATCTTACACCAACGTAATGGGTTTACCGACATCAAAAATTTATGCACTTCTCAAAAAATTAGGGGCATAAAAAAAGGCGATAAATCGCCTTTCAGAAAATTGTAAAATTTAAGGAACAACTTTAAACATAACGCGTCTGTTTTTGGCATCACGCACTTCGTTATCGTCATCAGGTTGAATTTCGGCACTTGGCTCATTGGCTGACTTTGAATCTATATCGATCCGAGCTTCGTCGATACCTTGGCGAACAAAATACGCTTTTATTGCCTCTGCTCTTTGCCTTGCCATGTTAATTAACTCTTGGTTTTGCTCGGCAACCTCATCTTCTTTTTTGTCATTATGACCTGATATCAGGATACGCATAGATGAATTTACATTCATCTCCTCAATAATGTAATTAAAAGCCTCCTTTCCAGAAGGGGTATAAGAACGCTTTCCAAAACCAAAATAAGCTACCTGCTCTTGGATTTTCTGCTCTGTTGTCATTTTATCTGTTAAAATAGGTGTTTTATCGTAAATTAACGTTGAATAGACTTCAGGAATTTCGGTTGTATCAGCGGAATAACAATTACATTGCTCTTTGCTATTTACCTCCTTAATTCGAACGTTATCAATAAAATAATAGGCGTGAGGTAAAACAGGAATCTCACTTCCTTTTATCTTTTTTTGTACTTCGGTTTTCGTTTCTTCGTTTGTCTCGAAATTTCCTATGATAACACAAACTTCGTCCCCTTTGGCCTCATACATAGCGCACACTTTTTCCCATCCAAAAATCCCACTGTAAATTCTGTTTTTGTAGTTGCTCAATGTTCTTCCAGACTCTTTGTTTATAAAACCTTCCACCGGCTCATCCATTAAGTCTCTTGAAAACAAAAGTTGAATATTATTGGAGGCATATTTAGAAGATTCACCAAGAGATACAGAAAATTCAACACAATACTTCATTCCTTTAGTCATCTTTAATCTATCTTTTCCTAACATAAAAGGAATAGTGATATAAGATCTTTCTTTTGATAACTTTCCCGGCTTGTAAGTTACAATACCCGCGAATCCATCGCCACCACCTTTGCCATTATTGTCAAATAAATTCTTATCAACTTCATTTAATCGTTCAGCAGAGGATTCCTGCGGTAGCTCTTCTCCGTATGCATTTACACCGACACCGTAATCTCCTGGCGAATTTCTATTGAATAAGTCAGCCCCTATTGTTGTGGATGAATATACATTTTTCAATAAGTTAATTTGTGACGGCTCAGAAATAGTTCCATCTTCGATAAATTCCTCGAACGTAAAATTTAAAAAAGCTTTGGTTTTATCGCCCTTTCCTGTACGCTGTGCGTTGGCAGTTAGTCCAAGCGTTATAAAGAATCCTAGGAGAACAAAAACACGGTTATTGGTAGCAAACATTTTCATAATTTTTAACTGTTTTAATTAATACTTTAACCTTTTCAGGATCAATATCTGGGTATACACCATGTCCCAAATTTACAATATGTCTTTGACTTTTAAATGAATTTAACAAATTTATTGTCTCATTTTCAATAATTTCATTGGAAGCGTACAACAGACAGGGATCCAAATTACCTTGTAAAGTTTTTGAATCACCCACCAATTCTCTTGCTGACTTCATATCCATGTTCCAATCCAAACCAATTGTAGTACAGTTTAATTGTGCAATATCGGGAAGCGAAGCGATGGCACCTTTTGAAAAAACAGTTAAAGGAACATTCGGAAAAGCGTTAACAATCATTTTAATATATTTTATTCCAAAAATACTATACTGTTCTTTGCCTAATATACCAGCCCAAGAATCAAATAATTGAAGCGCATCAGCACCAGCTTCAAGTTGTAATTGAAGGTATGCAATGGTTACCTCACTGATTCGCAAAAGCAATTCGTGTGCCAATTTGGGTTGTGTGTACAATAATTTCCTCGACTCAGAAAATGTTTTTGAGCCTTTTCCCTCAACCATGTAGCAGAGAATAGTCCATGGAGCACCAGCAAAACCAATTAAAGGCACCCTACCATTTAGTGCTGACTTAGTAATTTTTATTGCCTCAAAAACATAGGAAAGACGGTCTGCAACATCGATATTTTTATCTAATAAATCCAATTGTTGTTTTGATCTAATCGTATTTTCAAACCAAGGACCTTTTTGCTCAAGCATTTGATAAGGTAAGCCCATGGCTTCGGGCACAACTAAAATATCCGAAAAGATAATTGCTGCATCCACATCCAAATGATCTACCGGCTGAATCGTTACCTCCGCAGCTAAGGCAGGCGTCTCCACTAATTCTTTGAAACCAGATAGAGTTGCACGCAAGGCCCTATATTCTGGCAAAATTCGACCAGCTTGTCGCATCAACCAAACAGGATACCGTTCAATTGCTTCCCCTCTTGCGGCACGTAAATATAAATCATTACTTATTTTCATCATACAAAGTTAAGAAATCGGGCTACACACACCCTAAATAAAATTGAAAATTGACTACCAATTAATTCCATCCTTCTTATTTGCAGTGAGAAATTCATTTGCTTTAGTGAAATGTTTACAACCATAAAAACCTCTGTAAACCGAAAGTGGAGAGGGATGAGGAGCAGTGAGCACTAAATGTTTATCTCGGTTAATAAAATTTATTTTTTGTTGTGCCTTCGACCCCCAAAGCATAAAAACAATTGCATTTTGCTGAAATGAAATCTTCGAGATTATCGCATCGGTAAATTCTTCCCACCCGATTCCAGCATGACTGTTTGGCTTTCCTTTTTCGACTGTAAGCAGCGAATTCAACAACAACACACCCTGTTTTGCCCATTCCGATAAATCGCCATTCAATTGAATATCCTTATTCGTGTCATCTTTTACTTCTTTGAAGATATTTTTTAAGCTACTAGGAATTGACATGGATGGGTTTACTGAAAAACACAAACCGTTTGCATAACCCTGCGTGTGATATGGATCTTGGCCAATAATGACTACTTTTACATCCTTTGGAGCAGTCAAATTAAATGCTGCAAAAACACTATCTATTGGCGGGTATATTTGTCCGCTGTGCACCTTATACGTTTGCTGAACCTTTTTACAAACCACATTAAAAAGGTCTTTTGTCTTTTCATCTAGTAGCTGAAGCCAATCCTTGTCGAGCATTTCATTCATAAAGTGGGATTAGATTGAATTCACTTTTTGAAGAAGACGCTTTGCTGCATCATCATAACCCTTTAAATCAATTTTTTTGACTTTAAAGTACCTGAAAAGCATTTTTAATTGATTTTTCCATGAATAAAACGCAAGACTATAAAATGCAATAAGACAATAATGTGAAAAGCCTATTAGTAATGAAAAGGTAGGGTTTACGCCGATAAAAGAAAAATAATTAGAAATTAAAAATATAAATGGAATGTTGAAAATACCAAGTGCAAAGATGAGTATTACCAACTTGCTAGAACCCCAAAAAACGGGACGGGCAAAAACTTTTTCAACGAAACGCTTAACCAAGAAATAGAGTAAACCAGCATGAACAAACCCTAGTAATGCAAATGGAAATATAAGAACTAAGCTGACTAATTTTCTTCCAATATCCCATGTATTCGTGGCGGTCAAAAAGCGTTCATTTTCAGTTATTCCAGCCGAAGAAAGCGAGGAGAAATGAGCTATGAGTTCCGCCTTTAACGGCTCCAAATCAGCTAATTGCTCTTCAGATTTTTCATTTATTTTTTTCGCCAAAGCTTGCGAATACAGGTGTCTTTCTTCCAACGAACTATTTTCGTTAAAACACCCTGCATTCATCCCATTTCTAGAAATCATCATGCACTGCTCGTGAAATTCAAGCCAATCTATGTTTTCAACATGCGTAATTTGATCTTTCATGTACTGCTCGAGCTGATTCGTTAGCAATGAAATTATACCAGAAGGATTATTTTCATACTCTTTTCGATAATCATTCAAACAAATCTGTCGACTCGAAGAAATTAACAATTCACTTCTTGCCCTATTTGGTTCGGTATAATTACACCCCAATCCAACAACAAACACCTTGTGCTCCCAATTCATTTCCTCCAATGCAGAAAAACCAATTCTAAAAGCACCTTTTTTTATTTGCTTGATTCTACGAATAAATACCTCATCCGTAAAACCCTCTCCGAAAATTAAGATATTCTTACCCTTTCGAATAATTTCGGACGTCTTTCGAAAAACCAACCTGTTTTTTTCTTGCGTATCTCCCCCATCCAACTGACGGTATATGGGTATCATGTGCGATAAACTAAAGACGAGTTTAAAAAGCGGCTTAAAGACATCCGCGCGCACCATGAAATAAAATACGTTTTTGCAATAAACGGCAATGGCAAGCGGATCCATGAATGCAGCAGGGTGGTTACTAACAAAAATAGTTCTCCCTTCCCCAATTCGCGAAAAGTTAATTATTCGTACGCGCTTAAAAAATAGACGAAAACCAGGATTGAAAATCAAATAAAATAAAAAGTAAAAAAGCCTCATATTAGTTCAAAAATAACAAAAACCGTCGGTTTCCAACCATTTCAAATGTAATTCTTTCACAAGGAAAACTAATTACTATTAACAACACTTATAGTGAAAACTTTCGCAGTCGCCTAATCAAATCAGTCTGTAATGTAATATCTTCGTACAATAAGAAATAATGGTAATGAAAACGATTGGCTTATTTTGTGGCGGTTATTCTTCCGAATATGAAATCTCACTAAAAAGTGCGGATACTATAAAAAACAACCTACCGAATGACTTTTTAGCATTCAAAATAATTGTTTCTAAAACACAATGGCTAGTGGAAACTGAAACCGGCTATGTGGACTTTAACCTAAATGACTGCAGCTTTTTAATAGACAACGAAAAACATAGACTGGATGCCGCATTGGTTTATATTCATGGCGATCCTGGTGAAAACGGTAAAATTCAAGCAATGCTTGACTTACAGGCTATAAAATACATCAATTCGGGTCCTTTGGCTTCTGCGTTGTCGTTCGATAAATGGTACTGCAATCAGTTTTTAAAATCTTTTGGTATACCAGTTGCCGAATCGCTTTTTCTCACCAACAAAGCACAATACCATCCAAAAGAAATTATACAAAAACTTGGACTTCCAATTTTCATTAAACCCTCTGATTCGGGGTCATCCTACGGTATTTCCAAGGTAAAGCGCGAAGAAGATGTGCCTGCTGCACTAACTTTAGCGTTTAATGAGGGGGGGACAGTCGTTATCGAGTCATTTTTGAATGGCACAGAGGTAACTTGTGGGGTATACCGAACAAAAGATGGCATAAGTGCACTACCACTAACAGAAATTGTTTCGGAAAATGAATTCTTCGATTTTGAAGCAAAATACAGTGGGAAATCGCAAGAAATAACCCCCGCAAGAATTGAAGATTCTATCGCTCAGGCAGTTCAATCAATGGCAAAAGAGATTTATGTTTTATTGCAACTCCGTTCAATAGCAAGAATTGATTTTATGCTAGTTGATAATAAACCGTTTGTTATTGAAGTTAATACCACACCTGGTTTTTCATCCGCATCGATTGTTCCTCAGATGCTTGCCTCAGCAAACATAACTTTGGCTGATTTTTGGAAAGCAATAATCTCATTTGAACTAGCTTAATATGTCGCCAATGCGTTGAGGATAACCTCCATCTTTGAACGAATTTGTGAAGCAGTACAACTGTAATCAGTCACGCAAAATGAAAAGGCAATATTTTTCCCTGAGGTAGATTTAACATAGCCAGCATAAGCCCTAACATTATTTAACGAACCACTTTTTGCAATTACCCTTCCCTCTCCCGCTTGGCCCTTGCACAAACCCTTGATAGTGCCGGATACTCCAGCAATTGGTAAACTTGACTTAAAAACTGTAAAATTCGGTGATTGGTTCATAAACGATAACAATTCACAAAAATGGCTTGCAGAAATTGCATTTTTTCTAGAAAGCCCGCTACCATCATAAAGCTTCATTCCGTTCAACGTTAATTTATTTTTCCAAAAATCGTTTAAACAGTCAATACTTACCGACGTTGATCCATTACTTCGCTTAGCATAACCAACATAGTTTAATAATCCCTCCGCAAAGAGATTGACACTTTTAAGATTGGTCCAATAGACAAGGTCTTTAACACTTTTACCAACTTGTGTAAAAAGTAAATCAAAATGCTCGTCGTAATTATTAGGCAATTTTGGCGATAACAAGCGATAACCCTTACCGCCATTTTTGATAGTAATTCCTTCTTGAATTAATTTATCTGACCATTCTTTTGCAAGTTGCAACTCAGGATCAGGCATGCTACCCTTTACTTCAAAGCCCTTTCTATTAGCTGGGATTCTACCTGTGGCATTTCTCTTTAAGGCGAATACATCACCATGAATGTAACAGTCATCCCCACTTGAGTTACTAGCTATTACACTGCAATTCATTTCCAAATTTTCGACTTTGGGATAAATACCTTTTAATTGCGCCCTACTCCCCACTTTTCCCGAATCAAAAGATAACTTTATGGTATTATCAAAAAAATTAATTCCCGCATGCGGAGCGCCAAAATAATTTCCGAGATCATCTGAAGCCCATCCATCTGGCGCACCTTTATATCCGAATTCGGAACCATCGGCAATGACTGCTCCGGTAATACTTGTAATCCCCCGCGATTTAATGGTGTCCACCCAATTCAACAAAAAATCAAATTCATGTCCTAACTCGCAAAAATATTTACTTCCCATCGAAATATCTCCAGCACCTCTAACCCAAAGATTTCCATGTAAAACACCATCTTTATCAATCGGGCCATCGGCATAAATTCTTGTAATTGGAACATAATGCTCTCCTAAAACCTCTAGCGCTGTGGCAGTTGAAAAAAGTTTAGTAATTGAAGCGCTAACCAAGGCCTCATTTTCAGCGAACCTTGCAATTACCTTATTTGAATCCATGTCTACGGCCAAAAATGATATTTTACTCTGTTTCAAAGCAGCATCCAAAGCAAAGTGAGTTATTGCCTGTTGGACGTTTTGAGCCCTAAAAAAAATTGACAAGAATAAAAACTGGAATAAAATGTACATTTGCATGGTATATTTTTAATGTAAAATTGAAACTATTTTTTGACTCAGCGCGAACAACTTGACAAAACGAAAAGAAAAAATTACAAATGCCTACCACCAAAAAAATTAAAATTTTACGCATAATTAATCGTTTTAATATTGGTGGACCGGTATACAATGCTGTACTTTTAACAGCATTCATGCCAACAGAATACGAAACATTATTAATTGGGGGATTACCAGAAAAAGAGGAGGAAAATTCGATTTACATTGCTGAAAAATACGGAATTGTTCCTGAATTAATTGCAGAAATGCAACGCACTCCTAATTTAAAAAATGATAAAAAGGCACTAAAAAGAATTAAAGAAATCATCTTAGCATTCCGTCCAGACATCGTGCACACCCACGCTTCAAAAGCAGGCGCTTTGGGAAGAAAAGCAGCTATCGACTGTGGAGTCCCAATAATAATTCATACTTTCCACGGGCATGTATTTCATTCCTATTTTAGTAGGTGGAAGACCAAAATATATCAGCTTATAGAACAACGACTAGCACAAAAGTCTACTGGGATTATTGCTATTTCCGAACTGCAAAAAACAGAACTTTCCGAAAAATATAAAATCTGCGAAAAAGAAAAAATTGAAGTAATCCCCTTAGGTTTCGATTTAATGCCTTTTAACCAAAACAAAGACATAAATCGCAAAAAAACAAGGGTGCAATTCCAACTCGATGAGCATGATATTGCTGTAGCAATTGTTGGCCGTTTAGCACCGATCAAAAATCATAGCCTTTTTCTTAATTGCATTAAACAAATTCACGAAAAGACAACAAAAAAAATTGTGTATTTTATTGTTGGAGACGGGGAAGAATACCAAGCGATTTCAGAGGAGGTAAGTCAATTAACAGCTTTAGGGCTAAACATAAAAATGACCTCTTGGATAAAAGATATAGCGGAGTTTAATGCCGGAATGGATATCTTGTGCCTAAGCTCAAAAAATGAAGGCACTCCCGTTAGTTTAATTGAGGCACAAGCTGCAGGCATTCCTATTGTAACCACTGATGTTGGAGGTATTCGCGACATTGTTGCAGAAAATCAAACCGGATTTGTAGTTAATTTAAATAATCCATCAGCTTTTACAGAAAAATTACTATATTTAATCGAAAATGAAAATAAGCGATTGGAAATGTCACAAAATGGTTGGTCGTTCGTAGAGAATAAATTTGATTGTAAAACTTTAGTCAAAAACATGGACGAATATTATAAAAAAAAATTAAATGGAGCACTAAAATGGTCTTAATTAAAAAGCAAATTTTAGCTATTATTTCGGGAATAGCCCTGATAATTCTATCCTCCTGTGCTAAACTTAACTCAAGTGAAATGTTTCACATTTCAAAAAAGAGTAATTTTCAGTTCGATACCATCCCATCAGGCCCCTTGGATGAACATAAAATCGTAGCAGGCGATCGCTTTAGTTTTTCATTCTCTACCAACAACGGTGAAAAAATTATTTTTGGCACTTCGGGTATCGCCAATCCAACCAATGGTGCTCAAACGACCAACTCAAACGCATCTCATGATTATTTAGTTCAAGCAAATGGCGACGTTGAATTACCATTAATTGGCAAAATAAATGTTTTAGGAATGAGCACAAGAGAGTTAGAGGTGTTGTTGGCAAATCGCTTATCTAGTGACTATTTACTGCCATTTGTACAAATAAGAGTAACTAATCAACGGGTAGTAATATTTCCCGGTAGAAATAGTGCCCAAGTTGTTAACTTACTAAACACAAATACCTCTTTGGTTGAAATAATAGCAATGGCCAGCGGCATTCGCGAGTTCGGTTTAGCCAATTCAATTATTCTTATGCGAAAAACGCAAAACAAACGGGCTATTTATAAAATTGACTTGTCGACAATTGAAGGATTAAAACAAGGAGAAATGTTGGTACAAAGCAATGATTACATTTATATAAATTCAAAAGACCGACGAGGCAATGAAATACTTCGAGAAATAACGCCTTGGCTTGGTGTTTTTTCAAGTTCCTTGGCCATATTTGCCTTGATTATTAGATAATTATTAAAAAATGAGTGCAATACTAATCAACAAAGAATTTAATTCGATCATTTTTCAGAATGTAATTCGTAAGCATTGGTATAAACCACTTATTTTGTTGGGTTTTGGCTTGCTAGTGTCTTTTATTTACCTGCGCTACACCAAACAACAATTTGAATCGGTCGCAACGATTCAAGTCATTGAGGAAGATCGTGTGAAAGATGTCTTGGGCAGCCAAGGAATAAGCCAGCAGACGAATGACCTATCAAAAGAGGTCGAACTGTTACGATCGGATGTTCTTTTTAATCAAATGCTCAATAAATTAAACCTCAACCTTAGTATATTTTCAGATGGCAAATTATTAACAAAAGACCTGTATGGGTATTCTCCTTTTTCAATTATTGCCTATGCCCTCAAGGACTCCACTTTGTGTGGAACGAGAATAGGCATCTCAATCAAAGATGATAATATAATCAATTTATCCTATGAATTTTCAGGAGTTAAATACGATATTTCCGGTAAAATAAATCAACAGATTAAAAACAAACATTTTGAAATTGTTTTTAGGACAGCTGACTACGGTGCATTTGAACAAACAATTAAAGACAACAAGATCTATTTTATTTTTAACAATCAAAATTTACTTGCTAAAGAAATGAAAACCGGTCTTAACATTACACCGCTGGACCCAAATGCTAAAACAATACAGTTGGCTTTCAAGCACAGCAATCCAAAACTTTGCTACAATGTAATTCAAAATTTGATAAACGTTTATTTGAACTACGATAAAAAGAGTAAGCAATCAAAAACTGACCAAACAATAAGTTTTATCAATCAACAATTGGATTCGCTTTCACGTATACTCAAAAACTCAAAAGATAGCCTTAGTGATTTCCAGCGAGAAGAACGCCTTCCAAATCCAGAACAAGTAGAAACCCAACTTTCGAATAACATCAACGATTTAACGCAACGTCTTCTTGAAATTAATGAGGAAATTTCTACATTAGCCATGGTTAATAATAAAATAAGTTTAGATCCTAATCGCCTCGAAATTTACCGCCTCATCCCGGAAATGGTTGGTAAAAAAAGCTTTGAAGGAACTATTCTACGACAAATTGAAGATTTGAATAAATTGCTTGAAACACAAGAGGATTTACTAAGAGACATAACCCAAGAAAACAAGCAAAATAGAGTGATTAATGATCGAATCATAAATCGCGTGGTATCGATAAAGAAAAGTCTTAAAATGATCGATGACCGACTTAGAAACGATAAATCAATGGTACAAGGGAAAATAAATGAAATAGAAGCAAAATACTTTGGCCTTCCCGAAAAAAAAATGGAGTTTCAACGACTAAAATACATGGAAGAATTAAATAATCGCTACTTCTCATTATTCACTGAAAAGAAAATAGAATACGAATTATCAAACGCTGGCTACTCGACCTCTAACCGAATTTTGAATGCTCCGTTATTACCAATTGATGCCATATATCCTAGGTCATCGCTTGTTTATATTATTTCAAGCCTAATTGGATTATTACTTGGACTTGGATGGTTAGTTTTTAAATACTTATCATACAACGAAATTACAACTGTTCAGGATCTTGAGTCTTTACTTCCTGAGAAAGCGAACATACTTGGTTCAGTCCCATTGTATTCAAAAAAACTAAAGTTTTCAGAAATAGTTGTCAACGAATCGTCAAAATCAAGGTTGGCCGAGGCAATTCGAAACATTAGAACTAACATGAGTTTCATAAACAAGGAATCAAAGCTAATAGCCGTTTCATCCTCAGTTTCTGGTGAAGGAAAAACATTCGTGATTTTAAATTTAGCAGGATTGATAGCTGCAGGTGGAAAAAAAACACTGGTAATCGATTTAGATTTGCGCAAGCCCAAAATTCATCATGGCTTTAAAGTGAGCAATGAGCTGGGGATGAGTAATTATATTTCAGGGCTAGCCACATTTGAAGAAGTAGTTCATCACGCCTCGATAGCCAATTTAGATTTTATTACAGCTGGATTAATACCCCCAAATCCATCTGAACTTATTCAAAGTGAAAACTTCAAAAATATTCTTGCTAGCTTGAAAGAAAAATATGACGTTATCCTTGTCGACAACCCACCTGTAGGAATTGTGTCCGATGGAATCCATCTACTGGCCCAAGCCGATATTCCTATTTACGTGTTCAAAGCAAATTACTCCAAACGTGTTTTTGCACAACGCGTGGGTGAATTATTTAAGTTGCAAAAACTAAAAAGTTTAAATGTAATCCTAAACGGTGTGGAGGCTAAACAATCATTTTATGGCTACGGTTATCAATATGGTTATACCTATTCAGGCTATTATTCTGATGAAGAAAGTGGATTTTTTCTTTTTAAATGGTTTAGAAAAATAAAAAGTAAATGGAAAAAATAATAACTGAAATTGACGGTTTGGCTTTAATAAAGCCCCCTGTTTTTAAAGATGACCGCGGGGTGTTTTTTGAATCCTTCAACCACAATAAATTTAGCGGATTATTCCCACAAACTAATTTTGTTCAGGATAATTTATCCATTTCACACAAAAATGTACTTCGAGGACTACATTTTCAACTACCTCCTTTCGATCAGGGCAAGCTCGTTCAAGTACTTAAAGGAAGTGTGCTTGATGTGGCGGTAGATTTGAGGAGAAAAAGTAGCACTTTTGGCAAACACTTCCAAGTAGTATTAAACGATATAAATAGACTACAATTCTGGATTCCACCCGGATTCGCTCACGGGTTTCTATCACTTGAAGAAAACACCATTTTCTCGTATAAATGCACCAATAATTATTCACCCGAGCACGAAGAAACAATTTGTTGGAACGACAAAGACCTCGGAATTAATTGGGGAGAGACAGCAGTTATTGTGTCTGCAAAGGATCAACAAGGTATACCATTTCGTTTATTCAACACCCCTTTTTGATCGATGGAAAAATCGTATTATTTTATCTTATTCTTTATTCTTGGTGTTTTATCTTCATTGGTTATCAATAAACTAATTCTAAATTTTTCAGAATCGTTGGGAATTAGAAATAAAAACGACGTCATGATACGTTGGAGCAATAGTTCCAGACCTTCGCTTGGAGGTATTGCCATTTTTATAAGCTTTCTATCTGCCATTATCGCCTACTTGATTTTCACACCTACCTTAAATTTATTTAGTCAAAAAGAATTTGTTTGTTTTTTCGTTTCTGCAACTTTGGGATTTTTAATGGGCTTAGCTGATGATGCGTATAATACTCAACCTATACTTAAACTACTTATTCAAATTGCATGTGGCTTGCTCATTTCTTATGGTGGAACAACCATAAACGTTTCCAACTTCGATGAAGTAAATACTTTCTTGACTGTTTTTTGGGTGGTCGTACTAATGAATTCACTCAATATGTTGGACAACATGGATGGCATTACAACTACTGCAGCGCTCTTCATTCTTTCTACTTGCTTTATTTTTAATTTATTGTTTCAAGTGGAAACTAATCCTGTTTGGAATTTAATTTTATTGACTTGCATTGGATCGCTTATTGGTTTTTTGTGTTTTAATTTTCCACCAGCAAAAATGTTTATGGGAGATTCAGGGAGCCAATTTATCGGGCTAATCTGTGCTTTTTTTTCAATTAAATTTTTGTGGGGTGTTCAGTCAGTAAGTCCCGAAATTCCACTCTGGGTGGTGGTAATTACAGTGATGGTTTGTTTTACCTCGCCTTTTATTGATACACTAAGCGTTATAATTAATCGGCTTCGAAAGAAAACATCCCCTTTTATTGGGGGTAAAGACCACACCACCCATCACCTTGTTTATGCAGGATATAACGAACGAAGCGTATTTTTAATCTTTGTATTAATCGGGTTTATTTCCATGTTACTTTGTGTTTTCTACTTCATAATACCCCAAAAATTCGTTCCTTGGTCAACAACATTAATGTTAATATGGCTTGTGCTAGCTTTTTATTTTCTTTACCAAAAAACAATAAAATACGCCCAAAAATAAACAAACTTGCTTTTGAAATTAGTACGAATGAACTATCTAAAATTATTGATATTAAGCCTCTTATTCATTGGCTGTACCGAAAAAAACACAAACAAAGTCACTGTAAATTCAAAGCAAGTAAGCCAACAGTTGCCAAGCGTTCCACAAAGCATGGAGCTTTTTGGAGAAACAATTCATCTTACAGACGAAGACATTAAAGAACGCTTGGATCACGAATTAACAGTAAACGCTTTTTTTCAAAGTTCTACAACTCTAATAATTAAAAGGGCTAATCGCTATTTTCCAATCTTGGAACAACTTTTAAAAGAAGAAAACTTACACGATGATTTCAAGTATTTATGTGTTATCGAGAGTAATTTAACACAAGCGAAAAGTCCTGCGGGCGCTCAAGGCTTTTGGCAGTTTATGCCCGAAACAGCAAAGGAGTATAAGTTACTCGTTACCAATGAAGTCGATGAACGCCTAGATATTGAAAAAAGTACTCGTGCCGCATGTGCCTATCTAAGAAAGGCATACGCCGAATTAGACAATTGGATTCTTGCCGCAGCAGCTTATAATCGTGGACTAGGTGGTGTTCAATCCGACTTAAAATCGCAATACGTTTCAACTTATTTTGACACTGAGATGAACAATGAAACTAGTCGATATGTCTTCAGAATTATGGCGCTCAAACTAATTTTAGAAAACCCTAAATCGTATGGTTTTAATCTGCAAAATAAAGATTTGTATCCCACAAGAAAGATACGAAAAGTTAATGTGCATGATCCAATATTGGACTTGGCTTTGTGGGCAAAAAATAACCAAGTAACATTAAAAATAGTTAGGAAATTAAATCCTTGGTTACTCAAAAATACCTTAACTACACCGCCAATTAATTACACCATCACATTACCTCATTCGAGTTATAATTTAAAACAATACAGCGACTACAGGAAATGAACAAAGAACAAATTGATGAGGGTCTAATTTCTATTTTTGGCGCAAAAGAACACAACCTTAAAAACGTTGATTTACAAATCCCAAGAAATAAATTAATTGTTTTTACTGGCTTAAGTGGAAGTGGTAAATCCTCCCTTGCTTTTGATACACTTTTTGCAGAAGGTCAGCGACGCTACATTGAAACATTTTCCTCGTATGTTAGACAATTTATCGGCGGACTTGAACGCCCTGATGTAGAAAAAATCGACGGCTTGAGTCCTGTGATTTCAATTGAACAAAAAACGGTGTCCCGTTCACCAAGATCTACTGTTGGAACGATAACGGAACTTTACGATTTCTTTCGATTACTTTACGCACGTGCCTCGACCGCATATTCATTTACTAGCGGCGAAAAAATGGTGAAATATGCCGACGAAGAAATCACATCACTGATTTTAAGTAATTACAATGGAAAAAAAATTGCACTCTTGGCACCTAAAGTTCGTGGGCGAAAAGGACATTACCGTGAACTATTCGAACAAATCTTGAGAATAGGATTTACAAAAGTAAGAGTCGATGGGCAAGTGAAAGATATCACTGTTGGAATGAAGCTTGATCGCTACAAAATGCACGATATTGAGTTAGTAGTTGATCGACTAGTGGCCGACGAGAAGGACAGAAAGCGCCTATCCGATGCTGTTCAAGTTTGCATGAAACACGGTGAATCCAGTTTGATGGTACTCGATTTGGAAACGAATAAAAACCAATTTTTTAGTCGATCGCTGATGTGTCCAACCAGTGGTGTAAGTTATCCGGAACCGGAACCGAATTTATTTTCTTTTAATTCTCCATACGGCGCATGTCCAACTTGTAGTGGACTCGGTGAAGTGAGTGTTGCAGCTATGGAAAAAATTATTCCAGATTCTTCAAAATCTATTCGAAAAGGTGCTTTTGCTCCTTTGGGGGACTACAAAAAAAGTTGGATTTTTGACAAAATTGAAGAAATTATAGCCCTAAATGGATTTACTATCTCCACACCAATTGCAGAATTCGATGAAGAATTACTCAAATTACTACTTTATGGTAATGAAGATATGGATACTTCGAAAAAAGAAAAAACAATTCGATTTGAAGGGATTATTAATTTCATTACGCGACATGCCGAGGAAAGTGGTGCTGGAATACAACGTTGGGCGCTGAGTTTCATGAATAAAAAAACTTGTGATGCATGCAATGGTTTTCGACTTCGAATGGAGGCATTACATTTTAAAATTGGGGAATTACATATAGGACAAATAAGCAATATGGACCTCAAAGACCTTTCCGAATGGTTAGATAAAATTGAAAGTCGTCTTACCAAATCACAAAATACCATTGCCTTTGAAATTGTGAAAGAAATTCGTGCTCGACTTCAGTTTATTTTAGAGGTTGGATTAGAATACTTAACCTTAAATCGTTCTTCAAAAGGTCTTTCAGGCGGAGAAGCGCAACGTATCCGTTTAGCCACTCAAATTGGAACTGAGCTGATTAATGTACTGTATATTTTGGATGAACCATCAATCGGTTTGCACCAACGCGATAATGTCAAACTAATTACCTCGCTCAAACGACTAAGGGACGCTGGGAATACTGTTTTGGTGGTCGAGCACGATAAAGAAATGATGGAGGAAGCTGACTTTGTAGTGGATATTGGTCCGGGTGCAGGAATAAATGGAGGTGAAATCGTTTACGCCGGAAGCTATTCTGATATGCTTAAATCAAAGAGCTTAACCGCAACCTATTTGAATGGTGAAAACAGCATAGCAATTCCCTTAAAACGGCGTCGTGGAAACGGTAATAAAATAGTCTTAAAAAATACGACCGGTCATAATTTAAAAAATGTTACTCTAACGCTTCCTCTTGGCACATTTACTTGTATTACGGGCGTTTCTGGCAGCGGAAAGTCGTCGTTAATTAGCCACACCCTCTACCCTATTTTATTAAAACATATTTACAATGGTGTTCGCGAGCCGCTTCCTTATGGTAGTATTGAAGGACTTGAACACTTAGACAAAGTAATCGATATCGATCAAAATCCTATTGGAAGAACGCCACGTTCTAACCCAGTTACGTACACCAAAGTATTTGATGAGATCCGAAGTTTATTTGCGTCGCTACCAGAGTCGCAAATTCGAGGTTACAAACCCGGGCGTTTTTCTTTTAACGTAACAGGCGGAAAATGCGAAACGTGTAATGGTGGCGGAATGCGATTAATTGAAATGAATTTTCTGCCAGACGTATATGTTAATTGTGAAAGTTGCCAGGGACAACGCTACAACAAAGAAACAATAGAAATTAAATACAAAGGGAAATCAATTGCAGATGTACTCAACATGACTATTTCTGAAGCGGAAACTTTCTTTGAAAATTTACCAAGAATACATAAAGTTTTAAGTACTTTAAAGAGTGTGGGGCTTGGTTATGTTACACTCGGGCAATCTTCTACAACGCTATCAGGAGGTGAAGCGCAGCGTATAAAGTTGGCAAGCGAACTAACAAAAAAAGGAACAGGAAAAACAATGTACCTGCTCGACGAACCTTCAACCGGTTTACACTTTGAAGATATTAACATGCTACTAAAAGTATTGCAACGTTTGGTAGATGAAGGAAACTCTGTCGTGGTAATCGAACATAATTTAGACATCATTAAAACGGCAGATTATATAATTGATTTAGGTCCGGAGGGTGGTAGAGGTGGCGGTAAAATAAATTGTGTTGGCACACCCGAAACACTTATTAAAAAGTACACTGCCTCGTCTTACACAGCGCATTACCTTAAAAATGAAATGCAGTCAAAAATAGTTGCTAAAAACTAATACAAAAATAATTTCACATCAAAAATTGGACTAATTTTACAAAAAATTAAATAGAAATAAAATGGCTTTAGAAATAACAGATTTAAATTTTGATGAATTGGTAATGAGTTCCACCCAACCCATAGTTGTTGATTTTTGGGCTGAATGGTGTGGGCCATGCAGAGTGATTGGACCGTTAATCGAGGAATTGGCACTTGAATATGAAGGTAGAGCAATCATTGGTAAAGTAGATGTAGATGCTAACTCAGCAGTATCTGCGAGGTTTGGTGTAAAAAGCATTCCAACAGTTCTTTTTATTCAAAATGGAATCGTTGTAGATAAGTCAGTTGGAGCTGTTCCAAAAGCAACTCTTGCCGAAAAACTAAATGCACTTTTAGCTTAAGCTATATACAACACTACTTTTTCTTTTCGTTAAAAAATGGAAAACTTCCTGCGCCGTTTGAAATTATATGGAATCGGTTTCGGCATCGGATTGGTATGTGTCTTTTTTTTCTTTAAAAATAGAGGTTGCGCTTGGTTGCCTGAAAATAGAGTCAAATCAACTATTCTAGAAAGAGTAATTGTTGTACATGCCGATGAGATTAAAACCTTTCGAGCACTCGCTTTAAACGAAAAAAAGTTAAGTGAACTTATTCAAAACGCTGATGTAGCGTTCTCTGAAAGCAAAAAACAAGGAGAGCCAAAAGCTTACAAATTAGTTGGAGAGTTACCCAACGGAAAATCGATTGATTTCATACTAACTCTACCCGATCGAAGTGTGGTATGTGAGTTGAAATTAAAGAACACCAAAATTAAACAAGTTAAAAATTCAATTGAAGGCCGAGGATTTCCAGTACTTTTCCCAAAAAATAAAGGGCTTTTTTATTTAGGTTTGGATAAAGAAATTCTTACAAATCTAAGGATAAAAGGTATTGCGAAAAGTGAACAACTGATGAAAATCGTTAGGATGCATGGCTTCGTTGATTTTGAAAAATCTTCCTTCAGCGGGGAAAAGCCAAACTGCTGTTGGGTGATAAACCATCCCCAACACAAATTTTCGTTACAGACTTTTTGGTACAAAGAAAAAATTGAAATAACCGCTTTTGGGGAACTTAAATAGCGCTAAAAATTTTCAAATTAAAAACCTCGGCGTGTTAATAAATTAATCTTTTAGAATATCGCATTACTATATTAATTTATACTTTTGGTGTATGGAGTTTTCAGCTGAACAAATCGCGGGTATCTTAAATGGCGAAATAATTGGCGACGCAAACAGCTTAGTTAATGGATTATCCAAAATTGAAGAGGGTGTTCCTGGCTCTGTGTCCTTTTTATCGAATCCAAAATACGAAAACTATCTCTATACCACCTTATCCAGTATTTGTATTGTTAACGCCTCATTTGTTCCGAGTAAAGCGCTTCCAAAATCACTTACACTAATTAAAGTGGAGGACGCATATGCTTGTTTTGCGAAACTTCTAGACGTCTATAATAATTTATCTAAGAAACAAGCGGGTATCGAACAACCCTCCTACATCGATGAAAGCGCCACCATTGGTGCAAATTGTTACATAGGTGCATTTACTTACGTTGGTAAAAATGTAGTAATTGGAGAAAATTGCAGTATTTATCCAAATGTTTATTTAGGCGATCATGTCAGCATAGGAAAAAACACAACTATTCATCCCGGTGTTGCAGTTTACGATTCCTGTCTGCTCGGTAATAACTGTATCATTCACGCAGGCGTTGTTGTAGGTTCAGATGGTTTTGGTTTTTCCCCAGATGAAAATGGCGCTTTTCAAAAAGTTCCACAAACTGGAAATGTCGTTATTGAAGATAATGTTGAAATCGGTTCTAATACAAGCATTGATCGTGCAACAATGGGCTCAACCTTCATAAGAAAAGGAGTTAAAATTGATAATCTTTGTCAAATTGCACACAATGTTGAAGTTAACGAAAATTCAGCCATCGCAGCACAAGTTGGTATTGCAGGCTCAGCCAAAATTGGTAAACGAGTTATGATTGGGGGACAAGCCGGAATTAATGGCCACTTACATATTGCTGATGACACAAAAATAGTTGCGCAGTCGGGTGTTCCTTCATCGGTAAAGACAGCAAAGACACTAATGGGCTCACCGAGTTTTGATCTTGATGATTTTAAACGCTCATTTATTGGGTTTAGAAGGCTGCCGCAATTAATGGATAGAATTAGCGCACTCGAGGCGAAAATTGAATCCCTTACAACAAAAAATGATTAGCATGATAGAAAAACAATGCACCTTACAAGCATCTGTAATATTCAAAGGAATCGGGTTACATTCAGGTGAATTAATAACCATGGAAGTCTGCCCGGCTGATGAAAATCATGGATACGTATTTCAACGCACTGATTTACCGGGTGAACCAAAAATAAAAGCGGATGTCGATTTAGTTATTTCCACTGATCGAGGCACCACATTGGAATCCAACGGCGCAAGAATTTATACTACAGAGCACATTCTTGCCGCATTGTGTGGATGCCAAATTGACAATGCCCTAATTAAAATGAATGCGCCTGAAGTTCCCATAATGGATGGTAGCGCTAAGTTATTTGTTCAAGGATTTCTTTCTACAGAAAAAAAAGAGCAGGATGCTGAACGTATTTATTTTGAATTAAATGAAAACATTCCTTGGGAAGATATTGAAAAAGGCAACGAATTCCTGGCCATTCCCGACAAAAATTACCGCATAACAGTAATGGTTGATTACAATTCGCCGGTACTTGGGACACAGCATGCAACTATGTATCATATTGGAGAATTTAATGAAGCCATTTCGCCCTGTAGGACATTTGTATTTTTGAGAGAACTGGAGTATCTGGCGAGTAACAACCTCATCAAAGGTGGTGACCTTGATAATGCAATCGTTTTAGTAGATAAAGCCGATATTGAACAAAGTGAACTCGACCGCCTTGCCAAGTTACTTGGTAAAGAAGACCTGAAAATTTCCATACAAGGGTTAGGCGTGTTGAATAGCATCAAACTTCAATATGAAAACGAACCTGCAAGACACAAATTGTTGGATATTGTTGGTGATTTAGCGCTAATTGGTAAACCTATTAAAGCACATATTTTAGCTGCTAGACCGGGACATGCAAGCAACGTGCAATTTGCCAAAATCATCAAGGAACAAATTAAAAAACAACAAACGCAAGCAAGGGAGTTTGATTTATCAAAAAAACCGCTTTACGACAGCGTGGCAATTGAAAAAATGCTACCACACCGCTTTCCTTTCTTAATGATTGATAAAATCATGTCGATTACCGAAACAACAATTATCGGTGTTAAGAATATCACCATGAATGAACCTATTTTTACAGGTCATTTTCCTGGTAACCCAGTATTTCCTGGTGTATTGCAAATAGAAGCAATGGCACAAACAGGCGGCGTTTTCGCACTTAGTAAAGTGGAAGATCCCCACCTTTATACAACCTACTTCATGAAAATTGATAAAGTAAAATTCAAAAATAAGGTCGTTCCTGGCGATACGGTTGTTTTTGAATTAAATTTGCTATCACCAATTCGTAGAGGTTTAGTAGAAATGGGAGGAAAAGCCTACGTGAATGGGGAGTTAGTAATGGAAGCAGAAATGCTTGCCCTTGTTACCAAAGATAAGCAATAAATGAAAAATTCCCTAGCGGTTATTTCACCTAATTCCCAGTTGCACGAAACAGTTGAAGTAGGACCATTTTCCATGATTCACGAGAATGTTACGATTGGTGCAGGCACTAAAATTCATTCTAATGTTGCCCTCTATCCGGGTACTATAATTGGCAGTAACTGTGAAATTTATCCAGGTGCTGTGATTGGAGTAATACCTCAAGACTTAAAGTTTGAGGGAGAAAATACAACAGTTGAAATTGGCGATAACACCATTATTCGAGAATGTGTTACCATTCATAGGGGAACAAAAGATAAATGGAAAACAAGTATAGGAAATAACTGCCTGCTCATGACCTATGTCCATGTAGCACATGATTGTCAAATTGGAAACAATGTTATTCTAGCAAGCTACACGGGCTTATCAGGTCACGTTACCATTGGAGATTTCGCCATATTGGAAGGAAAAGTAGCCGCACAACAATTTGTACACATTGCTCGACACGCTTTTGTAGGTGGCGCATCACTCGTGAGAAAAAATATACCCCCATTCATAAAAGCTGCACGAGAGCCCTTAACGTTTGCTGGAGTAAATTCAGTCGGTTTACGAAGACGTGGATTCTTAGATGAAGATATTAAAACAATTGAAGATATCTATCGCATCATTTACATCCAAAATAGCAACGTGACCAAAGCGTTGGAAATAGTGAAAGAAACCATTGAAGCGAGCGAAATAAGAGATGAAATTATTCATTTTGTCGAAAATTCAGATAAAGGTGTAATCCGAGGCATGATTTAACATGTTTAGTAAAGGAGAAATCGTCGAATTAACCATTACAGACTATGCCTTTGGAGGTCGTGGAATTGCCAAAGTACTTATCGGAGATGCTTATTTTGTTGTGTTCGTGGACAATTCGTTCCCGGGACAATTAGTGAGTGCAAAAATCGACGTCAAAAGAAAAAATCATGCAGAAGCAAAACTTATCGATGTAATTAATAGATCACCTGACGAAATAGTTTCGAACTACCAAGAAATTTCAGGCGGCCCCTTTATTTATGTCCCACCCCTGTTGCAAGAAAAGGTTAAAGAGACCACAACACTCGAAATATTTTCAAGGATTTCTGGTATCAAAAATCTTCGCGAAAATTATGATGGATTTATTGCATCACCAGCCCATTATGCCTACCGAAACAAAATGGAATATAGCTTTTCATGTATCGAGCACTGTATTTACAGTGGAGAAGAAAAAGATAATGCTTTCGCACTAGGATTCAAACGAAGAGGTACTTGGTGGAAAGTAGAAAACCTAGATAAACCAAGCGGATTATTTGATGATGAATGGGAAAGTAAACTAATTAATATTAGAAAATTCTTAGAAGCGTCACACCTACCCGCCTGGCATCCGCCAAAAAAAGAAGGATTTTTTAGGCATCTTGTGGTAAGAAAATCGTTTCATTCTGATTTATTGTTAGTTAATTTAGTAACCTCATCTGTTGGTCTAAAACAATTTGACCGTAAGGCTTTTGTTGCATATCTACTTAATCAATTGGGTATGCGAATTGCAGGAATTCAGCACACCATCAACGACAATGTTGCAGATCGATCTAAAATTGAAAACGGTTCAACAAAACTTCTTTTCGGACAAGCAAAAATTGAAGAGACAATTAATAAGTTACGATTTGAAATAAGCATGGAAAGTTTTTTTCAAACAAATCCACGCTGTGCCGAGCTACTTTACAATAGAGCAATAGATTATTTATTGGGCAATCCCATCGATGCAAAAAGTGTTGTTTTAGATTTATTTTGTGGCACAGGAACGATAGCGCAACTTATCGCTAAACGAAATGCCGATATTCGTATTGTTGGTGTTGATATTGTAGCCGAGGCGATTAAAGATGCAGAACGTAATGCAGCAATTAATAAATTGAAAAATGTGCAATTTGTAGCCCTAGATGTAGGGAAATTCTTGAAAGAAAATCCCGATTTAGAAGGCAAAATAGCTGCTTTAATTTTGGATCCACCAAGGGCAGGAATAGCACCAAAAACACTACAAAAAGTAATAAATTTAGGCTCAAAGGTGCTTGTTTATATTTCCTGTAATCCATCTACTCAAGCACGTGATGCTTCCTTACTAATTGACGCCGGATACGAATTAAAAAACTACACCTTAGTCGACCAATTTCCACACACCGGACATATCGAAGCCATTGCTAAATTTATTAAAAAATGAATGTTGAACTAATATCTATCGGCGACGAACTACTCATCGGCCAAACAATTAATACCAATGCAGCATGGCTTGGTCAAACGCTGACGCTATTCGGCGCAAGAATAACCAAATCAATCACTATTTCAGACCAAGAACAAGAGATTATAAATGCGCTAAAGGACGTAAACGAGACCACTAATTGCACCATAATTACCGGTGGATTAGGTCCAACAAATGACGATATTACCAAACATACCTTGGCCAATTATTTCGGACAAGCACTCGTTATGCACGAAGAAACACTTCGCCACATTGAGCGTTTTTTCGCAAAACGAAATCGACCTATGTTGGCATCCAATCAACAACAAGCTATGCTACCGGAAGGATGCATCATATTACCTAATAAAAATGGAACCGCAGCGGGAATGTGGTTTAACAAGGGAGGACAAATTATCATCAGTTTACCGGGAGTACCCTACGAAATGAAATGCATTGTGGAGGAAGAACTTCTTCCCCTCTTGGCCAAACAATTTAATGTTTCCACACACTACCATAAAACCGCACATACACAAGGAATTGGAGAATCATTTTTAGCTGAAAAAATTGCTCTGTGGGAGCAAGCACTTGAAGCTGAGGGACTTCACTTAGCCTATTTGCCTTCACCGGGATTTGTAAAGTTGAGAATAAACTCATTTCAAGGCCAACAAGATAAAACGAAAATAGATCGCTATTTTGAAGAACTAGAAACGCTTATTCCCGAGGCAATATATGGTTATGAATCGGATACATTAGTGAGCGTAATTGCTAAAAAATTAGTGGCAGATAGGTTATCAATAGGTACTGTGGAAAGTTGCACTACTGGATTATTAGCACATGAATTAGCCTCTATTTCAGGATCTTCAAGTTATTTTCAGGGTTCTTTACTTACCTACAGTAACGAACTAAAAGTTAAGATAGGACGAGTTGATAGCGCACTGATCGAGAAATTTGGTGCAGTTAGTAGTGAAGTAGCGTGCGAAATGGCCACGCAAGGAAGAGAAATTTTAGCCGTCGACCTCTGTATTTCCACCACGGGTATTGCTGGACCCACAGGCGGAACAACAGACAAACCAGTTGGCTTAGTATGGGTTGCTATTGCGACAAAAGAAAACACAGTTGTTAAATCTTTTCACTTTGGAGATAACAGAGCGCGCAATCAACAAATGACCGTATCAGCGGCTTTAAATTTTCTTCGCTACGAGGTTTTACAAATACGACCTTCTGATAATAAAAAAGTTTAAAATTAAGTTGTATTTGTTCTAAAAAAGTGTTTTCTTTGCACCCGCTTACAATAATTCAAGTAAAACAATTTAGATGTCACGAGTTTGTCAATTAACAGGTAAATCAGTAATGGTAGGAAATAATGTTTCCCACTCTAACCGTAAAACGAAGCGTCGCTTCTTTCCTAATCTTATTACCAAAAAGTTTTTTATTCCTGAGGAAGACCGCTATGTTACCCTCAAGATTTCAACTTCAGCATTGAGAACAATCAATAAGAAAGGGCTAGTTGCTTGTCTAAAAGTGGCGAAACAAAAAGGATACCTCAAGTAACATCCAATAAAAAGCATTAAGTAATTAACAATGGCAAAGAAAGCAAAAGGTAATAGAATTCAAGTAATATTAGAATGCACCGAGCACAAGACCACTGGTCTAGCGGGCACTTCTCGTTACATCAGCACGAAAAATCGTAAAAATACCCCTGATCGTCTTGAGATTAAAAAATTCAATCCAATTCTAAAGAAATATACCATTCATAAAGAAATTAAATAATATAAACCATGGCAAAGAAAGTTGTAGCATCCCTACAAAAAGGTGGTGGAAAAGAACATACCAAAGTAATTAAGATGGTGAAATCTGAAAAATCAGGTTCATATACCTTCAAAGAAGAAATCGTTCACAATGATAAGGTGAAGGAATGGTTTTCAAAAAATTAATATCGAACAAGTAATTTTGTGAAGCTTCCCATTATAGGAAGCTTTTTTTTTACCTAATATGGGCTTATTTGATTTTTTTTCTCGTTCAAAAAAAGATACACTAAACGAAGGTTTAGCAAAAACAAAAGAATCGTTTGTTTCCAAAATTGCGCGGGCTGTAATTGGTAAATCACGTGTTGACGATGAAGTGCTCGACAATCTCGAAGAAATTCTTATCACCTCAGACGTTGGAGTGGAGACAACGCTCAAAATCATTAAGAAAATCCAAGCGCGAGTTGCAAGAGATAAAGTCCTAAATACTAATGAAATCCAACTAATCCTCAAGGAAGAAATTACTTCTTTGTTGGCTGATAACCCTTCTAAAGGATATAACGATGAGCAAAATATTGTACTAGATAATCAAAAACCCTATGTTATTATGGTAGTGGGCGTCAATGGTGTTGGTAAAACAACTACTATCGGAAAGTTAGCATATCAATTTAAGCAAGCTGGAAAAAAAGTGGTACTCGGAGCAGCAGACACCTTCAGGGCCGCAGCTGTTGATCAATTAATTATTTGGTCGGAACGTGTCGGAGTACCCATAGTTCAACAGGGAATGAATGCCGATCCAGCAAGCGTTGCTTTTGACACCCTGCAATCGGCAAAATCACAAGGAGCAGATGTAGTCATTATCGACACCGCCGGACGTTTGCACAACAAAATAAACCTCATGAATGAGCTTTCCAAGATAAAAAAAGTAATGGAAAAAGTAATTCCAGGTGCACCGCATGAAATCCTTTTAGTAATAGATGGTTCAACAGGACAGAATGCATTCGAACAAGCAAAGCAATTTTCACAAGCAACAGAAATTAATGCCCTAGCTGTTACAAAATTAGATGGCACTGCAAAGGGAGGTGTAATTATTGGTATTTCAGACCAAATGAACATCCCCGTAAAATACATTGGAATGGGTGAAAAAATGGAAGACTTACAATTATTTGATCGAACGCTTTTTGTTGACTCTTTGTTTAGCGAATAATTACTTTTTTATTCTAAAGCAAACACTTCTAGTGCGCTAAATTTTAAATCCTCACTTGAGCAATCCGAACATCCACAGCGGCACTTTGTTACCAAATTTATTTTCAACATCAATGGCAAGAAAAAAATTGGGAACACCTTTAATCTGTTGTAAATTTAAAGTTCAAAAGGAAGCGAAAATTATCCACCAAATTTACGTTCACTTACATTTTATTTGAGTTAAAGCCGTAAATTCGTACCTAAAAATAATTCAATGAAATTTAACTTATTCATAATTTTATTTATCGCACAATTTTCTCTGTTTGCGCAGGATTTTAATCTGCGTGGCTATGTGTATGATAAATCAAATGGAGATGCAGTAAGTTTTCAAAAAATAAAATTACTTCGAACCGACAGTACCATTGCAGCAGGCGCTATCACCGATTTAAATGGTCTTTTTTCAATCCCTAAATTGAGTGCTGGCGAATATATTCTCAAAGTTGATAACCAGGCCTACGAATTATTTACTGTGAACGTAAGTTTTTCAACAAAAAAAATAATTGATGTAACCATTGTACTTGAAAAGCTCTCTTCCACCAAAGCATTTGATGAGATACGTGTAACAGCTGAAAACAAAACAAAACGTACAGAAGTTGAAATCTCTAAATTAAAATTAGACCAAAAAGGCTTAGAGCGAATACCAAGTTACGGTGCTGAAAATGACATTGTTGGTGCTTTTAGTGTGACGCCTGGCGTAATCACCACAGGGGATCAAGGAGGTCAATTGTACGTTCGGGGGGGAACGCCGATACAAAACAAAGTATTACTAGACGGAATGACTATTTACAACCCCTTCCACTCCATTGGTTTTTTCTCCATATTTGAAACAGAATTGATCAAGAATGTAGACATTTACACCGGGGGTTTTGAATCTAAATACGGCGGACGAATTTCATCTGTTATGGATATTACCTACCGAGATGGAAACAGAAAAGAATTTGGAGGAAAATTATCTACCTCTCCTTTTTTAGCCAAATTGGTACTAGAAGGTCCGATTGGCAGAATTAAAAACGAAAAGCCAGCTGCTGGATCCTATATCTTTTCATCCAAACATAGCCTGCTAGATTATACCTCTAAATCATTGTATCCCAACATCAATGAAGGAAATGGTTTACCTTTTAATTTTACCGATTTGTATGGAAAAGTTACCTTTACCGGTGAAGGAGGTTCTAAAGTAAGCGTCTTTGGATTTCACAACCAGGACAGCGTAAATTATTCTGTAGCCGATCTAAATTGGGAAGCATCCGGGGGTGGTTTAAACTTCTTATTGATTCCAAGTGGCTCCCCTGTATTTATTAGAGGACACGTAAACGGAAGCAACTTCCAAACTACTTTTGCCGAATCGGCAACCGAGCCACGTTTTTCAAAAATAGGGGGCTTTGATCTTGGTTTTGATTTCAGTTATTTCCTAAAAGATGAGAGTGAACTGAACTACGGTTTCAACCTAAATGGATTTAACACCGAATTTGTAACCTACAATGAAGTGCAAAGAAAAGTTGAAGCCACTAATTTCACCACTGAGATTGGCGGTTATTTTAACTATCGTTTTGTAAGTTCGCGTTGGGTGCTGCAAGCAGGTTTTAGAATACAGGCATACACCTCATTAGGCACAATATCTCCGGAACCTCGCCTTGGATTGAAGTATAACGCTACCGACAAATTGCGTTTGAAGTTTTCTGGAGGGCGATATTCTCAGAATTTTACCTCAGCCTCATCAGATAAGGATGTGGTGAATCTATTTAATGGTTTACTTTCTGCACCTACTAATGTACAAGATGTTTTTACCAATGAGTTTCAACAAGAAAAAACGGTACAAAATGGACTGCAATATGCTACCCACGCCATTGCAGGAGTGGAATATGACTTGGGAAACAATGTAAGTATCAATGTAGAAGGATACTACAAATATTTTTCTCAACTAAGCAATATAAATCCGAACAAATTATATGAGGATATTGCGCAATTTGAACAAATTGACGATGTGTTTAAAAAAGATTTTATTATTGAATCTGGCCAATCTTATGGTATCGATTTCTTAATCAAATACAGCAAGGACCGTTTGTTTCTTTGGGGGGTGTATTCCCTTGGTAAATCGACGCGTTGGGATGGTTTTTCGGAATATTTTCCCGTTTTTGACCGCCGTCATAACGTCAACTTAGTTGGTTCATACTCTTTCGGAAAGAAGAAAGATTTAGAATTAAACATGCGGTGGAACTTAGGTTCTGGACTTCCATTCACCCCAACTGCAGGCTATTATCAAGCGGAAAACTTCTCTGGTGGTGTAACAAGTAACTACGTAACAAACAACCCAAGTAATATCTCAACCTTATTGGGTACATTTAATAGTCAGCGACTACCCTATTATCATCGTTTGGACATTACCCTCAAAAAACAACTTGTTTTCAAAAATAAAAATGTGCTAGAACTAATTGCTAGTGTAACTAATGTGTATAATCGAAAAAATATTTTTTATGTAAATCGAATAAGTTCAGAAGAAATTTATCAATTTCCATTACTGCCTAGTTTTGGAGTGAGTTTTAAATTTTAAGCATGGCAACTATTCGTCCTTTCAGAGCTATTCGACCACAGCGAGATAAAGTACACCTAGTAGCAACTCGACCTTATTATTCGTATAAAGAAAATGTATTAAAAGCAAAACTCGAAGATAATCCTTTTACTTTCTTGCACATAATCAATCCTGAATTTAACCATCATCAAAAAACAAAACCAAATTCCACAGAACGTTTTCAATTGGTTAAAAGTCGTTACGAACATTTTATGGCTACCGGTATCCTTTATAAAGACGAAATACCATCGCTTTACTTGTATCGTCAGACCACTGAAAAAAACGTTTTTATAGGTGTAATTGGAGGGGCAAGTGTAGAAGAATATGAATTGGGCTTGATAAAAAAGCACGAAGCAACTTTAACCACTCGGGAAGAAATGTTTACGCTTTATCTAGAGGAAGTTGGTTACAACGCCGAACCGGTTTTACTTAGCTATGAAGGAACAGATGAACTAAATTCCTTATTGGCTACATGCCAGCTTACTCGTCCGGAATATGAATTCACAACAACCGACCAAATCAAGCATGAACTGTGGGTTTTAAACCAAGATCAAACCCAGCAAATTCAGGAAGCTTTCGAGCAAATTCCTTGTACCTACATTGCCGATGGGCACCATCGCTGCGCTTCATCTGCACGTTTAACAAAAAACAGAATCGATAAGGGACAAGAAATCTTATCCTCAAGTCACTTTTTAGCCTACTTTGTCGAGGAGAAAAGTTTGTCCATTTTAGCTTTCCACCGGTTGGTAAGAACGCTAGCGGGAAATTCGAAAGAAAGCTTTATACAGTCTCTTCCTGCACTAGGAAATCTAGAAAAACTCAAGGAAGCCAGAAAGCCAATTAAAGAACATGAAATTTGCTTGTATGTAGGAGGTGAATGGTTCAGTTTACAGCTACTTGACGACATAATAAATAAAGAACATCCGCTAAAAACGTTGGATAGCAATATGTTAACAGAATTTATTTTAGGTCCGATTTTACATGTCTCCGACTTAAAAACGAGCGATCAAGTAGAATTTATACCCGGAAATCAAGACTTGTCAGTGCTGACAAACGCCATTGATGAAGGAGAATTCGCCGTTGGTTTTGTCCTTTACCCATTAACGATTCAACAAGTTAAAAAAGTGGCTGATGAAAAAATGAATATGCCACCAAAAACCACCTATGTTGAACCTAAATTAAGAAGTGGATTAACCAATTACGACATCAACGAATGATTGCTCAACAACTAATAAAAATTACTTCACAACTGCCCTCAACAGTCCAACTGATTGCTGTTTCAAAAACAAAACCCAACGAAGACCTGCTTGTTGCATACGATGCAAATCAACGGCACTTTGGTGAAAATAAAGTCCAGGAGCTTTGCGAAAAATACCAAAGTTTACCCAAGGATATTCATTGGCATCTTATTGGCCATTTACAAACCAATAAAGTAAAATACATTGCGGAATTTATTCACCTAATACACGCTGTTGACAGCCTGAAATTACTTCAAGAAATTAACAAGCAAGCCCAAAAACACAAGCGTATAATTCGCTGTTTACTTCAATTCCACATCGCTAAAGAAGAAACAAAATTTGGACTGCATTATACTGAGGCGGAGGAAATATTATCATCACTTGCCTATCAATCACTTGCCAATATCGAAATTGTTGGCGTAATGGGTATGGCTTCATTTGTGGAGGATGAGCAACAAATTACAGCTGAATTCAAAGAGTTAAAACAGACTTTCACCACCTTAAAGGAACATTATTTTGTAAATAAACCATCTTTTTGTGAAATTTCAATGGGCATGAGTGGGGATTATACACTGGCAATTCAAAACGGAAGTACCATGATTCGGATTGGTAGCACTATCTTTGGAGGCCGCTAAGGAATTACTTACCTGATTTTTTGCAATCAAAAATTAAGTCAGAGATTAAATTAGTAGCAAAATATTTATTTGCAATGGCATGTAATTCCTGTGCAGTAAGGCGATCAACACCTTCGTGAATTTCTTTAATCGAGTCGATTTGATTAAACGCCAATACACTTTTTCCCAGGCCTAACATCAGGTTTGCATTACTATCCATACCCAAAGACATGTGCCCTTTAAACTGTCTTTTTGCTCGTTTTAATTGAGCAACAGAAAGTTCTTTATCGCATAAGCGTTGAATTTCTTTTTTAGCCAAGGCAATAGCTTTATCTATGTTTTTAGTATCTGTTGCTAAATATACACTCCAAAAACCAGTATCCGAGAAAGAGGTGTAATTAGCTTCAACAGCGTAAGCCAATCCATGCTTTTCACGAATGGAGAGCGACAAACGAGAATTTAATGCAGGGCCTCCAAGTACGTTTATTAACAAACTCATTCCTCGTCGATCTTCATCGATATAACTTGGTGCTATTCCACCGATAACAGCGTGCGCTTGGTAATTTGATTCTTTTTTACGAAGCGAAAATACCTTGTAGTCACCACTTGGCTTATAGCTAGGTCTTTTATTCGTTGCAGGAAGTGAAACTAAAGCCTTTTCCAACAAAGCTATTAGCTTCAGTTTAGGGTAATTTCCGACATAAGAAACAACGAGATTATCGGCTGTAAAATGGGTCTCAACAAACGCAATTAAATCCTGTCGATTAAATGCTGCCACACTTTTTTTAGTTCCTAAGATATTATTTCCAAGCGCATGCGATGGGAACAAATACGCTTCAAACTCATCAAAAATTTTATCACTCGGGCTATCCAAATAAGAATTTAATTCATCGAGGATAACCAATTTTTCCTTTTCCAACTCGCCTTCTGGAAAAGAAGAATTAATGGAAATATCTGCCAATAAATCAATGGCACGTGCGGTGTATTGTTGTGTAAAAGAGGCGTATAAACAAATCTCTTCTTTGGCAGTAAAAGCATTCAACTCTCCCCCAACATCGTCCAAACGCGATAAAATAGCTAAACCCTTGCGCTTAACGGTTCCTTTGAATACACAATGTTCAAGAAAGTGAGCCAATCCCTCCTGCTTGGCCTGCTCGAATTTTGAACCGGCTAAAAAAGTGAAGCCGACATGAGAAACTTGGCTTGGCTTGTACAAGTAAACAAACCGAACGCCATTAGATAGTGTAAAACAAAGTGGTTGAATATCTTTCATCAAGGATTCTTTCGACTTATAAGCCATGAATTCTTTGAGGCGGTAAATACGATACGATCATGCAGTCTCGAAGGCCTTCCCTGCCAAAATTCCATCACCGAAGGTCTTAACGAATATCCTCCCCAATGAGGTGGACGCGGGACAGCCGAACCAAATTTTTCACCATAATAAACCATTCTATCGTGAATCTCCTGTAAATCCTTTAATTCTTCCGATTGATGAGAGGCCCAAGCACCTAATTTACTTTGCAGGGGACGCCCAGCAAAATACGCATCACTTATCGCATCAGCTAATTTAACGATTACTCCTTCGATGCGCACCTGACGTTCATTTTTTGGCCAAAAAAAGAGCATAGATGCCTTTGGATTTAGCGCAATTTCTTTTCCTTTCTGACTTGCATAATTGGTATAAAAAACGAAGCCATTATCAACAATTTCTTTGAGGTAAACAATTCGAGCACTGGGTTGTAAATCGCTACTTACAGTTGAAATAACACAAGCATTTACCTCTAATTCTTCGACTTTAACCGCTTCGTCGAACCATCGACTAAAAAATTCAAATGGGTCTTTATCAACATTATTTTCCAAGGTTCCTTTGGAAAAATCTTGGTGATTATTTTTAAGGTCATCTAAGTTTTCACTCATCGCCGTTAGCTAATTCATCTTCGATACTACTCGCTGATTCCTCGTCATCAGTACCCGAGGCACTAAATACGGGTCCCTTGTTGTTTGAAACAGGTTCAGTATTAAATTCTTCAATTGCGGGATTTATTTCATCTAATAAATCGGTAATTAAACTATTTATTGGTGCAACATCATCGGCGTGATAAGGAAAAATCTCCACAATTGGTGAAGCAGCAACGATGGTAATTTTAAAGTCAATCATCAAGGTCGAAAGACTTTCTTGAACCCTCATGTAGGCCTCTTTTACGTTTGGAGCAGTAACCAAATAATTTTGTGCAATCGTTTTCTTCTTTTCCCCTTCATCGTCTATTGAATCGTATGTGACCTTGCATTTGTACCAAGTTTCTGAGTCGTCGAAAGCAAAGATGTCATGCACATCCGTACGTGAAATTCCGACCACCGTAAATTCTCCACGTATCAGGGCACCAAGTTCTTCGTAAATTCTTGCTTCAGCGTCTGTAAATGTCATTGCGGCCAACATATAAGGCTCAGAGACACGTTTAAACGTGCCGTTATCTAATTGTTTTGTGTATTTCACTTTTACAGTAAACCAGCTATTCATAGGAATCATTTTTTAATTAACAAAGATAAGCTACAAAAGAGCAAGTAGACCAATTGTTGAAAACAAAATTATTTATTAGAAAAGCATTAGTCTAATTAATCAGATCGACCAAATCCAAAAGGCAGCAGTTGAATAACTGAGTCCAATACCATGGTGCGGCCATCTTGGTTGACCAAAATTATTCGTATGGCTTTTTTCTGACGATTTTCGGACTCTAACATGACTTGCCTACAGCCACCACAAGGCGAAAGGAGCTGGGAAGAAGGCATTAATTCACCCTTTGCAACAATACATAACGTTTCCACTATTTTCTCAGGGAAATTAGCACCCGCGTAAAACAAAGCCACACGTTCAGCGCAAATTCCGGAGGGAAAAGCAGCATTTTCTTGATTATTACCTAAAACTGTTGACCCGTCATCCATTAAAGCACATGCCCCAACTTTAAACTCGCTATATGGCGCATACGCTTTATCCATGGCTAAATAGGCTTTCTCAACCAAGTGATGTTCAGTAAGCGGGAGTTCTTTCCAATTGTATAATAACTCGTAATTAAATTCAAATTTTTCTTTCATAAGTAATTGTTGTGGCTCTTGGGTACGAAGGAACGCGCGCTTTGTTGCGCCATCACCAACCTTAACTAAGTAATCCTATTTTCCACAATTTTAGTGATTTTATCAATAAACTGAAGAGGATGAAATGTACGCCATTCGAGATCATCTAACTCTCCGCCTATTAATAGATATTGGTCTATATTAATGCGAGAAAACTCCCTGGTAACGTGCGCGTGAAAATTTACCATTGCTATCCAACCATCCTCCACATCTTCAAACCATTCCTCGTAATAACAATCATCTGAGTAATGAAAATTCAACACGTTCTCACCAATCAGAATAAATTTACTGATGCCATTGTTAAGCAAAACATCCACGACATCTCTTTTTAAGCGCATGATATCATTTTCAATTGCGTCATTCCACTCTCCTATTAATTCAATTACTGCGCAACACTTTTCGTAATCAACCAATATTATCTTTAGGAATAAAGTTTCCGAACCCATGTCGTCCCATTGGGGATGAATGTAAAAATTATAAATTTTATTGGCATATTCAAGTTCGCTGTAGTGCACATTAAAAAAAGGAGATCGTGCATCATCTGATGCCACATAATACCCCCGCCAATTAAAGAATGGTTCAATGAAATGCATGTTGCAAAATTACGAGTAGAAAATGAAATGGAAAGAAAAAAATAAATTAATACTAAATTCGCATCAAAGAAAAGAAAAAGAAAATGCTAGCCAGTGGGAAAAGATAAGTTACGCCGATTTGAGGCAATAAAAACTTTTGACAATGTTTTTGAAACAGCACCGGATGTTCAATTTGAAAATAAAGGTCGTTGGAATGAAAACGTTTTCAAAAATTCGGGAAGAATCATCGTTGAGCTTGGATGCGGAAAAGGCGAGTATAGTGTTGGTCTCGGCGAGCTATACCCCAATAATAACTACGTTGGTGTTGACTTAAAAGGCAACAGAATCTACATTGGGGCAAAACAAGCCCTAGAAAAATCATTAAAAAATGTAGCTTTTGTTCGTTCAAGAATCGATTTCATTGAAGATTGTTTTGAAAAAGACGAGGTCGATGAAATTTGGTTAACCTTTTCGGATCCGCAACCTAGAAAACCAAAAAAAAGATTGAGTTCAGCGCTTTTTATTAATCGCTATCGTAAGTTTTTGAAGCCAGGAGGATATATCCACCTAAAAACAGACAGTGATTTGCTCTATGCCTCTACACTAGAAGAAATCGAATCCAATGGTTACCGCCTAATTGACGAAAGACCGGACTTATACGCTTCGTTGGAGGAAGAAAACCAAGCAGGTCAGCAGGCCATTTTCGCGATTAAAACGCACTATGAAAATTTGTTTGTTCAACGTGGCCATGTCATCAAATACTGTTGCTTTACGGTAAATTAAACGAATGACAACACACACAAAAAAATTATCGATAATTGATGGCGTCTATTTGGGGGCAAAAGACAGAGCTAGTCTTTTTGATCTTCACATTCCACCTACGTTTAATGGTCAACTCATTATTTTTATTCATGGGTTTATGGGATTTAAAGATTGGGGCGCTTGGCATTTAGTGCAGAACTTTTTTACCAATAAAGGATATGCATTTTGCAAATTCAATTTAAGTCATAATGGAGGCACTGTAGAGAACGGAATCGATTTTCCGGATGAAGAATCCTTTGCAAGAAATACCTATTCATTTGAAGTAAATGATATTAAATGCATTACCAAACAAATTATTCCCTACTTTGAAAAAACACCAAAAATTCACCTTATTGGACATTCAAGAGGCGGAGCAACTGCGCTTCTTTCTGCAAGAACCATTGGTGCCAAGACAATCAGTTTATGGGCATCCATCTCCTCCATTGCAGCACGTTTCCCATCAAATGATGAATTAAAGAAGTGGGAAGAAGAAGGAATAAGATACATTCAGAATTCCCGTACGCAGCAAAAATTGCCACAAAATTTTTCATTGTACACCGATTTCATAAAAAACAAAGAAAAACTAGA
>Ga0247837_1001190_pt1 | contig 55650 bp, 40 predicted proteins | sample LaCtaG_2_FD_187115 | JGI IMG/M metagenome (GOLD analysis project Ga0247837, IMG submission 187115) | Freshwater microbial communities from meromictic Lake La Cruz, Castile-La Mancha, Spain - LaCruzMarch2015_14.5m | ecosystem: Environmental > Aquatic > Freshwater > Lake | place: Spain: Castile-La... | reverse complement strand
AAGTCAGCGGGAGCTGGCAAGTGACAAATTTCAGCAGAAAGCCTGCCAGAAAACGTGAAGCCAGGATTTGTCGCGGCCCAGCCCCTGCGGCCTCCGGCGTGCCACGGCGGCTCCGTATCGCACAACGGCATCTCCGTATCGCACAACGGCATCCCCGTATCGTGCAACGACAGCCCCGTATCACACAACGGCGGCTCCATATCGTGCAACGGCGGCTCCGTATCGTGCAACGGCGGCTCCGTATCGTGCAACGGTGGCTCCGTATCGTGCAACGGTGGCTCCGTATCGAACAACAGCGACCTTGTTTCACGTTACGAATGGCCAGGGATTACCCACCGCAGGTAGGGAGAAAAAATCGAACACCGGGTGAGCAGCCGCGTCAAATGGTCCCTGAACTCACGCTGACCTATGCCTGACTCACCTAAAACCATCGCCGACAAGCTCGCCCGCATCACCGCCGCCTGGAAGACGCACGCGCCAGACGCCACCTTTGCCAAAATGACCCTAGCGCAGTGGCTGGCCGCCATCAAGCCCTCCGCCGATGCCCGCACCACGATTGAGGACCTGGAGAAAGAACTCGCCGCCGCCTACAACGCCCGTGATGACGCGGACAGCACCAGCACGAAAGCCGCCGACAAGGTGGTGAAGGCCGTCGTGGGGGATACGGACTACGGCCCCGACAGCAGCCTCTACGAAGCCATGGGCTACATCCGCGCCAGCGAGAAGCAGAGCGGCCTGACGCGGAAAAAGACCGCCGCCGCCACCAAGATGGCGAAGTGAGCCGCCGCCGTGATGCACGCGGGGTTGCCTCATCTCCTACTCGCCAGCCAGACGAATCGCCTTGGCCGACAAGGCGGGTGTGATCCATATGCCGCGTTTTTCGCGAGTCGCGATGGCTGTGCTCACGGAAGGCAGGTGACCCGTTTGCCTGGCCTGGAGCAGGATGCCGAGCGTGCCCGTGACACTGAGGCCGAGCGTGAGGGCGATGCGGCGGGCTTTGAGGTCGTCGAGAATCACGGCTCCATGCCCTTCATCCAAGGCGGTCTGGGCGGAGAGGAGCGGATGCAGGGTGACGGCGGCCGGTCGCAGAAGGATGCCGGAGAGCGATTGGATTTGCTGCCAAGTGTAGAGGAAGTGGACGCGCGGCATGTCGGCGCGGTCTGCCGCCTGCGCCGAGCTGAGCCTGCCGGTGTCGAACAGTTTCACCGCCATCGCGCGTGGGGGGTTGACAAGGCTCTCTAACCAAAGAGTCACGGCAAGACCCGCACCCGCAGGAAGAGGCGATCCGTGGCGATGCCGGTGAAGAGGAGCTGGGTGAGCGTGCCGGTGGTGGTGGCAGGGACATCACTGCCGATGGGCAGCCAGGGATCAACCAAGATGGTGCTGTATTGGATGCGGTAGGTTTTCCCGGCGACGCTGGTCCAGGTGATCTGGGTCTGGCCCGGCGTGGGTTTGATGATCTGGGTGATGCGGAGGTAGTCGGACGCGTCCTGCGGGTTGGTGCCTGCGAGGTATTCTTCGAGGTTCGTCGCGCCGTCATGGTCGGCGTCGCCGTTCGCGTCGTTGATGAGCGGGTTGAGGCCGTTGGCGATCTCCCAGTCGTCCGGCATGCCGTCGCCATCGGTGTCCAGGGGAGCGGGGATGAGGGCGAGGTCGTTGCCGCCCGTGGGTGAGTTCGTGAGCGCGTCTGCGGTGTAGGTCAGCCTGTAGCCGGAAGGCAGGCCGGTGACGCTGGCGAAGGTGCCGGTGATGGCGTCCGTGTCGTCGTTGTAGATGAGGAAGTAGGGACCGGTGCCCGGTGTCGCGTGCCGCCCGTGACAGAGATGCCGCCATCAATGCTGGTGGTGCCGTTCGTGAGTTCGAGAAAGGATGTGCCGCTTTTGGTGAGGCTGCCCGACGGATCGCCCCCGAAGCCGGAGATGATGCCGCGAAAGGTGGTGGAGACATCTCCATTGATTTGAAGGTTGGACCGGTCAAGGATGACCAGACCATGACCGGAGAGGGCGGCGATAGTCTGGCCGCCGGTCTCGACCTGGAATTGCGCGTCTGGCATCACGCGGACATGCGTGGTCTCAGGCAGGCGCTGCTGGCCGACGGCGCGGAGGATGCCCTCGCGGATGAGGGTGTTGCCCGCGAAGGTGCTGTCGCCGGTGAGTTCCAGGATGCCGGGGCCGGTTTTGAAAAGATCGCTCTGGGTGGAGCCGCTGATGACGCCGCTGAGCACGGCATCGGGCGCGCTGTTGCCCTGCTGGCCGCCCTGCACACGCACCTCGCGCATCTCGTAGGGGCCGGGGTTGCCGGTGTCGAGCGCGAGGGGATTCGTGAGCGTGACGGTGGCATCCGCCGTGGGGTGGCCGAGCAGGAGCACATCGCCGTCCTTTTAAAAGGCGCCGTCATTCCAGCGCAGCAGCGCCGGGGTGCCGCCGCCGGGCGTCGTAACAAGCGTGATGCTGGCGTCTCCATTGGAGGCGGAGAAGCCGCCGCTGCCGTGATCGTCCGCGCTTTCTGAAAAACGGATGCCGCCGCCCACCGCCGTGCCATCCACCCCCAGCGCCCGGGTGAAGGTGCCGCCGCCGCTGATCTGGAGCTGGCCGCCGCGCATATGCACGGTGGTGTTCGCTCCGCCTGCTGAGGTGGCCCCGCCGAGATGTGCCGCCGTGGCCCGCCAGGCTCCCTCGATGAGGTGGAGCTTCACCGGACCTGAATACTCCAGAGGTCCGCTCTGAGCGAAGGTGCCGGGGCCGCTTTTGATCACGGGACTGGTGGATGTGAGCGCCAGTGTGCCAACATAGTCGAGCACGGAGGCATAGGAGGTCACCCAGGCATAGCGCGGCCTGCCGCCTCCCAGCCAGCGTCCCGTGGTGGCCGTGAGGGTAACGCTTCCACCACCGCTGAAAAGCAGCGCCGCCGTGGTCAGATCATGCACGCCCAGTGCCAGCTCCGTGCTGCCGGAGAGCTTCAGCACGGAGGGTGCCAGCGGGGCCGTCATCGTCGTGACGGGGTCTGTCATGTTCAGCGTGGTCACTTCATTCGGTGCCGTGCTGTTAAAGGTGCTGGAGTCCCGCGCCGTCTCCGGCACGGGTTTGATGCCCGTGACAGCATCATAGCCGGCCCAGTGCTCGCCGTAACGCGTCACGGCCCAGCCGACCTCACTGCCGCCAGCGGTGGTGGAGAGCAGCCCGCCGATGCCGGTGAAGGCATTCCCGCTGAATTTGATGCGTGCATGATCACCGATCTGCCCGAGCGGGATGGGGATGTCCAGGCTGTTCACGCGCTGGTAGGCGGTGAAATTCAGCGTCACCGCTGGCTTCGCACCTCGCACGTTGCCACCGCCAGTGAAGACGAGATCCGTGCCGGGGCCTGGCGGATTCGGCTCGTTCACCATGTCATGCAGCACGCCGATGCGGCTCGCGCCAGGTTGCATGAGCAAATTGCCCACCAGCTCGCTCACGCCGAGCGGCGGATTTGCCCCGCGCAGCACGAAATGCCCGCCAGCCTCCAACCGTACAGGCGCGTCATCGCGGTAGCGGCTCACATAGTCCACCTGATTCGTGCCGTGATCGAGCATGAAGGTACCTCCATGCGCCGTGACGCTGTTGGTCGCATGCAAAGGGACCGTGCCGCCGCCGAAGACCAGCAAGGATGAAGTCGTGCGCGTGCTGCCCCCAAAGCCGTTACCCGGTGTCGGCACGCCGTGGACGCTGATCGGCCCCAAGATGGCACTGGTGCCGTAGTAACCCTGACCGCCCATTCCGCGAACGATGAGGCCGCGCTCAGCGGCACCGAGATAGGTTTGTGAAAACAAGGAACTGCCTTCATCGGTCAGATGCTGGATGAGGCCGCTCGCCATCAGGTCCACCCGCCGGGTCATGTCATTGATGCCAGCGATGCCACCCGTGCGCACATGCGTTACCGGCCCGTCGTAGAGAAACAGGCCGTCGGACGATTTCGAGGCGATGTTATTGCTGCGAAAGACCGTCTCCACTGCGGGCCAGGTCGCCTTCAGCGTGCCTGAGAAGCCCGTGTCAAAGCTCACTCCGCCGAGGAAGCGGCCGAGCGGATTCGTCAGCGTCAGCGTGCCCGGGCCTGCCTTGCCCAGTCCATTGCTGCCGCCCATAATCACATTGAGCGTCACATTTTTGTCCTGCGCCACCGAGATGCCCGGCAGCGGGTCAAGCATAGGCGGATGGTCAATGATGTTCCCAGGTCCGGCCAGATTCAGCAGATCGTCGTTCGCGCCCAGGCTTCCATCCACCTCGAACTGCAGGCGGTTCACCGTCACCGGCACCTCCAGCGTCAGGTGGCTGGGATTCTCACGAAACCAAGCCCAGTCATAGCTCTGCGGCCATTTGGAGGCCGCGCCGGAGTCCGAGTAACTGCGCCACAGAAAAGAAGTCGTGTCCCAGGGCCCGCTGCCGCCCGTGCCTGCCCCCAGAGGCCCGTTCGCATCCCAGAAGTAATCCACGGCCCGGGCCTGCGGCGGAATGACAAGCAGGATTCCTGGCAGCAGCGCCAGACGCATGTGAACGAGTCTTCGGGCCAGTGTGATCATAGGTCAGACAGGATTTTTCAAATATCGCCCTGTAGCAAGTGACGGATTGTTACGATTATCCGAAAAAGCATACAACATGCTAGACGGGCACTTGCGTTTGACGCGCGGTCGCGCAGCGGATGACGCCCCATATCTTAGCCGCAGTCAGGTTGGACGATTGATTTTGAGTAGTCTGCCAGTGGCCCGCATCAGCCTGAGTTCCCGCCGCGATAAGGGGCGGTGAGGTTTACGTGCTCGTCGGTTATTCCTGCTTCTAAGGTTGGCGGAGGATGCGGCGATGCCTTCCTTGCTGGTCGGGCAGGCATTTTGCCCATCACTGGGTCAAACCCAAGAACCCCAAAGATCACCGTCACCCGCACCGGCTTGAACATCTCAGACGATTCGTGCTTCGAATCATGAGAAAAAAATGGCGGCCCGTTTCCGGGCCGCCATTCCAGCGCCAAGTTTGTTAGCGGCTGCTGGCTAATTGAGGAAGGTCGAAGCGATCAAGATTCATCACCTTGTTCCAGGCCGCCACGAAGTCATTGACGAACTTCTGCTGGGCGTCTGCGGAAGCGTACACTTCCGCGATGGCCCGAAGTTGCGAGTTCGAACCGAATATGAGGTCAACGGAGGTGGCGGTCCATTTGACCTTACCGGTCTTGGTGTCCTTGCCTTCGAAGAAGTGCTCGCATAGCGGGGACTTGCTCCACTGTGTGCTCATGTCGAGCAGGTTCACGAAGAAGTCATTGGTCAGCACTCCGGGCTGCTTGGTGAAGACACCGAGGTCGGGGAATCCAACGTTGGTGTTCAGCACTCTCATGCCGCCGATGAGGACGGTCATTTCTGGCACTGTGAGCGTGAGCAAGTGGGCACGATCAATCAGCGTCTCTGGCGCTGGTCGGTCGAGCTTGTGGCCGAGGAAGTTGCGGAAGCCATCGGCTTTCGGTTCGAGCGCTGCCACTGACTCCACATCGGTCATCTCCTGTGTCGCGTCGGTGCGGCCTGGGTAGAAGGGAACCTTCACATCCTGACCAGCTTTCTTGGCCGCAGCTTCGACACCTGCACACCCGCCGAGCACGATCAAATCAGCGAGGGAGACTTTTTTTGTGCCGCTGTTGAACTCCTTTTGGATTTTCTCCAGCGTCGCCAAGACCTTCGCGAGTTCGGCTGGGTTGTTGACATCCCAATCTTTCTGCGGGGCGAGGCGGATGCGGGCTCCGTTGGCTCCGCCACGCTTGTCGGACCCACGGAAAGTGGAGGCGGAGGCCCAAGCGGTCGAGACCAATTGCGAAGTGGATAAACCGGAGGCAAGAAGTTTGGCTTTTAGGCTAGCGATTTCCTGATCTCCGATCAGTTCACCTGCAACGGCGGGAACTGGATCCTGCCAGAGCTGAGGCTCGGCGACTTCTGGGCCGAGGCAGCGGGAGTAGGGGCCCATGTCGCGGTGAGTCAGCTTATACCAAGCCTTGGCGAAGGCTTTTTCGAACTCTTCTGGCTTGTCATGAAAGCGTTGGGAAATCTTCGCATAAGCAGGGTCCATTTTCAGCGCGAGGTCCGTAGTGAACATGATGGGCGCATGCTTCTTGGATTTATCGTGAGCATCGGGGACGGTACCTTTCGCCGACTCGTCTTTGGGCGTCCACTGCTGGGCACCGGCTGGGCTTTTGGTCAGTTCCCAATCAAATTCGAAGAGATTGTTGAAGTAGTCGTGAGACCATTTGGCAGGAGTGCGTGTCCAAGCCCCCTCTAGGCCGCTGGTAATAGTGTCGCCAGCATTGCCGGTGCCGTGCTTGTTTTTCCAGCCGAGACCTTGCTCTTCGATGGGGGCAGCTTCTGGCTCTGGACCGACGTTCTTCGCGCTGGCAGCACCATGGGCTTTTCCGAGGGTATGTCCGCCAGCGATAAGCGCGACTGTCTCCTCGTCATTCATCGCCATGCGACCGAAGGTCATGCGAATGTCCTTGGCAGCGGCGAGCGGATCTGGTTTGCCGTTTGGTCCCTCTGGATTCACGTAAATCAATCCCATCTGCACGGCGGCGAGAGGGTTTTCGAACTGCCGGTCGCCGCTGTAACGCTTGTCGGCGAGCCACTCGCTCTCTGGTCCCCAATTAATATCTTCCTGCGGTTCCCAGACATCCGCGCGACCTCCGGCGAACCCAAAGGTCTTAAAGCCCATCGTTTCGAGCGCGACGTTACCGGTCAGAACCATGAGGTCAGCCCAGGAGATTTGTTTGCCGTATTTCTGTTTGATCGGCCAGAGCAGGCGGCGCGCCTTGTCGAGGTTGGCGTTGTCCGGCCAACTGTTGAGCGGAGCAAAGCGCTGGGTGCCGTAGGAGGCACCGCCGCGGCCATCGGTGACGCGATATGTGCCGGCGCTGTGCCAGGCCATACGGATGAAGAGCGGGCCGTAGTTCCCGTAATCGGCTGGCCACCAGTCCTGGGATGTGGTCATTAGCTCCGTGAGGTCTTTCTTCAAGGCGTTTAGATCGAGACTCTTGAACTCCTGAGCATAATCGAAGTCACTGCCCATGGGATCGGTCTTGGTGGAATTCTGAGCCAGGATTTTGAGGTTCAATTGATTCGGCCACCAGTCCCGGTTCGACAAGGCTGCGGCGACGGTGTGTCTATTGGCCGGAGCCGGATCGCCCATCACTGGGCATTTGCTCATGTCGGCGGTTTCCTTTTTTGGCGGGCTTGATTGGGCCATGAGCATGCCGCTTTGGGTTCCAAGGCCAAAACCAAGGGCCAGGGCCAGGACAGTAAGCCAGACGGACTTCCGGCCTTTCGATAGTAGCACGGTGGGGCGCGAAACAGCTCCGTTCTTCACGGAGGGTTTATTTGAGGTTGGGTTGTTTTTCATGGTTTGCAGTTGGGTTGTTAGAGAAATTGGATTTAAAAAAATTCGTCACGTCTTCGCTAGGCAATCGGGACATGTGCCCCAATAGATCACCTCCGCCTCATCGATTCGGAAACCCGAGTCGTCGGAGGCTGACAAGCAAGGTGCTTTGCCGACGGAGCAGTCAACGTCGGCCGTTTTTCCGCAGGTGCGGCAGATCAAATGATGATGGTTGTCTCCAACCCGATCTTCATAGAGAGCCGGTGACCCCGCAGGCTGAATGCGCCGGATGAGACCCTTTTCGGCCAACATCCCGAGGGCGTTATAAACGGCCTGTCGAGAGATCGCGCCAATCTCAGCGCGAACATCTTCGGCAATAGCGTCCGCCGTAGCGTGGGGACGACCTGACACCGCCCGCAGCACAGCCAAGCGCTGGGCCGTGATAGGGACTCCGTGTTCGCGAAGAAGGTTGGCTGACTGAGACATTATGTGATGTATTAGATACATTAATGGACTCTGTCAAGACTTTGATCAAATCCAATTAATTTGATTATTGGGGGACTGGCGATGGCGTCGTCCTGTGACCTGCCTCCACAGACCAAAAGTTGGTTTTGAGTTTTGGAGGGGCTTCACCTATGGACTCCCATCCCTCCGTGCCCGCCTCCCTCCATGACCTAGCCTTTGACGAGATGCAGGCGCTCCTCGTCGCAGACGGGCTGCGCCCGGCGCATGGGGCCACGCTGTGGAATGCTCTGCAGTATCGCGCGGAGAAGGACTTGGCCGCGCGCACGGATTTCGTGCCGCCTTTGCAGCGCTGGCTCGCCCAAGGTCTGCATGAGCTGGATGTGCCAGAGATCGCCTCGCACATTCCCAGCGCGGATGGTTTGACGCGGAAGTACCTGCTGCGTCTGCGCGACGGCCAGGAGATCGAAACCGTCATCATGGGCTACACCGGGCGCTACACGGCCTGTATCAGCACCCAAGCGGGCTGTGCGATGGGCTGCGTGTTTTGCGCCACCGGGCAGATGGGTTTTGTGCGCCATCTGCGGCCTGGCGAGATCGTGGCGCAGGTGCATCATGCGCGGCGCGTGCTGAAGGTGCAGGGCGAGCGGCTGCGCAATCTCGTGCTCATGGGCATGGGCGAGCCGCTGCAAAATTACGACAACGTCATGAAGGCGCTGGGCATCATCAGCGACACACGCGGTGCAAACATCGGCCCCAGTAAGATCAGCATCAGCACCGTCGGCGTGGTGCCGGGCATCCTGCGCATGGCGGGGGAAAACAGCCCCTACAACCTCGCGGTGAGCCTGCACGGTAGCACGGAGGCTGAACGTGCCGCCCTCATCCCAGCCAACCAGCGCTGGCCGCTCAGCGAGCTGATCGCCGCCTGCCGCAGCTATGCGGAGAAGACCGGCCGCCGCATCTTTTTCGCCTGGACGCTGATCGCCGGTGTCAATGACACGTCCGACCATGCCCGCCGTCTCGCAACGCTGCTGCACGGTCTGGACGCGCATGTGAACCTGATCCCGCTGAATGAAACCGCTGGCTATGAGGGACGCGAGAGCGGAGAAACCGCCGCCGATGTGTTTCAGGCCATCATCCAGGAGGCAGGCATCCCCTGCACCATCCGCCAGCGGCGCGGCATTGACGTGGCGGCAGGCTGCGGCCAGCTCAAGGCGGAGCGGCGAAAAGCCCGGCTGGTTCCCGTTTGAAAACCCGCTTGCCGCCTCCGCCGCCTCATGCGAGACTTTGCGGCTGAACACGCGCCCGTAGTTCAACGGATAGAATGGTGGTCTCCGAAGCCGCATATCCAGGTTCGATTCCTGGCGGGCGCACCAGCCAAAAAAGCGGCTTAATTGTTGAAATTCAATGATTTACGTTAGGTTCGGTCAATTCCATCGAAGTGTACGGAATTGCAGGGAAATGAGGCAAAAAACCATTACAAAACCGTTACCGCATCAGGGGAGGCCTGAGCGTTCGGGAAGCTAACCCGCACATCTCACACGCTGGATCGCCTGAGCGGGCGGGAGTTCGACAAATTGAACTCGTAAGGCTGCGGATTCATTGTTGCACCGTTTTTGCTACCGTCGGCCCCTTGTTCCAAAGACGCGGCGCCTTCGCCATCACGCGGGACTGTGCTTCCGTGTCGAGATGCACATAGCGGCGGTGCGCTTCATCGGTGGAATGCTCGCTCATGGCCTTGGTAACGGTCTCCAGCGCGTCGGTGTTCGCCAGCCGTGAAATCATCGTGTGCCGCAAAGAATGGAAGGAGAGCGCGGAGAAGCGGTGGCCCTTGCGTTCTGTCCATTGAACTACGGGGACGCGCTGGCGCAAAAGCACTTGGCTGCGGGGATTACCATCCAAAATCAGAAATGGGTTCCGTTCAACCTTCTTCAATATCCTGGAACGGATTGATTGCGGCGCGGCACTTGTGGCGTTTCGTGCTTTGAGCTTATGAGTACGATCCAGCGATTCTTCATGGCAGTGCTGCCGACAACGTGGGCGGCTTCCATGCGCGCGGATTCAGAGGCGTGGCAGATTGTCTGCGGCAGGTGCGGGCATTCGCGCTCGGTATGGGAGTTGGGCGGCATCCGTTGGAAGGCGGCCTCGGTGGGGAAACGGGTGTTGATACGCTGCCCTTCTTGCAGTGAGCGCGGCTGGGCAAAGTTGGAGCATCGGGCGCAATGACCCGGTCAAAGTCCGCAGTCGGAAATGACCGTGCGTGCGGGGAGCTTTGCTGTCACGGCGGCAGCGACCTGCTCCGGCGTCACTTGGGTCAGGCATTCGTAGTGGCCGAAGGGGCATTCGCGCTTGAAGCACGGACTGCATGGGACGTGGTGCCGGATGACCGTGTGCTGATCTCCCAGCGGCCCGGTCAAAACCGGCTCCGTGGAGCCAAAGATGCTGACGGTGGGCAGGCCGAGCGCACAGGCCAAGTGCATGGTGCCGGTGTCATTGGTCAGCAGCAGGCGGCATGTGCGGAGTTGCTCGATTAGCTCGGACATCTTGGTTTTGCCGACCAAGTTCGTAAAACGAGCTTCCAAGTTCGTTCCCTCCTTCGCGCCCACGAGCGCTGAAAGCCTCTCCCCCATCGCCGCCTCTCCAGGTGCGCCAAAGAAGACCCACTCGATTTGTGGATGCTCGGCGGCGACCTGGCGGATGACTTCCGCAAAGCGTTCCAAAGGCCAACGCTTTGCCGGACCGTACTCTGCGCCAGCGCAGATGCCAACTCGTGTAGAGGTGGTGGCTTCTGGGCGTTCGGGAGCAAACGTGGACGTTCGTTTTACTTCAGCGCCGCAACTTTGCGCGATGTGCAGGTAGCGCAGCGTGTGGTGCAGTGGCGGGCCGTTGGCTTTTGGCTCCTTGACGATCTGATTCAGCAGCCAGGAGCGCAGGGAACCTTTGCAGCCCACCAGACGCGGGATGCCCGCCAGCCACAGCTCCAGCGTGCTGCGGGTGGAATTCGTCAGCAGGACGGCGGCATCGAAAAACACGCCCGTAGCTTTGATGCTACGCGCCACGGCAAAGAGACCCTCTTTGCCTTCCTTGCCGATGTAGCGGTCCACCTCGGGCTGGCTTTCCCACAATTCGCGCAACTTTTCCGGGCCGAGGACGGTCAACCGCAGGTCGGGACGGCCCGCCTTCAGTGCCCGCACGGCGGGGAAGGCCATGCAGGCATCCCCCAGCCAGTTTGGGGAGCGCACCAGCAGCTCGAAGGGCTTGAGTTTGGCGTGATCGTAGTCGGCGGGGAAGGCAATGCCGCGCCGGTAGCGGGGCAGCAGGAACCAGGGGCGCGGTGTCTTCCAGCGGTTGTGGACCCAGAACCAGTTCTCCGGCTGGCGGCGGATCATTATCTCGACCATGCGATTCATCCAGGTCGTGAGCCCATCCACGCTTTGGTTGACCTCTTTCGTGTCCACGGGCGCGCCGCAGACCATGCGCCAGCGGCCTGGACCGTTGTCATAGACCGCCATCGGCATCAGCACACCACCGCTGCGCTGGGCCATCATGGCTGCGATGGGTGTCGTGGAGGCCAGGCGGTCGAAAAAGGGGCACCAGATACCGTGGTCGCCCGCGTGCTGATCCACCAGCACGCCCAGGCAGCCGCCCTCACGCATGTGCTTCATCGGCCCGACGAAGCCATCCTGCCGATCAAAAAGCGTGTAGCCCAGCTTTCGCCGCCGCCGCAGTAGCAGGGCGTTAAGAAAGGGATTTCGCAGCGGCTGATAGACCGTCGCGGGTTTACGGCCAAAGACGAACAGGGAGGGCACCTGGGTCAGCAATTCCCAGCAGCTCAGGTGGCAAACGAGGTAAAGTATGGGCCTTCCCGCTGCCATCGCCGCGCGGGTGTGCTCCATGCCCTCCACGGTCACGCGCGCCTCCACCGCTGCCTGAGGCATCATCGGCAATTTAAAGCCGCACAGCACATTGGCAAATAGAGACGCGAAATGCCTGCGCGCGATGTCCACACGCTCCGCCTCGGACTTTTCATGACCGAAGGCGATGCTTAGGTTGCTCAGCGCCAGGCGGCGATACTTTCCCGCGAGGAACCAGGCCGCAGTCCCCAGCGCGCGGCCCAGATGCCACACTGTCTCTAGCGGCAGCAGCCATAGCAGACCCTCCACACAACGAAATGCGGCATACGCCAGCCAGTGGCCGACGAGCGGGAGCGGTTTGATCTTCGGGGGGAGGGGGCCGGACATGCGCCGCCCCAGATGCCACAGCGCCCCGGCGCACGCAACCCGCTGAATGCCTGGCAGAAACGCTGCTTGAGTGGCGTTCATCCCGGCCCGAATCTGCCCCATGCGCCGCCTCCTCACGCTCCTCAGTTGCCTGCCCGCCCTCCTCATCGCTGCTCCCCGCACGGAGCATGTCATCATCGTCAGCTTCGATGGCGGCAATCCCACGGTCATCCAGCAGGCGGAGATGCCACACTTCAAGCGCCTTGCCGCTGAGGGCGCACATTCCTGGCAAGCTAGCACCATCATCCCGTCGAAAACTTTGCCCTCCCACACATCCATGCTCACCGGCGTGGATATAGCGAAGCACCAGATAGACTGGAACGATTACTTCCCCCTGCGCGGCCAGGTGAAGGTGCCCACCATCTTCTCCCTGGCAAAGGCGGCCCGACCCGGCCTGACGACCGCGCTCTTCTGCGGCAAAATCAAGTTCCGCCACCTCTGGATCCCGGGCGCGCTTGATGTCTTCGACTGCGGCGGTGCCTACACGGACACGCCCATACCCGCCGCAGAGGAAAGAAAACTTGTCCCCGCGCAAAGCGTGGCCGCCCAAGCCGTGCCCTACATCCTGGAAAAGAAGCCGCAGATTTGCTTCATCCATTTCCCTGATGCCGACAGTGCTGGCCACAAAAGCGGCTGGGGATCACCCGAGCAGTTCGAGGCGCTGAAAGTCTGCGACCAGGCTCTGGGCCAGATTCTCAAAGCACTCAAAGACGCAGGCATCCTCGACCGCAGCACCCTCATCCTCACCGCCGACCACGGCGGCAAGGACAAGAACCACTTTTGGCCTATCCCAGAGAATCTCACCATCCCCTGGATCGCCTGGGGTCAGGGCGTGAAAAAGCAGCACGCCATCGCGAAACAGACGATCATGACCTATGACACCGCTGCCACCGCCCTTTGGCTGCTGGATGTGCCCGTGCCGAAAGACTTCGATGGCGAGCCTGTCGCCGAGGCTTTTGTGGAGTAAGGCACGCAATTACCCCGGAGCCGTCAGCGGCCTGCCATTGTCCTTTGGCCCCAGCCGGATCAGAAACGGCACCGCCGAACGGGCCCACTCCTCCGGGCCGGGGTAGTCGCCCGCCGCATCCCCGAAGCAGCTCCGCAGCATCCGCGTGTCTATGATCCCTGGGTTCAGCGGGATCACCGCCACCTTGCCGCCGGTCTCCTGCGCGACGGCCTGGGAAAGGCCTTCGATGGCATATTTCGTGGCGCAGTATGGCGCGACCTCCGGTGCCGTGCAGCGACCCCAGCCGGAGGAAAAATTCACCATCACCCCGCCGCCGCGCTTCAGCATGGCGGGCAAAAGGTGACGCATGACGTTGGCGGTGCCTTTGATGTTGATGTCCACCACGCGGCCGAACTCCTCCGCGCCCACCTCCCACAGCGGCGCGCTGGCATTGACGATGGCGGCATTGTTCAGCACCAGATCAGGCGTGCCGCAGGCACGGAGCACGCTTTGGCAGAAGGTCGCGACCTGGGCGTCTTCGGCGACATCGCAGGCCGTGAAGTGATGCGGAGCGGGAAACTCGCCGCTCAGTCCGGCGATCATCGCCGCATCCCGCGCGCAGCCTGCAAGAGTCCAGCCGCGCTGGATGAACTCCGGAACCATCGCGCGCCCCAGGCCGCGGCTGCATCCAGTGATGACGACGATCTTTGGCTTCTCCATGATCCCGCAGGGAATAGCGCCATGCCCGGTTGCCTCAAAGTTAAAAAATAAAAAGCGCGCCCGGCTTTTTGGACAACGCCGTATTCGCTACTACCCCAATCCTAATCCTCTCCTATGATGACCGCCACCATGCCCACCGTTCAGACGACCGCCAGCGGACGCCAGTTCCCGAAGTTCGACCTCTACCGCCTGCTCCACACCGTGTTTCAGCCGACTTTTGGCCGCAGCATCTGCATCCTCATTGACCTGCCCAGTCTCGCAGAGGCAAAAGACATGGCCTTCCTGAATAACCCAGACCGCGCCATCCAGCGCCGCGCCTATGAGTACTTTCACCAGGGTCTGCACAACGGCGTCATGGACGAGCTGGTCCTCAAGGGCGGCGAAATGTTCGCCTACACACAGACCGGCGGCAGCAATCTGGATATGCCCGACGAGTGCGCAGACATGACCGGCAAATGCCTCAGTCTGGAGCGCGATGTCTATCCAAACTACGACATCATCCTCTGCATCTCCACCTTCTCTGCCACTGCCCCGCTGACCGCCTTTGCCAAACAATATGGCTTTCGCGGTGCCACCCTCCACGGCGTCAATGAAGTCATTCTCAACTCCGGTCTCGCCGTGGATTACGAGGAAGTAAGCCGCGATGCCGAGAAGCTCCGCCGTGCCATGACCCGCGCCGACAGCGTGGAAATAGACTTCGCCCTCGAATCCGGCGAAGTCCTCACCGCCAAGCTCGAACTCAGCGGCCAGGAAGCGCAAAAGAGCCACGGCCTCTGCCGTGGTGACACGCCCGATGTCGCCAACCTCCCGGCAGGCGAGGTCTATTTCGTCCCCACCGGAGCCGAAGGCCACTTCCCCATGAAGTATGAGGACGGAACGCTCGGCAAACTCACCGTCACCAGCGGCTGCATCATCAAGAGCGAGATCATCGCTGGCAATCAAGCCACCATTGACGCCCACAACGCCAAACTAGCCGATGACCCAATGACCGGTGTGCTCGGCGAGCTCGGCTTTGGTACGCAAGTCCTCCCCGTATCCGGTGCCGACATCCAGGATGAAAAAGTCCTCGGCACCTGCCACCTCGCCACCGGCCGTGATGACCACCTCGGCGGTCACATCACGCCCGCCCAGTTCAAGCGCCACCAAAACGCCACTCATGACGACATCCTCTTCGCCCCGCACAAGACGCCAAACTTCGACATCAAGCAGGTCCGCATGAACCGCGGCGGCCAGCAAGAGATCCTCATCGAACACTTCCAGCCCTCGAAGTATCTCCTGGAAGCGCTGGCCGGGGATTGAATCTCTCGAAGATCGGCGCTGTTTTGAGTAGAGTAGAGAGGGGACGGCAGTGATGCCGTCGCCCTCCCCCTCGTCAAACCGGACGTGCGGATTTCCCGCATCCGGCTTTCGCTACTGGCGTCTCTTCCACTTGGCTTTATAGAGTCTTCATAGAGTCTTCAGTCCCATCCGTTTGAAGTAGGCATGGGTGCTCTCCCCTGCGGGAGGTTCCCAGGAGCGTTGGCTACGACGTTGAAGGTGCCGGATGAACTTTTCGTTCACATAGCTGTTGAGGGCTCGGAACGCTTTGCGCGGGTACCCCAGCCGAAAGTAGTTCCCCCAGCCGCCTACTTGACGGTTGAGTCTTTCGATGAGGTCCGCTAAGGGCGTGAACCCCTGTTTCGAGTCTAGCGTCTGCCGCACTTTCTCGCGCATCCGCCCACAGGCTTTCGCGCTCGGTTCAATGCACAGATACTTGCCTGCCTTCTTCCCATACTGACTCGGCGCGTGCTTCACGCTGAAGCCTAAGAAGTCGAGATGTTCGCCTTCCGCTCTCAGGTCGCGGATCACGCGGGTTTTCTCCCGGTTGATCTTTAACCCGAGGCGTCTTTCGATCTTCTCCTCCACCCAGGTTTCGATCCTCTCTCCCATGTAGCGGGCGAGGATCACGAGCCGAGCGGAGCGAGACAGCCAGCCGACAGGCTGCCCTGGAGCGCAGCGGAAGGGTGAGGGCCGTGGGGCGGCCAGAAGCAACTCGTCTGCATATCTCACCAGTCGGGCGTTGGCCCATTGCGCCGGTCCCTCTTTGCCGTGAAAGGCGCGGTCAAACCAGTGCAGGTGGATGTTTGCCAGTAGGGGACTCAAGACGCCGCCTTGCGGGGTGCCTTGTGTCCGTCGTGTCATCCGTGGCTTGCCGCTGCCGCCGTTCTTGGCGTCGGGCGGTGGCTCCATCACGGGTGCGTCCAACCATTGCCGGATCAAGGCGAGCACTCGGCCATCTCTCACACGCTGCCGCACTCCGGCGATGAGCTTATCATGTGGGATGGTGTCAAAGTAACTCGCCAGGTCGGCGTCATAGACCGCGTTGCGTCCTTCACGGATGCTTTGCTCGACGCTTTTCATCGCATCGTGCGCGCTGCGTCCGGGTCGAAAGCCGTGCGAGCAGTCCTCAAAGTCTGCTTCAAAGATCGGCTCAACAATGAGCTTCACTGCGGCCTGCACCACGCGATCTACCAAGGTTGGTATGCCAAGGGGGCGCAGCTTGCCATCGGCCTTGGGGATATAGACTCGCCGCACGGGTTGCGCGCGGTAGGTCTTCTCTCTGAGGCTTTGCTGGATCGCTGCGACCCATGCCGCTTCGCCTTCCAGCGTCGCGGTGATTTGCTCAATGCTTACTGCGTCCACGCCTGGCGCACCGTTGTTTCGCCGCACCGTTTCCCAGGCGGCCCACAACGTGTCAGTGCGACAAACGTGATCGTAGAGACTGTAAAAGCGGAACCGCTTCTCCTCTTTGGCCTTGTGGCCCAGCGTCGCTCTCAGCGTCTGGAGTTTCGGCCACTTCGCCAGCGGTGCGCTTTGATGGCACTCAATGGCTGCCGCGTCCTTTCCTGTCATAGGATGACTATTCATCTTCCAATCAGCTCCCTTCGCTTCTAAGTCAGCTTGCCTGTAGCCAAGGCCCCTTCCCTCCACCGGCTTTCACCAGCTTCATCAGTACTATGGACCTCTCCGACGCCTCGCCAGCAGCACTGCATCTTATGGTTTGGATGCCACGCTCTCTGCTCACGGCTGACACCGCTCGCGCTGCCGAGGTTCTCCCAAGTTCCCAACATTTCTGTCCCACCGCGCTGCTCCCTTTGACCCCGGAGAACCCCATGCAGTTGCCTGGTTGATACCTGCATGAGTGCTGGCTTCATGTATCCTGACCCTCTGGCCGTTCTCATCTTAGTATTTCGAGGCTCATTTGGATTTGAGTTAACTGCGGCTCGGTGGTTCGCCTCCCCAGGCTCCGACACGCAAGATCGCTCCCGCGCGCCGCTGGTTCGGCTACATGACTTCAACCTTTTGTAACGACTGACTCCTTTCATTCAGTTAGATTTGTTGGACTTCGCTTGGCGCACCAGGATTTACAGCGCCCGCAGGCGGGGGAAGGATTATTCAGGGTTATCAGTTTGATTTTGTAGATCGGCATTTCGATTCCTGGCTGCTTTAGGTTTCCCCGTTGCATCCCTTGCCTTGCAAAGATGCGCCCGCCGTGGAGAATCACGGCCCGCCTTTGTGCGTCTCCTGCTTCCTTTCCCAATCAATCGCCATGCCCAAAAAAGTTGCTGCCCCATCCGCCATTCGTCCTATCAAAAAACTGATGGTAGCGAACCGCTCTGAGATCGCCATCCGTCTCATGCGTGCCGCGACAGAGCTAGGGCTGAAAACGGTGGCCATCTACGCCCAGGAGGACCGCTTTTGCCCGCACCGCTTCAAGGCGGATGAAGCCTATGAACTCAATAAGGACAAAGGCCCACTCGGTGCCTATCTCGACATTGAAGGCATCGTCACCCTAGCCAAGGAAAAGGGCGTGGATGCCATCCACCCTGGTTACGGCTTCCTTTCAGAGAACCCCCACTTCGCCCAAGCATGTGCAGACGCAGGCATCATCTTCATCGGCCCTGAGGCAAAGATTCTCGACATGATGGGGGACAAAACTGCCGCGCGCAACGTGGCCCGCAGACTCAATGTGCCGATCCTGGAAGGCACGGACGAACCAGTCAGTGACCGCAAAGAAGCACTGACGGCAGCGAAGAAAATCGGCTTCCCCCTCATCATCAAAGCAGCCTTTGGCGGCGGCGGGCGCGGGATGCGGGTGGTGCGGGAGGCCAAAGACCTGGAAAAACTGCTGGACGAAGCGCAGACCGAAGCGCTGCGTTCCTTTGGCAATGGTGCCGTGTTTTTAGAGAAGTTCGTCGGTAAGGCCAAGCACATCGAAGTCCAGATACTCGCCGACAAGCACGGCAACGTCTTACATCTGCATGAGCGTGACTGCTCCGTACAGCGCCGCCACCAAAAAGTCATCGAGCAGGCACCCAGCTATGGCGTCAGGCAGGAGATCATTGACGGCCTGTGCGATGCCGCTGTGAAGCTGGCGAGAGAAGTGAACTACACCCATGCGGGCACCGTCGAATTCCTCGTAGATCACGAATCAGGCGAGTGGTTTTTCATTGAGATGAATCCGCGCATCCAGGTGGAGCACACCGTGACGGAGGAGATCACCGGCATTGACATCGTACGCAGCCAGATACTCATCGCCCAAGGCTACCAGATCCATGAGGAGCCTCTTGCACTGCCCACGCAGGATAAGATTGAAAAAAGCGGCTACGCCATCCAGTGCCGCATCACCACCGAAGACCCAGAGAACGGCTTCACTCCTGACTTTGGCAAGATCCTCACCTACCGCAGCCCCGGCGGCTTCGGCGTGCGGCTAGATGGCGCACTGGGGGCGACCAACGCCGTCATCACCCCCTACTACGACTCCATGCTGGTAAAGATGACCGTCTTTGCCCGCACCTACCAGCAGGCGCTGGACCGCATGGACCGCGGCCTGCGCGAGTTCCGCATCCGTGGCGTGAAGACGAACATCCCCTTTCTCATGAACGTGGTGCATCATGAGGAGTTCAAGACCGGCCAGGCCACCACACGCTTTATTGATAACAATCCAGATTTGCTCAAATTCATTGCCCGCAAAGACCGTGCGTCGAAGCTGCTGAGCTACCTCGCCGATACCATCGTGAATGGCAATCCGTACGCGAAGGGCCACACGATCACGAAAGCCTTCCCAGCGCCGCCGATTCCGAAGTGGGACCATCGTAGTGCTCCCACCAAGGGCACGAAGCAACTCCTCACCGAAATGGGACCGGAGAAATTCTGCAAGGACTGGATCGCCAGGCAAAAGCGTCTGCTCATCACCGACACCACCATGCGCGATGCGCACCAGTCCCTGCTAGCCACACGGATGCGCACCTTTGACATGCTCACCGTGGCAGATGCCGTCGCACGTCGCACACCCAACCTCTTTTCTCTGGAAATGTGGGGCGGTGCTACATTCGACGTAACCATGCGCTTCCTGCGTGAAGACCCCTGGGCACGTCTGCGCGACATCCGCACCAAGGTGCCTAACATTCTATTGCAGATGCTTTTCCGCGGCAGTAACGCCGTCGGCTACACGAACTACCCGGACAATGTGGTAAAGGGCTTCATCAAACATGCCGCAGAGAACGGCATGGACATCTTCCGCATCTTTGACTCACTCAATTACCTCCCCAACCTCACCGCTGCGATGGACGCCGTGCGCGAGGACACCAGCAGCATCTGCGAAGGCACCCTCTGCTACACTGGTGACATCCTTGATCCAAAGCGCGACAAGTACGATCTCAAGTACTACATCCGCCTCGCCAAGGAACTGGAGAAGATGGGTGCGCACATACTCTGCATCAAGGACATGGCCGGTCTCGTGCGCCCCTTTGCCGCCAAGAAGCTGGTGAAAGCGCTCAAAGATGAAGTCGGCATCCCCATTCATTTCCACACACACGACACCAGCGGCCTGAACGCCGCCAGCATCATTGAAGCGGCCATCGCCGGAGTGGATGTGGCAGATGCCGCCATCTCGTCCCTCTCCGGCGGCACCAGCCAGCCCAACCTCAACTCTATCGTCGCCGCGCTTCAACACACCCCGCGTGATACCGGCCTTGATCTCGCAGCCTTGCAGGAATTTAGCGACTACTGGGCCGCCGTCCGCGCTTTCTACAAGCCCTTCGACACCTCCGAACCCTACGGCACCGCCGAGGTTTATCTCCACGAGATGCCTGGCGGCCAGTACACCAACCTCAAGGAACAAGCCGCTGGCATGGGCATGGCCGCACGTTGGCCGGAGATCGCACGCGCGTATGCGGAGGTAAACCAACTTTGCGGAGACATCGTCAAAGTCACACCATCGAGCAAAGTCGTCGGCGACCTCGCCATCGAATGCGTCGCGCGCGGTGTAAAACCAGGGGACATCTTCAAGCTCGCCGGTACGAAGTGGAGCAAAGACGTCACCAGCATGTTCGAAGGCTGGCTTGGCGAGCCTTTCTACGGCATGGAGTCTGAGAAAGCCGCCGACAGCCGCAAGAAGTGGAACAGCCTCGCTGACGCCATCGTCGGCAAAAGCGGCAAACGCATCAAAGGCCGCCCCGGCACGCATGCCGCCAAGATCGTCTTGGATGACGTGCGCACTGAACTGGAGCAGAAGCTCAAAAGGAAGCCCACCGAGGACGACGTGTGGAGCTACCTCATGTACCCGGATGTCTTCCTAAAATTCGCCGACTTCCGCAAGACTTATGGCGATGTCGCCGCGCTGCCCACACCCGCCTATTACTACGGCCTCCAGGATAAAGAGGAAATCAACATTGAGCTGGAAGCAGGGAAGACCCTCTTCGTCCGCCTCTTGAACATGACCGAGCCGGACGCCACCGGCCAACAGACCGCCATCTTCGAACTCAACGGCTACCCCCGCCACACCACCGTCACCAACAAAGCCCTGGCTAAGGATGCCGTGACCAAAACCAAAGCCGATCCTGCCGATCCGACGCAAGTCGGTGCCCCCATGCCCGGAATGGTCGCCAGCATCGCCGTCACCATCGGCCAAAAGGTCAAGGAAGGCGAAACCCTCGTGACGCTAGAAGCCATGAAAATGTTTGCCGCAGTCGCCTCATCCGGTGCCGGCACCATCAGCGAGATCTGCGTGAAGATCGGCGAGAGTGTGGAGAGCAAGGATTTGCTTGTGAGGATGGTGAAGTGACGGCTGCGTCGCCAGAATGCTGTAAGTCGGCGGTCTTTGACCCGCGCATCTTTCGCCTGATTATGGATGCTCGGTAGGGTTGCGTTTCATGGAACCAGACTCAAATAACATGCCCTATCTGCACGGAGGCCCGCTGGGCCGCGCTGGATTCAAGGTGCAGCCGGAGGACTTTGTCGTGGAGGAGTTGCTAGGGTTTGAGCCTTCTGGCGTGGGTGAGCATTGTCTGGTGTGGTTGGAGAAACGGGATATGGACAGCAATGCGGCGGGTGCGCTGCTGGCAGATGCGCTGGGACTGCGGCGTCGGTTGGTCAGTCATTGTGGGTTGAAGGATCGGCATGCTGTGACGCGGCAGTGGTTCAGCCTTCACATGCCGGGTCAGCCTTCACCTGAACCGGCGGCCTTGGAATCTGAGAGGCTGCGTGTGCTGCAAATCACGCGGAACACCCGCAAACTGCGGAGGGGCATCCATTTGGGAAATCGCTTCACTATTCGCCTGCGGAATCCTGAGTTCGATACGGTGGCAGCGGAGAAACGCTGGAAACAGATAGTGCGCCAGGGAGTGCCCAACTTATTTGGCAGTCAAAGATTCGGCAATGAGGGGCGGAATGTGGATAAAGCACTGGCCATGTTTCGTGGAGAGTTTCAGCCTGGCGACCGCCTGCTGCGAGGGCTGCTGCTTTCGGCGGTTCGCAGTCATTTATTCAATGCGGTGGTGGCTGAGCGCATGACGCGGGGCTGTTGGGACAAGGCACTTTCTGGCGAGGTGTTTGGGTTCCCCGACAATGGAACGCTGCTACTCATCGAAAATCTGCGCGGCGATGAGGTGCAGCGTTTCGCGGACGGCAAGGTCGAGATCACCGCACCGCTGTGGGGCAAAGGGGAGCTGCCTAGCGCGGGAGAGGTAAGGGAACTGGAGTTGGAGGTGCTGGCACGCTTCCCTGAACTCACTTCCGGTTTAGAGGAGGCTGGGCTGCGTCAGGAACGACGCGTCATGCGTCTGCGCCCGATCAACTCTGAGTTCGCGATCTTGGAAGGCGGAGATCTGCAAGTGAGCTTTGATCTACCAAGGGGAACTTATGCTACAGCCCTGCTGCGGGAACTGGCAGTGCTGGATGAATGCTAAGCGCTCTCAGCGAGTGCGGCTTAGCAGAGGGGTTCTGGAGTGGCGTGGTGCTGAAGGGCAGCTTTGACGAAGCCGTGGAAGATGGGGTGGGGGGCGTTGGGCTTGCTGCTGAATTCAGGGTGGAATTGGCAGGCGATGAAGAAGGGGTGTTGGGGGAGTTCGAGGGTTTCGGTAAGCTCGCCCTTCTGGGAGATGCCGCTGAGGATGAGGCCGTGGGCCTCGAGCTGGCTTTTGTAGTCGTCGTTGACTTCGTAGCGGTGGCGGTGGCGTTCGGTGATGATGTCTTTGCCGTAGAGGGCGTGGACTTTGGTGCCGGGGGTGAGCTGGGTGGTCCAGTTGCCGAGGCGCATGGTGCCGCCGAGCTGCTTTACTTTTTTTTGCGCCTCCATCATGCTGATGACGGGGGCGGGGGTGGCTTTGTCGAATTCTGTGCTGTTGGCATTGTCGAGGTGGCAGACGTTGCGCGCGTATTCGATGACGGCGATCTGCATGCCTAGGCAGATGCCGAAGAAGGGGATGCCGTTGCGGCGTGCGTAGCTGGTGGCAGCGATCTTGCCTTCCGTGCCGCGGTCGCCAAAACCGCCGGGGATGAGGATGCCCTGGAGGCCACCGAGGTAGATGTCTGGCCCGGCTTTCTCGATGGCTTCGGCATCCACGCGGACGATGTCCACCTTGGCGTCATTGGAGGCCCCGGCGTGGACGAGGGCTTCGTAGATGCTTTTGTAGGCGTCTTTGAGTTCAATGTATTTGCCGACGACGCCGATGCGGACGTGGTGGGTGGGATGGATGACGCGCTGGACGAAGTGACGCCACTTGCTGAGATCGGGCTGTGGTTTGACGAAGTTCAATAGCTTGCAGACAACGTCGTCGAGGCGTTCCTCGTGCAGCTTCAAAGGCATCTCATAGATGGTGTGCTTCACGTCGCGGACTTCGATGACGTCCTCAATGGGCACGTTGCCAAAGAGGGAGATTTTCTCGCGGACATCCAGGTCCAGGGGATGTTCGGTGCGGCAGAGGATGATGTGCGGGGCAATACCGATTTCGCGGAGTTTGGCGATGGATTGCTGGGTGGGCTTGGTTTTGAGTTCTTCGGCAGCCTTGATGTAAGGGACGAGGGTTGCGTGAATGAAGATGACGTTGCCGGGACCGGCTTCATGACCGAATTGGCGGATGGCTTCCAGAAAGGGCAGTCCCTCAATGTCGCCCACGGTGCCACCGATCTCGGTAATGATGACATCAGCGGTCATCTTGTTGGCGACTTCGCGGATGCGTTCTTTGATTTCATTCGTGACGTGAGGGATGACCTGGACGGTGCGGCCTTCATACTTGCCGGCACGTTCTTTTTGCAGAACGCTCATGTACACCTGCCCGCTGGTGAGGTTGTTCAGTTTGGAAAGGTTGGTGTGGGTGAAGCGCTCGTAATGACCGAGGTCGAGGTCGGTTTCGGCACCGTCATCGAGCACATAGACTTCTCCGTGCTCATAGGGGTTCATGGTGCCGGGGTCCACGTTGAGGTAGGGATCAAATTTTTGCATAATCACCCGCAGGCCGCGTAGCTCCAGAAGGGTGCCGAGGGCGGAGGCAGCAAGGCCTTTGCCAAGTGAGCTGACGACGCCACCGGTGACGAAGATGTATTTCATTGGCTGTGGGGAGTCAGGCATAGGTCAGGAGTTTTGGGACTGAAGGTGTTGCTCAATGGCAGCGGCTTGTTCGAGGGTGTCCACGCCGGGAGAGATGTCATCGGTCAAGATGATGCGTAAAGGTACGCCGTTCTCGACGGCGCGGAGTTGCTCCAGCGATTCGGTCTTTTCTAGCCGCGAAGGGGGCCAGGCGACGAACTGAAAGAGGAAGCTGCGCTGAAAGCCGTAGATGCCTAGGTGGCGGTAGTGCCGCACGTCTGCGCTGGCATGGCGCACATAGGGTAGGGGCGAGCGCGAGAAGTAAAGAGAGTCCCCTTGCATGTTGAAGACGACTTTGACGACATTGGGATCTGCTACATGGGCGTCATCGCGGATGGGTGCGGCGGCGGTGATCATGCGCACCTGCGGTTCACGGCGCAGCACGACGGCTAGTTCGTCGATGAGGGCGGGTGAGATCAGCGGCTCATCGCCCTGGACATTGATGATGGTGCGGTGATGGGGAAAGGAGCGTGCAGCCTCGGCGATGCGGTCGGTGCCGCTGGGATGCTCGGGTGAGGTGAGAACTGCCTTGGCACCGAAGGAGGCGGCTGCTTCGGCGATGCGTTCATCATCAGTGGCGATGATGATGTCATCAATCTCACGGCAGCGCTGGCAGCGCTCCCAGGTGTGCTGGACGAGCGGCTTGCCAGCGATGGGGTGGAGCATTTTTCCGGGGAACCGGATGGACCCCCAGCGGGCGGGGATGGCTACGAGGGTGCGTTGAGTCTCTGGAGCGGCCAAGGGTGGTGACAGGCGGGTTCACCTGAGATGGCGCGGGAGAATGGGAGCTGCAAGGGGGAGTTTCCGCAGGGGGCAGGAGTTCACTGCATAGCGAGGCCGGATGGGGTGAAGTATTCGATGTAGCCGATCATCATCTCCTCATAGGTTTGGCTGCCCCACTTCACCATCTTGGTCGGGTCGGGATTGGCTTTGTTGCCAGTGCTGTTGTCAAAGACCGCCGTCACCTTCACGCGGCTGCCGCGCGGGATCGTGCGGGGCTGCTTGTACTCGTAGCGGAGCTGCCAGTTGAAGTCGTAGCGGGGGATGTCTAGTAGCACTTCTTGTTTGCCATCCGGCAGTGTTAGATCATAGCGGAAGGCTTTGCCGCGCACGTGCATGTGGGCGACGTAGGCCGTGATGTTTAGGTCAAAGGGAGCAGAGCGCTCGATGAACTCGATGTGGTCGGCAGCTCCGGGCGGAATGTTCAGGTCGCGGTCGGAGATGGCGAGTGTCTTCACTTCCTGCAGCGGTGGTGTTTTGGTAAAGATGAGACCCATCTTCACCTGTTCTTTGGTGGCTTTTCCATAAGGTGTGTAGTGGATTTGGAAGCTCACCGTGGCTCCGGCAGGTAGCTTGCGCGCAAAGCCTGGGGGATAGACGCGGCTGCCGTTGCCGGGAACATAGGCGGCGAAGAATCCGCCCACGCCCTCTTCACGGTCACGGAGGCGACTACCTTTTTCATGCACCTGGATGATGACGTGGTGGACGACCTCCCGCACGGAGGGAATGACCTCGTAAGCACTGACCCATTTGTCCTCTGTGAGGGTCGTTTGTGCGGTAGCAAATTTGTAGGGCATGTAGCCTTCTGCCTTGATCTCGATCGGCTCTGGTATCTGCACCACGAGGTCCGGTGTGCCGATGCTCCACTCGCTGCTGAACTTTAGCGGTGCTGGCGCGTCCTTCACATCTCCCAACGGACGGTTCGCAGAGTCAAGCCAGGCAAACAGGTCTGCCTTGTCCTTGGTGGCGAGGGAACAGTCATTGGCCCAGGGATTGGGAGCGCCTTCGGCAATGGGCGCGGCGAACCACGGTGGCATCTGCCCTTGCTCAATGACGCGCTTGATCGTCTTCGCCCGGTCAGTGACCTCGGCCAAGTCATCGAGCGCAAAGGGGGCGATGCCATCGTGACGATGGCACTGCACGCAGTTCTGCTGGAGGATGCGTGCAACGTCACGGTGATACGTCACCTCCGTGCTTGCGGTGTTCTTTGCCGCAGGCACATCCAGCTCACAGCCGGGTGCGTCTGTGGCGGCGATCTGCGGGCGCGTGCCGGAGAGCAGCGCTGTTACTGCCGCGCGCAAATACATTTCGCGTGGGGCGTCAAGATTGTAGTTCAGGCCATACTGGTCATCCAGAGCACCGCGATAGATCAGTGTGCGTGTAGCATCTAGCAGGAAGACCTCTGTGGTGGTGCGTGCGCTCAGCACGGTGGTCAGTGTCTTTTCCACATCATGCAGCACAGGCGCAGTAAGGCCGTGCTCTTTTGTGAAAGCATCCACTTCCTCCGCCTTCTCGCTAGCAAAGGAGTCCACCAGCAGCAACGCCACGCCCTGACCTGCCAGTTCCTTTTCCAAACGGGCCAGAGAGGGCGCGTAGCGCTTGCTCACCGGACAGGTGGCACTGGTATAGGCGATGACAAGCCCATTGGCCGCGCTCAGTTGTTTGAGCGTGCGTGACTGACCATCGCGCGTTATGAAGGCTGTATCATTGACCTGCCGTCCCACGCCGACATCACCGCCCTTGATGACATTTGGCCCGGTGATGACCGGTTTTGCAGGCCCGCCCGCTGTCGTGCCGGGTGTTGGCGGCATGTCCCCGCCGCTGCTGCGTGCATAGCGCGCCAAGGCAGCCAGTGCCTCAACACGGGTGATGCGCCCGTCCTTGTCGGCATCCACCGCCTTTAGCCGCCGCGCCTGTGGCGGTAGCTCATCTTCGGTCACTGCGCCGTCGCTATTCTTGTCGAGCTGCCTGAAAAGAGTCTCGGCGGCCTGGCCCGCAGGGGCGTCAGTGCCGGGAGCCATGCCACCGATGACTTGCCGCCCCTCCGCCAGAGTAATGATGCCATCTTTGTCCAAATCAAAACGCGCGAACAACTCTGTCCGGGGCAGCTCTGTCGGGGTTATTTTGCCGTCGCCGTCTCTGTCGGCTCGCTTGAAGATGGCGGCAGCGGCGTCTTGCTGGGCAGGAGCGGAGCATGTGAGGAATAACAGGAGGAGGGTGAGGATGGATGCTTTCATGGTAAGTGTATGTGCGGATGATTGATTCAGGGGGAAGCGGGCGCGGTGGCGGCGCGATGTAGTTTTTGCCTGTCTTCTAGCTTGCGATACTTTTCCCGTTGCGCGGCATCGAGCACCTCCCACATCTGGCGGCCATTTTGGCGGATGATCTCGCTGGTGCGATGCGCGGTTTCCTTTTGCAGATCCCGGAGCTGATTCTGGAGCTGCCCGACCATCGGGCGGAGTGCCTTCACCTGCTCCTCACGCAGCTCCAGGCGCTCTCCCATTTGCGCGAACCAGCGTTCTGACCATGCATCTGTGGCCTGCAAGCGGCCCATACGCCCCCAGCCCGTGTTTCGTGCCGTCCATGCAGCACCAGAGACGCCTCCAAGGGCGAAGATCACCGTGAGACCAGCGATGATTTTCCACACGCGCAGGTTCTTCATGGTTGTACCTCCAGCGCAAAGTGCATCATGAGTTCAGCCAACTCATGCCCCTCTGCCGCAGCCGGATTTACCGCACCGAAGGCTAGCAGCATGAAGGCAAGACACCCAGCGGCACCGATGGCCCGCGGCAGCAGCCACAGCACCCAATCCCGCCCACCCTCTGCCGTGTGGCACTGGGCCAGCACACGCGTAGCGAAGCCATGTGGCGCGCCTGCTGGCAGCGGCTTTGGCGGTGCCTGCCGAGAGAGGCAGAAGATACGTTCAAGAAATGAGTCGGGCAGTGTCATGGCTTTCTACCACGGACATAACCCGCAGCGGAATGCATGTAACAAGCGGCGTGAAAAAATGGCGCGCTTACCGCCAGCATTGCCTGCCCCGCCTCCACCACCCCTTAGCGCATCCCAAAGACTGCCGGATGGTGTGGGGAGGTAAATGGTTTATACCTCCATGCCACTGCTTATCTTGAAATTTCCAGACAAAGCAATCACCACCAACACTAAAATTATTGTATTTTTCAGAAAATTTTTGCAAACTTGCGCCACAACCTTTAGATTAACTCGCAATATAATCGTGTTCTGTTGAGATTTTGGTTCGCTGAGAGCCTTGCCTTGACGGCACAGTTTGAGCTAAGCAATCCCGTGCCAGCTATGCTTCCCGACATCGAAAGCTTTGGACATCTCATGATCGCCCGCAGGGCCGGTGGAGAACCGGTCGAACTGGTGCGTTCCCCCGATGAGGTTGTATTTCTGGCCTTTGACACCCAGATCAAACGACTGGTGGAACTGCACATCCTGCGTAGTGGCAGCACGCTGGACTCAGTGGCCAAGCGCTCGGCCTTTGACCGCGCCAAGCAGGCATCTGAAATTCGTGGGCCAACCTTCATGCGCATCCTTGAGGTGGGCGAGGACCAGGGGCTGGTCTATTATACGAGCAATTTGAACGATGGCGAGTTCCTGGAAGACTTCGTCCAGCGGCGCGGCCCGCTACCGCCTGCTACCGTGTTTTCTCTCGTCTTCCAGCTCTTGGACGATCTCATCCAACTGAAAAACTACGAGCGCCTCGTCGCCCAGATGCGCCTGGACCGCGTGCTGGTCTCGACCCTGGAGGATACCTTTCTCCAGCTCCGCATCTATGACTATGGCCTGTCTGCCAGTGAAACCAGTACCGGCACCGATGGTGCGCGTCTGGTAATCCAGGCCTGCGAGCTGATGTTCCAGATGCTCACAGGCAAGACCTATGGCGGCGACAATCCCGACCGCTACCCCGCGCTGACCTCCCTGCCCATGAGCCTGCGGACGACGATGCGCGCGGCCTTGACTGATCCGTTGAACTCGCCCGCCTCTATCGAGAAACTGCGGGAGGACGTGCGTGAGGCGGTCGGCGCGCTGGTCAGCAGCATCCAGGCACGAAACTCACGCAAGCAACTCGTCGTAACCCCCACCCTGCAGCCGCGCTCACAGCTACAGGATCTGCTTTTGGAAAACCTGCCCGTAGAGACCATCCTGGGCAACCGCTTCCGGGTGGAAGACGCGGAGCATGTGCGGCGCTACCCTTTCTCCATCCCCTGCTATAGCACGAAAAGCGAGCAGCCGGTGACGGTGCATCTGCTGCCCCCCTCACGCATCGTGGACAAAAGTCAGTATGAGGCCGTGCCGCTGCAAATGTGGCGCTTCAACCCGGAGAAGCACCCGAACATCCTGCGTAGCCTCAGCGTGTGGGAAAGCCCGGACTGGACCTTCCTGACGGAGGAGCGGGAACCAGGCTTCGCCCTCAGCCGCCTGCTGGCTGAGCGCATCTGCCTGAATCCTACCGAAGTGGTCGTGCTGCTGCGGCAGGTACGTGCCGGCTTTGATCAGGCAATGGAATGTGGTGTCCAGCGCGTGGACCTGCACCCCTCCAATATCGTCCTGCGCGTCGGCAAGGCAGGTCCGCTGCTGGCCCGTGAGTATGAGCGGCTCATGCAGAAACGGCTGGACGCTTGGCCCCCCTTTCTGCTAAAGCTGCGCGCCCACCTCACCCTGCGCAACCTCTACGAGCCGCTGCTGGTGGATAAGCCTGACCACGGCGAGCATGTGGAGGACCATCTGGCCGACCGCGACTACCGCCACCGCGCCTTTGTGGCCCTAGCTGCCTACCTTCTGACTGGTGAGCGCCAAACGGGATCCATACCCCATTTCCCGGAATCTGTACCGGAAGCCCTGGCCGCATTCGTCCGCGAGAGCCTAGAGCAAATCCGCCACCAGGGGCGCACCCCCGCACCTGGGGAGTTTCTGGAAAGGTTCGAATCCATCATGAGTGGCCCCGCCGCCCCAGACCTGGCCACCCGTCTGCGCGGCGGCAATGTGGCGCTGGAGGAGATGGAAAGCGTGGGCAGCGTCAGCGACTTTGAGGATGAGTGGGCCGACGCTACAGACACCGATGACCAACCTGTGGTCAGCCCCATCTCACGCACACTCCACCGCCATGACTTTTCTCAGAAAAAAGGTGCCGGTCCCGGCTGGCCGGTCTGGGCCGCAGCCGCCGCAGTCGTGCTGGGACTCGGTGCCTGGTGGCTGCTCTCAGGCAGTCCAGCTCCTACCACCGTCCAGGCACAGACTACCGTTGCAGAATCCCCTAAGGCGAGCACACCCGCACCGCCTGCCGAAAAACCAACCCCTGAGCCTGCGAAACCCGCTGCCGCGACCACCGCTGTCGCGACCACCACTGTCGTGACTCCACCGCCAGCACTGCCGGAGCCTGTCAAGCCTGCGACCATCGCCGTCTCACCACCTGCGCCTGCGCCAAAACCTCCCGCGACCGAGCCTGCAAAGACAGCCGCTGCCACCACCACGCCCCCTTCACCGACGCCCCCTACGGCAGAGAAGCCAGCCGCCGCCCCCACAAGCCCGCCGCCCGCCCCCGTGACGGTGCCGAACCCAGTCATCATCCGCAAGGCTCTGCTGCCTACGCCGGAGGAGATCGCAAAGTTCAAGCAAGGTCTGCTCAATCAGGAAAAGCAGCAACTCCCTGTGCAGATCACGCCACCTGCACCCAGCGTGCCCCAGCGCACCGGCTCCATCCCAGCAGTAAAGGTAGCCACTCCGCGCGAAGACTCAGACCTGCGCTGAATCACCCCGCCTGTCGGCACGCCTTGATCGTGTTCGCCATCAACATGGCGATGGTCATCGGCCCCACACCGCCCGGCACGGGCGTGATGGCGCGGCATTTGGACGCGACTTCATCAAAGGCCACATCACCGACGAGCTTGTAGCCTTTCTCACAGGCTGGGTCTTCCACTCGGTTGATACCCACATCAATCACCACAGCGCCTTCCTTCACATGCTCTGCCGTGATGAAATGTGGTCGGCCAATCGCCGCGATGATGATGTCCGCCTGCCGCGTGATCGCAGGCAGGTCGCGTGTGCGTGAATGCGCCACGGTCACCGTGGCATCACCGCCCGGCCCTTTCGCCATCAGCAGTAGCGCCATCGGCTTGCCGACGATCATGCTGCGGCCCACGACAACGGCGTTTGCCCCCTTGGTCTCGATGCCTGACTCCATGAGCAGCCGCTGGCAGCCCAGCGGCGTGCAGGGCACGAAACCGGTCGGGTCTTCCAGTGCGAGCTTCGCCACATTCACGGGATGGAAGCCGTCCACGTCCTTCGCCGGATCAATCGCCCGCACAATCACCGCCTCATCAATGTGCGGCGGCGGCGGACTCTGCACCAGGATGCCGTGAATCGCCGGGTCTTCATTCAAAGCACGCACATGCGCCAGCAACTCGTCCTGCGTCGTGGTCGCGGGCAGCTCCAGCTTCACTGAATGCAGCCCCAAGTCTTTGCACTTCTTGTCCTTGGACCGCACATAGGCTCGTGATGCTGGATCGTCACCCACCAGCACCACGGCCAGCCCTGGCTTCTTTCCCAGCACAGCCAGCGCCGCGATTTCACGGCGGCATTCTTCGAGGACTTTTTCGGCGACTGCGGTTCCAGAGATGAGCTGCATGACGCTTTGGTGACGCATGGCAGGCTCAGAGTCAACCTTCAGAGCAAACACGATTTTTTGTAACCGCTACGCCCGCGCCGTCATTCGGTCAGATGTGCAGCGTTCATGCCGCGAATCAAAACCCCAAAACATCCAGACCATGAAAACAAACCTCCGATCCTTCTTCGTCATTGGCAGCACCTTCGCGGTGCTCGCCGTGCCCGCCTTCGCAGCCAGCCGCAGCGCTCCGCTGATGGACTCCTGCCCGATAACGCACGCTACTCCATCCGTGAGATCGTCGGCAACGCCATGCGCCACTTGCTGAACTTCCGCAAAGAAACCCCGCTCTCCGACGAGCAGAAAGGAAAAGTCCGTTCCATCGTGGAGACCCATCGCGGGGAAATCCGCGCCCAGTTCGACAAAGGCCGCGAGGCGCGTCGTGCCATGGCAGACGCGTCGAAGGCCGGAGACACTGACTCCAAGGCCGTCCAGTCGGCTGCGGAAAAAATCGGCGAAGTGGCAGCACCCGCGCTGCTCAGAGCAGCGGATGTCGTCGGACTGCTGCGCCACTATCTGCCCGCAGAGGTGGCCACATTAAGCCTGACTCACCACTAGGTCGAGCTGGGGCCGAAGATCAAAGTGGATTTTTCCTTTGCGGTGCTTTATGCAGGCATGAATGGCCTTTCCGACGACACGCTGGACTCTTCTGGCCTCTGCCACAATTAACGGTGATGCGGCGGGACGCGAGGCGCTGGCGGAGCTGTGCGGACGCTACCGGCCGCCAGTGGTGGCTTATCTGATGTCGCGGGGACTGGACAAGAACGGGGCGGAGGACGCGGCGCAGGATTTTTTCTTGAAGCTGCTGGAGTCCCGCACTTGGCGGCGGGCGGAGCAGGCGCGGGGGCACTTCCGCACGTTCCTGCTATCCGTGCTGAACCACCAGATGCAGCACCGCGCGCGCGGCGGCGGTCGGCTGAAGCGCGGCAGCGGGCAGGTGCCAGAAAGCTTGGACGAGCTGCAGGAGGAGGGTTTTGAGCCTGAGGACACCGGCACGCCTGAAGCGCTGGTGTTTGACCGTGAGTGGGCGCTGACGCTGGTGGGCGACGCGGTGGCAGTGGTGGAGGCGGAGTTTGTGCAGCGCGGGCAGCTGCAGGAGTTTCAAATTCTGCGCGGCTACCTGCCAGGAAAAGCGACAATGCTTTCGTATGATGATGCCACCGCGCGACTGGGCCTGAGCCTGTCGGCTCTGAAGGCGGCGGTGCATCGGCTGCGGCAGCGTTTCCGTGAGGTTTTGCGCTCGGCCGTGGCGCGCACGGTGAGCGCGCCGCACGAGGTGGATGAGGAGCTACGCTATCTGGGCGCGCTGCTCACACGCGGTGATGTTCCGGCGCAACCCGAGGCTGTTTTGAGGAAAGAATGAACGACATGCCCGACCAAGCGACAACCTGCCCGGCCTGCGGCGCTCCCATAGATTCTGAACGCACGGGCGGCGTCTGCGCGGCCTGCCTGCTACTGGGCGCGGCGGATGAATTGCCGGTGGTAGCGACGCTGGGCCGACTGGCTGGTCACGACTTGCTGGAGGTCATCGCGCGCGGCGGCATGGGCATCGTGTATCGCGCGCGGCAGTGCGATCCGCTTCGTGAGGTGGCGCTGAAGGCATTGCCTGGCGCGGAATTGATGAGCGAGGAAGCACGGCAGCGCTTCAAAATCGAGGCGGAAGCGATGGCGCGACTGGAGCATCCGGCGATCCTGCCGATCTACGAGCTGGGGGAGGAGGATGGGACGCCGTTTTTCACGATGAAGCTGGCGCGTGGCGGCTCGCTGGCAGCACGTCTGGAGTCTTATCGCGGCAAATGGCGCGAGATCGCGGAACTCATCGCACAGATCGCGGAGGCGGCGCACTACGCGCATGAGCGCGGGGTGCTGCACCGGGATTTGAAGCCGGGAAACATTCTCTTTGATGAAAACGGGCAGATCCAGGTGAGCGACTTCGGCCTGGCAAAAATCGCGGGCGCGGAGGGCGATCTCACGCGCACCATCGCGCTGATGGGCACGCCGAACTACATGGCACCGGAGCTGACACGCGGCGGGAAAGGCGCGGCGACGACCGCGTGTGATGTGTGGAGCCTGGGCGTGATGCTTTTCGAGCTACTGGCGGGGCATCTTCCTTTCCAGGGAGAAAACATACCCGCCGTGCTCCGCGCCGTGGCAGAGGATGCGCCGCCAACGCTTCGCACCACGGGTTTTCAACCCGTGCGCAAGGCGGGTGAGAACGAACTGAAAGTTCGTTCTACGTTGAGCATCCCGCGTGACTTGGCGGTGATCACCCACAAGGCGCTGCAAAAGACGCCCTCGCAGCGCTACGGCAGCGCGGAGGCGCTGGCAGCCGATTTGCACCGCTGGCTGCGCGGGGATGCCATCGAGGCACGACCCGTGCCGATGCTGGAGCACGCGATTTTGTGGTCACGTCGGCACCCGGCGCTTGCGGGCATGGCAGCGGCGCTGGTGGTGGTGCTGGCAGGTGCCTCCATTCTGCTGTGGAAATCGAATCACCAACTGGGCAGATCCCTGGCGGCCGAACATGCGTCTCGTGAGGATGCGGAGACGCGGCTGAAAGACGCGCTGCTTGCCGAAGGCATGGCACTCGTCCGCAGCCATGATCTGACCTCCCGTGGCGAGATCCTGCGGCTGATCGATCAGCTCGTGAAGCGCGGCCATCGCGGCCTGGAGGTGCGGAATCTGGCGGTGCAGGCGCTTGGAAAGGTCGGTGTGGAACCGCGAGCGGTTTTGTCGGCGGGTTTCGCCACCCTGAGCAGTTCCTTGGATTTCTCCCCGGACCTGCGGCTCTACGCCACCGGACTGGGAAGACGCGATTCGATGGCCTTCCGCCTGCACGACGGCAGCACGGGCAAGGTGCTGCACCAAATCCCGGCAACGGCCGAGGGAAACAACTTTCACTTCAGCCCGGATGGCCGGTGGCTCGCTGTGCGGCTGCGGGATCGCAGCCTCCAGGTGCACCAAGTGGACGCGCCGGAAAAAGCCGTCTTCCGCATCAGCACATCTTCGGGCTTCTGGAATGTGCCGGTGGCGTTTGATCCCGCTGGCCGCCATTGGCTCTATGCGGACGGCACTCCGGTCGTGCGCCGCCATGACGCCTCCCATGCGACCACCGAGGCTGACTCAGTCGTCTTCACCGCTCCGGCGGCGGTTCGCAGCCTCAGCCTGTCGCCGGACGGCGGCCTGCTCGCGCTGAGCTGGGTGGGCGGCTGGGGGCTGATGGAGGTCGGCAGCGGAAAGCTGCTCTGGGAGAAAACCGAACCGCCCGGAGGATGTCCTGCCGCCTGGCATCCCGATGGCAAGGGCATCTTGCAAGCTCTGGAGGCGGATCACCAAATCGTGCTCGTCGAGTCCCGAACGGGCCATGTCATCACTCGATTCCTCAGCCATGAGGGGAGCATTTCCAAGGTGGCCTTTCATCCGACAGCGCCGCTCGTGTTCTCCAGTGGCAGTGACATCCAGTTGATCGTCTGGGATGCGATCAGCGGCAGGGCGCTGGCCCATCATCCATGCGCGTCGCGCGGGTTTGCCATCGCCGACGATGGTCAGCGCATCGCCTTCTCCCCGTCGCAGTATTCGACCATGCTACATGATCTCACCGTGCCGCGCATCTGGCGCACCTGGCAGGCTCCCCATGCCTCCGGGGCGAAGCCGCTGTCCCTGGACCTCTCCCCGGACAGCAAGCGGCTCGTGTCCCTCGTGTTCGCGGACAGGCCTCAATTCCGGGTCTGGGAGACGGAAAGTGGGCGCTGCTGGCTGGGGGCGGACGCTGCCCTGCCGCGTTCCAGCCTGAGTTGCTTGTGGATGGGAGACTCGACCCTCGTGGCCGGTGGAGCCAGCGATGATGGCCGACTCTTGCGTTTGAAGCCGCTGGATGGGGAGGAGGACACCGTGACCGTCACAGAATCCGAATCGCTGCCAGGCGAGGTTTTCAACCGGACCACGGACCGCACGGGCGTGATCGTGAGAGAGAAAGATCAAAGCGCGGTCGTGCTGGGACACGATGGGCGTGAGCGGCTGAAAATCCCCGCCACTGGGCACTTCAATACCTCGGATGTCTCGCCGGATGGGCGGTGGTTCACCGCGCAGCGGAAAGCGAAGGACGGCTACGAAGTGCGCCAGGTCGCCGATGGGAAGGCGGTGCTCTCCTTTGCCCTCCGGCCCTATGCCCGGCCCTTTTTCACGCCGGATGCGCGGGCGCTCATCTCCGCCGGTCCCACGGAGGTCATCGTGCATGAGACGGGCACCTGGCGTGAGCTGGCCCGCTGGCTGGTGGAGGTGCTTCACGAAGGCCATGGCTGGGCCGCCTGCTCGCCGGAGGGCAGCCTGCTAGCCGTGCGCCACGCGGAGGGCGTCATCGCGCTGCATGACACCGCCACCTGGCGTCCCCTCGTGCATCTGCGTCAGCCGGGACCCTTTTACCTGCGCAGCGGTGGCGTGCGCATGATCTGGACGGTGGACAGCCAGCGCCTGCTGGTGCTCTCGCAGGGGCACCGTGTCACGGAATGGGATATGAAAGCTCTGCGGGAGGAATTGGGCAGGCTCGGCCTAAACTGGTGAGCCTGCTGGTGTGAAAAAGATCGGCGCTGACGACCATGCTCCGAAAGTTTTTTCACTTGCCGCGCAACCCGGTGCCGCAAACGGGAAAGGAAAGGGTGATGAAAGCTCATCCCGCCCTCCCACACTGCCGTTTTCTCTACATCGCCCTGCTCGCGATGAACGTCCAAACACCCGCGCCTGCTCAGACGCCAGCCACATGGCTTGGCTCGAACGTGAACGGCAACTGGTCTGATCCCAGCCGTTGGAGCACCAACCCCATCGTTCCCAATGGCAATTTTGACGTCACTCATACTACCGGAACAATCACTCTGGACACGAACGTCTCACTGAACTCACTGACCATGAGCGGAGGCAATGCCGGGGCGGGTTTTAATATGGACATCAATACCTTTTCCTGGAGCCAGGGATCGTTGAGCGGAAACGGTATCGTGACGGTGAACACGGCGCTCAATCTCACCGTCGCAGACAATCCGGTGGTCCTCACAGATCGTGTCCTCAATACCAACGGCACGACCGCCTGGACCACGACGGCCTTCACCTTTAACAACAATGGCACCATCAACAACGGGGGCACTTGGAATGTCACCGGAGGCCAGGGCATGGGTGCCGCGGGCGTCTTCAACAACAACGGAATCTTCAACAAGAGCGGCGGCGGCACGACCCCCATCAGCGCGATCTTCAACAACAACAACCAGGTGAACATCAGCAACGGAACCACGCTCGCGCTCAGCGGCACAGGCGCGCAGGCAGGCGATTTCAACATCGGTGCGGGATCAACGCTGCGGTTTGGCGGGAGCAACAACTCCCATACCCTTGAAGCAGGTGCCACCTTCTCCGGCTCAAGCGCCGGGATCGTCGCCATCGCTCCGGGCACCGTCACGGCCAGCACACCCGTGAGCATCGGACAGATACTGGAACTTTCCGGCAGTCTGAATGGCCCGGGCACCGTCACCTCCAGCGGCGGCATGACGTGGTCCAATGGATCAATCGCTGGCACGAACGCGGTCACGGACATTGTCAACGTCACCGGCGCTCTGTCCATCAGCGGCGCAAGCGGGAAGACGCTCACGAGCCGCACACTCAACACCAGCGGAGCGACCACCTGGGACACGAATGGCTTCGGTTTCAGCACCCACTCTTCGGTCATCAACAACACCGGAACTTGGGAGGTGACGGGGAGCCAGGGCATGGGCAGCGGCGGGAGCTTCAACAACTCCGGCAGCTTCACCAAATCCGGGGGGGCGACGACCACCATGAGTCTGGCCTTCAACAATCAGAGCGGCGGCAGCGTCCATGTGATTAATGGCACAACCCTGCAGTTCACGACCAGTGGTGGAGCTCATGCCGGTGCCTTCAACTTGGGGAGCGGCTCTACCCTGCAAATTAGCGATGGAAGCCATGCGCTTGATTCTGGAGCCTCCTTCACCGGCGCAGGGACTCTCCATATCTCAGGAGGCACCCTCACGGCCAACACGGCCATGGCCATTCCCACCGCCGTGCTTCTCGATGGCGGCACGTTGAATGGAGCCGGCGCTGTGACCCTGAACGGTCCGGTGACCTGGACGAGTTTCGGCTCCATGACCGGGACAAATGCCGCCACGGACATCACCACCATCAATGGCGATCTCACTATCGCCGGGGGGGCACAGACCAAAAATCTGACCACCCGCACCCTCAACACCACGGGCAACGTGTTATGGACTTCTGGAGCAGGCTCCTTGCTGAACGTGAGCACTGGTGCCGTCATCAACAACACAGGCACTTGGGATATCACCGGGAGTGGTTCCCTGGGCGCACCTGCCGGCGGCACGTTTAACAACAGTGCAAACTTCAACAAAACCTCCGGCGGCACCAACAACATCTCCCCGAACTTCAACAACACCGGCACCGTGAATGTCAGTAGCGGAGCAGGAACGGGGATCACCATGATCGGCACTGTCACCCAGCACGTCGGCACCACATTGACCGGCGGCTCTTGGAACATCAGCAACGGCTCCGCGCTCACTTTCAATACCGGCAGCAACATCACCACCAACCAGGGCAGCGTCATACTCGACGGCGCGGGATCGTCCTTCAACCGCCTCACCACCGCGCTGAACAACAATCAGGGCAGCCTCACCCTCAAAAACGACCGCGACCTCACCACCGCAGGTGCCTACACCAACAGCGGCACCACCCGCGTCGAGGACAGCACCACGGTGATGACCATCGGCACTGGCGGCAGCGCGGCCTACACGCAGATTGCGGGGGAGACGGTGCTCGTGGGCGGTGCCATCATTGATGCCTCGGTCTTCAACCTGAATGGCGGAGAATTGAGGGGCAACGGCACCATCGTCTGCTCCGTGGTCACCGGCGGCACGAATACGATTGCGCCCGGTCTCTCCCCCGGTGTGCTGACCATTGACGGCGACCTGACTCTGAGCACGGGCAGCGCGCTGAGCATGGAAATTGATGGCCTGACCCAGGGCACGCTCTACGATTACCTGGATGTGAATGGCATCGCTACTCTGGCAGGCATCCTCGAATTGGACCTAGACAATATCTTCGACGACACGCTCGTCGGCACGGAAATCTTTACCCTCCTGACCGCAAACTCAGCCATCCTGGGCAGCTTTTCCAATGTGGCCAGTGGTAGCCGTCTGACAGTGGGCAACCAGGGATCATTCGCCATTCATTACGGGGCGGGCAGTGCGTTTGGCTCCAGCAACGTGGTAGCCACTGACTTCATCGTTGTACCAGAACCCTCCCGCGCCATCCTGCTCATGCTCGGTCTCGCCAGCACACTGCTGCGGCGGAAGCGCAACGGTCATGCAGCGCTCAAAGAGGCATGAAGTTGAGAATGCACTCGGTTAAGATCGTTCATCGCCGAGTGTCGGAGACCAGATGTGAGACGACCGTGTCCCGCCTGCGGGGCCGGTCGGCACTAGGCTCCCCCTGACCGGCTGAAGCCGGGACTACAGAACCCAACTCTCTAGCCATCATTTTCCGTGTATTCCGTGTGTTCCGTGGTCGGTCATTCTCCTGCCACCGCCAGTGTGTAGCGCCCCTGTCGGTGCTGTAGCCTGTAGCCGGACCGATGCGCCATACACAGCGCTCACCGCGCGGCAATTCAAAGACCTCCGCCTCCGTGTGTCGGCACCGGTGCCCGCTCCTATGTGCTAGACGCCCTGACCTGCGTGGAAAAGCTTCTGGCAGAGGAGAAACGCAAAGTCCTGCGCGAACGTGCCGCGAAGCGTCTGCGCCCCTAGGGCTTGATGCCGAGGGTGGAGTAGCCTGCTTACTGCCCGGTCATCTCCTTCATCAACTCAAAGAAGCCCTGCTTCCGCTTGCTGGAGATGCCCCAGTTTACCGGCACGCTCTGGTAGCCTTCGTCAAAGCCCTCGCCCTTCATGCGGAAGTCGAAGTAACCCCACGAGACATGCTCCGCCGTGGCGGCAGTGAAGTTGTTGTCCGCCTGGTCGAAGTCGAAATGATCGTCCTCGTTCACCACGATGGGCAGCTTCTTGTCTCCACGCGCCGCCTTCACCTTGCCGATGAACTTGCGCATGGCCTCCGCGCCTTTGACGCCGTTGCCATGGATGAGCAGGAAGTCGGCTGTCTCGATCACGTTTTTGTCCGGCACACGTCCGCCGCCATAGGAGGTGCTGACCAGCAGACGCCGCCCGTCCTTCTCCATGCCTTTGACGCGCGCGACCAGCTCATGCACGCGCTCCGGCTTCAGGATGGCGTGGTCATACTTCACGTTGGCCTCGTTGTTGATCTCGATCATCACGTTGCGCCAGCCTTTGCCCAAAACCCAGCGCGTCGTCTCATCAACGGCGCGCACGACAGCGGCTTCGTCCTTCAGCCGCTGATCCTGGCCGAAATAGAAGCAGCCGAGAATTACAACCATGCCCAGTTCGTCCGCCTTGGTGATGATGCGTTCCAGCCGTGCCAGATAGGCGGCGTCCAACGAGCCGTCGTCATTGACCGCCGAGTTGTGCCAGGGCTGGTCCTTGGAATAACCAAAAGGTGATCCGCCCTGGAGGTTCAGCGTCACCGCCAGCAGCCCATGCTGCCGCCACTCCGGCATCGCGGCGATGAACTCGTTCGTGTTGCGCTCCGCATCCCACTTCTTCGTATCAGGGTAGGCCCAGTTGGAGAGTGTCTCCGCGTTCCGGTCATCAAAGATGCCCTGTACCATGCGCGAGTTCATCAGCAGCCCCTCGATGCGATGTCCCTTCCACGCGCGTCCCGCATACGTCGGCCTGCCATTGAGATGAAAATCCCCGCTGACGATGGAGATGGCGGTTTCCGCGTGAAGACAGGAGGCCAGGGCAAGAAAGGCGAGAAGACGCATGTTGGCTTGAACGCATGGCATACGAAGCTCTTGCCTGTGGCTCGCAAGAAAGTCGCAGCCTCCGCGTTCCAGCGACCTCATGCGCTGCTTTGTCCTCTCCCTCTTTCTTGCCTCCAGCCTCATCGCGGCGGAGAAACCGAATGTCCTGCTCATCTGTGTAGATGATCTCAAACCGGTGCTGGGCTGCTACGGCGACAAGCACGCGAAGTCGCCGAACCTTGACCGCCTCGCCGCGCGCGGAATGCTGTTTGAGAGCGCCTACTGCAACCAGGCCGTGTGCTCGCCCTCACGCAATGCCTTGCTCACCAGCCTGCGCCCACAGACGCTCGGCATCTATGAGCTGAGCACGAACTTCCGCAAAGCCGCGCCGGATGCCGTGACGCTGCCGCAGTACTTTAAGGCGAACGGCTGGCGCAGTGAGGGGCTGGGCAAAATCTTCCATGTCGGCCATGGCAATGTGAATGACGAGGCATCCTGGAGCGTGCCTCACTACTCTCCGAAGACGATCAGCTACGCGCTGCCGGAGAACAATCCGCCGAAGGGTTCGCGTGAGGAGGCGTTGTTTGAAAACAAGCTCAAGGAGCCGTGGAAGCTGCCGCGCGGTGCTCCATATGAGAAAGCCGACGTGCCGGACAACCGCTACGGCGACGGCATGATCGCCGATGAGGCCATCAAGCGTCTCCAGTCGGCCCAACAAACACCTGCGCAGCCGTTTTTCCTCGCCGTCGGTTTTTTGAAGCCGCACCTGCCGTTCGTGGCACCAAAGAAGTACTGGGATATCTACGACCCCGCCACCTTGCCGCAGCCTGAGTTGAGCAAGGCACCCGAAGGCGCGCCGGAGTTCGCGCCCACCACCTGGGGAGAGCTGCGCCAGTACAAGGACATGCCGGAAAAAGGCCCGGTGACGCCGGAGCAGCAGCGCCATCTCATCCACGGCTACTATGCGGCGATGAGCTACATGGATGCGCAGCTTGGCCGCGTGCTTGATGCGCTCGACGCGACTGGCCTAGCCAAAAACACGATCATCGTCCTCTGGGGCGACCACGGCTGGCATCTCGGCGATCACGGCATGTGGTGCAAGCACACCAACTACGAGCAGGCCACACGCATCCCGCTGCTTGTCATCGCCCCCGGTGTCGCCAAAGCCGGATCAAGAACAAAGGCGCTGGTGGAGACGGTGGACATTTTTCCCACGCTCGCCGAACTCGCCGGACTGCCAGCGTCGCAGGGACTCGACGGCCTCAGCTTTGCCTCCGTGCTCAAAGATGCCGCCGCCAGCACACGCGATCATGCCATCCACGTCTATCCGCGCGGACAAAATCTGGGCCGTGCCATCCGCACGGAACGGTATCGCCTGGTGGAATGGAAACCAGCCGGTGCATCTGCGGATAACGCTGTTTTTGAACTCTATGATTATCAAACCGATCCTGCGGAGACGAAGAACCTAGCCAGTGAGCAGCCTGCGGTGGTGAAAGAACTGCGCACCCTGCTCGCGAAACATCCAGAGGCGAAACCGCAGATCAAAGCGGCGCAGCCGAAAGCGAAGGGCAAGAAGAAGGCGAAGTGAGGTCGCGCTGGCTCATTTGTCATCCAGCCCAGCCTTCCGCACCGCGTCTACGATCTCCATCAGGCGATGGGCCAGCGGTGCGGCGAGGTACCAGTGGACGCTCTCCAGATACGGGCGCGCTCCATAGTCGTGCAGCCGGACGAAACCAGGGCAGTTCCCAGGCGGATAAGGTGGGATGCCGATGCTGCCCTGGTTGAACAAGGCCAGCTTGATGAGCTTCACACCTGACCCTGCATCCCGCACCTGATACGGAACGCAGTTGCCGGTGCTACCATTGTAGCGGTCCTCGATGAAGTTGTAGTACGGCTCACGCACCCCGTCCGGTCCCGGCGCGTGCCAGTTCACGAGCTTGGGATTTGGATTCATGAGCTGCACGCCGATCACCCGGCTGTCCATGTCACAGATGAAGCTGATGTACTTGAAGGTGTTGCACCGATCCGTGATCTCCACGCCCACGACGGCCATCATGGTGACTTGCAATGAGGACTGCGGAAAGGCCAGGTTAGTGACTTTGAAGTCGCGCTGCTTGCGTGAATCTCGTGGCAGAGTTTTCAGCGCATCTCCGAGCGGCATGAGCCAGGTGATCGGCCCCCAGAGGGTCTTGGGTGTGACTTCGGGACCGCTGCGGTTTTGTCCGATCACGGCCAGGCTGTAGGACTCGATGCTGTTGAGCAGCACCTTCCGCGTGTGGACATTGTGCGGTATCCATTCGCGCGCCAGGGTCATGTTCTTCGGGTCCGGTGGCACCTTGGCGACGGGTGCGGCAGCGCTGCTTGCCAGAGCCTGTGCCCTGACTCCGGTGACGGGGACACCGGAGGCCTTCAACTCTTTGAACTGGGAGAAGGCGGCGTCAAAAGTGATGTCCACGGCACGCCCTTCCAGGCTGACCCTGACTGTCTGCGCATCAAGAGCCTGCCATTTCCAGAGCTTCTTTTCACGGGTCAGCAGACTGCCGTCCTGCTGGAAGATGACCTGGGTCTGGGATGCCGGAGTGCTCCAGGTCCAGATGTACCCGGTCAGCGCCTGCTGGAGCGCAGCAGGCGTCTGCGCAGGTGCCTGAATGGCGATGATCGCGAGAAGGAAGGCGGCGATTGCTTTCATGGTAGAAGATCATCACGGCAGGGTCATCATCTGGCCTTCAATGCCCGTCTTCGCCCTCCGCATCCCGCTGAAGGTGTACTCGACCGTCAGCACGTTCGGCGCAGTCGGCACCACCGTGACCTGGGTCTGCGGCACGATCACCATCTTCTTCGGGCGGCCCTTTTCATCTTTGGTCTCACTACTCGGAACAATGATAACACCCGGCCCCGGTGTCTCAATGACCAACTGCTTCTGGTTCGTGGCAGCCGTGCTCAGGTCGTCGGTGATGGCAAAAGAAACCGGAGCGGTGAGCATGCCATTTTCAGGCAGGTACTTCTGCAGCCGGTTCTTCACGTTCCGCGCCTGGTTTCCCTCCAGGCTGTATTTGGCGCTGTGGATGATGAGCTGCCCCGGCGTGAAACCGGGGACGACGGACTGCGCGGGCGGCTGCTTGTCGAACAGGCGCACATCCTGCCTGGAGACGAGCATCTTCTGCCCTTCGACGGCGAGGATGACATCGGCGAAGCTCTGGCTGACCACATCGAAGGTCATGCCCTTGCTGAGCTGCTTCACGCCACCCGCGAGGCCGGATGCCGCTATGCCTTCTCCAGGATGAGTCGGAACTGGTGGGCAATGCCCGGGGCGGTGACATCCCAGTAGTGCGTGTGCCCGCCGGAGCCGATGCAGAATTCCTGACACTCCGGATCATCATTGACCAGTGCCGCCTCACCCGGAGTCCAGGCGGCGTCGTTCTGCTCATCCTGCCAGAGACAGCGGCCCACATAGTCACCACTGCGATAAGCATTGGTCCAGGAGGTGACGCCGATGTCCTTCACGCGAGGCACATCTCCGGCTTTCAGCCTTTCCACCTCCGGCGGCTCGTCCGCGCGCGCCCAGGCATAAAGATGCGGGAAGCGCAGGCTGTAGAGCTGGCGCAAAGGACAGCCCATGGTGAACAGATGCACTGGCAGCCGTCCTTCCAGCCAGCGGGCCAGCCGGGGTTCGCGTCCGTGGACCAGCAATGAGGCGCGGCAGCGCCAGAGATGCCGCATCACATCAGCGGCGATCATGCACCCCTGGCTGTGCGCCACGATGACGACGGCCGCATAGCCGGAGCGTTCATCGCAGAGATGCCTGAGCATGGAGACATAACGCTCGGTGATGCGGGAGCGCACATTGTCGTCCTTCGGGTGCTCACGCAGCCAGTTGACCACATCCAGCGCCACATCCAGGCCGGCGCGCAGCCCCAGCGCCAGAAACTCCAGCGGCCCGCGCGAAAACACCACCAGGGCGACCAGCCCGGCACCCATGGACAGCACAAGCGCGCGGCTCCTCTCGTGCAGCCAGTCGCCGCCATGCCGCATAGACCAGTCATAGATGGATGGAAAACGAGGGATGATGCACAGCCACAGCAATGTCCCGCCCAGCAGCAGCAGCGCCAGGCGCATCCGCTTGTACCCCCGGCTGAGACTGATGCCCAGGTTCACGGAGGCCGTTTTCTCATCGGTGGCATGCGGCAGGCATCCCTCGCTGAAGATCGCAGGCAGCAGCGCCCCCACGAGAACCACCCCGGCCGCCGCGAGCATGATCACAAACAGGCTGGCCACATTGCCGCCCTCATCCAGCATCCGCCGCACAAAGACGGGGCCGTTCATGAAAGGCATTTCTGACGCCTCCGGCTCGGAGTCCGAGGATCTGCCCAGCAGCCCAATGCGCTCCACAATCTCCTTCCGCAGCCCCAGCGTGGTCACCTGCGCGGTGTTCAGTGTGTCCATCAGCCGCCTAGGCAGGGTCATGCTGCTTTGCAAAAACAACACGGGGGAACCGTTGGGCATGGCCTCCCAGCCTGGCGGGCTCATGGACGGTGCTGGAGTCACTGGCAGGAGCAGGGCGCTCCAAAGCGCCAGGTTCAGCACGATCACGACCAGAGGCGCGGACACAGCCGTCAGCATTCCCGTCCATGCCGCCCGCCTGATCTTCCAGTGCGCGCTGTCACCGGGACACTTTTTTCCCCACCCCGCGCGCACCCAGGCACACACTGGCAGAGTCAGCGCGGCGGCGAGCAGCACCGGCGCCCAGACCAGATACATGAGCACGAGGTCATACTCGGCCAGCCGCTGGGTGAGGAGCAGGAGGCTCTTGTCCAAGGCTCCATTGGCGGCCCCCCATTCTTCCCACCTGCACCCGCCCTCAATCACCAACGCAGCCACCCAGGCTCCGGCACACCACCACCCTGCCTTGAGAACCCCTGGCTGGCGGCGGTCATAGGCTTTGACGATCCATAAAAAAACGCAGACAGCAGCAGCCGAAAGCTCGGCGGCCAGCAGAACTGCGGCCGGCACCATGGACATGCAGGCCCACGCGCACCAGGCCACGCCGCCCGACAGGCCGAGGATCAGCAAGCCCGCCATGCCTCCCCATCTCGCCAGCCAGACTCCGATCCTCTTCCCAGGGAGCCGGGCCAGCGCGGCCTTTGTCAGGAAGACCAGCGCCAATGCCCCCGGCAGGGCCGTCGCCAGGAGCCGGTTGGTCCCGGCCTCGAAACAAAGCGGCACTGCCAGCATCAGCAGTCCCAGCATGACCAGGTTCAGCAAAGGAATGCACCGGGCCAGTCCGCGCTCCACTACCGTCACCAGCACCCAGAGGATTTTTGGCGCCAGCCAGCCTTCAGAATATTCGGCGGCCAGTTTCACCGTCGCCGCCCCCTGGGAGACCAGAAAAAAGAGAAGCTGGTAAAGCTCGACGAGGCCACGCAGCAGACTTGGTCCCAGACGTGACAGATCACCCCAGTGCATCTCGAAGACATGAACCTCACGGGGACGTTCGCCATCGGAGCCTGGCAGCACGCCGCGCAGGCATGTGGTTCCATGCACGCGGCCTTCCTCGCGGTCGGGCCCCACAGCATCCTGGCGGGCGGGGGTGCGTGGATCGTACTGCGCCAGTTGCCGCGTCATGAGCCTGCCGCCGGCGTCCTGCCCTTCCTGTCCGATCACAGCGTCCTTGTGCAGACGTGCCAGCGGCAGCCGCAGCGGCTCCTCCACGAAACTCGTGCGCTGCATTTTCGTGGCTCCCACGCCCAGCAGGTCGGCAATCGCGCGCGCTGTCTCACAAGGCTCCTGGTCAGCCACGCCATGGATGCCGAGCACGGCGATCCTGCCAGGGAAAACCGTAGGGTCTGACGATGTCGAAGAATGAGTGGATGACCGGCTCATGGTCTGCTGTCCTCGTGGATTAAATCCCCGCGAGAATACAGAAACAATTTCGTCAGGAGAACAAAAAAGTGTCGCTAAAATCCTGGGTTTTCATTAAACAGACCCCCATGAAAGCAGCCCACATCCTTGCATTCCACCCGGGAAAGGCGGTCCGAACGGTCTTCCTGTCGGCTTTGATGACCGCAGCATCCTGCACTCCGGAGCCGTTGCGGCCGCATCAGGAACCACATCGTCCGGAGACCAGCTATGTGACCGAAACCAGGATTGAAACAGACGGAGCCGTGCCGAAGAAAACAGGATTCAAGTGCTCCTTCATCGAGTTCGACCAGAACGGCGACTTTCTGAAGGAGCACATCAATCCGGCGAAGCACGGAAAACCCGAGGCGCGGGAGGTGCCTCAGCTCGACTCCGCCCTGGCCGAGGTGCGCAAACTGGCCCGTGGAGGCAGGCCGCCTCTGGTCGTGTTTTACTGCCACGGCTGGCACAACAGCGCGCAGTCGAATGACGTGCTGCGCTTCCACGAGTTCCTGCGTCATCTCGCAGAGCTGTCCCATGTGCGTCAGACACATCAGGTGCATGGCATCTACCTTTCCTGGAAGGCCAACCCGCTGCCCCTGGCGGTGAAGCGTGACGGCGGCCGCTTTGACCACTATGTGAAGCCCCAGGTCAGCTCCCTGAATGGCGCGCTGAACATTGTCCCCGCCTTTTTCTCCTACTGGTCGGCGAAGAACACGGCAGAGAACAAGGTCTCCGGGGCTGCTCTCACCAGCGCTGTCTTCCAGCTCGCCTATGAGGCGAAGAAGAAGCCGGGCGCGCGAGTCTGCATCATGGGGCATTCTTTTGGCGCGCTGACACTGGAGCGTGCGCTGCTGCACGGCTACATCGGGCTGCTGACCGCGCAGCAGAGCGGGGGGCAGGACATCGAGATGCCCTTCGACCTCATGCTTTTCATTAACTCCGCCGCCCATGCCACGGAGGCGAAGCAGCAGATGGACTTCCTGGGCAGGCACCCCGGCCTGCCGCCCTCCACTCCCCTGGTCATCTCCCTCCAGTCACGCAGCGACTTCGGCACCGAGACCGCGCACCAGATCGGCAATGCAGGCGCGTGGGTATTGCGCCAGAACTGGCGCGAGTACGGCGGCTACCGCATTGATGACGAAAAGGTCTATCAGGGTTATTTTCGTGCGCGCACGCCCGGCAACGCAAAGTACCTTGTGACCCACCGCATCTTTTCCGACTCGGAGGTCACGGCCCTGGGCAATGCCGATGTCCAGCCTGCGCCACCTCTACAGGCCGGGAAAAAAAGCCACGAGCATGTCATGCTCAAGAACCTCATTGATGGGGCCAGCGCCCATGTGTACACCTCTTCAAAACACCCCTCCAGGCCGGATGAGTCCCGCTGGACTGCCGTGCGCTTCACCCCGGAGCTTGATGACTTTCGCAGAGTTGGGGAGAAAAAACGCCAGGAGGGAGTTGTTCCGCCGAAACTCACCCCTTACTGGATCATCAGCGTGCCCGAGGAAATCATCGGCAGCCACACCGACATCTGGAACAAACAGGCCGTGGAACTCTATGTGAAGTGCTTCGCCTGGTCGCAGGCGGGCGACAGGCTGACCACGAAAAAAGCCGGCGGCAGTAGCCTCCCACCATCTGCCCAGCCTCACTTGAAGGACAGGGGCGTCGTCGCGCCCCTGCGCCTGTCCCCAGGCTTGTTCTAAAGCCCGCATCCCCCCATGAATCCCCCCCATCTCGTTCTCCCCGGTCTTCTCCTCCTCATGCTCACCACCCTGACCTCCTGCGGCATCTGCTGCGCCCTGCGCAAGCAGGATGCCGGACGGCTCGCAACCAGCGATGCGAAGGCCGCCGGCCTGATCGCCCGAAAAGAGTTCGTGCGGGTGCGCTCCAAACCGCCGGGTGGCACAAAGGACATGCCTCCTTTTGAGGTGTGGGCCTTTGTCACGCCCGGATCCACACAGCCGGACCCCACGAAGCCTCCCGTGATCGTGCTGCATGAGGTGCTGGGGCTAAGCCCGGACAATGTGGTGCTCGGCAGCCATCTCAGGGAGCAGTTCGCCGTGTACATGCCCGTGTTCTTTGGCAAAGTACCGGAGAGGGACAAATGGCGCTTCTTTAAAATTCTCCTTCCGTCCACGTGTGCAGACTTCGTGAAGAATCCGGACAAGTTCAACGCCGCCATGTCCTGGCTGGAGGAGTTCAGCGCCGAGATCAGCCGCGCTCACGGCGGTGGCAAGGTCGGCATCATCGGCCAGTGCGCCTCCGGGGCGATGCCGCTGAATGCTAGCAGGTTTCCTGACATCGGCGCGGCCGTCATCTGCCAGCCCACCTTTCCAGGATACATCCTCCGCAAGGAACCCGCCCGGCGCTTGGGCCTGCCTCCAGGAGGGGAGCAGCCCCTGCTGGCCGCCTTGAAGGCTAAGGACGCCCGCCTGATGGGTGTGCGTTTCCAGCACGACCCCTTTTCGCCACCCGAGGTCTTCACCAACCTGCGCCGCTGGTTCGGGGACAGGTTCATCGCCCATCAGATAGACTCTGCCGACTATGCCGCAGGACCGGACGAGGCACCCCGCCCGGACCTGCCCCGCTGCTCTCACTCCGTCTTCTCCGAGGGGGATCTCGCCAGCAAGCAGCATCCCAGCAGGCGTGCGCTCGACGCGATGATCCGCTATCTCGACGAATCTCTGCGCTGATCACCGCCCGTACTGCACATGCTGTCCGCCCTGCGGCGCACGGAAGACGGTCATGAAGATGCCGGGCCGGATGCGATGCCGCTGAGGGTGGTGCGGAACACGGCTGTCGCTGTTGCGGAAACGCAGTGATTGCACCGGCCCTTATTTGTCGTTTATGAAGGGTCGCGCCCCAACCCCTCGCGCTTCATTGCATCCTTATGAAACTGTCACCTCTTTTTCTCAGCGCTGTGCTCGCTGTCTCACCCCTCGCCGCCCAGCAGGTCTGGGTGGAAGCGGAATCCTTTGCCAGTCATGGCGGCTGGATGCTCGACACTCAGTTCATTGACATCATGGGATCGCCCTACCTGCTGGCGCACGGTATGGGCACGCCAGTGAAGGATGCAGAGACGGAGGTCACTGTCGCCGAGCCTGGCAGCTACAAGGTGTGGGTGCGCACGAAGAACTGGGTCGGTCCGTGGGATGCTCCGGGGTCGCCGGGAAAATTCCAGATCAGTGTGAACGGTACGACGCTGGACAAGGTGCTCGGCACTCAGGGCAAGGACTGGCTCTGGGAGGAGGCGGGCAGTGTGGAGCTGAAGGGCAGCGCCAGGATCGCGCTGGTGGACAAGACGGGCTTTGATGGCCGTGTGGATGCCGTTTTGCTGAGCAAGGACGCCGCCTTCACCCCTCCGGCCGACTTTACCGCGACGAACCAACTGCGTCGCAAGCTGCTGGGCCTGCCCGAGGTGGCACCGGAGACGGAGGAGTATGACCTGGTGGTCGTGGGCGGCGGTTACTCTGGCATGGGCGCGGCCATCTCGGGCGCGCGCCAGGGCTTGAAGGTGGCCTTCATCCAGAACCGCCCGGTGCTTGGCGGCAATGGCAGCAGCGAGGTCCAGGTGTGGGCCATGGGCGGCACGCGGCGTGGGCTGTATCCTCACCTGGGCGAGATCGTGGAGGAGTTCGCCGACCGCGCCAGCAACAGCCCTGCGGCATCGCCAGAGGAGTTCAATGACGCATTGAAAGAGCAGGTCGTGCGCGCCGAGAAGACGATCGCCCTGTTTCTGAACACCCATGTCCATGCCGTGACGATGGAGAAGGATGACGCGAAGAAAATCCGCAGCGTCACAGGGCTGGACACGAAGACAGGCAGAGAGACCCGTTTCCGTGGCAAGTTCTTCAGCGACTGCACCGGTCATGGCAGCGTCGGTTTCCTGGCGGGAGCCACAATCATGCAGGAGGAGAAGGGCCGCATGGGCATGAGCAACATGTGGGTGCTGAAAAAAGCTGCCCAACCGAAACTATGGCCGGAGACGCCCTGGGCGCTGGATTTGAGGCTGGAGGACTTCCCCGCGCCGAAGGCCATGGAACCCTACGGTGTGAAGAACAAAAGCAACCTCACCGGCTTTGATCCCGGCTACACGCCCGCCGCCAATGCAGATGAGTTCCTGCACGGCGAGTGGTTCTGGGAGAGCGGCTTTGACCAGGATCCGATCAACGGTCTGGAGCGCATCCGCGACCATAACTTCCGTGCCGTCTATGGCGCGGTGACGGCCTTGAAAAAATATGCGCCGGAGAAGTACGCTGGTTACGACATGCAGTGGCTGGCCTATGTGGGCGGCACGCGCGAGTCACGCCGCATCGTGGGCGACTTCATCCTGCCGGGCGAGGACATGGTCAAGGGCGTGATCCAGCCAGATGCCTGCGTGCCCACCACCTGGGACCAGGACCTGCATTATCCGAAGGAGCAGTACGCCGTGAAGTTCCCGGACAATCCCTTCATCTCCCGCGCCCAGTTCGGCAAGCACACGGACCGCAAGAACGGCTACCCGGTGCCCTACCGCTGCCTTTACTCCAAGGACATCGGCAACCTGTTCATGGCGGGCCGCAACATCAGCGTGGACCGCTTTGCGCTCGGCAGCACGCGCGTCATGCGCACCTGCGGCATGTTTGGCGAGGTAGTCGGCAAGGCCGCTTGGATCAGCGTGCGCCACCACACCACCCCGCGCGGGGTGTATGAGCAATACCTGGACATCCTCAAAGACCTGATGTCCAAACCCGGTGCGGTGCGGCGCGACACACTGGAAGGTCAGCTCTACCTCCCAGCGAACGCGAAGAAACTGCCCGAAGTGGTCGGCGAGACCCTCGACCCGAAGAAGCTGGAAGGCATCGTCATTGATGACGAAGACGCCGAGCTGACCGGCCCCTGGTCCAAAGGCGAAGGTCTGAAGCCCTTCGTCGGCGACCACTACAGCTACGGCAGCGCCAAGGGAGCCAGCGCCCGCTTCAGCTTCGCCGTCAAAGAGAGCGGCAGCTACGAAGTCCGCACCTACTGGCAGCCGCATGAAAATCGCGGCAAGAGCGTCCCCATCACCATCCTCAGCGCCGATGGCGAGAAGACGATCACGGTTGATCAAAGCAAGCCCGCCACTGGCAAACAAGGCGCGCAGTCCCTCGGCACCTTCAAGTTCAATGCCGGTGAAGAAGCTGCCGTCATCTTCCGTACTGAAGGTGCGAAGGGGAACGTGCATCTCGACGCCGTGCAGGTTGTGCCGGTGAAGTGAAACATCGCCGCTAGTATTGATCAATGTTGCCATCAAGCCGCAGCCAATTCACCACAGAGTAGCCATCGAGGACAGGGAGCCTTCGCGCCGCACTGTAGTCCCGGCTTCAGCCGGTTCATAGAAAGTGCGGCATCAGCGTTCGGCAGGTACTTTTTGCGAGTCTGCCCGCCGTTGTCCGACAGACTTCTTCACACTGGCCGTATGTGCTGACGCCTTCAATGTCGCTGTTACAATGTAGCGGTATCGAGATTGAAGCGCTCCCGCTGTGTCATGGCAGGAGGTCGAAAAAGTCGGCCTCGATCCATGCACGGGTGCGCATACTGTCGCGACGAGGAGGCAACTCGTCACCGATTGGGATCTTCCGCCTGGGTCGGAATATGGGGAAAGCATCCAGCGGTTTGTTTGGTAGCTTCGATTGGCGAGCGAAGTTCTGGGCTTACACCGCTGAGCTAGCAAGCTGGCAGACTCACTCGTCCGTTATTCAGCAGCAGGTTATGCCGCCTCCCGTCGCGGAAGGCAGCCATGAGGTGTTGATCAACAGGCACATAGCGGATATCTCGGCGCAGGAGCAGGGTTTTGATGAAATAGCCGTGCGTGAAGATGACCACATCCGCCCCGACATGCTGTCTGAGCCGAACTTCCAGTGCATCAATCCGGGCGATCAGGTCGGCGAAGCTTTCCGCTCCGTCACCGTCGTTCCAGTGCGGATCACAGCGCTGCCAGTAGCTCTGGGCAAAGTTGCCGCGCTGTGTCTCCGTGGTGCCTGCATACTTGGTCGGGTTCAGATAAGTGAACTCCTGCACCGCCCACTCTTCCACGACTGCTTGCGGGAAGCGCGAGATCAGCGGTGCCGCCGTTTGCAGGGTGCGGAGGTAGGGAGAGACGACGATGAGATCAGGTGCGGTCGTGAAAGTCGCCGCGAGTTCAGCGGCCTGCTCATGTCCTTTGCCCGTGAGCGGGATGCTGGCAGGGTCATTCGTCGGCAGACCTGCATTACCTGCGCTCTCGGCGTGGCGGATGAGTTGGATGGTGGGCATGATGGGTTAGGCACTGACAAATTTCTCCGCGCTTAGCACTCGTTCACCATCCCAGCGGTAGGCGGTGAGTGGGTTGTCACCAAATGCACCACTGTAGTCGAGGCAGGCGATGTTCGGGGCCAGGGGGCTGCGTTTCCGATCTGCTGGCAGCCAGTAATGGCCGATGAAGACGGGCGGCTCATTGGGGGCATAGGCGGGGATGCGGCGGAGGTCGTGCGGGGCAGCATCGCCTGGAACCTCGAAGGGATCGGGCATGGCGAGGTGGCTGACTTGGGCGTTTTGTGGAATGTCCCACCATCTCACGCGCACACTGCGGCGGGGGATGCCATCTTTGTCGGTATAGAAATGACCGGGAGGCATTGAGAGTTCTGGGCCTTTGAGTGTATTCTCCACAGCGCGGAACTCAGGTGTCTGGTGTGTGGTGCTGAGTCGAAGGAAATCGTCATCCGCAATGCTGCGTCCGGCGATGCGGGTGATGCGTTTGGCATCCCAGCAGGCGTGGACAGCGCGCAGGTAACCGAGATCGAGGAACATGGGAAGTTGCTTCATCCACTGTTTCCATTCTTCCCACTCGACATCGAACCCGGAGAACTGGAGCTTCGTCTCGCGCTGACCTCCGCGATTCTTTTTCTCGGGCCGGAGGAAGTCACCGCGCCCATCGGGTGTCTCGGCGGCAATGGCGTTGTATTCGTGATTCCCCATGATGGCGTACGCATCGCCAGCCTCCACCATGCCGCGCACGGTGTGGAGAGTCTCGCGGATGGCGGGGCCGCGATCAATGTAGTCGCCGAGGAAGATCACCTTCCTCCCGGCTGGGTGGCGGTAGGTGCTGCCGTGGGGCGCGTAGCCGAGGAGATGCAGGAGGCTCAGGAGTTTGGTGTGGTGGCCGTGGATGTCGCCAATGAGGTCGTAGGGTTGGGGTTTCATGACGCGACCATCTTCGGCGAAGTCCGGCTTTGCAAAATCTCGCTGATTGCAGGATCACTGACTCCACAGTCATGTTTGATCATCTCTTTTCCAAAGGCGGCCTCTCACTTGACCGGCTGCGTAGCTTCATGCAGATGGCGGATGCCAAAAGCATCGCGAAGGCAGCGCCGGGGGACACGAACAGGCAAAGCCAGATCAGCCGCCAGATCCGTGAGCTGGAGGAGTTCTTCGGCACTGAGCTGACGCGGCGGAAGGGCAAGACGCTTTCTCTTTCCCCCGCTGGAGAGAGGCTGGCGCAGTTGATCCGCGAGCAGCTCCAAGATCTGGATGACTTCCGCAAAGAGCAGATGAATCAGCCGAAGTCCTTCGTCATCGGCGCGGGGGCGAGCGTGCTGGAGTGGCTGGTGACTCCCGCGTTGCCAGCCATCAGCGAGCATCTCGGTGGTGCCACGCTGCAAACTGAGGCGCATCGCAGCCGCAGTCTGGGAGATGCGGTGCGAGATGGGCGTGTGGATTTGGCGATCATCCGCCAGAATGCCGTGCCGACGGGGAACAACTCGGCGCTCATCATGAAGATGTCCTTTCACCTCTGCATCCCGCGTGCGCTGCTGAGACGCGGCACCACGGAGCGCGAGGCCGCGAAGCCAGCGCTCTGGCAGACACTTCCCTTCGCCGCTGGGCGCGATGGCGGCCAGACGGACACGGCGGTGCGTGAGGCGATGAGTGATGCCGGGGTGGACTTCCGCCCACGCTTCGAGTGCGGCTCCATGCTCCAGGTGCGCCAGCTCGTGGAGCTGGGTGCCTGTGCTGGCGTGCTGCCTAGCCTCGGCGTGCGTGGTTTGGATGCGAAGCGCACGCTCATCATCCCCTTCACGCCGCTCAAAGAATACGGACGCGCCCTCGTCCTGCATTGGAACCCACGCCAGATGCGGCGGCGTGGGCTGGAGGAGGCTGAGCTGCGCAAGACTGCGCGGCTGCTTATGGCCGGGGGCTGATGTCTGTCATGTATGTGAGCACCTTCAAATTCAACGCCGACGAGCAGACCGCTGTCATCTTCGGCACGGATGGAGTAGAGGGAAAAATGCAGTTCGTGCCTGCCGGTTGATCGGAGAGCGGAGAGCGGACGCCCTCATCCGCAAGCTATCGCTGTTATGAAAGCCAAACACAAACTACTGATCTTCATCGCCGTTGCGGCAGTGACGAGTCTGGTGTTGGTGGGCATGAAGCCAGCGGCGACGGTCTGCGAGCACTGTCTGCCTCTGCCAGATGTGGTGATGCTCATGGAACCTGAACCGAAGTTCAACCTGCCCTACCCGCCTCCCGCCACAGCGGAGGTTTGGAAGACGATGTCTGCGTCGGCCCGCCTTGCGGACGTACGTCGGCGTGTGCAGCCATTGCTGGCTCAGGAACTTGAGTTGCGCGGCCTGCATCTCGGTGCCCGGGCCTTCCTGCGCGCCTTCAAAGAGTCACGCGAACTCGAACTCTGGCTGCAATCCGGCGAAGAATGGGAGCTGTTTCGTACCTATCCCATCGCCGCTATGTCTGGCACCCTGGGACCGAAGCTGCGCGAGGGCGATGGCCAGACGCCTGAGGGTTTTTACGCCGTGAGGGCTGGGTCTCTCAACCCCGCTAGCAGCTACCATCTCTCCTTCAACATCGGCTACCCCAACGCCTACGACCTGCACCATCAGCGCACTGGCAGCCTCATCATGGTGCATGGCAGCGATGTCAGCATCGGCTGCCTGGCTATGACTGATCCTGCCATTGAGGAAATCTACCTCGTCGTCGAGGCGGCGCTGAACCGTGGACAAGATGTGGTGCCCGTGCATATCTTCCCCTTCCGCATGACGGTGGAGCGCCTGGCACGGGTCGCCGACTCACCTTGGGCTGACTTTTGGCAAGAGCTGCTGCCGGCCTATGCGGTGTTTGAACAAGACCGCCGTCCGCCACAGATCAGGCTCGCTGAGGGCAGCTACCATGTGATGCCATGACGGGCCATTGATTCGGCTCAGCGCTGCACTTTCGCATCGCCGCCTTCGGCCAGTTTTTGCACTTCGGCAAAGGTCGCCATGCTCGTGTCGCCCGGCGTGGTCATCGCCAGCGCGCCGTGAGCGGCTCCGTAGTCCACGGCCTTTTGCGCGTCCTTTTCCAGCAGCAGCCCTGCCACCAATCCGGCGACAAAGCTGTCCCCCGCGCCAATGCGATCCAGGATGTCCAAGCGAGGGAAGTTGCGGCTGCGGAAATACGCGCCCTCGTGCCAGCAGAGTCCCCCCCAGTCATTGACGCCTGCTGTGTGTACGCGCCGCAGCGTTGCCGCCACGGTCTTCAGATTCGGAAACTCGGTCACCAGTTTCGCGATCATCGGGCGCAGCTTTGCCTCCTCGGCGGCAAAGATGTCCTGTGGGTCTGTCGGCACCGCGCTTGCCACCGGCGGATCATCACTTAGCACGCCGATCATCACATCCACATGCGGGGCCAGGCGGCGGTTCAGCGCCTGTGCCGCCGGGAAGCCGCCGCGCTCCTGCCAGAG
>Ga0247837_1001188_pt1 | contig 55720 bp, 58 predicted proteins | sample LaCtaG_2_FD_187115 | JGI IMG/M metagenome (GOLD analysis project Ga0247837, IMG submission 187115) | Freshwater microbial communities from meromictic Lake La Cruz, Castile-La Mancha, Spain - LaCruzMarch2015_14.5m | ecosystem: Environmental > Aquatic > Freshwater > Lake | place: Spain: Castile-La... | reverse complement strand
ATGAAAGTGGTTAATAAAACATATAAATACCGGATATATCCGAATGAAGAACAAGAAATCTTGTTATCTAAACATTTTGGATGCTCAAGGTTTGTATATAACTACTTTTTAAATGAAAGAAAAAAAACAATATCAAAAGGATAAAAAATCAGATAACTATTATAAACAAGCAAAAACTTTAACTGATTTAAAGAAAAAGGAAGAATTTGAATGGTTGAAAGAAGTTAATAGTCAAACAATTCAATTTGCTTTAAGAAGTTTAGATACTGCTTATATTAATTTTTTTAGAGGAAATGCTCAATTTCCTAAATTCAAATCAAGAAAACATAAAAACACATTTACTATTCCACAATTTGGAGTAGTAAAGGGTGATAGAATACTCATACCAAAGTTTAAAGATGGAATTAAAGTTAAATTAGATAAACGTGAAATTAAAGGTAAGATTGGTAAAATGAATATTACTAAAACACCAACAGGTAAATATTATGTTTCGATTTTTACTGAACAAACTATTGAACAATTTACTAAAACAGGTAAGAAAGTAGGAATTGATTTAGGTTTAAAGGATTTTGTAATAACATCAGATGGAATTAAATTTAAAAATAATAGATATACAAAGAAATATTCAAGAAAATTAAAGAAAGCACAACAACATTTGTCTCGTAAAATGAAAGGTAGTAATGGGTTTGAAAAACAAAAACTCAAAGTTGCTAAAATTCACGAGAAAATTTCAAGTTGTAGATTAGACACTTTACATAAAGTTTCCTATCAATTAGTTAAAGAAAATGACTTAATTGTGGTGGAAGATTTAAATGTAAAAGGAATGATTAAAAATTCAAAATTATCTAAACATATTTCAGATGTAAGTTGGGGTAATTTTGTTAATCTATTAAATTATAAGTGTGATTGGTATGGAAAAGAACTAATAAAAGTAAATAGGTTCTATCCATCAAGTAAAACTTGTAATTGTTGTGGTTGGATAAATCAAAATTTAAAACTATCTGAAAGAGAATGGACTTGTAAATGTGGTGAAAAACATGATAGAGATTTAAACGCAAGTAAGAACATTCTTAAAGAAGGTTTAAAAATATTTGGGCAGGGACTGTCCAATACAAAGGTGGAGAGGAAATCAGACTTTGGAAACAAAGCATACTCTATGAAGCCTGAAACACATTAGTCTTTAGCTAATGTGTAGTTCATCTAATAAACTGTTTTAATATAAAGCGGGCCACAGTGTCCGCTTTTTGTATTTTGAAACTTCTGCAATTTATAGAGTATAAAATAAGATATACTAAATGATAGACGATTTATTCACTGAAAACTACGATATGATAAATGAAATAGAGATTGCTAAACCCCTTAAAAAGGCTAGAAAAAGTAAAGAGTACCTTAATAATAAGGATTTGTATGACGAAATAGTCAAATCAAAGGAACAAGGTGAACTAACAACAAATGCTCAAAAGATGCTTGTGTTGTTAGCAGAACGTGCTATAAACAAGCTTAAATATGTTAGTGAAGATGATAGAAATGATTGCTTAGCTTTTGGTATATTGGACCTTTTAAAATACTGGAAAAGTTTTAATCCAAAGTACACTAATGCATTTGCATACTTTACTGAAATTGCAAAAAGAGGCTATGCCAAAGGGTGGAATAAACTATATCCTAAAAAATATGAAGGTACAGTTAGCATAGAAGGTGGCATAGATTCAGAAGGAATTTATTCAATTTAATGTCTGTTAAGAACTTAACACCCAGAAAAGGTCAATTTAAACAGGGTTATTACGAACAGATAAACAATAAGTACGTAGGACCCTTACCTATAATTTATAGATCCAGCTGGGAATATAAATTTATGGTTTACTGTGACAAGAGCGAGGGCATAGTAAAGTGGAGTTCTGAATCAATGCGAATCAAGTATTATAATCCAATCGATAAAAAATATCATCATTATTATCCTGACTTTTATATGGAGGTTTTAAAAGATGGCGAATTAAAAAAGTACATTGTTGAGATAAAGCCATCGTCATTACTAAAAAAACCAGTACAGCCAAAACGTATGACCGAGCAGGCTTTTAATAATTATAAATATACTGCACGTGAATTTACAAAAAATTATTACAAAACAGAAGCTGCCAAAAAGGTTGCGCAGGAAATGGGCATGCAGTATATAATATTAACAGAAAAAAGCCTTAAGTAATGAGCGAGTATATTTTAGAAATAAAAAACTTTGTCAAGAATGCAAGAGGTTTAAATAATGCTAAAGCTGCGGCTGACAAATGGTTTTTATCTAAAAGTAATGCAAAAGACGAAACTGCTATAGTAAAAGATAATAGCAGCTTTATGCCAGGTAAAATTTATATTTTTAAATATAGGCCAAAGCCTGACAAAGGGTCAGAAACTCAACAAGCTCCTGTATATAACGCAGTAGTTCTTTCACTTGGGCATAAAGATGGCTTTGATATAGGCATTGATCTTAATTATTTACCTGATAAAGAAAAGCTTTCACTTCTTAATTTTTTATATAAAAGTTTTGAAAAAAAGATACTTGCTGCAGAAAATAGTAAACCCATTTTAGCTAACAGCCAACCTCCTATTAAAGAATTTAATGAAGAACTTTTAGTTAAACTTGCAGGTAAAATGGGTATTGAATATGCGATTAGAAAGTATGAAACAAGTGAAAGAAAAGGCACATTTCTACTTTCTTATGAATCCTGGAAATATATACCCCTTTTAAATTTGAATAAAGGTAATGCTAGTCTCATAAAGATACAGCAGGCTTTTCCAGCTTACCTTAAAAAGAAGATGGCACAAAAGAAGACGTCCGGTAAAAGTAAATATATAACAAATAAAAAGAATAAGTAAATATGGCAGGTTTCCTGGACAGATTTGGTCCCTTTAGTAGAAATTTCTCTATATCAAGGTCACTTCAGGATTTAAGTAGTCTTGGAATGAAGTATGACGACATGATTATACGAAATTCACAGGCTATTGGCGTTACTGAAGATAGATTCGGATATACAAGAATAAATCCTTATGGTTTAGAAAATGAAGACTATTGGTACCCGTTTGCGGCTCTTTCAATGTCTGATACAACTCTTAAAAAGAGTATCAGTTTTTTTATACAACAATATCCACAGAAGCGAATTGAATTAAGAAAATTTGCTACACAAGACGAAATTGAAGATATTCTTGATACACTTTGTGATGAAGCAATAGTATATGATAGTAAGAACTATTTTGCTTATCCAGATTCATCTCATATAGGATTAAATGAAGATACACAAAAATATATTATTACAGCCTATAATCAGATATATCAATATTTTGGTTTTGCACAAGACCAATCAGGTTGGTATTATTTTAGAAAATGGTTAATAGATGGTTATCTTGCATTTGAAATTATTTACAATGATACTCAAACAGAAATTATAGGTTTTAAAGAAATTGATCCTGTTACTTTAGTACCAGCAGTAGATAGAGAAACCAATAAAAAAATCTGGTATCAACACAAAGATAATCCAGTTAAACAAAGAAAGCTTTTTGATTCACAGATAATCTATCTTTCATATTCATCTGTTGCTACAAATGAGCGCGTTTCTTATGTAGAAAGACTGGTGCGTGCTTTCAATTTACTACGTATAATGGAGCATACTAGAGTAATCTGGGCCACAATGAACGCTTCATATAGAATGAAGTTTTTAATACCAGTAGGCGGTAAATCTAAAACAAGAGCAAGACAGTCTCTAAGTCAGTTAATGAGTAATTACAGAGAAGTTGTAGATTTTGATTTTGATTCAGGGTCAATGCAAGTAAATGGCAAACCTATGATGAGCTTTAACAAGGAGTATTGGTTGCCATCTAAAGATGGTGAATCACCTGAAATTGAAACTCTAGCAAATGATGGACCAGATTTAAGTGATACAGATGCTTTAAAATATTTTCATGATAAGTTAAAGTTAGCATCGAAGATTCCTTTTAGTAGATTTGACAAAGATAGTCCAGCTACCTATGAGATGACAGCAGAAGGTCTTGTTCGTGAAGAAATTAAGTTTAGTAAATTTATAAATCGTTTACGTTCTTCGTTTCAAGAAGTATTAGTTAAACCTCTTTATGTTCAAATATGTCTTAAATATCCTGAGCTCCAAAAGGATCTAAGCATGAAGTCAATGATTTCAATTCAATATAACAGAGATAATATGTTTGAGGAGATTAAGAATATGGAAATTATGTCAAAGCGCTTAGAGTTCTTAGGTTCATTAAAAGACCTTACTTCAACAGATGCTGAGGGTAATGAAGTACCTTATTTTGATCTTGACTTCCTTATTAAGAAATACTTGAAAATGGATCCTAACGATCTAGATCAAAATAGAATTTCTGTTGAAAATAAAGCAAAAGCAAATGCTGCAGGTGAACCTGGAGCTGAGCCTGGAGGAGAAGAAGGCGGAGAAGAAGGCGGAGAAGAAGCAGGTGGCCTGGAACTTTAATTAAAATTACAAATATATAAATCAAGAAATTCGCAAAAAGCCAAATATATACAAAAATTAAAAATCCAAAATGACAAACAATAAAGTGTTATTAGTACTCGAGAGGTCATCAACAGAACTTAAAGCCACAAACAGCGGAGGTTCTTATGTCCTCGAGGGCATTTTCGGTGAGATAGGCATTAAAAATCGTAATAATCGAATTTATGATGAAAACGAATATTTACCACAAATTGAAAATTTGCAAAATAAAATTAAAAGCGGTAAGCTATTAGGTGAATTAGACCATCCTGCTACTTTTGATATTTCATTGAAAAATGCATCACACGTTATAGAAGATCTTAGCTATAATAAAGATACAAAACAAGTAATGGGTAGAATTAGATTATTAAATACTAGCTCTGGGCGTGAAGCACAGGCTTTAGTCGATGCAGGTGTGCCTATTCATATTTCTAGCCGTGCTGCCGGTGTCGTAGAAAAAAACGGACATGTTAAAATTAAGGAACTTTTTACCTATGACCTTGTAGCTACACCAGGTTTTGAAAATGCAGAACTTAAAAGAGTTAATGAATCCTATGGATTTGATGATGATGGTGATGTTCAACTTTTTGAATTACCTGGCAATTTTAATTACGATAAATATAACATAACAGAAAATAATAATAGTAATATGTCCGAGTACATTAAAAATGAAGACTTTAACAAGTATACCAAGTATCTAGCTACTGAGATGTCAAAAATCAATGATCAGCTTAAAGGACTTAAAGAGGGCAAAAGTAATGATGCCAACGAAGGTATAGTTAAATACACAGAGCACATCGCTGAAAAATTAAATCAGCTTCACGCTTATACTGAATCTTTAGCTATAAGTCTTGACAATTCTATACAACATAGTGACCATATAGCCGAAAGATCTAATAAAATGCTAGAGTACATGGAGCATGTCGCAGAAAAATCTGACAGAGGAATCCAGTACACAGAATCAGTAGCAGAGAGATTAGATCAAACTATTCAATACAGCGAGAATATTGCTGAGAATGCAAACAAGGTTATTGAGTTCACTAATTATTTAGCAGAAAATCTAAATAATTCAATCGAACATAGTGATTACGTTACAGAAGGTTTGAATAATGTAATTAAGTTCGCTGATTATTTAAAAGAAAATATCGAAACTGTAGGAAATTATAGCAATTATGTAGGTGAAAATCTAAATAAGCTTAATAAGAGACTTACTGGTGTAACAGAAGATGATAAACAAGTTCAAGTATCTAATACAGGATCTGCATCTGCTCCAGCACCAGCTGAAAACTACAAACAATCTATTACAGAAAAATTAGAAATTTTAATAGAAGCTGCTAAGAAGCCAACAGCAGCAAATAAGTATGAGCAAAATCAAACTCTTAATGAATCTGCCTCAAGATCTAAAGTTAATGTACCTGTTTTCATTTCAAAAATGCCAGCACAGTACAAGCCACTTTGGAATAATCTTACAGAATCTAGAAAGAATGAGATTCTTGCTGAATCTACGCGTTACAGTCTTGTAACAGAATACCAAATCAATAATTTCTGGCAAACAAGAGACTTAAGAAGCAAGCAAGTCGAAATTGAAAGAATTAATGAAACAATATCAGCTGTTAAACAATCAACTGAAAACAAAGCATATTCAGTAAATGAGAACTATCTTGAAAGTTTCAAGAGTCAGCTTGAGAATAGATTTGCAAAGTACAGTAAATAAAACAAACAAAATAAAAAAACATAAATAAAATGTTACAAGTAATTAACGAAGCGGAAGTTAAAGCAACTTGGGCTCCAATTATCGAAAGTGCTACTGGTATCAGTACACCTAGTAAATTAGATTGGATGTCTAAATATTGCCACTTCCATAAATTAGCAGAAGATTCAGGGATGTTAAATGAGAGCATCTACAACTACGTTCACATGAACCCCGGAATGAACGTACCAGGTATGGGTCCAGTTTTTGCACCCGGTGCACCTGGTCTTAACGTTGACTTCCAAACTCAAACTAGAGGTTCTGGTGATAAGCCTTTCAGCTTACTTCCATTATCTATGCAGGTTGCTGCACAAACAGTAGGCCTTGACCTTGTTCCTGTAGTACCAATGGGCGGTCCTTTCGGTATGTTAACATATCTTGATTTCCCTTATGCAGGTGGTTCACTTGAAACTCTTTCTGTTGCTAACGGCGGTTTCGGAGGAGCAGATGGTCGTACTGCACCAACAATGATTAAAGTTGACTGGGAAGCAGCTTTCAATACTTCATCAGACTATGAGCCAGGCGATATTTTCTATATCACTAATGGTGTTGTTGGAACTCCTAAAGTACCTTATCGTTTTACAGTAGTAGGACGTTCACGTATTGACGGTTTCATCATTTTCAAAGTTGATACTAACGAAGACACTTCTACTTATTCATTCTCTAACGCAACATGGAGTACAGGAAATCTTGTAGGTTCTGCGTATACTTTAGCAGATATCTTTAGTTCAACTGGTACATGGTATCTTTCTAGTACAGCAGCTTCTGCAAACAATGTATTAAGCGGAACTATCGCAGCTGTTGCAAAAAGCCCAGAACTTGTAAAAGCTCTTGAAGATCATGTCTCAGGTTTCTCTGGTCGTGGTTTTGCAACAGGAGATGTTACATCTAACGATCCTTATTTAAGAGAAGAAGGTGAATCTACTAAAGAAAACCTTTTAGGTCTTAAATTATTCAACAAATCTGTTTCAGCAGGTACTGTACAAGTTGCAGCTGGTGTAACACGTGAACAAGTTCAAGATCTTAAGCAATACGGCATTGATGCAGTTGCTCAAGTTGAAGCTGTATTAATTAACGAATTAACACAGACTATTAACAAGAACATTCTTGAGCGTTTATTCCGTCTTGGAGCTACTAATGCTGATCAAATCAACAGTATCGATGGTACTAACCTTAACTTATATGTTGCACCTTCTGGTACTAACACATTTAACTTAGGTAAAGGTGCTTACTCTAATAGTAATGTAACTATTGCAACTGCTGCATCAGTTCCTACTTCAGGTGATAATTCAGGTACTTTACAACGTAAGATTATGAGCAAGATTCTTGCTGCCGCTAACTTGATCGCTATTCGTGGTCGTCGTGGAGCAGCTAACTTTGCTGTAACTAACGGTCAATTAGCTTCTGCATTACAAGACATCGCTGGTTTCGTACCATATCCATTAAGCAACACTGTTAGCCAGTCAGCTGGTTCATTGTTCCCAATTGGTTCTATTGCAGGTGTTAATATCTATGTAGATCCTAACATGAGCTGGACTGATACTCGTATCTGTATTGGACGTAAAGGTGATGCTAACTCTCCAGGTTTGGTATTTATGCCTTACTTAATGGCTGAGTCAGTACAAACTATCGCAGAAGGTACAATGGCTCCTAAAATCGCTATTAAATCTCGCTATACTTTAGTTGAAGCAGGTTTCTTTCCGCAAATCTACTATTTAACTTTAGGAGTGAAATTCTCAAGCTACAGTATGATCTAATCATAGCTTTAAGCTAATTTAAAAAGCGCTCCATTGGAGCGCTTTTTTTATATCCTAAGATATATACATTGTCAAAATAAAAATCAACTATGAAATTAATAATTCCACAATTAGATCAGTATATTTTAAAATGCAAATCAAGTAATATGGAACCTGTTTATGAAAATTTTATATTCGAAAATAATGAACTTGAAATAGACAGAGCATCGTTTGAAGCATATTATCAATATAAGCATGGTTCAAGTGTATTAAGTATACTTGAATTTCAAAATATACAATCATATTCAGAATTTATTAGTGAAGATGGTGGTGAAGAATCACAAGAATCTGAAAATAACGAATTCATAGAATCTGAATCTAACACAGATGAAATAACTGAAGCAAAAGATGACAATAGTATAATAATCGATTTTATGTTTAGAAGGCCTAGGATTATTAAAGCATATAAAAAGATATTAGAATTACAAAAGAAAAATATCGATGCAATTGATGTTAACAGGCAATTCAATAGTATTAATGATAAGATAGAAGATCTTGAAAAAAAGATTAAATCAGGCCGGATATCAGATACTGAAAAGCAAAAATTAGTTGACCAGCTTATTTTATTAAATACTCAAAAATCTAAGGGTGTAGATTCAGTTCAGAAAAAATCGTCAGCTATTAGAGAAAGAATAAGTAAGGCAATTGAAGACCTTGAATATAATATATCAAAGCTTGCTACTTCAGAATATTTAAAAAGAGTTGCAGATAAGGAAAATGTTAAGACATCAATAGCAATGGCAGAATATAGATTAAAAGGAGCAGATGAGGATTCAAAGAATTCTATTGAAGCCGAAATAAAATCAAATGAAAAAGCTCTTTTAAATATAGAGGCGGAGTTAAAGAAAACTAATGCACTTGAAAAAGAAAGCGGTGAAATTGCTGAAATCAACGATGAAATAGAAGCTACGTACTCTTCTAAAACAATGAGCGACGATGAAAAATTAAATAAAGTTCAGGAGTTAGAATTACAGAGACTTGATAAAACACTTTCTTTAGGTAAACAATTCGAGGATGCAGTAAAAGATCCAAGTAAATTAAAAGAGAAATTAAATGAACTCTTAGCCGATATTAAAATCGATACAAGAATTTCAACATATAAGGGATTTGAAGAAATGGTAGCTAATAAAAGGTCTGAAATAGAAGCAGGCACTTCAGCTGACAAAGATGGAACAGATTCAAGTGCACAAGAATCTATAAATGTATATGAGTCAATTGCTACAAGATTTAGCAGATTAATAAACAAATAAAGTATTAAAATTTATATTTATTAAAGCCTTCTACAGAAGGCTTTTTGTTTTTAAAGAGGAAATGCAAAGAGTAAAGATTATAAAACCTGAAAGGGTTCCGCTTAAGCAAAAGACGGTTACTGTAAAACCAAATATAGAAAATTCTAATGTTGAAAGGAATAACAGGCCGCCAGGCAACGGGGTAAGACCCCCGAGCAATGGGGTAAAGGACAGACAAGATCGATTTGTGAAATCTTTACAACCAAATAACCAGAAATTCAAAAACGAAAAACAAGAATTTCGAAAGTATGGTAAAATAGAACAGACATTAAAAGATAAAACCGTTTTCCTTATAGCAGGAGGGCCAAGTTTAAAAGATTTTGATTTTAATAGACTTAGTGGTAAAAATGTAATAGCAATCAATAAAGCATTTATGTACTTACCTGAATACCAGTATTTATACTGGACGGATTCTAGATTTTATACCTGGTATAAGGATGAGATTAATAAGCAGGAATGTAAGAAATATACGCCATGTGTAAATCCAAATAATGTTTCTGAAAACATAACAGTATTGAAAAATTCAGGCGGTCGAATAATAGATTTGACGACACCTGATTCGATCACAGCGGGTAATAACTCAGGATTTGGTGCTATAAGTCTTGCTATAAAACTGGGAGCAAGTAAAATATATCTACTTGGATATGATATGGGCTACACCGGTAATAAAACACACTTCCATGATGGTTACCCTTCTAATACAGCTAAACAAAGTGTATATAATAGTATGTTAAAATATTTTGAAGACAACGCAGATATAATAAAATCAGTTGTTAAAATTTATAACACTTCAGCGACTAGTAATTTAAAGTGTTTTGATTATTGTGATATTAATATAGCGATTTCGACTTCTTAATCTTTTTACTGGTCTCGAACACTTTCAGATACTGCATGTGACCCTTTTGCTGTTTCAATAATACTCTCTGGCAAAAATATCTGAAATTTACACTTGAATCTAAAATTCTTTCATCGACCATTTTTTGCTTGCCGTAAGCTTTAAAGCAATCGCTGCAAAGAAAATTTACTATTTCAAAATTACCAATTTCTGATTTTATTTCACAATCACAAATACAGCATTTCCAATCTAGCATTTTAGCGTCTTCTAGAATCTCATCATAAGATGAAACGCCCTTTGTATAATTATTATAATATAGCTTAAGATGGTCTTTATAATGAGTTTCGTATTCCACTATTCTTAATACTATTTGCAGAAATCTATCATCCTCGATTGCGTTTCTTTTTACAAGCTTATTCTCTTTGAAGAAATTAATTTGATAAGGCTTAAGGCAACTATATTTAATATGGCAAATTGTATCTTTACCACGGGATCTTTCTATCTTAAAAGGCTTCATAAATTATTTATTGAAACTTAAAATCTGATTATAGTATAACTAATAAATTACAGATATGTCTATACAAAATATACTTCTTACAGAGAGATACAGGCCATCAACACTGGATGATTTAATAATACCTGACAGAATCAGAACAAAATTATCTGAAGGTGTTTACCAACATTTACTTTTTTATGGTTCACCAGGCACTGGCAAGACCAGTGCAGCAAAGGCTTTATGTACTCAATTTGGCCATGATTACAGATATATTAATGCATCTGATGAAACCAGTGTCGATGTAATTCGCGAGAAAATTACTAAATTCTGTACAACAGCTTCTTTGACTTCAATTGAAGGTAGACTTAAAATTGTTATTTTAGATGAAATAGACGGTGTCAGCGACCAGTTTAATAAAGCGCTAAAAGCAACCATGGATAGTTTTTCTAAAAACACAAGGTTTATTGCGACTACAAATCACATTAATAAAATACCTGAAGCTGTACTTAGTAGATTTGAACAAATTAATTTTGATTTTACAAAGGACGAAGAAGTAGAACAGCTTAAGTCATATATGAAGCGCGTATATGAAATTGTAAAGAAAGAGGGTTCAGATATCGAAAAGCCTGCACTATTGGAATTAGTGAAGCGAAAGTTTCCAGATATGAGAAACACGTTAACAGTATTACAGGGTTACATTGCCGAAGGCAAAACACTTATAACAATAGATGATGTCAAGAAATTCCACGGTATTTATAAAGATGTGTATGAACTTATATTTAATTCAATAGACCCGGTTGAAAATTATAAACTATTGATATCACAGTATAGTAACAGAGTAGATGATGTATTGGCAAGCCTTGGGGCAGACTTCATAGAGTATATCAGACTTGAAAAGCCACAATTCGCCAAATTTATCCCACAGATTATTATCACAGTTGCTGAACATCAAGCGCAACGAACGCTTGTTATCGATCAAGCAATAACCATGCTATCATGCGTCTATAGTATACAATCTATAGTAAATGCAAATAATCTGCAATAGTCTTTGAGTTTACAGAGATTATGTTTAAATTTACAAAAATAAAATATTATGGCAGCTAAAAATCACACACTAGTAATTGACGGTACATATTTCATTTACAGCCGACTCTTTGTTTTACCGCGTCAAAAAATGCCAACTGGCTTTGGAGAATCTGTAGACGTAGACTCCCGTTTCATGAGCACAGAAAATGAAATGAGTATTTTCATGAGAAAGCTGGCCATTGATTTTGCATCTGAAATGCGAAAGATTAAAAACATCACTAGTAGAATTGTATTCACACTTGATAGCAAGTCTTGGCGTAAAGATCTTTTTCCAACAGCTGAATATAAAGCAAACCGTGAACAGGATAGTAAAATACACTGGGATAATGTAAGAAAGGTTGTTGATGACTTTATCAAATTAATCGCAGAACAGGGAGTTATACTTAATCGAGTACAAGGAGCTGAAGGCGATGACTTAGTATACGCATGGGCTACATATCTTAATAACAACGGTGAGAATTGTATAATATGGAGCGGCGACACAGACTTAATGCAACTTGTTAATTATAACAAATCAACAAATTCATATACTATCTGGTATGATAACACCAGAACCAGGCTTTCAGTTTACCCAGGTTTTAATAAGTATCTTAACCAAGATGACGTTAATAAAAAAGATGAATTTGAAGACATTTTCAATACAGATACTGTATTTCTGATTAGCAATCAAGTTAAAGAAGAACTTAAATACTTTATCAATTCAAATGGCCTTGCAGTTACTGAAACCTTCTGTGATGAATATGTTTTTACTAAAATATTAACAGGTGACAGGTCAGATAATATTAAGTCCGTGTACAGTGTTGAAAAAATAGGTAAAACTGGTAAACCAAGAACATCTAGAATAAGTGATGAAAAGGCTAAAAATATACTTGAGATTTTCAAATCTAGGCACAATAGATTTTCAAGCATGTATTTATTCGAAGAGTCATATAAGATAGAAATATGTAAGATTATAGCTTCTGAAATGAAATGCCCAGAATTTAAGCAATTTTTACCAAACCTTGAGCTTAATACCAATCTAATACTATTACATACTTCTACTATACCTGAAACTTTACAAAATATCATGTTTGCGGAAATTGAAAAATTACACGAAAATAAAGACCTTAAAATTGCAAACATAGTATCAAAAGAAGGTATATTATATGGTACTAAATATATCAGTACAGAACATCAAAGTGGAAATCAAGGTCCAGTTAAACTATTCTAATGGCTAAAAAGAAAAGAGAACTAAAAGAAAAAGTTAAAAAACCAAAGAGTGCTGAATACGATGGCACTCTTTTTAGTTTTGTTAAAATATTATTCAGCGACGATGCGGCTTATCAAAAACTTAGTCAATATGAAAAGGGCAAACACAGGTTTATGATACAGCGTTTCATGTCCATACAATATCCGACACTTGCCCATAAATTAAATGTTAACAAAACAAATCCGTCACATGTAGTTGATTGTTGGAAAGCTGTCGCAACTAGATATACAAGAACACCCAATTGGATATGGACAAGGGTCGACAGGTCAGAAAAGGTAAACGATAAGAAAATAGACATAGACCCAGAAGCGTTGAAATTTTATTTGAATAAATATCAAATAAGTAAAAAAGATTTTAGAGAAGCTTTGAAATTTAGTCCTGATTTAGTAATAAAAGAAATTGAAAGCATTGAAAAACAAATTAAAGCAGATGGGTGAAGGCATTAATTATCCTAATCTTGATTTTCCGGCAGTTATTGATATAACACTTTATAAAAATAACTATTATGACAATTTACTCATAACAAAATTAAAACGGGACGCAGTTTACGAAGAACAACAGGGTGTTAAAGATACTTATCTAATCGGTGCTGACGATTTTAGAGAAGTTTTATATACATCTTTTATGAAAGAGATAGAAGCAGTGCGTTCATTGCCTTTATCAGACTTGCAAAAGAATGCTACAAGTCTTTATTTTCTTGATAAAATACTCACGAGTTATAATTCACTTAGATTTTTAAAAGTCAATGTTTCCAGAGAGGAGAATTTTTCAAGATTAAATAAAACAGAAAAGGTGCCTGTTATCTTTTTCAATTACAAGATTAGCATGTTGAATATCAGACTGCCTGAAATTTTTACAACCAAGCAAGTTAGAACCATTAATAAGTTTTTCATTGAAAACAGCATTGCCGTATATGATGAATTTTATGGCTACGATCACAGAATATATTTTAGGACTTCTGAGCTTCTAAGTTTTTTACTTTCAAGCGAAGAAAAGGATGGCGCAGCCGATCTATTACTGTCAATTATAGACAATAAGTCAGAATTAGACAACCCTCTTATTATGCTTGCTACCGATTTTGAAATTTAAGCAACTTGTCTATAAATATATAGACAAAGAAGTGCTTATATGACTAATTATATAGTTAATCAATTAGACGAATCTATTATCATTAAACTTTCTGAACCTTATGAAAAGGTTGAGAAAGTTGTGGGATATGTTGATGAGGTTATCGGTGAAGATACAGTAAATAAATTTGAAAGATATTTTAGATGGTCACAAGACAATTCAAATTATTCAGATTGGATTTTAATGACCAATATCAATCTAGAAAATCAAATTATAGATCCCAAGAAGCCTTTCTGGATTGAATATAAGTATACTGTAATAGAACTTGAAACAGGTCATACCATGGAATTTATTTCAATTGCACTTGAAATAGTAACCGATAACGGAATAGTTCGCAATGTAAAACAGGTTAGCATAGACTGTTGTGAACCGGGCTCAATACCAACAGGATGTGCCAACTTAATTATACAAGAGTGCTGTGATGATGACAATACATTTAATCCTTATAGTATGATGAGTAATACTATAGGCATGTTTACACAGCTTACAAACGTCACTAATAATATATTTGGCCACTGTGTCAAATATTTTAAAGTAGATGCAGACCAAAGAAGCCGAGATGTTATATTAAAAGAATATTCTTTATATAATGTTAGTGCAATGAAAGAGATAAAAGTACTTGTTCCTGATAATAATTTTCCAGTAAATGAATTTCAGTTTAATCAATTTGGAATGGAATTTGAAAGTTTTGAAATTCATATTACCAGGGAAGAATTTCAAAATGCATTTGGTGCAAGAACAAGACCCAATGAACGTGATTATATTTACTTTCCATTAGTTGATAGAATGTATGAAATTAATTCTATTGCTTTAGCTGACCCAATTTTCTATAAAGATATTTACTATAAAGCTACTTTACGTAAATACCAGGAGCGTGCAAATGTTACTGCAGATGAAATTATTACACAAGATCTTGATGCACTTACTCTTAGTGTAGATGAACTATTTGATGAGGAGGTAAAAGAAGAGACACTTAAAATAACAAAACCACAGCAGTATAAAACAATAGGCACAGGTGTAAATGATTTTGTTAGAAGTGAACTTTCATCACAGCTTATAATTTCAGATTCTAAAATTAATAATAACTGGACTATTGTTTCTAAAAATTATTACGAATTCAATAAACTAAACCCAGGTGAGCTTGCAGTTAAATATAGACAGCCTGTTAAATTTGCTGATACTGAAGATAGAGCTTTCACATTTTGGTTTCAACCTGTTTTACCGGCCGAAAAGTCTTATACTAATATAGATTCAATAACTGAATATGATGGCAAAGCAGCGTTGGTTATGTCGGCAGAAATGCCATGGCAAGCAGGCGACATTGTCCAAATTAACAACACCGGTAATTATAATGGATATTACCGTATATTACAAATAAACACAGGTAATGAATTTGTAATAGATTTTAATTATGAAAGTATAAGTTCACCAGGAAGTGCAAGAGTTGTTTCAAAGGCATTTTTAATACATGGTTACGATGAACTGCCAAGTGGTTTCTCAGTTGAGTTAACAAGGCAGTATATGATAGTTTCAATAAACAATCTTGACTATTTCTTTTTACACGGCATAACATTTGATAGTAACAAGTGGTATAGTACAGTAATCAATTTATCTAATCTTTTTACATCACTTTCAGTTTATATTTATGAATTAGATAAACCGCTAAATAACATCAATCCTCAATTAGAAACAAGTGCACTTAAACTTTTATATAACAATTTAATTTTTATAAATGATAAAGTTTCTGTTGATTCAGGTGGCTACTGGTCTCTTGTCTCAGGGCCTATTAGATTAACAAACATTAGAATATTTAAGCGTATAATAGAAGAAGAAGCACACAATATAGTATTAAATCAGTATGTTGTAAATGATACTCAATTAGCCGAATTAGTTGATAACGCTATACCTGAGTTACGTCTTTTACGTATACCTAATCCAAGATAAAATGAGTGGAAAAAACAATTACAGAAAAAGATCAGACGAGATAAGATCTTCATTAGATGATATTTTAAATGACGACAGCGTAAACGCTTCTATTGATTCAACACCTTTACCTCCTATTAGAACACAGCCAGCATTTGATTATGTTAAAAAGAAAGATGCTGCCAGCGAAAAGGCTAAAAAGACAATTAATTCTCTTTTAAAATTTTATCTTAGCGAGGAGATAATCGATAATGATGAATACGTTAAAGCTAAAATGAGAATTGAAGAGATGACTTTAGGTAGTCTTCTTTTTCAAATGGAAACGGCTGAACGTGCAATAACAACTTTACTTCAACAAATAGATGACGGTGATGTTTCACCTCGTATGTTTGAGGTTTTAGGTACATTACAAAAGTCTATGTTAGATATCATCAAAAGCCAGACTATGTATATGATAGCAACCGAAGAGGGTGTTAAAAAGCTGGCAAGAGATTATGACGTTTATTCACAGCGCAAGCTTGCCAAGGACGAGGATAGTAAAAAGATACAAGCTGCAACAAACGTTAACAGGGGCACCAAGAACTTAATGATGCAAATACAAAATAACATCAATAAACAAGAGGATTTAGATTCAATAGAAGCTGAACCTCTTAATACTGAAATGGATGACTTCCCCAGTGAAATAGATAATTTCGAGGACTATGACGAATGATTTTTTACCTACATCTTTTAATTCTGAACCTGAAACAGAACAGCAGGACAGAGTAGTCTGGTCGACGGCCGAGGTTCAGCGAATTATAGCAGCACTTGACGAGGGTTATAAAGTCAAGGGTACACCTTTTTACGAGGGTAACATGAGCTATAAGCGTGCTAATATTGTATTTGAATATACAGATGAGGAAATGGAGCATATCAAACGATGCGCTTCTGATATTCTATACTTTGCTGAGCATTTTGCAACTGTTATGACAGACGAAGGTCTTCAGCGAATCAAACTGAGAGACTATCAAAAGGGCATGTTGGTTAGCTTTGTAGAGAACAGGTTTAATGTATGTTTGGCGTCTCGACAAATCGGCAAATGCCTGGCACACGATACAGATATATATATAAGAAAAGAAGGTCGAGAATACATGATTAAAATGTACGAGCTCTGGTACTTAATGGTCAAGAATGCCGAACTACCATTTGCCAATCGATTAATCAACCGTATTAAATACCATTTGTATCGAGCCCATTCTCGTCTAAATAAAATTTATGAATTATTAATAAATATTTTACTTTTTCTTATTCAGACTGTTGAAAAAATTGAATACAGGCATTTTAGTCTTGACCAAGATGACATCAGTAAGAAAATATTAAGTTCATATAATTTACAGGGCTATGAAGTTATGACTGATTCTGGTTTCAAGCCCATGAGTCATCTTCATGTCACGCAGCCTTATGTAAACTGGAATATTAGAACCGCATCTGGTCTTTATCTAAATGCTGCAGATAATCATATAGTATTTAAACAAGGTCTTGTTGATACATTTATTAGAGATTTAAAGCCTGGTGATTTTATACATACTGTAAATGGTGTCGAGGCAGTTACTCATATTGAAAAAGGTCAACATTCAATATCAATGTTTGATGTTACTGTTGATGATGAAAATCATAGATTTTATAGTAATGGCATATTATCGCATAACACTATTTGTTCTGCAATCTTTATTTCCTGGTATCTGCTTTTTAATTTTGATAAAAATGCACTTCTACTTTCAAATAAGGGCGGTACAACCAAGGAAATTCTTGATAAAGTAAAAGCCATTATAGAAAATTTACCTTTCTTTTTAAAGCCAGGTATTTTAAAGAATGATGTCATGAACATGAAATTCGATAATGGCTGTCGAATGGTTGGTCAATCTACAACAGGTAAAGCAGGTATTGGTTTTACTATACATCTTCTTTTCCTGGATGAGTTTGCTCATATACATCATAGCTTTATAAATAGTTTTTATGAAAACGTTTATCCAACGCTTTCATCTTCAAAGGTATCACGTATTATAATTACCAGTACACCTAACGGCTATAATAAATTCTTTGAGATCTATGATGGCGCTGAAAAGAAACTCAATGAATTTTCACCTTATCGCGTCGACTGGTGGCAGGTACCTGGTCGTGATGAAAAATGGAAATTACAGGAGGTTAAAAATCTCGGTAGCGAAGAGGCGTTTAATAGACAGTATGGAAACCAGTTCATGGCTTCCAGCAATCTTCTACTTACAGGTGCTTCAATTAAAAAACTGAGAACAGGACAAAAGAAATTTACATTTGTTGAATTTGAAGAGTTTGAAAGAATTTCAATTGACGTGTCAAGATTTATGGTTTTCAGTCCTGATTATGTTGACGCCGATTTTAAAGATCGTAATAGATACTGGGTCTTTTGTATAGATATTGCAGAAGGCGTAGGAGGTGACTACAGTGTAATCAATATTTTTGAAATAGTACCCATGCAAAAGAAAGACTTTAATAGAATCTTGACACCGAGTTCTATTAATGAGTTCTTTGCACTAAAACAGGCAATTGTTTTTAGAAGCAATGAACACAGTGTAGAGGATTTATCAAAAATTTTATATACATTGGTAATAGATGTCTTCTATCAGGAGAACATCAAAATTGTAATTGAATATAATACCTATGGCTCAACTGTCATCAATCACTTAGCTACAGTCTTTCCTCAGCGAAATGAATTTGACGAGGAAATGGTTGTAAAATTTAAACACAGGCATGATGCCAGAAATACTAAGTTCGGTCTTAAAATTAAACGTGATAATAAACCCATACTCTGTCAAAATCTTAAAAAATCAATTGAGCAAAATAGAATGTTTATAACAGATGATATGACAGTCAATGAGCTGAGTTCATTTGGTAGAACTACAGCAGGTTTATACATGGGGCAAATGGGACATGACGATCATGTTATGACCTGTGTTTCAGCCACTGAATTTTTTGCAACAGTTGACTATTCAGACTTTGTCGAAGAGATACTTGATATCATAGACGAAGACCTGTATGATGCCATGGAAGCTGAACTTGAAAAGACGACCAAGGACAAAGACGGTAATATCTACTACGACATTTACGACATAATTTAGGTTATTAATGACAATAAAAGGGGTGTGAATAACCCACAATATGGTAAAAGCTGTAAAAATCATGCTGCATCGAAGACCAGAATTTTAAAATGTCCAGACGGTGGTGAAATGGTATTTGATGAAGTTGGACCATTGAAGGAATATCTTTATGGCGTTAGTGTTAGTTATAATACATTGAGGCAATATTCTAAAAAAGGTAAAAATTATTGCGGATATTTTCTTGAGGCCAAGAAGATATATAACAAAAATAAAAATAACTAATAACAATGGCATTATCAGCAGAATTATTACAGTTCAAGAGTTCGGGAGTCTACCGACTTGAATTTGACAAGAGCCAGACAGCTACTATTCCTAGCGACCAAATAAGAATGGTGGTAGGTTTCTCTAAAGACGGCCCCTTCAACACGCCGGTATTCGTATCTGACTCTGGATTTTTCACCAATATTTATGGTGACATTGATAGAACACTTGAAAGAAAAGGTTCTTACTTTCACAGAACTGCACTTGCGGCACTTGAAAGAGGTCCAATTCTTGCGCTTAATTTACTGAGACTTAATAACGACTCAGAATCAGGTGACAAGGTTCAATATCAAACATTTTCAGTTAGCGCAACAGGTGTTAACGCAGCAGAGAAGTCTGCACTTTATTCAGGTTTCTACAACAAGGATAAATTCTGGTTTCCACAAGATCTTCCTTTCTTAAATAACATTGGTTCAACAAACACAGGTGTTATTCAAGTTGTAAATCTTAAACAATCTCCAGTAACAGTCTTTATGCGTAAAGCACAAGACGTAAAAGCATTTGATGTGCTTGCTAAACAATGGTATGGTTCTGGTAAAGTACCAGCATTCATGAATGAATTTGATTATATTAGCGACTTCATGATTGACGTGTTTATCGTTGATGGCGACTTTACAAACTATGCATCACTTGCAGTTGATCCAATCTTTGGAGCATTCTTTAATGTAAACGGTCTAATTAAAAGCAAACTTGACAACTTCTTAAATTCACCAAATGTAACTTATCTTGCTAAGTATACAGGATGTCTTATTCCTGACTTCATAGACTTGAACGGTAATAACTTGTTTATTCAAGACATGATTAACTTTGATACAGCTAAGACTGGTATTTTATCAGCAGTAAACAAAGAGGTATTTGATTCAGATTATATTATCAGCGGTACTGAAGATGGTGTCGATTTAGTTGGTCACAATTTAGAAAATAAATTAAATAACGACTCAACTTTTACACAACTTGATTTTATCTCTTATAATAGAGGTTTAAAAGAAGATTACTATTACCAAGCTTCTGAAACAGGTGAAGTAGGAATTGATGTTAATACAGCAGGTGATATTTCTTTTTACCTTACTGCAAGCGGTGAAAGTACAGCAAGTCAAACGCCTCCTAGTGTGGCAACTGCTCAACTACCAGCTTCACTTGGAGCTAACATCGCAAACTATGTAGTTAAAATAAACAAGGATCACCCTGATTATGCTACACTTTTAGAAGACAGGCTTTCAGCTAACGTTGCAGGTGTAGGAATTGGCCAGCGTGCAGTAGGTTCTTATGTTTTAGTTGATAATGGATCAACATATAAATGGGCACCAGTTGTTTCATTGACTGAAGCATCAGGTTATCTATATGTTGGAGTTTCAATTGAAGTTACAGGATATGTTGTATCACTTGAAGCATCACAAGTATGGTTTATTTACGAGCCAAGTGGTTCAGATTATGATGTATCAGCTACAGACTATTTTAAATTTGAGTACGGAAGTCAGACTTACAAAGACTGGAGCGCAGGTGTTATTACCAGTGGCGATGTTGTAAGACTTGCATCTGCACAAGATACCAACGTGTATTTGAATATGACATGGGCACTTAATAATAGCGTATATACAAATGACGGTTCAGCAGCAGGTGCATCAACAGTGCTTTCAGCAGCTTCAACAAATTATTACAATGTACCAGTTGTAGAAATTAAAGGTTATTCAGACGCTGCTCTTACTACAGCTATAAATTTACCTGACTATACAGGTAACAATTATGTTAACTCATCTGCAGTAGTACAAACAAATAAATTCACAGTAATTTCTCTTATTGGCTCACTTAATGAGTCACTTACACTTGCAGCAGTATCACAAATTGCTTTACCAGGTAATGAAGTTTATCTTGATTACACTTCAGCTAACGGAAATATCAGCGTAGGACAATACTTAGTATCTAGTGAATTAGGTCCAAATGGAGAATCTCGCTTAACTAAAGTAAACAAGATTTCTAAGCAAACTGTAAGTAGCATAACCGTTTTACATGTTTATACAGATCAGGATATTTTAATAACTAGCGGAACATCAGTAGAGCGATATAACACAATTGAATCTGTAATAACAGAATATAAATTATTCTCTCTTGCTGGATTTACAATGAATCCTAACTATCATGTTCCTAACGGCACAGAAGATAGAATGAATGAAATTTTTAACGATACAATAGGCGGAGGTACAAATCTCTTTACCGGTCTTATCGATAAAGATCTTATTTCTTATCGTTACATTGTTGATTCATTTGGTTTAGGTATTGAGCCTCAATCTAAATACCAGTTAAGTTATCTTGCTAAGTCTCGTCAAAACGTGCTAGCAATTATTAATGCACCTTCAATGCAAGACTTCCGTGAATCTACTGATCCTAGATTTACTGACGACACCGGAACTCTTCGTACTCGATACATTGCAGAAGGTGGTAGATTAGATTTGAATCCTACAACCACTTATGGTTTACCTAGTATCGCTAATGGTTCTAGCTACAGTGCATATTATTCACCTTATCTAATAATAAGAGACAGAGGTAAGAATTTAGCAGTACCGCCTGCAGGTTATGTTTCTAATAACTTTATTGACAAGTATACAAATGCTTTACCTTGGTCAATAGTAGCAGGTCCACGTAGAGGAGTAGTAGGAGGAAGAGGTCTTATTGGCTTAGAAGTTAACTTTGATAAAAATGACAGAGATAATATCGAGCCATTTGGTTTAAATCCAATTATCTTCCAAAGAGGAATCGGAATTGAAATCCATGGTAATAAAACAGGTCAGCAAAATATCAAGTCTGCACTTTCTAGTGTACATGTTCGTGAAGTATTAATTTACATGCAAGATGGTATTGCTTCTATATTAAAGAACTATACATTTGAATTTAATACACCTCAAACACGTTTAGAAATTAAATCACTTGCAGATAATTTTATGCTAGGTGTTAAACGCGATAACGGTGTCTATGATTTTAAAAATGTAATGGATACGAGCAATAATACGCCTGACGTAATTGATGCTAATATCGGTATACTTGATACCTATGTAGAGCCAGTAAAAGGATTAGAAATATTAGTACATAGAACAACTATCTTGAAGACAGGTTCTATCGCTACAGGTCAATTCTCTTAATGACTTAATATAAAAGCCCAGGTTAAATCTGGGCTTTTATTTAAAATACAACAATATATAAAAATAAACAAATAAAAATGGCAGGTTTACCACATTATAATAACTCTAGCGCAGCTACTCAAAAATATGAACCAGTACAAGGTAATCTCTTTGAAGTTACATTTTTCCCGCCAGCGGGTGTTACAGGTCAATCACTTTTACTTGAACATGTTAATACAGTCGGTGGTTTAAGTGCTCTTAACCCTACTATAGATCCTGTTGGTCAAAAATATAAATTTGCAGACAGGAGCTATGCAGGAATGCCAGCACAAACATTTGTAGATGTTGCTATCAATTTTTCATTAAACTTAAATGATTCAAATCAGAATTATATCTACAAATCTATAAGAGACTGGTATAAAAAAATCTATGATCCAGCAACAGGTGCAATGGGTCTTAAGAAAGATTATAGCGGATCAATTGTAGTCGTTATGTACGATCGTCAAGGAAACATCCACAGAAAGGTAACACTTCTTGATACTTTCCCAACGGGCAATCCAGCAGCATTTGATAGTTTAGATTATAACGCACCAGATCCATTAACATTGGATATTACATTCCGTTGTGATAACTGGATAGATGAAAACAACTAAACAATCTAAATATATAGATTATAAAAACAAAAAAAACAAAATGAAGTACATTAAAACATTTGAAAGCTTCTTGAATGAAAGCTATTTATTTGAAGCCGCTGCCAAAACAGCATACAGGGTTAAAGTTAAAAAGGGTGAACAAACACTGGCTTATCTTGCTGTAAAAGGTTCACCTAATTATAGTCTTGTTCCATCAGTTGCAAAGGCGATAGGTGCTAAAGAAACAGAAATATACTATATTAACCCACCTAAACCTACTATGGATTTAGCAATAGAGGAATTAACATCTGTTGGTAAATTTACCAATGTTAGTGATAAAGAGTTGTCTTCTGAAGGTTTTAAGATGGGCACATATAAGGGACATAAATTTTTAGCAGACATGGCTTCTGATGGCCATGTTCATTGGATTTTTCTCAAAAAAGATCTTGTAGACAAGCTAGCAAGCGAACTTGATTTCATGAACATGAATGAAAGCTATTTATTTGAAGCTAACGAGCTTAATGGCATAAAAAAGATGACTGATATAATAATGAATAGCAGACAGTCAATGCTTACAAAAAAATATGAAAAATTTGTAAACATGACTCTTAAAGACAATAAAGTTTCAAAAATTGAAGATTTAAACCCAGATGGATTAGAAGACTGGATGGTCGATTTAGAAGAACTAATTGATGATTATGGAGGACAAACAGGCATTAAAGAGTACGTTGAAATGATAGAGCGTATAGAACAGCTTGAAAAGGCGATCAAAGACAGCGGTAATAAACAGGCTATAGGTGAATTAGATAAATTAATGAAACCATTTGTAAAACCAGGCAAAACGCTGGATGATATTAATGATGAAGAAAATGTAGCAGACATTCTTTTTATGCTTGAAGAAGACGATGAAGAAAGTCCATTTCTTAAATACGGTATCAAAATGCCAAAAGCGGTTAAGAAAAAGAAATAACTTTAATTTTCAAAAAGGCCCTCTTACTGAGGGCTTTTTATGTCTACAAATATATAGACTATAAAAATAAAAACAAAATGAAGTACATTCATACATTTAAAAACTTCTTAAATGAGGGTAAAAAATCTATAACTATTAAAAAATTATCTGATCCTACTGAACAGATAGATGAAGATTTACAGAAGATGGCCAATGATATTGAAAGCCTGATTGAGTCAATAAACAATGAATTTTATTCAAAGAAATTTAGAAGAACGTGTCTAGCCGATGTGCTAAACCTTAGCGAATTACTACAAAGTAAAATAGAAGGTAAAACCTTTAAAAAGTCTAAACCTGTGATGGCAGACGACTTTAGAGGGTTTAGCAATGATGATCTGGAAGAAAGATTTGAAGATGCAGCTGACAGTATTGATGTACGTATTCAACCAATGCTTGCTATTGAATCAATGGATATTAAACAAGAATGCCTAACTCTCATGGAACAATTTATCGATAAATGGGATATTATGATCGAAAAGGAAGATAAGAAAAATTAATTATAAAAAGTAAGACCTGTCAGTTAACAGGTCTTTTTTATGTCTGCTGACCAATATATACTATGTTAGTATAATACTATAAATAAATTTAAAATGAGTGGAAAAAGAAAAACTTACAGAACGTGTACAAGTCCTACTTTCAATAGAAGATCTACAAGATCTATATCTTATACTAAATAGAAAGTCTCTTGAAAAAAATATAAAACCCGAAACAGTTTCAAGCTGTATACGTAAAATAACAAAAAAATTCATTAACGAAAACAAGTAACATGGCAGATGAAAATTTAAACCCAGATGAAATGAAAAAAATCATTGAAGAACAAGAAAAGCAAGTGCATATAGATGATCCTTATATTGCTACAGCAAATCAAATGTCCGAATCAGCAAAGACACAGGGCTTAGGTAAAGTTAATCTAGGAAGAAGAGATGGCGAAGATGTCAATTCAGATATCTTATTGGGCTACCACACTGTCTTTACAGAAGATATGCCATCAGGAGGCTTATTTTATCCAGTTGATGTAGAAATACAAATCAGGCCAGCCAAAGTCGCAGAGATTAGACATTTTTCAACATTACAAGAGCGAGATCTTTTTGACATTGACGATAAGCTAAATAATATTATACAGAATTGTACTAAAATAAAAACTAAAACCAGGGTAATGAGCTGGAAAGATATTTTAGAAGAGGATAGAATTTTCTTGATTCTTGCTATACGTGCTCTTACTTTTAGTAAAGGTGAAAATAAATTACAGGTAAAAAAGAATTGTGCTGATTGTAATACAGAAAACGAAATTGAAATCGCTAATAGAAATTTACAGTTCAATACAATACCTGAAGACTTGATGAAATACCATGATGAATTCGAAAGAGTACTTTCAATTCAAACCAAGTCTTGTGGCGTTATTAAAATGAAACCACCTACAATTGGTGTAATGCAAGCTGTTACTAAATACATTCGTGAAAAAGAAAGAAACGGTGAAAACTGGGACAAATCACATATTCAAATACTTCCCTATATCAGACATGAGTGGAGAAACTTTACTGACAAAGATATATTTAATAGTGAAGTAGAATTCCAGGGATGGGGTGATACTAAGTATACACTTCATTATCGCTTGGCTGAACAGATTAAAGTAGGTGTTAAACCAGATGTAAGATGTAGTTGTAAAGCTTGTGGCGCTGAGGTCGCCGCAGCAATAAACTTTCAAGGCGGAATCAAAGATCTTTTCGTTGTTTCAGATATCTCTGGAGAACTTCTTTAAAACTAAATTCTATCTATATCATTACCTAAGGTTACAGTCTTCAGAAATTGAAGACTGGCCTTATTATGAACTTGAGTATACCTTAGAAAACTTAAAAGACTTCTTGGAAAAGAAAAAGAAAGGTGAAGAAGAGGAAAATGATAAGTATAAAAATGACTCATCATATAGAAAGCAAAAAACTGATGTTGGCAAGTCAATAAATACACCAAAGATGCCAAGCGCTCCAAGGATTAGTGCACCTAGTTTTAGAGCGCCCAAAAAATTCTAATATTTAATGGCTTTCAGTGCAATTAAAAACCCATTCGAGAATCTTTCCATACAGAACCAGGAAAAAATGGTTAAAAGCTTATCTGAAATAAAGGACTACTTTATTTCCGGTAATTCAATTGTCGAGTCTATTAATGAAATAGGTAATTACTTAAAAACATTTGTTAGCAACCAGACTAAAATACTGGACTTTTTAACTAAAAAGGATGCCAAGCAGCTTAGTTCTAAAGATCAGCAGGAAATGGTTAAAACAGCTAAGCTATTAGGGCCTGGTCTAAAATTAATTGTAGACGCTATACAGACCTATTCTAAAATACCTGAAGAAGCAGTTGATAAATTTGTATTAGGTATAGAAAAAATAGGAGATGCATTTAAAAAGCTTTCATCTCTTAACAAGGCTATAGAAAGCGGCGCAGAAGCACTAATATCACTTGGTAAATCAATATTTTGGTTCGGTGTATTAATGATATTGTCATTACCTGTTTATTTATTAGCTGCAGTGGCCGGTCCAATTGTCATGTTGGTTGTAGCTGGTCTTGTTTGGTTATTTGTTAATACTGTTGGTAAATATGCCGATGATATAAAAAGCGGCGCTAAGAATCTTATGTATATGGCTGCTAGTATAATACTATTCGGTATTGCAATTCTAGTAGCAGCACAACTATATGGTCAAATATTGGCAGGCATTCTTGGTATTTTAGCAATATACGCTGTCATAACCATGACAGTATTCTTTTTTACATTTATTTCAAAATACATTAAAGATATAAAAAGCGGCGCAGAAATGCTCGGTGTAATGGCTCTTGTATTATTAGGATTTGGTTTAATTTTATTATTAGCCAGTCTTGTGTATGCACAGCTCTGGGTAGGTATGCTAGGTGTTCTTGCTATATTTCTTACAATTGCAATAGTAGTTGGCCTTATGATCCTGTTAGACAAGCTTTCAGATACTATTTATGACGGTGTAAAAGCACTCGGTATTATGGTTTTAATTATATTTGCCGTAGGTATTTTGCTTTTATTAGCAACGATTACGTATGGTAAATTAGTCGAAGGCCTAGTTGCATCCTGGCCTATACTTGTAGTAATAGGAGCATTAGTAGCTCTTATGTTTGCAATAAATTCGATGAAAGGTAATATTTATCAAGGTGCATTAGCATTATTTGTCATGGTAGCGGCAGTTGGTTTAGTAGGTTTAATATTATATTTAATAAGTGGCTATGCCAAAGAAATGGAAGCAGGATTAGGAGCAAGCTGGCCTATACTAATATTACTAGGCGCTTTAGTAGTTATAATGTATGGCTTGTCGAAGGTTAAGGGCGATCTGATACAGGGTGCAATTGCACTGGGTGCAATTTCAGTTTCTTTATTAATTTTAGCTGCAGCTTTATATGTTTTTACCAGCTCCGGGTTTGGTTTAGGTGATGCAGTAGTACTTACTGCTTTAATAATAGCACTTGGTACAATAGGTACAGTACTCGGTGCATTAATGGAAGCAGGCGGCCTTCCTCTGCTTGGTGCTGTAGCAATGACAGCAATAGGTTTATCATTATTACCACTCACAGCAGCTCTTGTAATTTATAAAAATAGTAAAATAGAAACTGAAGATATAGTTGTGTTCGGTTTACTTATAGTTGCACTTGCATTTCTTGCTACCGAGTTAGGTGGATTAATGTTGTTTGGAGGTCTTCCTTTACTTGGCGCTGCAGCGATGGGAGCAATAGGATTGGCACTTATTCCTTTCACTAAATCTTTGCTCACTTATAAAAATTCAAAATTTAATGAAACTGATGCAGAAAATTTCATTGCAGTATTAGAAAAAATAATAACAGGCTTAGTAACAACATTTACAGATCTTTCATTAAATCAATTATATAAATTAAGAACAGGCATATCAGCATTAACAGGTGTAGGAAATGTAATGACCAGTCTTGCTATAGGCATTCAAAATTTTGCTAATATGAAATTCATAGAATATGAAGTTGTTAAGAATAAAGACGGAATGGCTGTGATACAGCCTAAATCTATAAATAAGCTTAGTGATACTGATATACAAAATGCAGGACTTAATTTTGGAAAAGTTATAGATGCTATAGTAGATCCATTGAGAAAAGTTGGAGAAGCAGAAGCCGCAGGTGATAGCTGGTTCAGCGGAGGGTATATTTCAAAGGGTATTAAAGCTCTTACAGGTATTGGAGGTATTATGACAGGTCTGGCACAAGGTGTTCAAGCCTTTGCTAATATGACCTTCACTACATTTAAAGTTGTTGGTACAGGCGCTGACACCAAAATAGTGCCAGCATCTATTGAACAGATCGATATGGACGTAGTTATACCACGTGTTGTATCAACATTTGAAAAGGTAGTTACTGCAATGAAAATACCTTTATATAATATTGGTATGCGTGAAGGCACAAGTGGTGGTATTTTCAGTGATGGTTATATTTCAAAGGGTATTAAAGCATTAACAGGAGTAGGAGCAGTAATGACAGATCTTGCAAAAGGTGTACAGGGATTTGCTAATCTTACTTTTCAAAAATATAAGCTTGATGAAAAGAGTGGTAAATTAGTACTAGATGGTAGCCCACAGACAATGGGTGAAACAGAAATACTTAAAGCAAAAGTTCAATTTAGAAGAGTAATTGATGCAATTCTAGATCCTGTAATACAGGCTGGTTTAAAATTTATACTAAATAAAGATGCTATAGAGTCTTTCAGTGAATTTATGCCAAGTGTAAGTAAAATCATTAGTACACTTTCTGAAAATGTTAAACAGTTTGCTACAGCAGATCCTATTAAAGCAGGCGTAAATTTCAAATACTTCTTAAATGGCATTCTTGACATATTTAAAAATGAGGATAACATGGTAGCAGGCATAAGATTTAAGACATTTGCTTCTAATGCTGATATATTAATTAAAGGTGCAGATAAATTAGAAAAAGTAGCTGAATCATTTGAGCGTGTTGCAGATTCGTTTGGTGTGATGAAAGATCATATCAATGGAATGGAAATAGAAAGACTTACTCAGGTTACTAAACTAATGGGCTTCTTAGATGGATTGGCAAATGGAGAATCCGATGATATTGTTGCAGATGTAGGTAGTGCCATAACAAAAGGCATGGAATCTCTTAAAGATATTTTAGAAGAGATTAAAGACCAACTGGGTACTGCACAAAATGAACCTGGCTTACTTGATAAAGCAGCAAATGCACTTGGCATCGGTCCTGGTACATCATCTAAACCTGAGCCCGCTAAAGCCAAACCAGAAGCGGCACAGAATACACAGGGCATGGAACAGGTTGTTACAGCTATTAATAATCTTAAGACAACATTAATTGATACTGGTATTAAGGTTAACGCTAATGCATTTGATACATTATTTAGAAGAAGTTAACGATATTTTTTAAACAATATATAGATTGCACATATAAAAAATAAAATAAAATATGAAAAAGTTATTTACACTCTTATCAATCTCTTTGTTACTTACTGTAACTTCATGCTCTACAAAAAGCGACGAAACATCTACTACTACTGACAGTCTTTCAATTTCAGTTGCTGACACTGTTAACGCAGTAGATACTGCTTCAGTAGATACTGTTAAGTAAATTAAAATTTATTTCTTAAAAGGTCTGCACGCTTTAGTGTAGCCTATTTCAAGCGACCCCGTAAGGTCGCTTTTTTATTTATGTAATATGAAACATCATTCACTTTTTTCATAAAACTTATATGAATAAGCGAATAATACTTTGCGGTCCAGCTGCATCTGGTAAAGACTATCTTAGGAAAAAGATGGAGTCTAAAAATTTCAAATATGCAGTACTTTATACAACAAGGCCCGCAAGACAAGGCGAGATAAACGGCAAAGATTATTACTTCATCGATACAACAGAAGCCTCTGACATGATTGAAAGGGGATCTTTTTATGAATATGTAACATTTAATGGCTGGATATATGGTATTACAAATAAACAGTGGCTACAGAAAGGTGGCGAAGACCTCTTTATAATGACACCTTTGTCTATCAAGAACATATCAGAAGAAGATAGAAGTCAGTGTTTTATAATTTATATTGACATGCATGTAGATATAAGACGAAATCGTTTATCTAATAGACAAATGCCAGGCGATAGTCTTGAAAGACGCATTCAAGCAGATGAACAGGATTTTGAAAATTTCAAAGATTATGATGTTAGAATTACTAACCCAGGCTTCTGAAACACAAACCAATAATACGTTATAAAAATAAAATTAAATATAAAATGGCTAAAAAGAAAAAAGAACAAGAAGTAGCTGCTGAAACCAATGCAGATGTAAAAATGACACTTTTACAATCAATTGAAGTAAAAGATTACAGTGAGGATTTTTTAAATTCTGAACAAGAGCGTTATAGTAAACTTGCTAATGAATTCGGTAATTTATTAAAAACAAAATCCTATGTTGTAAAAGTTGATGATATCAAAGATGCAAAATCTTTGCTTAAACATCTTGAAAAAAATGTAAAATGGAATCATTCAGATGCGCCTATTTTCATTGCAGCTTACCAAAAATTAAAAGAAGCAATTTCCAAAGGCTTAGATGAAAACGGTGACTTGTTAATTGAAGGTCCTGTATTAAATGGAATCTATCAGATCTTGATTAAAACTGAAGGAGTTGGTTATTTTGAAGTTCGCGATTATATGTCACTTCTTGCAAACGTTGGTCAAGGTTTAAGTGAAGGTATGCGTGCTTTAATGGAAGATCAAAATGAATTAAGAAACATTCACACTAACTTAAGTACTTTAGATAACGAGCGCGCTGCGCGTTCTATGGGTATTGAAGTTGAAGAATTAGAAAAAGCCGAAAACTAATATGATTATTTTTATTGAGGGAGTCTCGGCTGTCGGAAAAACTACACTTATCAACAAATATATCCAGCAATACAATAACAGCGCCGTCCGATTCAAAGGATCAGGCGCTGTTAATGTTGGTATGCAATCAAGATGGCAAGAATATAATTTCTGGATGCATAATATTATAGAACGCATGGATCAGCTCAATGATTATAAAATTCCAATACTTTGGGATAGAGGATTAACAGATGTTGTCTATACTGAAGATGCTAACTATTCAGCTGAGCTTTTACGCGTTATTAAATCACATATCAATAAAGCAGTTGTTTATATAGATGCACCTGTGACTAAATTAAATAATAGAAACACAAAAGAGGGTCACGAAATACAAAAACATAAAGAGCGCTATGAGGATGTGATACAAAGCTTTATTTGCCATAGAATAGTTTTGTCAGGAGATTGTTTAATAACTGATGAACATGCTTTTGGCCTTAATGAATTTATTAAATCACTTCAATGAGTTTAAAAAAAGACTATAAAGAAATTATAAAGCGCGTTAATTCATTACGACGCATACAGCCGACAGGAGACTTAAATAAGAAGATAAAGCGAGTTGCAGTTATCTTAACAGGTTCAAGATCAGGTTCAAGTTTAATGAAGACGGTTGTGTCTAGAAGCAATGATGTTGCATATCTTTCAGGAGAAGAGGAGCCTTTCTATATTTTGTCCAGTAATGGTTTTCCTTGGTCAAGTGATAGTGATGCATTTAGCACAGTTAAAAACAAACAGCTACTTTTAGATAACATATTCGATGACCTTGGTATAAATGATCGAGTATTTAATCTTTCAAAAATTTTAAAAGATTGGCGCAATAGAATTCTTTTACAATTTCCAGATATCAGCGATGAGGTTATTGACTATGTTTTGCCAAAATACGTTTATAAATTCTACAGTGAAGGTTTAGATTATGAAGAAGCATCACAGAAATTGCTTTTCACTTTATTTAAAGAAAAGGCCAGTCTTTTTGATATCTGTATAGGTTCACATGACTTTGCTGATCAGCGATTTAAAATTGAAGAGCCTCCTTTTGTAATACCACCATTACGTCAACAGTTCAGTGAAAGTGATATTAATAAAGTTCTTATTTTTAAAACACCACAGGACTGTTACAGAATAGGCGTCTTTGAAGAATTATTTCCAAATGCAGAAATAAAATATATTCACTTGACCAGAGGTTTTGCACAAACCATTAACGGGCTCATGGATGGCTGGCTTTCAGATACTGGCTTTTTTGCACATGACGTTACCTTGAATAATATTGAACTAAACATTAAAAATTATTCAGATGTTAAAGCCTATGGTAAAAAATGGTGGAAGTTTGATTTACCGCCAAACTGGCAAGAATATATTAATGCACCTTTGCACGAGGTTTGCTTGAATCAGTGGCGGTCTGCGCATACTCATATCTTAAACTCCGGCAAAGACATGTTACATGTAAGATTTGAAGATTTTTTAACAGATCCGCAACAGACTGTAAATAAAATTACAGAGTATCTTGGAATAGGTCAAATCAATGCCGACAATCTTCCTATAGTTATGGCATCAGAAAAGCCAGACAAGTATCGTTGGCTGAAAAGACGTGCTTTAATTGATGAACTTTCTCAGAGAAGTGACGTAAAAGAATTGATGAATAATTTAACTTACAAAATGGAGCCTGAAACATGGGTATAAAAACAGAAACAGAAGATGTTGACTTAAAATTTGAATTTGGCTATTCAAACGAATATGACAAATTAGAGTCAGCAATGCTACATATTCCACGTAGAAATGAAATTGAATACACGGATCCTAAAAAAGCCATGTATAAAAGCATTCCTAATTATGAAAAATTATTGGAAGAAGTTGATGCATATAGAACAAAGCTTATTTCATTAGGTGTTCAAGTCTATGATGATTTATATTTTCATGAAACTGAAATGCGTTCTTTTCCAAATCAAGTTTATATGAGGGACCTGGCAGTCATAATGCCAGACTCAATTATACTTGCTAATCCTAAATATGATATCAGAAAGGGTGAAGAAAAAAATCTTCTTGAATTATTAAGACACTGGGGTTATACTGGTCGTATTATTGAATTAGCAAACACTGTAAACATGGAAGGCGCTGATTTTTTCTGGCTTTCAAAATCTGAAGTTTTAATTTCAGTTGGTAATAGAACAAGTCAAGACTTTGTTAATATTTTTAAATTCTTTTACCCAAATATCAAAGTCAATGTAGTTGAGGCCGCTCCTGAAGGTATCCCGCAACATATTCTTGGAGGTGCACATATAATATCAAAAGACACAATCATACAGCGTAAGTCTATTATAAAACATGATTTAGGCTTTAAAAATACTATTATTCTAGACGAAACAGATGAGGTCGTAAATGGTTATGCTATGAATATTGTTACACTGGGACCAAATGAAATAATTATGCCAGAAGGTAATCCAATAACAAAAGCAATTTATGAAGCACATGGTATAACTGTACATACGACGCCAATGTATGAATTAGGTAAGATGGGAGGTTGTGCTGCATGTTGTACACTGCCTATTAAAAGATCTAAGAAATAAACAGACAAGTATAAAAATATCTAATATGAATATATCACTTAAATACAGAGAGGTCGAAAATGCAATGCAAGCATACTCCTATTTCAAAGAGGTTATTGCTACTGATGGTTCAAGGGTAACAAGCAGAAATGAATTAACCAAAGAGGCTTTAAATGTTGCAGTGTTAATCAAAAATATCAAAGACAGAGTAGTACCTATTCCAAGCTTTAAACACAATTTCATTTTACAGGAGACATTTGACATCCTTAATGAAAACCAGCCACGTGTCATGCATTCAAAAGAAATGCTTGAGAAGACAATGGGCAATAGTAAAAATATCTTTTTCTTTGGGAATGAAATGCGCCAGGCTTTTAGCAGATGGTCACTTTATAGAATTAAGAATTTACTTGAAAGTGATAAGTACACCAGAAAAGCTATACTGGACCTGGGTACAAGGCGACCAGTGCTGCATGCACCTTGCATGATTTATGCTCATTTTATTATCAGAAATGATGAACTGCACATGATTGCTGAAACACGAGGCACTGAAATATCAGTAGGCTTTGTAAATGATATTTATTTCTATACAGTAGTTCAAGAAATAATGTATGGCTGGCTTTTAGAAAAATATCCTGACCTCAAATTAGGTACATTTCTTTATAAGACAACCTCTTTGCACTATTTTGATAGTATAAAAGGACCGGTTTGGCCACAGGAGTTTACAGAATATAATACCAAAGAACCTGAAATGGGTACATTAACATACAATCAATATGTAAGAGAAATGGGTACATTATACTATCACGTCGATCAGGTTTTTAAAGCAAGAGAAGTTGATGATATAGACAGCGGTGTTATTAGTACATATAATGATATAGTAAAACCTGATGCCAATCAATTCTTATCGCCTTTTTTCTATGAGTGGGCTAATAAATTAACAACGTTTTAATATGAAAGATACAAATTATTACAAAACCATCTGTAAAGATGGCAAATATTTTTTTACAAAAATAAAAGACAGTAATATAGATTTAAGAAGTTTTGTTTTTCAAACATACCTAAGCAATAATCTGACTGATAGTTTTAATATTTGTAAGCCTATTAAAATTACAACAGACGGAATTGAATGCCATCTCAGATATGAGTATCTACCCGAAATAGAAGTATGCATTGATGACAATGCAATAAGACAGCTAGGTGAATATACTGCTAAATTACATAATTTCTGTGCTGAACATGTTGATAAAATAAATTTACCTACAAAGAACAGGGTCTTTGCAATGGGTCATTGGGAAGATATTGAAAGTAGCCCATTAAAAAATGAAGCGTTTAAACAAAGGGTAAAGATTATAAAAAAACTAGATCTTTATGATACTTCACATCTTCTTATACCAGTACACAGAGATTTGAAATTACGTAATATACTCTTTGACGGCAAGACTTTCAATCTTATAGATTTTGATTTTGCAGCCATTGATGATATAAGTATTGAAATTGGTTCTTTTATATCTGACATGTTTTATGAACATAGAAAGCTTGACATGATAAAACATTTTATTAAAGGATATAAGTCAAATTCTACACTTGATATAAACTGGTCAACTGTCATGAATAACTATTTAATTTATATGTGTTGTAATACCTTTCCGTTTTATATGAAAGATACAATATCAGACCGTGATTTTAAAAGCCTGGTAAAAGAGAGAAATGATAAACTTTCTTTAATAACATTATTTAAAAACTCAATCGATGAAATTATACAAGGGTAATTCGTTTGCTGAAGTTTACAAAGCTTCGCTTACAGACTTAATTAGAAACCCAGAATATAGTGTATCTCCCAGGGGATTAAAGATAAATGAAAGCATGAATGTTGTACATGTTGTCGAGAACCCAGTACTGTGTCTTTATGAAAATGAAAAAAGATCCAGTCAGCTTAAATACATTGCAGCTGAAACTGTTTATTACTTTTCAGGACGACGTGACCTGGGTTTCATTAGTAGATTTGCACCATTCTGGAATCAAATAGCAAATGACGACAGAACAGTAAATTCTGCTTATGGTAATTTGATTTTCAATGAAGTATGTGAAGGTGGTTTAACACAATGGCAATGGGCATATAATTCTTTAATACATGATAAAGACACACGACAGGCCATTTTGCTTTTTAATAAGCCAAACTATCAGTATTACGGTAATAAAGACTTTATATGTACACTGAATGGCGTCTTTAATATAAGAGACAATAAGTTAAACTTCACAGTACAGATGCGCTCTAATGATGCAATACTAGGTACAGCTACAGACTTTTCTTTCTTTTGTCTTTTGCAAATGCAAATGCTTAAATTGCTCAAGATGGATAAATATCCTGAACTTGAACTGGGTTCATTTACACATATAGCCAATTCTTATCATGTATATGAAAGACATTTTGAACTAATCGAAGAAATGATATCTTCTGATTTTAAACCTACCGGCTTTCCTGAAATAGTAAATAATTTTATTAAACCAGATGGCAAGCCAACGGCGGAGTTAGATAAATTAATAGAAGCAGTAGACATTAAAAATATTAATTATGAAACAACAGACAGATTATACAACTGGATATTTACCAAAACAACAAGGTAAAATTTTTGTGACCAGTGATACCTTTTTTGGTAGAAAGAAATCGGCTACTGCTCGTGGGTTTAGCAGCACAGAAGAAATGAATGAAGCCATGGTCAATATATGGAACAGTAAAGTTAATCATGAAGACGTAGTTATTCATCTTGGTAATTTTGCATGGACCTGTGATGATGTTGAAATCATATATAATAAATTAAATGGTGAAATTTTATTTATGATAGCAGAACACGATCAAAGCCTTCTTGACCTTAAAGAAGCTGGTGCAGATCTTGCCATACTTGAAAATGCCATATACACCCATGAAAATGTTGTATTTTGTCACTGGCCTCTTGAAGAATGGCCTGGTAAAAAGCTAGACAAATTTCATTTTCACGGTCACCTATCTTCTAATATTAAGTCAAATATCAAGCAACTGCAACGTTTAAATGTGTGCTGTGATAACTGGAACCTTGCACCAATTGACGTTAAAGATACCCTGGAATTACTAAAAGATTTTAAATAAAGTTTTCGACAAAATACTTTTTGTTTACAAAAACATTTGTTATATTTGTTAAAAACAATATAACAAATGAACAAAGAAACTTCAAAAACACTCATGCTTGATTTTCAAGCAACTCGCAGCCACAGTTCATTTACCAAGCTACACAAGAAGCTTACACCTGGGCTTAAACATTATATTAGAGGTATAGTTAAAGACAGTGATGTAACCGAAGACCTGTTGGCTAATACATTCCTTAAAATCTATACTAAAATAGAACAATATGACCCACGATGGCAAGCTTCAACTTGGTCATATACAATAGCACACCGCGAATGTTTAAGATGGATTAAAAAGGAAAGAAATCCCAGAGTTTCACTTTCGTTTTTCAATGACAATGGTTCTGAAGCAATTTATGATAATGATGATATTAAAGTTTCAAATAGCAGAAATGTTAGCGAAGACCATGAAGAAATGAAAATAGAGTCAGATTATGTACAGGCAGATATTTTATTATCTGAGCAGTTCGAGTGTGCTACTAAATCAATCCAGAAACTAAAGCCCATGTACAGAGATGTGCTGCAAGATAATTTGATAAACGGCATGAAATATCGTGAAATATCAGATAAATACAATTTGCCGTTACAGACTATTAAAAATAGAATAAGACGTGCTAAACAACTTGTTGCAGACATGATAGTCGATCAATTTGGAGAAGTCAATATATAAAAAAACAAAAATAACCATATAAAATGTTTAAGAATTTTAAATCATTTTTACAAGAGGCCGAAGGCCAAGAAGGTGCTGAAACTAAAAGCACAGAGGATTCAACAATGCCAGGCTCTGATCCAGCGCTAGTTGAATTTAAAAGTACAATAGAGGGTCTTAAAGTAGAGTGCGAAGCACTTCTTTCGCATATCAGTATGTTAGACGTTGCTGATCAGGCCACAGATCCTAATAAACAAAAACAAGCAGCATCTTTAGCGCTTTCGAATATTAAAAAATCTAAAGATAAAATTCAAAAAGCATTGGTAGAAATTAAAAAAGGATTTGCTGCAGCATTTGCTGAAGGCGGTAATATAAAATCAGGTCAAAATGAATCAGCAATGGAAATGTATAATGGACCAGGTGAAAGAACCAAAAAAGCCGGAAATGCAATTGATGCTTTAGTAAAACAACTTAAGTCTGCAAAAAACCATGAAGAAATGGAGAGAATACAAAGAAAGATAGATATTGCTATAAGTAAATTCGTGACAACTTCTAGCGAAGAGCATGATGAATATGAAGAAGAAATTTAAAACCCGTTTTTAATCAACCCCATTTAATTGAAATATTAGGCCGGCATTAGCTGGCCTTTTTATATGTCTAGTCAAAGAAAACACAGAAGTCTTTAGCTTCTGTGATGAATTTGGTAATTATACTAAAAACATCAAAAAAGTTTAAAAAATCAAAAAGAGAGATTAAAACTTTAATATATATACTATAAACAAAAATAGTATTAAAATGTTAAAGTCGTTTAAATATAAGATTAAACCTAATGAAGAACAGATTGTTTTACTCAATAAACATTTTGGATCTGTTAGATTTGTCTATAATCATTATTTAAATGAGCGTAAAGTTGAGTATGAAACTAATAAACAAACACTAAACTATTATGATAACGCAAATTCTTTAACCAAGTTAAAAAAGTTAGAAGAATTTAAGTGGTTAAAAGAAATATCTTCCCAATCTCTTCAATATTCACTTAAATGTTTAGATGGTTCCTATAATGGATTCTTTAAGGGAAGGACTAAATTTCCTAGATTCAAATCTAAACATGATAGTAATTCTTTCTGTGTTCCTCAATATACTAAAGTTAAAGATGGTAAATTAATAATCCCAAAGTTCAAAGACCCTATCAAAATGATCCAAGATAGAAAATTCAAAGGGGAAATTAGACAATGTACATTGTCTAAAACACCTAAAAATGAATACTTTGTAAGTATCCTTGTTGAAACAGAACATAAGAAGTTTGATAAGACTGGTAAAGAAGTTGGTATTGATTTGGGAATTAAAGATTTCGCCATAACTAGTGATGGTTATAAATATAAAAACAATAGATTTACAAAAACTTATGCTAAAAAATTAAAAGAAAATCAACAACATTTAAGTAGAAAAGTTAAAGGAAGTAATAGATATAAAGAACAAAAATTAAAAGTAGCTAAACTACACAAGAAGATAACCAATTCTCGTTTAGACAACCTACATAAAGTGTCCACAGAATTAATAAAAAAATATGATGTAATATATCTTGAAGATCTAAACATCAAGGGAATGATTAAAAATCATAAATTATCTAAACATATATCTGATGTTTCATGGGGTAAATTTGTTACTTTGCTGGAATATAAAGCTAACTGGAACGATAAGAAGATTGTTAAAATTGATAGATTTTTCCCATCTAGCAAGCAATGTAATAATTGTGGATATATTAATAATAATCTAAAATTAGACATAAGAGAATGGACTTGTCCATCTTGTAAATCTAAATTAGATAGAGATTTTAATGCAAGTAAAAATATCCTTAAAGAAGGAATTAAAATATCGTTAGGGACTAACGATTACAGACGTGGAGATGAAATAAGACCAGTTTTAACTGGCGCAATCGGTGAAACGTCCAAAAAGAAGGTGCAAAAGTCACCGGAAACACATTAGTCTTTAGCTAATGTGTAGTTCATTGTTGAAACTTTAACTAAAAATCAAGTATAAAAACCATGTATTTAATAGAACTATATCAAGATATAAAGGTGTGGAGGAGGTATTATAAAATAACCAAGAAAAACTCTAAACTACTTTCAGAAAATGGACTCAGAGTTGACATGCTGGGTAGAATTTATACAGTTGTCAATGTAACAGAAGAGGCTTCACAGTTACCCAATATCGAAATGTGGGTTCTACAACAACTTAATCCATATAATAAAGTTTTACTTGAATTGGGTATTGCAGACTATTCATTTCCAGAAGTTTCAAAAATAGATGAGCCGGGCACAGATGCATATCTGGTTGTAATGTACCCTGAACTTAATAACATTAATATCTGGCGCATAATTATTGAAATAGCAAAATGGTTTGGTATTTTTGTAGTATGTAAAGTTATTTTTAATGTCATGATAGACTATGATATATTAAAAAGCATAACGTCTTTTTTCAATAGGTATGTATAATATTAAAAGAGTAAGTCTTCTTGGTAAAAGATTTTACGAAGTAGAAGGATGTGGTGTTTTTCCAAGTGTTACCACTGTGCTATCAACTACAGGCGATAAATCAGGTTTAGAACGCTGGAAAAAAAGAGTAGGACAACAAGAAGCCGAGCGTATAGCTAAAGAGGCTACAGAACGTGGCAGTGTAATGCATAAGCACTTGGAAATTTATCTGGGTCAAGATTTAACGCAAGATAAAGAAAATTTACTTAAGTCATCTAAAGATCTAGCAGGTACAGATGCTGAAATTAATAGTTTCAATGACAAAGCCAAAGACCTGGGCCAGGATCTGTTTATGAAATTTTATAAGAATAGTGATTTTTTTCCAACAATAGAAAATACTATTTTTCAGGAAAAATTTTTGTGGTTTAATAAAGATAGTTTGGGTTATGCCGGAACTGTTGATAACTTTAGCTTACTTAAAGATGGTTCAAGAAAGGTCATAGATTTCAAGACAGCTAAAAAACCAAAGAATGACAGCTGGATTATTGATTATAAATTACAAGTTGCTGCATATTCTATTGCTATTTGGCAAAGACATGGTATCAAACCTGACGGTGCTGAAATTTGGATAGCAAATGAAATTGATGATGTGCCACAGAAATTTGTACTTAGTTTCGATGAGCTTAGATTCTTTTTTGAATTGTTTATGCAGCGGTTGAAAAGATTCGAAGATATAAAAAGGGAAGCAGAAGCAGCAGGAGTCAATATATAATAAAAATAAATTAACTCATGTTTGTAAAGAAATTCAATCAGTTTATTCTGGAAAAACAGACAGATGAAAAACTGGTTAAGAAAGTAAAAACAGAAATGCAAACGGAAATGGGAGAATGCCCCCGTTGTGGTCGATCTTTTCATGATTGCATGTGTTCAGAAAGGGATTATTACAGTACAGTAAATGCCTACAGAACACCTCCAGGTAAAAAACTTAAATCTAAATAACATGCTTAATAAATTTTTAACAGACAGTAATTGGAAAACTGCGATAACATTTTTAATCGCATTGCTTTTTGTACAACATTGTTCAACTTGCAATAAGATAAAAGATCTTAAAAAACAAAATGCCGCACTGGCAGCCAAGATTGATAGTGCTAGAAATCCACTTTCAGAAAGTGAAACAAAAGATATTATTGAAAAAGTTATGTTTGACTTTTTAATATATGAAGACGATCTTGATAAAGGCAAGACAAACTTAACAGATGTTAAAACCAAAATTGAAAAATGATAATAGTAACAGAGTTGATATTAAATATGTTAAAAAACTGGATTAAAAGCCCTTTTAATGAGGAGCATAAAAACAAGACATTTACACTTGTAATAATCGTTCTTGCTCTTTTGTTACTTAAAAGTTGTAAAAGCAATATTGACTACAAAACAAAGATTGAACATCAACAAAAAGTTAGCCAGAATAATTACAGTGCACTAAACGGCAAAGTTGAAATCTTGAAAAACAAAAATAGTGAATTAGTAGCCACTAGGACAATTTTATATACAAGTGCTGAAGAACTTAAAACACTGAATAGTAAGCTTTCAAAAGAATTAGAAAAAGAAAAAGGACGGGTTAAAACGATTATTGATGTACAGACTGTGTACGAGCCGGTTCCTGTTTCAGTACCTAACACAGTAGAGAGTTATGGTTCTGGTAAATATGGACTTCATTTTAATAGCACATACAGGGATTCAGGCGTTTACAGCGTAATTGAAGGTGTTAGTAAATTCAATATAAGTGATAATAAAATCAATCCAGATTCTACCAAGATACTTAAAAATAGTTTACAAATTGATGTAATATACGGCATCAGGGAACGTAATAACAGGATAGAAGTATTTGCCAAAAGCCTTTCGCCAAATATTTCATTTAAAGACATACAAGGTGCTTATATTACAGATAAAAAATCTGGAGGTATTCTACCGCCAGATACACCTACACCTAAAACATATAAATGGAATTTTGGGCCACAGATTGCATATAACTATATTATAACAGAAGGCAGGCATGCTTTTAGGGCATTTGGTAATCTGCAATATAAAATCAACGACTATACAATTGGTGCACAGTTCGGTTTTGGTTATTCACCTGGCAAAGCACCAGATATAAGAACAGGTATCAGAGTTCAATATAATATATTTAAGTGGTAATGAAATTCTTAACATTTGAACAATTTTTAAAAGAGGCAGTATTAAGCGGGCAGATGTCACCTAACATCAGTTTTGCACCTAATATTGCATTTGTACCCATGTCTGAAAATCCTACACCAGATCCAGCAGAAGTATATCACTTAAACATGAGAGTAAAAAATAAAACTAAAAGAAAAAATAACAATGCATAGTAATACTGTAAAATATAGCATCATAAGTATTTTCGTTTTATTGTATGTGACAGTATCAGCTATTTCAATGATACATTCAATAGACTTTTTTAGTCTTTCTAATAGTAAAGAAATGGCGATTGCGCTTGCTACAGCATTTGAAATAGGTCAAGTTGCAGCACTATGTGGCATATTAATATTAGATAAAACAAACAAGGGAATTGTCTGGTCTCTTTTTATATTGCTTACATCAATGCAGATTATGAGTAATGTATATTTCTCATATAAACACATGGGAGATTTTAGCACATGGTCAGAACTTTTTGGATTAATCGAAGAGGACAAAGACGTACAAAAGCGTGCGCTTTCTATTATTTCAGGCGGCGTCTTGCCAGTTGTAGCTCTTGGCTTTATTAAGTCATTAGTTGATTATATTAGACCTAGTGGTTTTAAACCAGTTGAACAAACTGTAGACGAAGTGCCTGTTGAACGTACTGAAACTATAGTTGAAGATATACAAATAGATAAATTACCTGAACAGGAGATTATTAACATCGAAGAGGAGGTTGTCAGTGAGCCTGTCAGAGAAATAGACAAATCTATAGATATGGGAAATGAACTTGGCACTTCAGCCGCGGCTAATACCAGGGAAATGGTTACAAAAAAGATTGAAGTAACTTCTGACCATTATAATTTATGGAAACAAAATAAATAAAAACAATAATCAAATGGCAGCATGTGTTTCAGTAACAGAATGTGGTAGACTAACAGTTTATATTGAATGTTCAGCGACAGTTGTACAGGGTGAAAGCTATCACTATGAAATGCAGATCACAGAACCTGACGGAACTGCTGTAGATATAGACCAGTTTGATGCTATTGTATTAAGACTGTACGGTACAGCAGTCGACTTAAACTATGATACTTTATATTATGGTTACTGGTCCTGGCCTGACGCAGTTAATAGTGAAACCAGTGAACCTCTCTATTCGTTACAAGAAACTCAAAGTGATGGTACAATACTAAATCAGGGCATAATTGCATTTGATGCTGATCATGAATTAACATCATATTTTACAACAGGTCCGCTTTATGCAGAAATAAAAATGAAAAAGCAACCTTCTGGTACATACGACTATCTTGCTGTGCCTGAATATTATATTGTAACCTGTTTAAAAATAGGCAATGTTAAAGCTTCTCAAATGAGAGACTTTAATTTTTAAAATAAAAATTTACAATGGCTGAAAACATGTCAGATGATGGCAAAACAGGTATAATTAAGCTGAGTAGAAATCTTCAGCTAGAAAAGCCTGTGTTAACATCAGACGGTCTTTTTACTAATGTCATTACACTTAATAACGCTTTTTTAATAATAGATCAGAAAAATCTTACTGAACTTGAATATGATGCTGAAGATGATCTTTATCAAATAGTAATAGGCGGCACAGGGGGTGGCGCAGGTACAAGTGGTACAAGCGGTGCAAGTGGTACTGCTGGTGCAACCGGTTCATCAGGAACTTCAGGAACAAGCGGTGGTACTGGTTCAAGCGGTGAATCAGGTACAAATGGAACTTCAGGAACAAGCGGTACTTCAGGTTCAAGCGGAACTAGCGGTGAATCAGGTACAAATGGAACTTCAGGAACAAGCGGTACTTCAGGTTCAAGTGGTTCGTCAGGAACTTCAGGTGCAACAGGCGCAGGTGGAGCATTAGGATATTGGGGATCTTTTTGGTCAACAGAAAGCCAAACTGCAGCGAGCACGACAGTTGCATATCCTATTACACTTAATAATACTGATCCCGATTCAAACGGAATAAGTATTGTTTCAAATAGCCAAATAACTCACGCATACTCGGGAGTTTACAATCTACAGTTTTCAATTCAATTTATAAATGTTGGAAATAATGATGTAAACGTAAACGTGTGGTTCCGTAAAAATGGAACAGATATTCCGGAAAGCAGTAGTCAGTGTACAATCACGGGCCAACATGGAGGAGGATCAGGCCAAGTAATTCTTGCTCTTAACTTTATGCTTGAACTTTTAGCCGGTGATTATATTCAGTTAATATGGCAAACAGAAGATACTGATGTATCACTGGAGTACTTGCCTGCAGGAACAACACCAGCTACACCTACTACTCCATCAGTTATCTTTACCAGTCAACAAGTAATGTATACTCAGGCTGGTACAAATGGAACTTCAGGAACAAGCGGTGGTACAGGTTCAAGCGGTGCTTCAGGTACAAATGGAACTTCAGGAACAAGCGGTGGTACAGGTTCAAGCGGTGCTTCAGGTACAAATGGAACTTCAGGAACAAGCGGTGGTACAGGTTCAAGCGGTGCTTCAGGTACAAATGGAACTTCAGGAACAAGCGGAGCACAGGGTACACCAGGAGGTGAAGGAATCGTCAGCAAGCTTTTTAACTATTATAACTTTGCATAATATATAAAATAAAATAAAAAGAACATGGCAGCAAATACAGCACCTATTTTTACATTAACAGGCAATTTTAAACCTACAAGAATAAACCTAGCGTACACACCTACAGATGGTGTAACAAACGCTACAGCAGGTACAGCAGGTCAGACCAGTGTAAACATATTTGAAGTCGTTAATGCAGGTACAGACGGTACAAGGGTTGATGGTATTAGATTTAGGGTGGCAAATAGTGCTACTGCTTCAACCTCAGGTAATAATGTACATAAAGTTTTTCTAAGCGATACAGCGGGTGTAAATCTAAGAATAATCGCAGAAACCACAACAACTGGTGTAGCCCGTTCAGCAACAGTAGCCGGTTCAACTACTTTAATTACATTTGACCAGCCTATTATTATGTCAAGCGGTCAAAAAATGTATGTAGCACAATCTACTTATTCCGGTGCTCAAGATCAGTATGACGCTATTGCTTATGCAGGAGATTACTAAAAATAATAAATTTTATGAAATATAAAATCATATCAACAAGACAATTTGACGAAAATATTTTCACTGAAGTTGAATATAATTTCGATGGTAAATTATTAGTAGTTGAAATATCTCATTTTGCTCCAAAAAGCGTTCAAGAAGTGGAAGATAACATCAAAAATCGAGCAGCAAGCGAATTAGCTAAAATGCAGATTTCTGAACAGATAAGCAATATTATTACTGATATACCTATTGATATAGAAACGCCCATTGAATGATCCTGTGAAAATTCTGTTAAAAGTAAAACTTTATTCTAATGCCAACTAGAACCTGGAGAGGCACGACTGATAGTAATTGGGGAACTTCTACCAATTGGCTTGAGGGTGCTGTTCCTACTGCAGCAGATGATGTAGTGTTTGATGCTACCTCTCCTGCATGTACTGTAAACGCTTCTAATAGAGCATGTCTTACTATAAACTTTACTAATTATATAAATACCATTACAATGACTTTTGGTATAAATGTGAGTGGTAATATCACGCTCGGATCAGGAATGGGAGTTGGTGGGGCCGGATTTTTAGCCTTTAATAATGTTTCTGCTACATACACCTCTAACGGTTTTACTTGGCCAAATGAATTTAGGTTTATTAGCAGTGGGACGTCTAAAACTTACACCTTAGCTTCCAATTGTAGCTTTAGCGGAGCAGTTAACAATGTAGGTTCAGGATTTTTAGTTACCACATTTATTACAGGAGGATTTACAATATCATGTAGCGGTACTCTTTCTGTAACCGGTACACAACAACTTTTCGGAGGAAGTGGTACTGGTGTAACTTTTAAAATGACCAATGGCACGCTAGGAGGTGCTAGTGGGTTTGGCCTTGGCGGTGCAAGTGCTAATATCATTATTGACAGCGGAGCAAATACAGTAACAATAAGTGGTGTTATACAATTTACTGGATCCGCTAGTACATTTACATATACTTCTGGAGTGGTTAATGCTTTAGGTGGAACATTAGGAATTGGAAATTCAGTTACTTTAAATTTTGGTTCTGGTGTAAAATGGGGTGTAATTTCTGTCAATGCTGCGTATGGTTCAGGAACTATAGGTTTATCTAATGATCTTTGGTGCAATTCTTTAGATGTTACACAGAGTCTCTTATCAGCAGGTGTCGATCGCAACATATACTTAAACACATACAGCGGAGACAGAGATGTAACAGCACCTTTTTCACAATCACTAATAGGTTTAATTTTTAATGGAGGAAGTTCTAATGCTTCTTCTGGTACAATATCTCATACCGGTAACAATGCATGGAGAATTATTGAAATAGATATGCCACTGGTAACAATAACCAGTTCTACATTTGTATTAGGAGGATTAAATCATGCTCTAGGAATGTTTAAAATTACAAGCGGTACAATTGTACCGCCGACAACATTATCTATAATTAAAGGATCCGCCGCAAGAAATTTTTCTATTACCGCTCCTGGAATTGTTTGGAACAATGTATCAATGGGTATTGCCGGTGGGGTTTTTAATACTTTCACCATGACTGAAGATTTGATAGTAAGTCGATCCTTGACTTTAACAGGAACTACTGCTACGTCAATCAACGGATTTAATATCTGGGTAAATGCCGGTTTAATAATTTCTAATACTGTTGGCGCAGTTGGCGGTGCAATAATTAACCTCGTAGGAACAGGTACTTGGGTACATACTACAGGAAGCATGACATTTAGTCAGCCAGTAGTTATAGATACTGGAGGCACGATTACTATATCTGGTACAGTATATAAGTCAGGAAACTTAAGATATACTCGAGGTAAAATTCGATTAATCAATTCAAATTTTATCATTCCTACAACAAGTTCTGGTTGGGTAAATATGCACAGAATAGCTTTAGATACTGTCACGATAACCGGGGGAACTACTCAAACAATGAATGAATTTTTTAGAGGAAGGCCAGGAAAATTTTGTGTAGTAAGATCTTCGAACACTACAAATGTATCAATTACATTCACTAACGGTTTTGAAAAATTTGCAAGATGGGTTCTTCCATCTAACATGACAATAACACAAAGAGGTCAGGTTAAACTTCTCAGTTCAAAAGGAAATAGAAATTCAACAAATTTAGGATTTACCTACTTTGAAGGTGGAACGCCTTATACATTTCCTAAAAATAATCCAATCGTTTATCAGGGATTACCATGTTTTGGTATAGGAGATAATCCGGCAGATCCAAACTTCTTTTAAACAAAAATCTTGTCCTGTATATAAAAAACATGGATAAAGTACTAATCATTACACCTCATCTTTCTACAGGAGGCTTGCCGCAGTATTTATTTAAAAAGATACAAAAATTATCAAATGAAACTGAGTTCTGGGTTATTGAATGGGATGATATTACAGGTGGGGTTTTTATAATACAAAGGACTAAAATAAAGAATCTATTAAACGAAAGGTTAATCACTTTAGGTTCTGATAAAAATCAGGTATTTGATTACATAGAACAGATTCGTCCAGATGTAATTCATTTTGAAGAGTTGCCAGAGACCTTTGTCGCCACTGATATATTAGACAGAATTTATAATCAAGAAAGATCCTATAAAATAACCTGTACTACGCATTCATCTTTTACCAATCCAGCATCATTAAAATATCTTGCAGATAAATTTATACTTGTTTCAGAATGGAGTAAAAATAAATTTAGTGAACATTTTAAAGGCAGTATACCTTGTGATATTTGGGAATATCCAATAGAACGGGTAAAGTATGATAAAAATGAAGCCAAGAGACTTTTAGATTTTGATCCTGAATACAAGCATGTTTTACACGTTGGGCTATTTACACCTGGTAAAAATCAGGGTCACGTAGTTGAACTGGCTAAACTTTTAAGAAAGCATAAAATCATTTTTCATTTTGTCGGTAACCAAGCAGATAATTTTAAAGAATACTGGCAGCCAATCATGGCCGATTTTCCAGACAATTGTATTTGGCACGGTGAAAGGTCAGATGTAAATCTTTTTTATCAGGCAGCAGATGTCTTTTATTTTCCATCCCTTTTTGAATTGAATCCACTTGCTGTCAAAGAGGCTCAGTCACATAGTTTACCCATATTCATGAGAAATCTGGAAACATGTAAACCTGAAGGCAGTATATTGATTACTGATAACATTCAAGTCAACAGGAATATTTTACTTGAGCATTTTGGTAGTTCAGTTGAGCATGATGTTGTAACCATTGTACTGTCCCATGCAAACACAGAATATAGAAAAGGTTTACTTAAAGAGTGTTTAAAATCTATTAGAACGCCTGTTATACTTTCTACTAATTATCCAGCTGAAACAGATGAACAGGAACTCAGTGACTGGGTTTTATATGATAAAGACAATCCGCTACTTTACCTAGAGGAATTTAATAAACATAACGTTTTGTTTTTCAGCTGGAAGTTAAATGATAAAGGCGAACGTATAGTTAATGAGTATTTTAAATTTGAACATAGTTATGCTGTTTATAAATTAATACAAAACGGTCTGAGACTTGTAAAAGCACTAGGTAAAAATAAAGTTCAGATTATTAATTATGACTATATTATACATCAGCAAACACAAGAAATCAATATTAAACATCTAGATGAACATGATATAGTTTTTTATGAAAATAACCCAGGTTATTATGATGGCATAAACTGTTCATATTGTACTGGCTATTTCTTAGGCAAGACAGACACTCTTCTAAAATATTTTGAATATTATAAAAACCGCGCCCATTTTTATCAAGAAGATAAAAATATATTTGAGATTAAGACTTATAATTATTTTGCTAAAAATCCAGAAAATATACTGGAAATTGATTTTGAAATTTTAAAAAATAACCAGGCAATCGACAAAGAGGGTGTAGATTCATTTTCAAAAAACAATACACAAAATTCTACTAGATCTGACCATTCCATTTATATTCATTCCAGTTATATTGAAGGACCTACTATTGAAATTGAATGCGAAGACCAGCATGACTTTGAAATACAATTTAAAGACAAATCGGATAATATTTTATACATGTCAACTATTAAATCAGGCATGTGGTCCAGGCTTAATTCAACTTATTACAGAGATGTGAAAGCCGAGATTAGAAAAGACGGCCAAATAATACACACTGAACTATTTGAATTTAAAGATAAACGAGTTCTTATAATACTAGATTCTAAATCTCTTGGTGATACATTGGCATGGATCCCGTACGCCGAGGAGTTTAGAAAAAAGCACAACTGTAAAGTTTTAATATCAACATTCTTAAATGATATTTTCAGGGATCAATATCCTGAACTGGAATTTATTGAACAGGGTTCTAAAGTTGAAAATCTTTTTGCCGTATTTAGAATAGGTTGGTATAATGAGGACCGGAAACCAAATCTAAATAAAAACCCACAGGATTTTAAAAAGATACCATTACAACAGACAGCTTCAGATATACTGGGATTAGAATATAAAGAAGTTAAACCGCTTCTTAAATTACCAGCTATTACTAAAAAGAAAAAAGTCGGCTTAGGTATACACTCAACTGCACAAGCCAAATACTGGAATAATCCAACCGGCTGGCAAGAGGTTGCCGATTATTTAAAAGACCAGGGCTATGAAGTAGTCTTATATTCAAGAGAGCCTGATGGTTATATGGGTAATAAAAACCCACAGTGTACAACACAGTTCACTGGTGATTTACAAGATATTATCAATGACATAGCTGAATGTGAATATTTTATAGGCATAGGTTCAGGTTTAAGTTGGTTAGCCTGGGCAGCTGGTCTACCTGTCTTTTTAATTTCAGGATTCAGTGAAGACTATGCAGAAATGCAGAACTGTATAAGAATAATTAATAAATCAGTATGTAATGGTTGCTTTAATCGACACTGGTTTGATCCGGGTGACTGGAACTGGTGCCCTGAACATAAGAATACTGAAAGGCATTTTGAATGTACAAAATCAATTACAGGCCAAATGGTCATTGAAAAAATAAAAGAATTTCATAAACAAAATAAATAACACAGATATAAAAATAAAATAAAAATAGTATTATGTCAAACTTATCACAAGATCAAGCACTTTCTGTTTTAATTCAAGCAGCTAGAATCGGACAATCAAAAGGAGCATACACTTTAGAAGATGCTAAAGTTATTGCAGAAGCAATTTCAGTTTTTGTTCCAGCTAAGCCAGCTGAAGTAAACGAAGAAGTAAAGCAAGCACCAGAGCATAGCACGTTTCAAGCTGAAGCAGGTTGTTAAACAAATCTTTAAAAGCGTGATGTTTCACGCTTTTAAAGGGTCTCCTGTCTATGAATAAAAGGATTATAAAAATAAATTCCAATGCCAGAAACGTGGTTAAGCCACAAAAAAGGGTTGTAAATATACAAAAACCTAGTTTTGTAAAAAAGAATCCTGTTAAGTTACAGGAAATCAAAGATGGTGTAATGGAAGCAGGTCTTTCTAATCCTAGAAATTCAAGCATTTTTCGTGAAAATAGAAATTCAAATTCAGTTTTTATAGTTTCAGAGAAATGCAATCAGGAATTTAATCTCAACGGCCTTGAGGTAATTACTGCTAAGACAGGTTTAAATTGCAGATACTTTATTGCAACAGATTATTGTTACGTTAATGAAAAGTCCAGTTATATACAAGATCTTAATTCATCTGGCGTCAGTACAGTATTTGTTATAACAACATCGCCTGATAAAAATTCTGGCATAAATACACATCACCTACCTCATTTTAAACACATAATCAATTCACCTACCAAAGTGGATGAACACGGCTTTTCAACAGGCCTTGAAAATTTTGTGAATTGTGGTTCAGTGGATGCATGTGCAATACAGTTGGCAATTATTCTAGGTTATCAGAAAATCTATTTACTTGGATTTGAACCTGATAAAAGCTATGAGTATGAATTACTGTCACGTTCTATATCTCTTTATAAATATAAAAACAATATAAAGAGTTGTAGTACTTTAAATAAAATGGTTGACTACGTTGACTTTGATGTAGCAAAACAAGAAACAGAAATGGAAAAAGCAAATAATAATCTGTCAGACCTGGTTGTAGTCGGTTACTATACAGTTCATACACCTTATGAACATGATGCCCAGAATCTTATCAACTCTTGTAAAAAGCTTTCTCTTAATCATCATATAGTACCCGTGCAGAACCTGGGTTCTTGGCAAGAAAACACCAGATTTAAAGCACAGTTTATGTTAAACATGTTAACCATGCATTCAGATAAAAGGTTATTGTACGTTGACTGTGATGCAGTATTCAATAACACGCCAGACCTTTTTATTAATTATAGTGCTGACGTTGCCGTAAGATATCAAGATTTTGCATGGAAGAAAAATGAATGTCTCAGTGGTACAATTTACATGGAAAATAACTTGAAGACCAGAAAGCTTTGTGAAAAGTGGATGGAGCAAAATCAAAAAGATTCTAATAAGACTAAAAATCTTGAACAGTGGAATCTAGGTAAAGCAATTGAAGACATGGTAAAAAGCGATGGTCTTGTATGTAAAAACCTGCCACCTGAATATACATTTATTTTTGATAGCATGCGCAAAATTTATCCTGACCTAAAGCCTGTAATTGAACACTTTCAAGCAAGTAGAAAATATAAGCGCATTATTTAATGGAATTAAAATACGCAGTTGTCAGCTCAAACTCAAACCCGGAATATTTAGATTTTTGGCCGTATGTTGCTCGTGCCTGGAAAAGAATAGGCTTTGAACCTGTACTCATGTACATAGACAGTTCTGAGCCAGGTGGTTCACTAAAAGAACACGGTACTGTATTTTATTTACAGTCGATACCTGAATGGAGTATTGCACAACAGGCACAGTGTATTAGATTCTGGGCAGCTAGATTATTGGATGCACCTTTTATTATATCAGACCTGGATATGCTGCCAATCGCCAGGTCATATTATGTTGATGGCGCAGCACAACAATCTGATAGCGGAATTATTTCATACAGTTCTGATATAATTAAATACAGATGGTATAAAACTAATCCACAATATCCTATGTGTTATTTGGCTGGCGATCCATTAAGTTTTATAGAAATGCTTGAGTTAAATCAACCTGATCATAAACATTTTTTGAAAAAATTAATGAACATGAATTTAAAGTCCGGTACTGATCAGAAATTTTTCTACAATCAAGCACAGGTAAACAAGTCGGTCACTATTAAACATCTTGAAAGGGGCTGGATAGAGGAGAAATATGCTACAAAAAGACTAGATAAAGCAACCTGGCCTACATCAGATTATAATATTAGTGAATATATAGATTGTCATCTTCCGAGACCTTTAAGTTCTAACAGGTCTAAGTGTGAATTGCTATTTAATAAATTACAACATGGTTAAAACTACAATTGAAAATAATCAAGTCTGGCTTGTGCTACCTAGTGCAAACTGGCAAATGGCACAAAAGACTTTTCATGCATGGAGAAACAAGGGTTATAAGATTGCAGTTGTATGTCCAATAGGCCTTAAAACTGTATACGAAGGTATATGTGATATGATGATTCTTGAATCTGAAACAGGCGGTTATAAAGGCTGGCCTAAATCAGTTAACTATCTTTGTAAAAAATTAATAGACGTTGACATAATAATTGCCGCAGGTGATGACATGTACCCTGATGAAAATTATACAGCTGATCAATTAAGAACACAATTCATTGAACACTTTAATGGTACACTTGGTGTTATGCAACCCTATGGTGATAAATTTGGTAGCATGGATTGTAAAGAATGTGAACAAATATGCGGCAGCGCATGGCTAGGTCGAGAGTTTAGAAACAGGGTCAATGGGGGAAAAGGACCTCTTTGGGAAGAGTACTTTCACATGTATGCAGATACTGAATTGTATCAGGTTGCTAAAAAGCACGAATGCTTATGGATCAGAGAAGACCTAAGTCAATACCATGCTCACAGACTTAGAAAACATCATAAATTTGTGCCAAATATACCCAGAGGTAATTTTGAAGTAGCAAAAAATTTATACTATAAAAGAAAAAACGCAGGTTTTCCAAATACGGATTTAATATGATAGACCTTTTAATAAAATATCCTACACGACAAAGACCTGGAATTTTCAAACGGGTAATTTCAGATTACATTTCTAAACTTTCAGGTAAAAGAAAAGTGAAGTTTATTATCTCAATTGATAATAATGATGCCACTTGTAATAATCAAGAATTTCGACAATTTCTTGAATCACTTAAAACCAGAGTTGATCTGGAATATTTCTTTGGTGATAGCAAAAATAAAATTGATGCATGTAACAGGGACGTGCCAGCAAATGGTTGGCGAGTATGTCTATTAGTCTCTGATGACATGGTACCAAAACAACATGGTTTTGATGACATTATAATGAAAGATATGGAAGGTAATTTTCCGGATTTTGATGGTTGTTTAAATTATAATTGTGGCGGTCATGCTTATCCACGTGTAATGGTCATGTCAATCATGGGCAATCCTTATTATAAAAGGTTTAACTACATATATCACCCTGATTATGTTAGTTTATTTTGTGACGAGGAGCAGACTGTAATTGCACGTGAACTTCATAAAATAGTGGACATTAACAAAAAAATAATTACACACGACTGGAATGATATTAAAGATGATTTGAGAAAACACACTGAATTTTTTTATCAAAGCGATAAACAAATATTTGAATTAAGAAAACAAAAAGGATTTCCAATATGAGCAATATTTTATGGACAATAGGCATACTGCACCTGCCACAAAGAAAAGCAATGTATGATTCACTAATGAATGTATTGAATGCACAAATACATAAATGCGGTGCAAATGAAATAATTGAAGTAATAACAGAGACTGACCAGGGTCAGAGCACTGTTGGTAAAAAAAGAAATACCGTTCTGGATAAAGCCAGAGGTGAGTATGTTTGTTTTATCGATGATGACGACATGGTTACAGACATTTACATTTCTAAAACACTAGATGCACTTAAGAATAAACCTGATGTTGTAGAATTAGTTGGCTATTTACCAAAGTATGATTTACCTTTTATACATAACTTAAAATGTGGCGGCCATTTCAAAAAAGATGGTACACAGTTCAGAACACCCAATCATTTAAACACTATTAAGACTGAAATTGCCAGAAAGATTAAATATGTTGAAATCTCTCATGGTGAAGACCAGGATTACTCACATAGACTTTGGGACAGTGGTTTAATGAAGACAGAATCTCTTATAGGCGACAGAATGTATATCTATCAATTTAATCCTAGAACTTCTGAAACGACAAAATTTATGAAAAGATAATGAAAAAAATAATATCGTTCAGTCTCTGGGGTGATAAACCTATTTATACAGTAGGTGCTATATCAAATGCAAAACTTGCTCAACGGATATACCCGGGTTGGATTTGTCGATTTTATATACACAGGTCCAGCGTGCCCGAAAATATAATCACTGAACTTGAAAAACAGCCCAATGTTGAATTAGTAAACATGCCTGAGGATATAGGCTGGAGTGCAACGCTATGGAGGTTTTATCCAGCAACAGAACCTGATGTAGAGGTCATGTTATCAAGAGATTGCGATAGCAGATTAAGCGAAAGGGAGAAAGCCTGTATTGATATATGGTTGTCGATGGATGATAGAAGCGTCCATACAATAAGAGATACATGTGTACATCAATCTCAAATGATGGCAGGACTATGGGGCGTAAAAGATGGCTTTTTGAGTTTTATTAAACCTAGACTGGATGAATTGATATCAAAGACCAAGCAAATTGCTATAAAAGGTGTCGATCAAGATTTTTTAAATAATTTCATCTATTTGTATTCACTAGGCTTAATTGATACAATTGGTAATACCTTTAAAGATCCTAATGACGCAAGATCAAGTTTTGTAAGCTTTGATGATATAGCTTTCGGTGAAAAGAGATTTGGCAACAATAACAGAAGACCTCATGACAAAGAATGGATGTTACCTATGCCTATACAAAGAAAATATGGCAATGAGTATAAAGAGTGCGGAAGTTGTGGTTTAAGGCATGACAGTGATTTTATGGGAAGAGATGAATGCTTGACTGAAGATGAATGTAAATACATTAATCTAACAGCTGAACAGATTTATGAAAGGAATAATATAATCAAGTACTATAAGTTATATCAAAAAAATAAAGATCTACTAGGATTGACTACAATATATGAATAAAATATGGAAAACTTAAAAGAATACTATAGAGAATATTTCAGATTATTTCGAGACTCTGCACCGCAGGAAATGATAATCTGGGGAGGTTATTCAGGCGGTGTTCCCACCCCAATGGCTTCTAGTTATGAATCGTGCCTTGCTTTTTATAATTATATTAAAGATAAAGATTGTTCTTTTTTAGATGCGGGTGCAGGTGCATCTACTTGGATGTTTAGAAAAATGTTAAAAAATGAATTAAT
>Ga0247837_1001184_pt1 | contig 55804 bp, 37 predicted proteins | sample LaCtaG_2_FD_187115 | JGI IMG/M metagenome (GOLD analysis project Ga0247837, IMG submission 187115) | Freshwater microbial communities from meromictic Lake La Cruz, Castile-La Mancha, Spain - LaCruzMarch2015_14.5m | ecosystem: Environmental > Aquatic > Freshwater > Lake | place: Spain: Castile-La... | reverse complement strand
CTTACGAGTTTTTAGGATAGTAAAGAGGATTAAACAGGCCAATTAAAAATTTCGTTTTACTATAGAGGTGATCGGTCAAATTTTACTCAGATATGCCCAAAATTCACTAATTTTTCAGAAATATGTTTGCAAGTCTCTGTTCTTCGGATAAATATAGGAAATATAATAAATAATTGTGCAAACAGAGGTACAAATTGCAACTTTCCCACATTTATACACATAATATTAGCAAAAGTACACTTTTAGCTTTATTTTGTGCGAAAATCTGCAGGAGAACACTTGAAACTCCAGACTTAGCGAGAAAAAGACAGAATCTGTGCCGAAACGAGCAAATTAAAGTCGTAAATTCGCCTAATTCCTGCGAATTCCCAGTTTCAGTACTGAAAACAACCAATGGTATTTTCCCGCCCCTAATAAGCGCCTTCTGTCCTAACTGAGTCCCAACTCCAGCCACTGCCCCCAGCCCCAGTGCAGTCCCTTCCTTCCATGCTTAATAGGCCGTAATCCCTGCAACTGTAGCCGCTAGTAATAGCCCATGGAGCCCAGTTCCCGGCCTTCCCATAGACTCCGTTTCCACCCCTTTCGGCCTAATTCGCCGGAAGCCACAGTCCAGAAGCTGCCAGACCTCATAGTCATCAAGCATCATGACTTCTCCCGATCTCCGATCTCCAAAGCCCAGGAAAGCGCTTTCTTCCCAAGCCTGCCTACAGAGAGTGACGAGGTGGTGGACTGCGAGGAGGGCGTGCAGAGAGTTCCAGCCTTCGTGTGCACAGCAGCCACGAAACTGCCAGGCGAGGTGAAGGCGGAGCTGATCTGTGCAGTGGAGAGTAATGACGCGGAGTGGTGTCGCTCTTTGTTGGACTCCATTCCTCTCATTGACGCCAATGTGGCCACAGCACAGGGCTGCACGGCTCTGCATGTCGCTGCTATGAGGGGTTATGAAGAAGTCTGCGAGGTCCTACTGGACTACGGCGAGCGGGTGAACGTGAACAGCAAAACCGAAAGACTGCAAACAGCCCTCCACCTCGCCTGTTTCCTAGGCTGCAAGCGGATCGTGCAGGCCTTAATTCGCGCAGGAGCCAACATAGACGTGGTTGACATCGAGGGCAACACCCCCCTGCACCTCACAGTGGTGGAGAAACACGTAGATGTGCTGCGGTGGCTGCTGGTGAGAGCGCCGGATCTGAGTATTAAGAACTTGGAAGGGAAGACTGCAGCGGATTTGGCGGATTCGGAAGTGCTGAATGTGATGTTGGCAGGACTGAAGCTGCGGGAAGCGGCGGAATTGCCCTGTACGCCCAAAAACATGAAAGATGCCCATTTCTCTCGCAGCCTTTCCACCTCAGACTTCTCCCCTATGCGCAAGTTGAGTCCGCAGGACTTCCAGGTCCTGCAGCAACTCGGCAAAGGCAGCTTCGGGGAAGTGTTCCTCGTCCAAAAGGTCGACACACAGAAACTCTTCGCTATGAAAGTGCTGCCAAAGGACAAAATCATGAGCGAAAATTTGATAAAATACGCCTTAACTGAGCGAAAAGTCACAAGTTACCTGAAGCATCCCTTTATTGTGAGTCTCAACTATGCCTTTCAGACCGCGGAAAAGCTGTTTTTAGTGCTGGATTTCTGTCCTGGGGGCGACCTTGGCTGGCATTTACAGCGGGAAAAGCGGTTCAGTGAGTACCGCGCCCGGCTCTACATCAGCGAAATAATATTAGCGCTTGAAGAACTGCACAGACGCAATATCGTGTATAGAGACTTGAAGCCGGATAATGTCGTTTTGGACGCAGAGGGACATGCGATGATCACTGACTTTGGACTGTCGAAAGAGGAGGTGTCGGATGAGCATTTGACCTCGTCCTTTTGTGGGTCGATTGCCTACTTAGCTCCGGAAGTTCTGGGCCGACAGGCCCACGGCAAGGCTGTCGACTGGTACCTACTGGGTGTGCTTCTCTATGAAATGCTGATAGGCCAGCCGCCCTACTTCTCCCCGAACAAAGACCAACTCTTCAGAAACATCCAGCACGGCAAGCTAAGGTTCCCCGGAGTGCTGAGCCGACAGGCGAAGTCATTGTTGATAGAGGTAGGGTCTAGACAGTTGCTGCAGAGAGACCCAGGCAGGAGACTGGGAGCGGGCCGGCGAGATGCGGATGAAGTGAAAGAGCATCCGTTTTTCTATGGAATGAAGTGGGAGGCGGTAGCGCGTCGCGAACTGCGGCCTCCGATTCCCCCCAGACCCAACCTAGACCTAAGCTCCGTCAACCCCGACAAAGTCTACGGCAGCGCCCAGGACCAGCCAGATAACCGTGTGGCCGGCTGGTCCTTCATCGGCCCTATGTAAGCTAATTCCGGCTAACACCAATTAGAAGCACTTGCGATGCACTATGGCCGCACCCACCTCTTCGTACTCCGCCCGCTGCACCCAGTTGTCTTGGAAAGCGGACAGACTGGCCAGCACTGCGCCACCTTGCCAGACGGAGTACTTCCGCTCAGCCGGACTTGTCACCTTGACAGTAACCGACACCAACTGCCCCAACTCCTTCCCCAGTCTCTCCCCTAGTCCTGGAAACATCGTACAGCCTCCCGCCAAAATAACATTTTGGTACATTGTTCTGCGGATGTCCAGGTCGCAGGTCCGCACGCACTGGTACAGGACTTCGTGCAGGCCGGATTGCTCCTTGCCTCGGAGTGCAGGCTGGAAAAGGAGTTCTGGACAGCGGAAACGCTCGTGAGCCAGGGTGAGATGAGACCCGTCCGGCAACTCATACGAAGTCTGTAAGGCACTTAACGGCTTCATGAGTTCGCTCCCAAAGTCATACGCGACATAGCAGGTCTTCTCCTTGACTTCCCTTGCAATTTCCCGCTCCGAGCTACTAACCATCGCGTAGCCTCTCTCCGTAAGTAGGGAAATCAGGTACTCCGATAGGTCCCTCCCAGCTAAATCCAGTCTCTTTACAGCGTGCGGCAGAGAGTACCCTTCGAACACGGGCACGAGGTGGGTCACTCCGTCGCCGGAGTCTAGCACGATTCCGGTGGTTCTGCCAGATGCGTAGAGTGCGAGGACGGCTTGGATGGCGACGTAGAAGGCCGGGGTATTGAAGGTTTCGAACATGACTTCCATCATCTTCTCCCGGTTGCCCTTGGGGTTCCTAGGCGCTTCCGTCAGCAGAATGGGTCTACTACTGGGCTCCACCCTGAGTTCCGTATAATACGCATGAGTCCATACCTTCTCCATATCTTCCCAGTTCACGATAATGCCATGCTCTATCGGGTAAGACAGGGTCAAAATCCCGCGTTTGGCGAGGGCTTCATCCCCGACATAGCAGTCCTTAGCGCCTAGTCCTGCGCCCATGATCTGAGTGAGTTTGGGGTAGCCGACCAGGCTGGGGAATACAGAGAACGGGGCGGAGTCGCCGGAAAAGCCGACCTTGCAGACTCCTGAGCCGTTGTCCAGCACTATGGACTGCTCTGTTGCCTTGGATTCACTCAGATTCATTACCCCCGCTCCATATTCAGCCCTGAGTGCCCTGGATATCAGTCTAAGTCCACTGCTGTGGACTACGTGGGAGGCCGTAGCTGCCTGGAAAGGCGGTTTTTACCCTAAATATAGCTAATTTGCCCTGTTGCTACTTATATCTAAGGAAAAGTTGGCTGAATAGTCAGACAGGACTACCTGAAATCCCAGTTTCCCCGCTAATTGGAAAGATCACTACTGATTAGGCCGTATGAGGCAAGTTTTAACAGCTACTAGGTCACGAATAGCGATATTTAGCTTTTCGAAAGGGAAAACAGGGATAGGAAATCAAGGGAATGCTAGGAAACCCGGGGAAAAGGAAAGAATTGCTCCTTTCTATACCCAGAAATACGAAAAAGCGCTAAATCTTCCTATTTCCCGAAGTTTCTTCTATCAAAATTCCCTCCAAACCGCTTCTTTCCTTATCCCTTCAGTCCATCCCCTCCACCCCAATCTTCAATCCCAGTCCTAACGGCCCATCCCATTTCATATAATTCAAATGGACCCTCCGAAGGACTCGAAGATCAAGGTGATCATTCGCAAGCGGCCACTGAGTTCCAAGGAGTGCAAACGAGGAGAGACGGACATACTGGAGCAGCGCTCTCCCTACTCTCTCATTGTCAAGGAGTCTAAGCTCAAGGTCGACCTGACGCGCTATATCGAAGAGCACAGCTTCACCTTCGACCACGTGCTTGACGACTCCTGCTCCAACCGCGACCTCTACGACGCCACTTTGAAGCCCCTAGTCTCCGCCGCTCTCCAAGGCGCCAAAGTCACCTGCTTCGCCTACGGCCAAACAGGCAGCGGCAAGACCTTCACCATGATGGGCGAAGAGTCCGTCCCAGGCCTGTACGCCTTAGCCGCGAACGACCTTTTCCGCCTCAAGAACCAGCGCTTGGGAGTGTCTATCAGCTTTTACGAAATCTACTGTGGCCGACTGCACGACTTGCTGAACGCGAGACAGTTGCTGTTTGCACGTGAGGACTCCAAGCAGAATGTGAACATTGTGGGGCTGCAGCGGAGGGCTGTGAGTGATGTGCAGGCTTTGATGCAGCTGATTGGGTATGGGATGTCGGTGAGGATGACTGGGACTACGGGGGCAAATGATGAGTCTTCTAGGTCGCACGCAGTGCTGGATGTGGAGATCCGAGAAGGAGGGAACGTAAAGGGCAGATTGACATTTATCGACTTGGCAGGGAGTGAACGAGGTGCAGACGTGAAGGACTCAGACAAGCAGACCAGAATCGACGGAGCCGAAATCAACAAGTCGCTGCTAGCGCTAAAGGAGTGCATCCGAGCCTTAGACCAGGACAAGAAGCACCGGCCCTTCCGTGGCAGCAAACTCACACAGGTCCTGAAGGACTCGTTTATGGGGAATTGCCGCACGCTTATGATTGGCTGTGTGTCGCCGGGGTCTGGGAGTTGCGAGCATACCTTGAATACGCTTAGATATGCGGATAGAGTGAAGGAACTGCGGAAGAGCGGAGGACAGTTGAGGAGTGGACAAGACGCATTGGCTAATGAACTGATGCTGCCTCGCACCGTTTCCAACACAGTCACCTACATGGAAAACTCCGAAAACCGCCCTCCCTCCCGCGGCAAAGCAAAGCCCGCGCCCAGCCGCAAGCCCCCCAAGTCCCTAAACCAGACCACAACCTACCCACAGACCCAAGAAGCGCTCATAGAAAGACACGAAGAACTGATATCAGTGATATTAGCCGAAGAGGAGGAAGTCGTGAGTATGCACCGGGGCCATTTGGACGAAGACGTCGAAAACGTTAAGCGGGAAATGAGTCTATTGACGGACGTGGACAAGCCTGGAAGTGACATATGGAACTATGTGCGGTCTGTGGGGGTGATGCTGGAGCGCAAGGAACAGCTGCTAGCCTCGATGAAGGCCAAGTTGGAGCAGTTTCGCAGTCATTTGGAGGAGGAGGAGGACCTGAGCAGTCAGCTCTACAGGGGTGCGGGGGGTGCGGATGTGTTTGACTTGGCTGGGGTGGAGGAAGACTTACTGCGAGAGGTTGTTTAGCTCGTAATATGGACGGCTTCTTCTATGGCGAGCTGCAAGCCACTCTCGAACAAGTCGAAGGCCTAATGTCAGCCGACGCAGACCCCAAGCGTCCCTACGACTTCAAATACCAAGCCCGCGAACTCCTCACCCAACTCAAATCCTCCCCCCTCCTCGCCGCCGACAGACCCATCAAAGGCACTGCCGCTGTGGCGATTATTGAGTACCTCTTGGGCGGAAACCACTTCGAAACGGAGGAAATCACCCAGGGGGAAATCCACTACAGGCTGGCTTTGGACCTGTTCCTGGGCTTGGACACTGCTGACTACCTGCCTTATTTGAACACTATTCAGGACTTGCTGAACTCGCTGGGGATTATTACTGCGAATAGAGGGGAGAATGACGAGGGGTTGGAGCTGTTTATGAAGGCGGAGGAGCTGCATAGAGTGCTGCTTAGTAGGCAGGACATTGGAGGAGTCTTCACGTCGACCTTTAGTGACTTTATGCTGGATCGCGACTCGGAATTTAGATTTATCATTGACGGCGGCCTAAACCTCCGCAAAGCCGAGCAAAGCTACACCCTGACCATGTTCTACCTCGCCCAGTGCCACTCCAAAACAGGCGACAAGCAGACGGCCGCCCAGTACTGCGGCGAAACCATGAAGCGCCAACTCCTCAGCGGAGACTACCTGCCCAAGGACTGGGCCATCAACACTGTCAACTTGGCAGATTACTATGTGGAAAACCACTACTACAATCAGGCGTTCTATACACTACAGTGTGGGTTTAAGGTGATACCGGAGGGGAAGAAGAGGAAGTTGAGGGCGACTCTGCACATGCAGACTGGCCGCTGTCTTGCTGCTTTAATGGAACATGCAGTCAACGTCTCTACTCAGCAGGACGAAATCAGTCCCAATATTGCGTTTCAGGCGCTGCTTTTCGAGCCGCTGGGTGTGCCCTGGCCCAGTCTTGCAGTTCCCAGGGAGTTGAATGCTGCGAAGGAGCTGTTCAAGCAGACGTTCAACTACTTGAAAACGGCTTTGGAGTTCTTTGTGATTGATGGGTATGTGACGGAGCACATAGAGCTAAAGAGGGATATGAGTTCTCTCTATAAGCATTTGTGCATATTCGAGCCCTCTCCAGTGAAAGTGACCGCAATGCTGGAAAGACGCTTAGAACTACTGGAAGGATTCACCAAAGAAATCAACAAACAGGCCTATGCACGCTTATGGCAGCAATTGATGAACGAAGTCGCAAGCATTTACATCGAAATCTACGAATGTCGCACCGCCAAATCCGAAAAAAAGCTCCGCAAAGGCTCCGCTGGTCCCGACCTTTACAACGAAATCAACCAGCCAGCCCTCAATTCCATCGAAAGACAGGTCGAGTTACTAGACTTCGTCGAGAAATTCGAGAAAAACGACGACACTGCAAAGGACATCCACCAATCCGCACTCAACCTAATGTTCGGAATTGCGAGGATTTACTCGAAGTTGGAGCATTGTGAGGTAAAAACGAAGGTCGGGTTTATGGAGAAAAGTCTGCGGTGGTATGAGCGGATTGTGAATTTTCTGCAGGAGCTGAGGACGGGGCAGTGGGCGAAGTTTGTGCCGGATGTGGAGGAGCAGATGCGCATTAGTCAGGAGATGGTGGCGTTGCTGCCGATGAGGATTAGTCAGGTTAACTATGGGGAAGGGTAGTTTGAGAAATGGCGCCTCTCTCTTCAATCCCTCGCGGCATGTTATAATCATGGTGAAGGCTCGCAAGGTCCTGTACGTTGTCAAGCGGATTTTGGACAAAAAGGAGAAAAACGGGAAGTCGCTGTACTTGGTGCGTTGGAAGGGATTCGGGGCGAAGGACGACACTTGGGAGCCGGAGGCGAGTCTGTCGGAAGTCCGCAGTCTCATTGATGCATATGAAGAAAAAGCCCAGCCGCCCAAAACTCCTCTTCCCAAGACCAAATCCCTCCCCAAGCCCACCATTACCGTCAAGCCCACCATTCCCGCTAAGCCCATTTCCACCGCTCCAGTGCGCGTCGCGCCCATCCAAGGCGCTTTCGACATCGACGAAGTGGAGAAGTTGAGTGGACTGATGTGGCGTCCAGTGCAGCACGTATTCGTCTGTGAGGTGCATTACAAATCGAGAGTGAGCGGCATGTGCGTCCAAAACTCAGTGGAGACACTGGCGGATGTAAGATACCGCTGTCCGCAACTCGCTATTGACCTGCTTTTGGCTAGCTTGAAGCCTGGGCCGCAGTAGAATCAGAGTTTAGCATTTAGCAAGTCCGGAACAATAATGGGTCTAATTGTCTCTGTACGATTTTCCTGTTTCGCATATATAGATAGGTGTATCATTAGTACTAGTCTACCACTTCCTTGATGATATTGCATGGTCTGTGGACTGGTTGCTAGCCTTCCCATGCTTTCCTGGGTGCTCTGACTCTTCCAAGCTGGACAACTCCTCGCCCACTGTGAACAGCTTGGACTGGGCTGGAGGGAGAGGCAGGGCACAGAGGATTGTGCGTTTGCTGGAGTGGGCATTTATGTGGGAGACTGACTCGAGGGAGCGACATATACCGCAGCCCATTTTTAGTATAGCCACAGTGGAAATGGCCAATTTCACTGACAGTGAAGCCAAGGCAGGGAGGACTAGTACTACTTTGTTGTCCCAACTGAATAGCAGGCGTATTCCTTAAATACAGACCCTATCCCCACCTAAAATAGCCCTAAAGTCCTTCCTACGATCAGTCTAAAGACGCTAGTTCCTGTATCTTGGGACCAGGTTTGGCCGCTGGCGGCACTGTCGGCTTCGGCGTCTGCGCCAACACCTTGCAAATCTGCTTATGAGTCGGCCAATCCTCGACCTGGCACTTCCGAGAGCAGTACCACTCCGAGTGGCACTTGGAGCAGCGGCTGCTGGCGTCTGATTTGCACCTTGCACACGTAGGGTCGTTTTCCAAGTAGTTGAAGCCTTGCAGTAGCAACTGCATGTCTTCTCTGCGAGTTTCCTCTGATTCTATGAGTAATTCCCTCTTTTGGTAGGCTGCGATTTCGACCCAGTCTTTCCCGGCCCTAATTCTCGTCCTCAGTTCCGGTAACTGCTGCACTGAAAAGGAAGACATCGTCGCTGCATTCGACTCTCCCATCAAACTCATCTCTTCCAGCGCCCTATGCAGTGCCCCAAGCACCGGGATCTGATCCACCACAACTTCATTCAGGAACTTCCTCAGCCTCAGCAAGTTGCCCCTGCGGTACGAGTTCAGGTCGTACTTCCTGCGTACATCTTCATTCATGAAGAGGCTGTAAATGGTCAGCCAGACTTGCGCTTCGGTCTTTGGGATTTTGGCGGTGTCTGTGTAGGGCTGCCATTCCTGGTTTTCGAAGATCAGTTTCCCTCTTTGGGTGGACTTTATCCAGGGCTTCTTTTCCAGTATTGGGACGAGAAGGCAGAAAATGTCGCACTCCTCGACTAAACTTTGGATGAGGGAAATGGGCATACCCTGGAGATGGTCTGTGATAAATCTGAGTAGGGACAGACTGACGATTCCGAGGGAAAACTCAGTGTCGCTGAGTTGCTGGTCCAATCCACCTTCTGTAGCCAGGTCCGTTCGCAGGGAAATCAAAGGGAGTAACTTGGTGTAGCAGTAGTCAATCAAGTCCACTAAATAGTCCCCTGCAGCCTCGACCGCGGCCCTGTGATATAACAGCACTTCCAGGAAATTCGCTACTTGCGCTTCATGCGAAACTAGGATGTACGCCCCACTACCAGCCATTGTCTCCAAATGCGTCCTCACCAAAGGCAAAATGTCCGCTTTCCAGACTGTGCTGAGCACCAAGTCGTAGATAAGCACTTTTACTTTGTCGAAGGTCACGACTTGGTCGAGGATGAATTCTTCGTGGTTCTCGCGGGCGTGCTTGTGGCTTTGGATGTTTAGCTTGTAGACGTATTCATGCTGTCTCCGCCACCTACTTAGCCCTCACTTCCGACTCCCGAACTCCCTGATCTCAACCTCACACAAGTCCTGCACAAAGTGCTCCGCCTCGTAGTAGGTCAAAATGTCTGGTTCCATATTATAGCTGCAGGCTAACTAGGCAGTCTCTGGGATAGAGGGAGTCGCAGTGCGCTTCTTTATGTCCCTTCCAGCATTAGAGCTAAAGGGGAGGTTGGGCAGGGATAGGGCGGAACTGCAGTCGGGAAGAACTTGAGGGTCTATAGAACTGCTCATAGGACTGAAGTCTCTGCAAGGGTCGTTGATGACTTCGGTGAAGTCGATGTCTTTGATGAGCTTCGGGTCGAGGCGAATAAGCCGGTCGGTTACCAGGCTCAAAAGCCGCTTAAGTTTCCCATTTTGAGTCAATAACTGGTCGTGTTGAGACGAAACTCGCTGGCAAAAAGTCATCAACTCCTCTACCGCGGCCTGACTTTGCCCCTGTTCCGCCCTCAATTTCCCTACTTCTTCCCGCAACATTGACACTTCTGCCTTATTTTCCGGCTCAGAAGTCGCTTGGAAGCCGTTGAAAGGCACAGCCCTGACCCGGACCTCTGTCCTGTCATCCACACTCGCCTGTGCGAGTTCCTCGTCGTAGAACAGAGTTGTGGAGGGCCGCATTGACTCGCTAGCTTTGGGCTTCGGCTCGCGGAAGGGGTGTTTCCCGAAGTTCATAAGGCTGAAATCGGAAGGTGCAGATTTCTTAGTCAGCGGCTTTGCTTGGGAAACGGCTTCAAACAGCCTTTCCGGGTTCCGGTAAAAAAGCTGGTCCAGACTTTCGCACTTCGGCTTGTGTCCCTTTCTAGGCGGAGTCCTCGGTGCTTTCTTCCTCTGCTGCACTTCTTGGAACTCCGCCATGCAGCACTCCAACAACACACTGGCCGGGATAGTGTCCGTATAGTCCGTGTCCACCAGTCTTTGACTGAGTCTCTGCACAGAGGCTGTCGGACTGTAGGTGCCAGCGAAGGCCTGGGACAGGACAGGCACCCAGTCCTGTGTGGAGATTATCAACTTTTCAAGGTTAAAAACGTCCAAGTCCGGAGAGTCTCCGAAGTGAGTCTTAATGAACAGCTTCTTGCACTAGCTTGTTTCATACCTTCAGGTAAAACAACAACTCTTCGGCTCCAAGCTGCCCGTCGATCAACTGCAGCACTAGGCTGAATTCGTAGTGCTGAGGCCGGAGAGAGGTCAGACTTCGGTAGAACTTCCATAGGAAGGCCGCGGCTTCTCCGAGTGAGGAGCAGTTCTTTACCGCTTGTGTGAACAGGAACTTTTCGATGTTTTCCACGCCTTGGTCTGCGGCTCGCAGAATGCTCGTTAGGACTGAAAAGCAGAAGTCCGAGTCGTCGCCCTCCGCCCTGCGAGGAGGCAGGTAGGGGATACCGTTAGCCTTGAGGAACCTTTCAAATGGAGTGGAGTTCTCTGCCATTGCAGTGGAGACAGTACTGCTATTAGTCTTGCGGGTTAGTGGTTTACCTTGGGCCCAGGAAGGCGAGGAGGAACTTCCTGCGGACGAGTCGGTCTTGGCGCTCTGGCTTTGCACTGGCCTTGGTCAGGACTGTTACTCGTTTGTTCTCTTCTGTGTACTCTTTCCAGGCCTTCACTTTATCCTCCATCGATATCGTCACAGCGCCCGTCTCCCTTTCTCCACCGCGAGCAGACCGGTTGATTTCGCACAGAACTGAGCGCAGGTCAGAGCTGAGTCGAAGTGTGTTGTGTCTCTCAGTAGCGTGCAAGTTGGAAGCGTGGGAGATAATCAGGTCGTTGACAGCCATGCAGGCTTGGTGGTTGGTGGCGGAATGGCCTCGACTAGATTGCATATCCTCAGTAAGGAACGCTCCTTTATCCCTGCTTTCCCGGGTTTTATCATAAGACCGTCTGCGTGCACTACTAGTCTTCGAAAGCATGTAGCAGTCCCTATATTCGCTGTGTTGCACCCGAGATCTGCCAGGTGTGACTCCACGCGGGGTCCTATGCGACAGCGGACGACTGGAAACAACGTCAAATAGGTGTGTTTTGGGACTCAGAAGGACGTATGTGCGTCCTAGAGAGGACTCTCTGCTCAGCGGTTTCCCCTTCATTTTCTCTAACGGACTGCCATACTTTGCCTGGTCTACGCTCTTTTGCAGTCTTTGTTGCCCTAATATATGAACCATACCACCAGATTTCTCAGGAGCGGAGGTATATTTTGAGGCTGGAAAAGGGAAAATTTGAGGTTTCTGTACTTTGGCTGGATTTTGTGAGGAATAGCAGCGTTGATCAATTTTACCCTTCTATTAATACTGGGGAATGTTGGACCCCATATACGAATGCCTGCACTTTGACTTTTTATTCATAGTGCAAACCTACACGTCTATTAACTAAGGAAGAAACATGTGCACTTACTATAGTAAAAAAACACGAATATGCGAAAATCGGAAGCGAATTAGCCTAATCCAAACAGATAGGCTTGAGCACAGACCCCAGCGAAGCCCGGTGAGTAGTGGAAACACTGCCCAGAGACACCCGAGTCGAGCGCCTTTCTTGCGGCTGCGTCAGACGCTGGTACAGTTTCAAAGCCTCTACCTTCCCAGCCCTCCTATATACTTCCGAGGTGTATATCTGGTCCATGGGCACTTTTCCAGCTAGGAACTGAGGCCAGGCGAAAGACTCGACAGGGGTCGGGATCCCTCCGTCGCTCATAGAAAGCGCACTGGAGTTGAGCAATAGGGCCGGGGAGTAACCCTCGCTTTGGGCTGTCATGGCCTGTAGGGATGTAGTCCCAGTATAGCCTTCTTCTTGGATTAGTCGGTAACAGCCGTCAGACCGAAATTCCACTGTGGAGCAATTTTCCAGCCTCGCTGCTTCTTTCGCTAAAGCCTCTAGGTACTGGTCGACTATCAAGTTGCAGCAGTTTTCCTTGCACAGGGGACAGAGCCATTTATTCGCGGTGGCGTCGGACTGCAGAGTGAGGAAAACTCGCAGGTCGAAGCATTGGAGGTGTTTGCATTTCCAGCCTCTGACGGGGGTTTCGAGGAGGATGTGGGTCAAAGGACAGCACAGTGAAAGTCTCCAACACTCCGTACTCAACTCCCCCTCCTCCGCAAAAACCGCCGCAACACGCTCCTTCCCCTCCTGAAAACTCATCACTTTCCCCGCCAAAGTCCAGCAAATCAAGTCCAAAACGTCCCTCCTCCCCACCACAACGACCGCATACACATACTCCTGCTCGTCCCGTTTCTTCATGACCACCACTGTGTGCATCTCTTTGTTCATGTCGAGAGTTAGGTCCATTGGGTGGTCACGTCGTTTCTTACCGTGGCTGGAGGAAATGGAGACTTCGGGTCTGGAGTTGAGGAGGATTCCGGCTTCGGTGGGCCAGGAGTGGTGGTACCCCCTAGAGTCGAGTCGTAAGCAGCGGATTTGGATGCGGATGTAGGCGGAGTCGCCGATGTGTTCAGCAGGTAGACGGAAAGATACATGCGACCGGTGAGAGTTGTGCACGCCAACAAGTGCTGGAAGGGTCAGAAACTGCGTAATCGGCGCAAACGGGTCCATCTGCTCCATCTGGCACTTCGGACACTCATACGGCTTCAAAGCCGCAATCCCCTTCATGCATCCGAAATGCTGCCTGTCCCTGCACTTCGAACACATCAGCAGCTGGTCCACCTTCCCTCTCCTGCATATACAGCGAATATCCGTCTTTTCAGCCTGTCCGAGTTCCTGCAAATTGAGGTTCTCAGGACCTAGGAGCGCAGCTTGCTTGAGGATGAGCTGAATGGTGTGGCTGCGAGGCTTGGACTTGGAAGGGACGCAGCCTAGGTCTAGGGCTGTGGCTTGTAGCTGCGCAGTGGTGAGTTGGTTGAGGGAGGCTTCTAGGCTGGGATTCATATCCCGCCCTAGCAATATGGCTCTATTGGGGCACTTGCAGTCCTTGCGATTAGACAAAAGAGGAGTTTTGCGAGAATTTGCGATATTCGTGGAATACATGCGCGACTAATTAGTGAATAAAATACACAATTTATAGCGAATTTGTACAGAGGAAAATATATACTCAACTAAATTGAGCAAAAATACCCATACACGCTCGACGTGGAGAAGGGAAATACTCAATTTTGTAGACTAATAACAGTGATCGGCCTATAATTCCGTCAAGAACACACAGGAATTCCAAGCAATTGCTGATTTCCCCTCTTTTGCTGTCTATTTAGACTTAGAATTTAATTCTTTTTGCCGGATGCTACTTCGAAAAGATGCTCCGACGCTACCTTCGGCGATTCTAAACTATGGGTGTAAATCAGCGTATTTCCCTGCGTGGCAGCAGACTGATCCAGCGCCTCAACCAGGTCCTTATAGTCCGGATTTGCATAGATACTGTAGGAATCAATTCCCCGCTGACTCATGGAGGCCCGGGCCTGGACATAGGTCTGACTCAGATTTTTGGTTTTGTTGAAATTCGGCATGCACATTTTTTGAAAGTACTGTATTATGTCTTTGCCGTAGCGGTCTGAGTAATATACAGCGAAGATAACAAAAATGAGAAGCAATATCACGATAAAGGCAGGTCGGGTCGTTTTTTGCTTCTCAGACTGCCTGCCGACGATCATTCCGTCACTGTTTTGGTAGTACTCCGCTGGCCAGATGGTTTCAGAGGTATACATGAATAGGGAAAATATGCAATGTGAGAGGAGAATGAAGAAGAGAATGATGAGCGCGGACGTATTGAGCTTCTGGTTAAAATGCGGCGGTTTCCGGTAATGATGCACAATCAAGAACTTCTCAATCCAATAGATAACTACCAAAGACACGAAACAAACAACATTGAGCAAGGGAATGCCTCCGGAGTAGTAGAAGCAGGAAGATATGATATTGAGCGCCACTGCCATTTTGCTGGCCAGGTCGTAGGCTGGGCCGAGGTAAAGTTGATTTAGTTCACTTTGTGTCTTTTTCCGCCTTCGGCAGCACGCGATTCTGCAGTGTTTTGCAGGGTAGAAAATAATGAGGTTGAGAATGTGGGGGGAAAACATGCAGACGAGCATGGTGATTAAGTGGCCGGAGCCCACGTTCAGATACCAGTTCCTGGTGAAGTATTCGTCCTGGGAAGTAAAGCAAAGACTGATAAAGGTCGTATTGATGGAGGTGGCTAGGAACAGCTTTACCATTATTGTATGCTGCAGATCACTTACTGTGCATCTCCGCTCGAAATCGCATATTTTTCGCATTGCGTATTTCAGAATGAAGTTGACAATGACAATGCAGATAGAGTAAGCGATGCGAATATATGTGCTTTCCTGCCATATCGACACATATTCCTCACAGAAACTACCCAAATCGCTGTCTCTGAGCACTGTAGTTATCCCCTTCAGCAAACACCAACACAGTTTTTCCTCCGGAGTTGCATATTTCTCTTGTGCCTGTTCGAAGGACAAGTCCTCCATCTCTTGTTCCCGACATTCAAAGGCGCTGGGCATTTTCACATTGGCAGTGTTCAGCCCGAAGATCATTGCTACTGTCAAACCTAGTAGTATGCATGTGAGAATTGTAGTGCAGATTTGTCTAATCGTCCTGGAAAACCTCCAAACTTCCAGGTTTTCCCAGAGAATGACAGAAGGCTCAGGCGGTTCTTGTACTGAGATAGGGTAGATGCCTCGGAATTGCAGATAGGAAGGCTGAGACCGGAACCAATGGTAAGCATTACTGTAGGCTTCGTAGCAGTTCACCTTGTGGATGTATTGGTTAAAGACTACAAAGGCACGGAGAACTGGTCGCTTGCTGGATGGAACGTTAAGTTTCCGGTTCTTCTTGGCGATTTTCTTATCAAAATTGGAAATTTGTCTCTGCAGTTTGGTGACTTGGGCACTGGTCTGAATGCCTTTTTCCTTGGCAGCGACTCTAGCTGCCTGCAACTTGATAGTGAGTTCGCTCCGCCTTTTGTAGAGCAGCAGTTTGCCGTCATATTTGCGAGCCAGTGAGACTTCCACAACTTCCCCGAACTGCTGTTCAAAGTGCAGGCGGACTTCTTCCTCTGTGGCATTAGAGGGCAGTCCCCAGACCTCCACTGCGTAGTCACTCGGCTGTTCATACGCCTCCCGGTTTTTCGTTCTGATGTTATCAGACACTTTGCTGAATGCTTTCAGGAAAACGAGGAAACTGAGGGAATAGATGACGTCAAAGAGTAGGGTTTCTTGCTGGTTTTGCTGAGTGCTGTCCACGTATTCCTCTGCCACACTCAACTTCTTTTCATATATATCAGGTCCGTCCTGATTAGCCAGGGTGTACACATCAAAGGGAGTCTTCGTCTGTCCGTCCAACAGGTAGTTCCCCCTGTAGTTGAGAAGCAAAGGCCTGGTACTCAGCACACTAATAAAGAAGAATAGGATTGCTGCACTTTTGAGGAAGGCAAAGTAGAGCTGGACTCCAACGCCATAGGCCCCAAGCTGCTGCGAGGAAACAGTCAGCCAGAAGCAAGCCCTCGCCCCGCCTTGCGCACTACGAATAGAACTCTCCTCACGGTATTTCTTGGCCTCGTCGATACTAGGAGGCTGGGGAGGGACAGGCAGGACTTGAGCTGGAGTCGGGGGCCTGTCTTGCGCTATGAGGGGAGGAGGAAAGCTGGTCCCTGGAGTCACTGATAGGGGATCTCGCTCAGTAGCCATATAGTGAAAAAGTCTACAGAATTAGTCTGGAAATCGGTTCCTTGCAGCTTGGGTCTACAGTGGGAGGAATGAGGGAACAGGATGGACTGCCCTGACTCTATCGCTGGATAGGAAAGGTAGTTCGATAGATGGGAACTGGGTAGATTTCAGGGGATAGCTGACTTCTGCCGGAAAACACACAAATCCAGTTTGTGTGTTACTGAACTTTTGTGTGTGTTTTTTACTCTCCTACTTCGCCAATTTTTCCCTTTTCGTACGTTTCCTAATGAATTTCCTTTCTGGCTTTGGCGGTAATAAAACAGTAAAATTGCTTCTTAATTCTTCATCTGGTGTCTGATTTATATACAAAAGAAACTGACCCAGCATCAGTTTGAAAGCCTTTTAAAGTTTGATGGACGTTAGTCATATTCAGTTTATAAATGCCTGTTTTTAAGCTAAAAAGAGACTATGCACCATCAACTTGAGCGCACTCCAATCCTCGAACTTCGAACTGTCCACGACACTGTGAGAAAGCCCCTCTGTCCAGCCCTCCTGAGTGAGCCGAACTCCTTCCGAAGAAACCCCTGTAAAGCGCCACTTCGCCTTATAGAACAGGACCTCCTCAGTTGCAGCTACTGCTTGGTGACACTGAGAACAGAGCAGTGTTAGACTGCGCAGCCGAAAGACACCGAATCCTTTGGATAAGTGCATAGCGGCGTTGTGAGCGGTGCATACAGTGTTAGAGCAGGTTCCTGTGAGAGTCAGGCCTGGATATAGGCGCTGCTGGTTTGGCTCTAAAGGTAAATCGGAGGGCTTTATATTGGACGTGTCTGCCTTCTTTTCCTCTGCCTGTCCTCCCCGCAGCAAACTCCCAAAGTGGTCCTCCCCTGCCATTTCCCCAGCCGGTCCGTTCCCTTCGTCACTCAAGTAGCTGATTTCGCTAATCTCTCCCATAAAGTCCTCCAGCTCTTCAGGCATCGTAGAGAGGCGAGTCTCCGACTTATCTCTGTTGTTTCCAATCAAGCACTTCAAAGTTGCACTCAGGCGTATGCGGCGGTCAATGCGCTGTTCGTCCAGGAGAATCGTGTTGTCGTGGAGGAGAGTGATTTGGGAAAGAGGGACTTTCAGTCGGGCTACGAGCATGGCTTTGATCTCGCTGACTCGCTGCCATCGAGTCACTTTCAGGAATAGACGGGGGGCTTTGGGGTCTTCTAGGGTGATCAACATAGAGCTGTATTGGATATGGGTTAATTTCACCTTTTAACCTAGATTAATATCACTGGCTGATAGCCATTTCGCTGATAGCGAGTTACGACTGAGGAAAAACAGGTTGAATTGAATAATAGCTGGAAAGTGCAGTCTCATACAAGGGAAGAGGGGGAAAAAGGACATTGCTGCTCTGTCTGCTGATATTTGTATTGCTCTGAAGTTTATCGTTAACTATCTTTTGGCTTTTCGATATATTGCATTTTCATACCTTCGCTACCCACTTTTATCGTATTTCCTTGAAAATGAATGCACTTTGGTGTTCCTATAAACAAATTACCTTTCTGGCTTTTGGCGGCAATAAAACAGTAAAATTGCTCCAAATTCCTTCTCAGGCGTTTGATTTACGAATTTATTTCAGCCGTAAATTCCTATTCAGTTTATAAATTCCTGTTTTTAAGCTAAAAAGAGACTATGCACCATCAACTTGAGCGCACTCCAATCCTCGAACTTCGAACTCTCCACGACACTGCGAGAAAGCCCCTCTGTCCAGCCCTCCTGAGTGAGCCGAACTCCTTCCGAAGAAACCCCTGTAAAGCGCCACTTCGCTTTATAGAACCAGACCTCTTCAGTTGCAGCTACTGCCTGGTGACACTGAGAACAGAGCAGTGTTAGACTGCGCAATCGAAAGACACCGAATCCTTTGGATATGTGCATTGTGAAGTTGTGAGCGGTGCATACAGTGTTAGAGCAGGTCCCTGTGAGAGTCAGGCCTGGATATAGGCGCTGCTGGTCTGGCTCTAAAGGTAAATCGGAGGGTTCTATATTGGACGTGTCTACCTTCTTTTCCTCTGCCTGTCCTTCCCGCAGCAAACTCCCAAAGTGGTCCTCCCCTGCCATTTCCCCAGCAGGTCCGTTCCCTTCGTCACTCAAGTAGCTGATTTTGCTAATATCTCCCATGAAGTCCTCCAGCTCCTCAGTCATCGTAGGCAGGCGAGTCCCCGGCTTATCCCTGTTGTTTCCAACCAAGCACTTCAAAGTTGCACTCTGGCGTACGCGGCAGTGGTCAATGCGTTGGTCGTCCAGAAGAATCGTGTTGTAGTGTAGGAGAGTGACTTGGGAAAGAGGGACTTTCAGTCGGGCTGCGAGCATGGCTTTGATCTCCCTGACTCGCTGCCATCGAGTCACTTTCAGGAATAGACGGGGGGCTTTGGGGTCTTCTAGGGTGATGAACATAGGGGAATATGGGAAATGCTGTATTTGGATATGGGCGCACTCCACCGACCTAGACTCACCGCCACTTAATAGCGGACTGCAACTGAGGAAATAATAGAGAAATCAGATCGTTAAGTCTCTGCTACATCCCATGTTCAAATCTCTCCTCACAAATATGTCCATCTGCGCCTCCCACAGGCCCAATCTCTGCAGCACTTCCCCTACTAGGTCCAGTCCCTCTTTCCGCAGCTCCTTATTCTCCCCTGCTAGTCCCACTACTCCCAGACTCAACCCGTACAAGCCACCGGACCACTCCAACGACTCTTTCTATCAGCTGGAAAGGGACAGGTCGCCTGCAGTGGGCAGATTTAAAGAGAAGTAGGAATTAGGTAGGTCGGAATTCGTGCCGAAGTACAAGTATGAATACGACTGGCAGCTGAAAAGACGTGACTACATGGGAGACACTTCCCACTACCAGACAAACCGAGGCCAAATAACCTCTCTGTAACTCCCACTCAGACCCCCTTCCAAACTCACAGCAAAGGACAACTTCTTCAGGAAGCCGCAGCCTGCTAGTGAAGCGCTGAGTGCTCGGCAGAGGAAAGGAGCGGATCTGACCTCTCACATACTTGGTGAAAGGGCGATTAGGCTGGAAACGCAGGGACTGGACGAGGATATGCTGAGGACGTCTTTCAAATGGACAGATGCACGGTCGGAAACTAGAAAAGAGGCCGTGGGCCGCAGTCAAACTCCCCAGGAAAGGCGCCTCCAGGAGTCAGAATCGCACCTTTTCCCTGCAGACAAGCCCAGTCCACAGGTCCCAAGGCTTCCCCAGTCCAAGGAAAACGTGCAACTTCGAGCCACCGACCACAACTACTCCGACTTATTCGGGCGAGAATTCTCACATGTCAAGCAGTCCACCAAGCCTCGCTTCACCCCTGTACTGCAGTCCCGTGCTCCTATACATCTCCCCTCCGCCAAGGCTGTAAAGCAGTACACTCTCAGCACAGGTACGACTAGGGCGGTTCCTGCACCTCAGGAAGCAGGTGTGGATACCTATCAAGTAAAAGGACTAAAGTCTGGGGCGGAGGAAAGGTCTATCAAGCGCCTTTGTGCTGGACTGCATGTAGTGGCAGTGGACACTAGTATGAACGATATCACTGGAGAGTGCAAAGGAAAGGCCACTGTGATGCTGAGACACTTCCAGGGGAGTGACTCGGAGGCGAGGCTGAATGTCAGTTTGGCCTCTGCGGGACTGGAAGTGAGTCCCTACAGGCCCAAATTAGCCCGGCAGAACCACTACAATGCACTGGCAGGCCGGGATTTCCTCGATTGCCACTCCCAAAGAGAGGAAAAGCGACTAGCGGATCGAGCGCTGACTCCAGTTCTAAGCAAAATGCGGGAGTTGGAAAGCTCGGACGACCTCTACGGCAGTAGTCCCGGCACAGGCCGCTGGTCCAAGCAGTGGGAAGCCAAGCCTGTCCTCGACCTTTCCCTGGACAAATCCCTGGAACAGCTGCACCAGCCAGGCAGGCCAAGACTCCCCCCTAGACACTAGGTCTAGTATTGTAGAAATGTCAGGTGGGAAGAAAAGCCTGTATGACATGCTGGAGCAACAGAGAAAGGAAGGCGAAAATAAGCTCAATGCGCGGCAAACTGAGGTGGAAAAGCAGGCTCAGGACTTTATGGTGCACATAAAGGACGTTAACGACCACATCCAGCGCAAAGCTCAAGAGGTGCGGGCAGGGATTGAGAACCTGACAGGGAAGTTGGAGGGGGAGAGACTCGACAGGAACCGCTTTGAGGAGCGCAAGGCTGAGGAGGGGAAGAGGATTGGACAGCTGTATTGGGAAAACCTGCAGAGCATCAGCTCCGCAGTACAGGAAAATGTAGACCAAGTGAAGGCGGAGCTGGATGACAGACACCAAGCTGCTAGACGTGCGCATACCTCCTTCCTGAGTCTCCACGAAATCCTGGAAAAGGACACTCCCAAGAACTACCTCGCCCAAGCCGGCGAGCACAAGGTAGACTTCACCCACAGAAAGCAGGCCCTAGAGGCAGAGGCCAGGGACCTGGAAGTGAGCGTGCAGCGGCAATTCACCCAAGTGGCAGACCAGCGAGTCCACACAGTGGAAGCCCTAGAGCAGCTGATCGCCAACACCCAGCAAGAAGTTGCCTCCCAAAACAGCCACTTAGCAACGGAAATTGAGGACAGAAGCAAAGGCTTGAAGGACTTGTTGGAGCACTTCGCACAGCAACTTAATCTCACAGCTTAGGTCCATTCGCCCGATATAAAGAATATGACCCATAGAGTCCTGCCGCAGGTCGGTGCTTTGGAGCCTATCGACGAAACCTCTGAAAAGCAGGTGAGTCGGAGAGGCTCCAGGGAGCAGTTACGAGGAGATGAGGACTTTAGTGGTCCTTTAAGAGATCGAAAGTGCACGGATTTGCCCTGCCTATTGGCCTTTTTAGTGCTTACTTTGGGTCTGATAGCAGTCGCAGTGTTCAGTAAGCACTAAATAGTGGGCTTGGAGGGGGACCCTACGAGGACTGTGTACGGATATGACTTCAGGGCGGAAGTATGTGGGGTGGGTGGACTGGTGGATAGGCGTTTCATGTACTTCCCTGTGGCCGACAACCTCCATTTCCCTATCTGTGTCTCCGCCTGTCCTTACTACTATGTTAGAGACTTCTACTGTGTCTATGACACAGACCACCAGACCTGCATGCGGGATTATGGCGCTTACAGCACTATCGAAGCCACAGTCCTGGGCTATTACTGTGTACCAGGGAACAGTCCAGCGCGCGAAAAGGTGCTTTCTATGCTTTACTCCCCAATGTGGGTACTGAAAAGAGCGGCTGGAGAGGTGAAAATGGCCTGGAGTGTGTTAGTACTAGCGACTGTATTGGCCTCTATAGTGGGAGTGCTCCATTTAGCGCTTTTCCGCAATTCCCATACAGTCAAGCCCTTAGTCGTCACTTCGGGACTGCTAAGTGTGGGACTGACAGGCTTTCTGGCCTATTTGTTCTATGTGAACTATGGCAAGGTAGGCACTAGGTAGGCGCATGCACTGCTGTGTGAGGCCTACGGCCCTGTGAATCCCTCGAATTGCCTGACCAAAGGGGCGGAAGTGTACTATGCTTTCTGCGGGATTACGCTAATAGCTGCAATTTGGGTGGTTTGCAGACTGTATAGGGACCGTTCTCATATGCGTATCTCTATGGGCCTGCTAAGTATCACAGGTAGTCCTCTCCACTCCCTGCCTCAGTTCCTCCTATACCCAATTTGCCACTTACTCAGCGGTTTCTGCGTCATAACAGCTCTAATCACCCTATACGTCTTCGCTTTAGGCCTACAGTCCATCGCAACTCAGTATGACGAGACCTCTCCTGGGGGCAGATCCCGCACATTAGAGTTCAAATGGACTGAGGAATTGCTCTTTTGCTTTATATGCTGTTTGTGTGCCATTTGGATGGTGTTTTTAGGCTGTTTGTATCGATTTGTGGTGAGTTTTGCGGTTTCGACTTGGTACTTCTGCAGGGAAAAGTCTCAATTGCAGGTAAAATCCACTCAGAACCCGATATTTCGAGCACTAAAAACCTGTTTTCGCTATCACTTAGGCTCCTTAGTGTACTGCGCTCTGCTCAAACTCCTCCTTTTCCTGCCCATCGCCCTGCTAAGGCCTATAGCTACCTACGCCCGGTCCAGTCCGTCACACCAAAAACTGCGGACCTGCTATTTGGCTCGTTGTTACGATGATAATTTGTGGAAGTATGAGGGCCAAAGTGTGGTTTACATGGCTTTATTTGGGGAAAGGTATGGAGAAGCAGCGGAAAAGGCAGTGCGTCTGGCTGCTCGCAACCTGCAAAGGACTGGCTTGCCGCTGATTTGGGGCTCTTATTTGACCTCTTGCTATAAAGGGACTATTGCGCTTTCCGGAGTTGCACTTGCGTATGGCTGGGTGCTGCTGAGAGACCTCCTACCCAACGGACAACTAAGTGTGGAAATAACTCTGCAGCCGGCCATAGGACTGGCGGCGCTGGGACTGTCGCTGTTTGCAGCGGAAGTGTTTGCCGGAGGAATGGAAATCTGTCTGGAGACAGTGCTGTTTTGCGCTGCGTGTGATGAGGAAATGTTCAGTGGCGAACAGCGTTTCATAGGTAGTGACCTACAAGACTTCCTCGACCAAATCGCAGAGGAGCAAAATGAGCAGTTCCGCCTGTACTCCGTCGACCTGAAGCCCGCCAAAAGGAACCGAATCGCGAACCTGCAAGACAACGAAGAAGTGGTGAAGGACGAAGACTGGAAGGAGGGAGTCACCGCTGGTCCTCGCAACCCTCACGTCCGCAACAACTTCAAGCCCTTGTACTCCCAAGCAGCCCCGCATACGCCCAGCACTCGGAGGAACACTGCGTCGCCGGAAGCGGGGGAAAGCACTGTAGTGACTCGCAGAGCCAATCAGATGTATGAGCGGCCGGAGACGCTGGGGACACCGAGGATACTGATAACTCCGGACACGGAGATGGTGGGGAAGACGGGGAAGTAAGAGTCTCTGGCAGCTACATGTGTGCAACCTATATGCTCTTATAGGATGGTAGAATTGGTCTGACAAATAGGAGGTAGTGGCGAGAACTCAGGGAAATCGACTGATTCTGCTGCCAATATTGCGCTAAGGCGCCTATACAAAGCCCTCTGTGGTCTGTTTCCAAATTCGAAATTACAATCTTTATATTGCTTCTTTGCATCTCCACCGACTGGAAACAGCTTTTCCCCTGCTTTAGTGCCAAAAGACCAAAGACCTGAAACCCATACTCACTGACTAGGCCTGAATTCCTCCTCTCCCTCTGGCTCCATTCCCTGTAATAATGGCCTTAAAAAGAGCCTTCCGCCTGGTCCTCGTCAGACACGGCGAGTCCACCTGGAACCTCGAAAACCGCTTCACAGGCTGGACCGATGTCCCGCTTTCCGCCACCGGCATCCAAGAAGCCCGCGCAGGGGGGCAAATGTTGAAAGATAACAACATGCGCTTTGACCAGGTCTACGTCTCTGTGCTGAGAAGAGCCATTCAGACTATGAACATCGCACTTGACACTGCGGACCAACACCACTTGCCGGTGGAGAAGAGCTGGAGACTGAATGAAAGACACTATGGAGCGCTGCAAGGACTGAACAAGGCGGAAACTGCGGCCAAGCATGGAGAGGACAAGGTCAAGCTGTGGCGGCGTTCCTACGATATACCGCCGCCTCCGCTGGAAGCGAGCGACCCTCGCCACCCCAGTCACGAGGCGAAGTACAGTTTCCTGCCTCAGGAAGTAATCCCCAAAACCGAATGTCTAAAGGACTGTGTTTTCCGTGTGCTGCCATTCTGGGAAGACAAGATCGCGCCGTCTATTCTCGCGGGCAGACAAGTAATCGTCTTCGCACACGGCAACAGTCTGCGAGGACTGGTGAAGCACCTGGACAACATCTCGGAGAAGGACATTATCGGCCTCAATATCCCGACTGGCATTCCGCTCGTCTATGAGCTGGACAGTGCTCTGAAGCCCCTGAGACACTACTACCTGCTCAATGAGGAGGAACTCAAGAAGAGAGTGGCGGCGGTGGAGCAGCAAGGCAAGGTCAAGAAGTAAGTTAAGCCATATATGGGAAGCACTTGTCACTGCTTGCACAATGGAACTGAGAACTCAGCGGTGCTGGACCCAGTGTACAGGTCCACTCCGTCTCCTGTGCCGTACGCAGGAGAGGTGAATGCCGGGAGACAGGGACTGACCTTGGGACTGCGTATCTGCAAGGCGAGGAAGAACTTACGGCATTTACGGGTGGTTTCAAGGCTGCAGGAGAGAGTGGGGATACAGCTATCAGAGGCTGCGGCTGCGAGGTTCGTTGATATCGGCCCGTGGAGACAATTGGCTACTTCAGCGGTGGTGCAGACTCGAGATGATGAGTCTGTGTACTGCGGGCAGGTGAACGACAAGGGCAAAGCTGAGGGCTTCGGCTGCTTAGTGGCTTCCGATGGGTCACTGACTGAGGGATATTGGGTAAACGGGACTTTGGAAGGCCTGGGCCGCGCTATCTACCCCAACGGCGACACATACAAAGGCCACTGGACTCACGGCGAAATCGAAGGCAAAGGGAAGTACTGGTCCACAGTAGGAGCTTCCTACAAAGGGTCCTGGCTCGCAGGAAAGCAGGCAGGCCAAGGCCGCGAACTATGGCCGGACGGCTCTGTGTACACAGGGACGTTCGTCAACGGCTGCAAAGAAGGCCGAGGAGTGTTCGTGTGGGCTGACGGCAGTAGGTACGAAGGCGACTTCCACAAGAATAAAATCGAAGGCAAGGGCACTTACGCATGGGCGGACGGTCGGGTCTATCGTGGTGACTGGAAGGACAATTTGATGCATGGGAAGGGCAGCTTCCGCTGGCCGGACGGAAAGCGCTATGACGGCGAGTACTACTGTGACAAGATGCAGGGATACGGCGAGTTCGTATGGGCGGACGGGAAGAAGTACAGAGGCGGCTGGTACCGCAATAAAATGCACGGACTGGGGTTCCAGTCTTCACCCAAGGCAGTGGAAAAGCAGGGAGAGTGGAGAGAAGGCGCGAGAGTCAGATGGACGATTAGCTAGTGTCTGTAGAGCTCAGAACCTTCCTTTGTCCAGCACTTCACCTTGCGAGAGAGGCGCAGGTGCATCTTCAGGTTCCGACTCCCTCCCTGGAAACCCTTCAGACAGGTTAATGGAGTGCAGCCGAAGGCTTCCCGCTGTCCCACTATGTAGTACACTCGAGCATATATGGCCAATATCAGCGTGCAGGCGGGGGCATGGTAGCCCCGAGCCAGCAGCGCTCGAATGGGCATAGCAGCCTTCTCTATCACCTCTGGCAAAGCTACAGCATGGCCGAATATGTACTTGCGCAACTTCTTGTAGACCTCTTGCAGTCTGCGGTACTGCACTGTGCGGCCCAGAGAGTTCTTCAGTCTACAGAGTTGGTACTTGTACAGGAGCTGCCGGAGCACCCTAGACTCCAGCTTCAATGTGTCCATTACTGCAGCCTTTATGTTAGAAATGACTACTTTTATATCAATAGTCTAGTCAAAGTCCAGCAAGCACTCCTCCAGAGTCGGTCGTTCTGAGTAGTCCCTGTCCTTTATCGCCTTCCTCAGCACTGAGTCATCCTCCTCATACACCTCTCTCGGCACAAAGGCCGGAGGCTGCAGTCTCTTACCCATCGCAGCCGTCCAATCCATGCCCTTGAAGAAAGGATGCCGCATTATTTGTCTAGTGGTAGGCCGGTTGCTGGGCTCTCGGGCTAGTAGTAACCGCAGTAAGTCCTTTGCTTCTGCAGTGATATTCCAAGGAAACTCCAGGCGGCCTAGCTTGATGTTGGTGAACAGAATGCTGATGTCGTCGGAGAAGAAGGGAGGCTTGCCTGTGAGCATTTCGTAGAGCACTGCGCCGAGGCCGTAGATGTCAGCTGGCTGTCCTGCGCCTTTCTTTAGCAGCATTTCAGGAGCCAAATAGGCCGGAGACCCACAAAAGCTCTTAGTGACGACACTCGACGTAAGTCCGTCCTTAGCCAAGCCAAAGTCAGTAAGCCGAATATGCCCTTCAGCGTCCAAAAGGACATTTTCCGGCTTCAAATCGCGATAAGCAATGCCCTTACTGTGAATAAAGTCCAGCGCTAGGAGGATTTCCGCTGTATAGAAACGGGCTTCTTCCTGACTTAGCACCTCTTTGGTCTGAATTTGAGCTGCTAAGTCGCCGTTTGGACAGTACTCCAGGATCAAATACAGGCTTTTCGGGGTCTGGAAGCGGGAGTAGAGTTTGACGATGAAGGGGAAATCCAGCGATTTGAGGATTTTTAGCTCGCTTAGGGCGTATTTGAGCTGATTATGCTTCAGTAGCATAAGCTTACTGAGTACCTTTAGCGCATAAAGTGAGTCCGTGTCCTTCTTCTTCACCTTGAAGACCTGTCCAAAGCTGCCCTGTCCCAGCTGCTCCAGGATCTGAAAGGTCCGCAGCATCACGTCTCCGTCCAATTGGTCCGTCGAAAGCTCAGAAAGGACCTCTTCTGCTCCACTGAGTGTGTGTCTCGTGCTTTGAGTCGGCTTGGCAGGACTGGAATCCGCAGATTTGGCACTTTCAGTCATCAAAGTCCTTCGAGACCTGACAGTCAGTTTGTGAGCGATAGTAAGGCCGTAGGCTATTTGGGAGTGCCACTCCTTCGATATTTCTTGAAAGAGGGAAAAGTACTTATCACGGCCTGACTTGTGTCTGACCAGTAGACAGGCCTTCCGGTCTTCTAGGCTGTGAGTGTGGCTGAGTTCGAGGATGTCGTTCAGCTGGATGTGCGACTCAGCGGAGAGTTGGTCGAGGAAGTGGTCTCTGGAGGTGTAGCGACTGAGCAGGCCTGAGCTGATGTCGAGCACGAGGTAGACTAGTCGGTCGGGGATTTCTGCGTAGGTGATGTAGCCGCAGAAGGGAGGCGGGATTTCATCGTCTCCCTCCTCTATTTGAAACAAGCCTTCCCGCCGTCCTTGAAACCTGCTCAGCAGTATCTGTCCCATATACTTGGGCAGCAGTTCCGCAGTGCTTTGCCTCGTCACCAGTTCAATGGGCAGCCTTCCCTGGCCGTCTCTCTGCATAGGAGAAGCCCCGTGCTGCATCAACACAGTGGCGACTGCGTCAAGACCCAGGCGAGCTGCTAGGTGCAGGGCGGAGCCGTAGACAGCGCTGAGTTGGTCTAGTTGGAGAGATTGGCAGGCTAGTAAGAGCGCCACTGTGTCCAGACATTTGTTCTGCACTGCTAATAGCAAGGGCGACCAGCCGTCTAGCGACACTGCATTCACATTCGCTCCTTTCTGCATTAGGAACTCCGCTATGTCTCTATGCCCATACTGACATGCAAAGTGCATGCACGTCCAGCCAGTCACTAGCGGCTTATCCAAAATACACATCGTCTCTGCACTAACATCGCAACTCCCCATCTGCTCGAAATACTCGAAATGCCGCTCCAACGCATCCAGCATCCCTCTCCGACAAGCCTGTCTACAGCTCACTTCGATTAGTTGCTTGTGGACGAAGTGCTCGAAGGCGGGCAGTTCTGCAAAGTTGCGGTGGCGGCCGAGACCTGCGAGAACTACCGAATTGCACTGGAGGCTGTACTTGGAGCAGGGCCAAGAGTCGGTGAGGAGCACTTTCACTCCGTTCACAAAGCTGTAAAGGGTCACTCTTGCAGGCGTAACTCCCAATCGTCGCGCCACTGCCTCACGCAAAATATGCACTTCTCCAGTGCAGTCGAGTGGGAAGCCTCTGCCACCTGTGAGCACATGCACATAAACAGGGAACATTTCACCAACAATTTATTTCTCTCGCTGTATCAAGATACTGCCAAATGCATATGAGGTTTTTTCTGAACCAGAGATGGAAGAGACTGAATGGATTTAGCATTTTGGGCTTCTTGTAGAGCTGTACTGAGAAGGAGGGAGATTTTGCACAGCGGGGGATATTTATATACACGAGAAAACGTGTATTTTTCGTATTAACTGAAAGGATGGATGTGAACTATTGCACAGGGACTTTCCCCACCCTTTCAACGTAGTGACGGAAATAGACCCAATCTATGCAATATGCTACCTAGTACTACCCCCAGTTTCTTCTAATAGTGGGCAATGGAGGCCTTTGTAGCGAACCACGAGATGCAGCTGTACGGCTCCGGCCTGCCTACTGCCCTCTACCCAGTCCTCCACTCCAAACTCCTCACTTCCACCTTCGACGCCGGCCACCACTTCCAAATCCTCCAAAAAGACAGCGACTCCGGGCCCGAAATCGAGTATAATCCACATAGACTGACAGCCCTGCAGGACCTGCAGCCTGAAAGCGACGTCTTCCTAGTAGACCACGCCTGGACCTTTCGACTCACAGGGATGAGAGCTGCGCTGCTAGAGAACTCTACACTGAGGAAAAGGATGAAGGCTTTAGCGAGGTTTTGGACCAATAAGTTGGATTTGCCCGGGGTGGAGTATGGGCAGGAGGACCAGGGGAAGGAGTATTTGGGGGCTTATTTGCAGTTGGATGGACAGGGTTTGGCTTCTTTAGAGGCTGTGCCGGTCGAGGAATCGGTCAAAATGCTCAGTTTGTCGGAAAACCAGATCTCTGATTTGGCCTCAGTTATCCCGGCTTTGGGGCAACTACACGCTTTTTGGATAGAGGATAATCCTGTCTGCGACTCAGACCAAAAAGAAGCCGAATTAACCGCCTTCCTAGAGGCCAACTACCCCAACATTCAGATGTTCAACCGCTCTTTCACCCGAAACGCCAAGGAATGGGCTCTCCTCTACTGCGGAAACAACGAACTTCCAGACGCAATCACCAAGCTGAACCTACGTGGACGAGGCCTGGAGCGCAGAGGCGCCGACATCCTCCGTCTCTGCCCTGCAGTGACCTCCATAGACCTGCGAGACAACCACTATTCCAACCATGAGGAGCTGTTGGCAGTACTGGCCTCTCTGCCGCAGTTGCAAGTGTTGTGGGTCGATGCACTGTTGGAGCGGTTTATATGGCAGCAAATCAGCACTTTCCCTGCATTGAAGCGGCTGAATAACTGGCACGTCTCCAAAGGACAGCCGAAAAGCGTAGACCGGATCTGCAGCGTTATCCCTCGAATAGCCGGCCACTACCGTATCGCCACAGAAAGCACACTGGACGAAACGAGTGTGTGGTACGTGATGGACGAAGTGGGCAGTGCGATACTTCACTCAGACGTACCGAATGTGAAAGTCGTTTCTTTCGTGCACCAAGCGGAAAGTGGGGAAACAACGGCTTATTCCATTCTATGGCCGGTGGCTCCTATTGCTGCAGGGGCAATTATATACCGGGATTTCCTCAATGGGGCGAAGGACTTCCGCAGTGAACGGCTTTCCACCCTGTATCGACTTCCTCAGACGGTGTATATTGGACTGTTCTACACCTGGCTAACACAGGCGACTGCGCCGCCTAAGGTCCGCTGCATGGCTCCTGCACCTCTGCAAGCCTCTCAGCCGAGTTTCCGCATCTGGACTGACTTAAGCTTCTTTAGAGACACTTTGACAGACCCCAGGTTCGTATTCGACGACAGTGACCACCCCGAGATCTTATGGAGCCACGGCCAAATCATCGTAGATGGCGAGTGGCAAATGCGCCTGTCCCAGGACCAGTACATCAACCAATTCCCATACGAAGGCTGCATTGTGATGAAAAGTCAACTGGCCAACACAGTGCAGAGGCACGGCAGCTGCCCGGCCTGGTTCCCCAGGACGTACGACCTGACCAAGGAGGTGAGTGCCTTTTTGGGCGATTACTACTTCAGGGAAATGCAGGGAGAGGACAACCACTGGATTTTGAAGCCGGTGGGCATGGCAAGGGGCATGGACACCTGGGTCACTAGTAACGTGGATTTGGTGGTGCAATTGATGAGTACAGGGCCGAAGGTGTGCCAGAAGTACCTGGAAGCGCCGCTTTTACTGGGAGGCTGCAAGTTCGACCTCCGCTTCATTGTGCTGGTCCAGTCCTTCGAGCCGCTGCGCCTATTTGTCTACAAGCGGTTCTGGGTGCGGTCCGCCAACCACCCCTTTTCCCTGGTCTACGACCAAGACTCCGACTACGAAACCCACTTCACCGTCATGAACTACTCCGCCCACCAGCTCCAAACCATCATGGACACTGACTTCATCTCCCGTCTCCAAAGCGAACACAACATGGACTGGTCCATCATTCAGCCCAACGTGTACCAGTCCTTCAAAGAACTCTTCCTACTCGCTGGCCACGCACAGCCAGGCCTGCAGTTCGAGCGGAGCCGGGCCCTTTATGGGATAGACGTGATGCTGGATGGAGAGGGGAAACCGCAGGTGCTGGAGGTCAACTTCTGTCCTGACTGCACGCGGGCTACGAAGCAGTTCCCTTCCTTTGCGAATGACGTGTTCGCCTGTCTGTTCTATGGCGAACTCAATAACATAGATCAGCTCTAGGGTTAGTCACACCAATTAGCTCCTTCCCCAGACTTCCCGCCCTGCAGCAAGCCGAACAAAAGCCCGCTGTAATCAATGGCAGCCACGGGCCTATCCCAAGCCGTGACTTCCACGCTTGAGCTGCTCGCAGGGTACAGCTACCTGCCTTCTGAGCTACAGCAAGACCCGGCCTACGCAGGCCTGCAGTCCTTAGATGCAGCGGAAGCGCTCATCACTGAGAGGAACTTACTGAGAAAGAAACTGACGGAAGTGTCTGCGGAACTGAAGGTGGAGAGGGAGCAGGCGAGGGTGTATGCAGGGTTTCTGCAGGAGTTGATGCAGAGAGTGCAGGCTTTGCCTCGAGCAGCAGAGCTATTAGCTGGCATCCAGCAGCCCAAACAACAGACTATGAGTGGAGCTCTATGTGAACTGTTAGAGGACTATTCGTCGCTACTAAAGGAGGTCACCACTAGTGCTGAAGACACTGAAGCAGAGGCTAATTTGGCAGTGATAAATGCCTATTTGGACCGAACTTTGCTAAAGTCTGAAACTTCCCTCAGCCTTTTATCTCGCCTAGAGCTCTCCAAAGAGCCAATAGTGCTTTCAGCCTGGCGGACTGTAAAGGCTGATCTAAACGAAAAGCTGCAAAGACAGCCCTCGTCCCTAATGGAGGAAATCACCCTCAAAGTAAAGGCCCTAAACGCACTGAAGTCTGTGGAAGTTGGCAGTTTGGAGGAGGCTTGGAGCAATGCGAGACTGGTGAAGACCACTGTGGAGGACTTCTTGGTGGAAAGCGAAGGCTGGGTCATCACGGAGGCCCACCATAGTCGGGTAGAAATTACAGAGCCGCTGAAGGCTCGTATCCACCGGCGGATTGAGCTGATATCAGCTCCCTGGACTGTGGAAAGCCTATCTGAACTCAGCAGTATCCATAGTGAGTATGAGTTCCTCCGCAATACCGCAGTGCTGAAGCCTTGGTCTGACCAGGTCCGCATGGAGTACTCTTGGTGGGACCTAGTGCACCGCTGTACCCAACTCAGTGCCAAGTCCGAACAGACTCTCGCACTCATCACCAAGCAGCCCTCTACAGACCTGCAGAGAGCCATGGACACGCTGCAGCCCAAAGTCTCCCCCGACCCGGAAGGCACTTTCCTGTATCTCGAAGGAATGCTGGAGTTACTAGTGAAGGCGGAGGACACTAAGGCGAAGTTACTAGTGGCTTCACGTACCGCCACAGAGGGATATTCACCTGCAGATCTGTCCAGTTCAAAGCCGGCACAGGACTTTTGCGGGGAGTTCCTCAACCTTGCGATGATAGTCAGCACTATCGCAGATGAGCCTATTCACGAAATGCTGCAGCTGAGCACTCATATGGCAAGAGATAGAGACGTGAGTTCTGTTTTGCCCAGGCTGAAGGAGACAGCGGAGTACTTGCGCCAAGTCGCTTGTGTGAAGATAGAGAAAATGGTGGCGTTGAACTGGGCGGAAAAGCTGCTAGTAAGGTGTGCGGGGCTGTACCCAGAAGGACACGACAGAAGACGGCAGATACAGGAGATACTGAGTTCCATCAGAAGAGATTCGCAGGAAACGGAAGGACACTACATCGAACGACGCGACCTACTCGTGGGCTACATCAGCGAAGCCTTCAGCTACCTGCAAACCTACCTCCGAGAGCTAGAAAACAGTGAATTCCAACAAGACAGCCACCAAGGCGACTTACAATCCCAACAAGAACAGCTTTCCGCCCTTCAACAGCGGGCCAAGGCCGACAAAGAGACTCGGCAGGCGCAGGAAGTCCTCCTCCAGTCCCTGCACAGTGGACTTGACAGTGGAGTTACGGACTTGGAAGTGGTCTTTACGGACTTGCAGAGCAGTGCAGCTCCTGTGATCAGGGCCTGGGCGCTTTCTTCTCAGCAGGAAGCGCGGAAGTTGGCTGCGTATCCGGAGAAACTGCGCTTTCTGGTGGGCTGTGTGAAGGGGTTGGCGGGGCAGGTTCCCTTTGTAGTGGCCGCTCCCAAGCCTGTGCCTACGGCTCTACCAGAGCAGGTGTTGGCTGCACTGGAGAAGGACACGAATGGACTGATTAGAACTGCAATGACTCTGTTGGAAGCAGCTGGGAAGCCTGCTCTTCTGACCTCAGGGAATACCCTCTTAGAGACTCGCTGTGACCCTGTGGCTCCAGTGGCTGTCTTCGCTGCCAAATTCGACTACGTCAGTTCTGTTTGTATTGAGACGAAAACGCTGTTAATGGCGAAATCCGCTGAGCCGGAAGAATTGACACTCACCAGAAAGCTGAAAGACCTGATCGACCAAGTCCACCGCAATGCTCTCGACCTGGCCAAAGCCTCCTCCAGCCCTGCAAACGAACAGCAGATGAGGAAGAAGGTGCAGGACCAGGCCTCTGTCCTGGCTCGGAACTGCACCTCTTTGAAATTAGCGGAACTGCTGGCAGAGGCTGTGGGTCTGGAAAGACAACAAGTGGACTTGCGGGTAGGGGAGGACTTCCAGCAAGCGGAGAGCTGTGAGGCTGCTTTAATACCGAAGACCCCGATGGCCGGGGGCAGTAGTCCTCCCACTAGCCTGGAAAAGGTCAGCACTGGACTCCGCTACCTACTGCAAAGCACCAAAAGTCTGGAAAAGGACTGGGAGGTGACTCTCGACGAAACCCAAGCCGCAAAGCGACTCGCCCAAATCGAGGCCAACACAGGCTACCAAAAGATACTTCTCGAGCAAGCCTACCTGCACTGGCGGTTAAGTGCAATCAAGAGCGATATCGACCACAAAGTGCAGGCACTGACAGCCACTACTCTCACTGTCCTGGACAAGCGTGTAAAGTCCATGCAAGACGGTCCGCAGACAGCTGAGCTGCAGACTGCTATGGAGAAGGTGAGGAGTGAGCAAAGTGTGAAAGTCTCGTTTACGCAATTGAGTGCTGCGTTGACATTGTTGGAATCTGCGATACCGAATGCTGGGTTTAAGGTGTCTGCCTTCCAGGGAGTGCTGGAAGCAGTGGAGAACCTAATGGGAGTGTATGAGCAGGAGCTGACCAAACATGCAGTGAAACTGGACATATCGAGGGATGAAGAAAGTCAGATGACCCAGGGTAACAAGCAGGCCCGGGCCTCTGCGCTACTGGCAGCAATGGAGCGGGGAGCCAAACTTCTCAGTGGTATGATTCCGCCCCAAGACAAAGTCCTCACTCCCTTGCAGACAAAACTGTACCAAATCGTGCAGACCATTAGCCGGCCTCAAGCTGAAAGTCTGTTACAAACGTCATTTGCAGGGCCAATGCAAGCTGTCGTTGGGATGATTGACAGTCTGCAGGACCTGAGTGGCAAAATATATGATCGGTTGGTGAAAGTGAATAGTCCTACAGTGCATCAGGATATATGTGCTTATGTCGAAATGCTGATTTCCCTCAGTAAACTGGACTCTGAAACTGCTTCTGTGGACACTCATGGAGAGGAATTGCTCTCGCAGGTTAGGACACCTTTGACAGGATTCCCGCCAAGAGCGAATGTGTATACGCCGATAGATAGCGCTGCAAGTGAGGCTTTGAAGAGTGCGGTGGCTGCTTATGACGCAATTGGCTTAGCGGAGCTAGCTGCAGTGGGTAGGGAACACCTGCAAATACGCTCTTCCCAAGGCGACCCGCAGGGCATTCTCTTGAACAAGTTGGAGTTCCTAAAAGACTCACTGAATGCAATGCGGACGGACTACATGCGAGTAGCGAACCAAAGCTTCGGAGCCCTGCTCGTCCAAAGCAAGCAAAGTCTCCTAACTGCATCACGCTTACTCAAGAATACAGCTGAAAGCCAAAGAGTGCAGGAAGACTTGCGCCAAGCGAAGGCGAGGGAAGAGCAGGGGGAGGTGAAGGACAGCCTGCAGCAGGTCCAAAACTCTCTAACGAGAGTAATCAATCAGCTGGCTTTGGACTATGGAACGGACTACCAAGTATCTGGAAGCGAAACTAGGCAGGCGAGCGCTTTGGACCCTGGGAAAAAGCTGTCAGCTGTGCCGTCGACTAGTGAAAAGGTCACTAAAGGCCTGGAGTACCTGCGAACTTTAGCTGATGCCTTGGCTGCCATTACCGGAACAGAGGTTAGTTCTGAGCTGTACGCCCAAATCCAGGCTTTAGACTCTGTCCAAGGACAGGAAAAGCTGCATCTCGAGGAATCAATTCTCTACTCTCAGCTCAAAGCAGTCCATGCAGTGCTTCGAAGTTACATTTTTGAGCTGATTCCTGCTCTGAAAAACAGTCTTCGACTCGCTTCCAACAAATTGGTGAATCGAGTGGACATCGAAGTGGCTTTACTGGACATCGAAGCCGAAACCTCGACTGTCCCGACTCTCAGAGAGTTGGTCCTTACCTTGGACGACCAAATCACGACCCTGACTTCGACTTAGTTAATATCCTAGAAGTAATAGAGGCTTGGCGGAGTTTCAGACTAGGACACTGGGAGGGAAATATGGGTGTCAGGCTTTACCCGCCATCTATATGCTGTCTACACGCACCCCACTCATAGTGAAGGAGACCTACATCATAGCACCAGGGCCTCCCACCCTCAGCTTTCTCCTAGCCACTCTACAGACATACACCCACTCGTAGCTAGTTTAGCTGTCTGCAGCCAACGCCTCCTTCTCACTCGCATAGCGCTTGCGGTCCTCTTCATAGAGATCCATGTACTTCTGCTTGGCTGCGTCTGAGAGAGTCTTCCACTCCGCGCCTAGCACTTTGCTGGCTTCGATGATGGAGAGTTCGGGCTGCTCTTCCTTCAGAGTGAGTCTACGCTCCTGGGAGAAAAACATGAAGCCTGACTTTGGCTTCTTGGGGCCAGTGTTAGCAGCCTTCGCTTTCTTGCCCTTGCCAGCCGCTTTCTTCCCCATAAGTATTATCGTGTCGGCGATTAATAGCCATATGGCCACCGACCCCGCCAATCGGCAGTTTGAATACAGGTGAAATCGCGAAATCGGTGTTTTCGACTCTTTCCTTCAGGCCTTTTTTGTCTTTAACAGTGGTGTTAGTATATGGAATCCTCTATAGTGCTGGGAGGAGTCGCACTGTGGTCTATGGCTGGTCTGGCTATATATGGCCTATATAAATGCCATTCTTTGTGAGGGAAAGCGACTGAAGGGGAAGGGTTAGACTGCTATTTTGCCTATAAAGAAGCGAGATTAGGCGTTGTGTGTCGATTAAAGTCGCTTCCAGCCATATTATTCCGCTACATTGTGGATTGTGTATGGACTTTCAGCACTAACCCGTTCTTCTCTCATATAAAAGCACACACCTCTCCCATAGCCCACACGAAGAATCCCTGTGCAGACTTGACCCAAACATAGTAAAGCCTCGATAAAGCGATATGGACATAAGAGCACTGCTGGGAGCGAACACCCCTGCTGTGCAGCCCTTCGACCTGGCAGTTCTGGGCGACCCCAAGACAGTTCGTCTGCAACTGCTCAAGTAGTGTCCAGACAGCACGGTGATAACGCAAGGAAACGCTGCTTTGCCTCACTTCCGCTCCAATAGGATTAGGGCTACTTGGAGTCCGAACCGGGAGCAGGCTGGATTGCTGATGGAAAGTCTGCTGGAGAAGCAGGCGGAGGGCAGTAGGCTGGGGTACTATCGAGGAGGGTACTTTCAAAAGGAGGCAGGACAGGTGGCTTTGAAGGATGCGGAAGTAGCGGTTTCCCTTGCTGGGACAGGGGAGAAAATCAGCTCCGCACTGCTGGAAATCCCTCGAGGGATGATGGAAGAGTCCTTCGCCAGTTCCAGCGAGCACTACCTCCCTCGCCTGTCCCCCAATGCCAAGTCGCCCGAAAAGCCTCCCGACTCCCTCCACCGACACAACAAAACCATCTCTCGCCTTCTCAACTCCGTGAGTCCGGAAGTGAAGGCGCAGCTGGAGAAAGCCACTCCTGTGGTGCCGCAGCATACTGACATAGTGGTGAGCAGAACTGCAGGCAACGGCTGGCACAGACCCAGACCACCCCACTCCAGAGGCCTGTCCTCCAGCTTTTCCAAGCCCACTGCCACTCCGGAGCGGATGGGAGTCACAGGGACGCAGTGGGTGCATATGAGTGCGCATGGGGAAAGTGGCAGGCCGAGAACTGCGGCGGCACTGCAGTGTCCCCTGCTTGAGATTGCACCTCCTTGTCACCAGCGCAGGACTTCCACTGGAACTGACTTGGACGCCCTGGCGGACTTCACTCCGCAACTCCTGAAGCCTCGCTATCTCAAGCCTGGCGTGACTCCGAGACCTGAACCCAAGGTAGTGGATGTGAAGATCCCTACTCCCAAGTTCAGAGCCACTACAGTGCTGATAGTTCCCCAAGAAGGTGACACCTCTGCTGAGCGACGCAGAGGCACTACAATGGGCGGCTTCACACCCCAGTCTCCAGTCACAGAGTGGTCTATCCGCATCACTCCCAAAGCCGGGGAAAAGCTGAAAGACGCTGAAAACGCTCGAAAAGACCTTTCAGATGTCAGCTTCAAAGGGAGTGCTGACCGTATCACCCCAGATGAAATCCTACCGCCTAAGATAACCACCTCCAAGTGCGTTTCTGTGGGGCCTTCCAAGCAGTCCACCCCTACTCCGGAACTCTTCCGCCTGACTGACACAGACAACCCTGGGCCTTTGGCTCCTGCTTCCCAGGCAGAACTGAACACTTCCCTGGCGATTACTGTCCTCCAGCCTAGACTCAGCCAGCAGCCTTCCAAGCGACGGAGTTGCTCTCAAGGCTTTCAGCCCTACCATTCCTCATACCGTTTCCCTGGCGCTACGCCTATTTTCCTATCACAGAAGTCCACTCCCAGTCAGTACCAACGACCACGGTCCCGGGCTAGTCACGGACAGGTAATCAAGGGGAGAGCCAGACTGGAAGCCGCTGTGTCCAAGGGGAGGGAGGTCCGCTGCTTCCGTATTGCCACTTAGTTCCTATAAAATGCATGGAATCAGACATGACTCGGAGCTGTCGCTGGGAGACATCAGTGCAATTGGCAGTGACACCAGCATTGAGGAGACTCCTGAGGAGCCAGCTCAAGTGGCAGTCCTGGAAAGACAGCTACACGAGTTGCAGAAACTGCTAAGCAGTCGAGAAGAAGACATGCGAGGGATGAGGAGTTCCTTCCCCCTGGCTTTCCTGTCCTCCCAAATGCTGCTCTTGGAGGAGGAAAACACGCAGTTGCGCACTTTGTCAGGCGTGCAGCCGGAAGTCGCAAGACTGCGGTCTGAACTGCAACGAGAAAAGACACTGCAAAGTCACTACGAACGACTGTATACAGAAGCAGCTTTGAGACTAATAGCGCGCACCCAGGAAACCAGCTTCACAGACTACGACAACGACCTTGTAGACCTGAGCAAGGAGTTCGAGCGAGAGAAACTGCGAAATGCAGAGTTGCACACTCGCTTGGAAACCATCGAAAAGCGCAAATTCGAGGTCGAACGAGAGCGCAACTACCTGAAAGACGAAGTAGTGCCCCTGCTGCGCTCCGCTGCGGACAATTTCAGGGAGAAACAGCAACGGCTGGACTCGGAACTGCGCGCAGCGCACTCAGTTCAAGAGAAAGCCAAGCCTCGGACCGTGTCTGTGACCAGTGCTTCTCCCAAGTCCAGCGGACATAAGCATACTTGCAGCCAAGGACTACTGAGAAAGGCCACTCACAGGCACTTCTTCAGGACGTGACTAGTCTTCACGACTTGCTAAGATAGCCTTCGCGCACCTTCAATGCTTTGAAGTCTTCAGATGTGTCTTTGAGGAACTTCTCCACTGAGGCTCGCTCGGAAATGACGGCTTGCAGGTCTACTGCGTAGCGCTCGTACTCCTTCACTCGGCTACGGAGGCCTTTCAGTCGCTCCATTTCCCGGGAAAGGGGTTCGTTGTCGGTGGTTCGGTTCTGCTGGATGTTGCGAGTGACGGTCATTGTCATCTTGTTGAGAGCGTCGTCCAGTGCATCTTGGCTCTCAAAGCCCCCTGCAGCCTCGAAGTACTGCGGCTGATTCGCTCGCAAAGACTGCAGCTGCACATCCAAACGCTGCAATTGTCGCTTGAAGTCCTTATGCTTCCCTGCCAACAGAGCCAACTTGCACTGCAACTGGTACACCTGCGCATTCACCGCCCTCTGCTTAGCATCCGCCCCCCAGTCCTTCACAGCCTTCAGCACACTATACAGCTGGTGCAAGTCGCCTCCTTCGGCCGTCTTGTAGCGACTGACATAGTCCAAAACGGCGGATTTCAAATCAGGCTGGGCTGTGCCTTTGCGCACTGGCAGGGGCTGACTGTTGATAGCCTGCACGTACTTTTCGAACTCTTCTGTGGACTGCTCGTATTCGTCCAGACGGAAGTTAGTGGTGTCTCGCTCAGACTTCATCTTAATATGGGATGGTATGTATGAGTCTAGGAAGGCCTAGAGTGGGTATAAGTACTACTCACACAGGTGGTTATTGTGAGTTAGCGCTTGTATGGGCTAAATTGTGCGAATAAGAAGGATGTACTAAGGAACTAGGCAGTGATTTTTTCCAGAACTACTATTGTGGCTTTGGTAAGTGGAGGGTTAGTTTTGCTGTAGGCAGTGAATTACTGCGACCTGAACTGCTACTTTGCCTTAGTAATTAGGCCGCTGCAGTCGTCACACACGTGTCTATTGACACATTCCGCAAGATGTCAGTTTCACGAATATAAAGTTTGCCCAATGGGAGGTGCGTGCGCTACTAATCGTCAAGCCCCTCGCGAAGGTTTCCTCGAAGGTGTGGTCAAGGACATCGCTCGCGACGGCAAGACAGTCCGCATTTTCTCCACCACCGGGAAGTTCACAATCGAGCGGCAACTCGAGCATCCGCCTACTATCACCCGCGGAGACTCGGTGTACTGCCTAGTGAACTCCGACCGCACAGTGATCACTGCACTGAGCAGTGTGGTGACAGCAGTGGCAGGACAGGTGAGTCGGCCCGCTGCAGCCGGATACTACCTTTTCCAGCCTGCCAGTGGAGCGGTTCTAGTGCTGCCGCTCACTTCCCTGCGCACCTCTTTCGAGGTGGCAAGTAAGCCGGTGGACTGTGTACTGCGGAGAGCAGGCGCGAAGTTAGAACTGAAGATAGAGCACTACAACCCTTTCTGTTACTACGTGCTCGAGGAAGCCACCCAAAAGCGGCTTTTGGCGCGCTATCGGTCTGACTTCGAGGATACAAAGAAGGTAAACGAACAGCAACTCAAGCACTTGCGCACACAGTATGCAGCTTTCCGGAGAGTCAGGAAGGACGGAAACGCTGTCTACCGCTGCGTATTTGCGCAGTTCCTCGAACATCTCAGTCGCAAAACCACTCCCATCACCGAACTCGAGGACTTCCTCAGCCAAGTCGACTCGAAAATGAGTTATTTCGCCATGCTGCAAGACTACCAAGTCTACGCGGACCGAGTTTCCAGCGTCCTGCACAAGTTGCACAGTCTCAAAAGCCAGGGCAACTGTGAGGAACTCGCAGCACTGCAGTGGATGTTACAGGACACGTCCGTAGACCTGGCTTTGGTCAATTACCTGCGGCTGTTGGTGGCGAATTTCACAGCGCTGCATTATCGCTCGGCCAGATTGAAGCGATTTATCATTACTGATGTGAGGGATGTGGTGAGTGTGATTTTGGCTTTTGGACAGGAAGCGGAGAGTGTGGTGAAGTATGTGATTCCGGACTTGCTGAAGGTCGTGCTGGTCCAGCAAGACGTAGCTGTGGACTGTGACCAGGTCTTCGAGACTTTCTACGCTCCCGAAGCACAGGGCCGCTACCCCGTCCTCCACCTCTGCAAAAGCTCCGCCCGAGCCTACCACCTCCTCTACAGCGAGACCCAGCACTCCATCGACGGCTACGACTTCGCAACCCACTCCTACGACCTGACAGCCCCGTCCCCCGCCCTGCAGAAGCAAAGCGAAGCACTGTACAGAGCCATCGCACCCAGCAGCCAGCACTCCGTTCTAGTGTAAGTATGGCTGCCAAGCAGATGGGTGTCTTCAGCAGAGGACATGTGCTGAACATACTCAGCGCCTACACAAAGCTGACCGCCAAGCCGCTGGACAGCCACATCCGCGCCTACTTCCACCAGCGCAAGACTGTGGACTTGAGAGAGAAAAGGGAAGTGGCGGACACTGTGTATGAGTTGGTGAGACACAAACTGTACCTGGAAACTGCGGCTCAGAAGCCACAGTGGGAAGATATGCTGAAAGCCTATTTGGACCCTGAGTTTCGCTCGAAGCAAAGGACGAGTGGACTGCCCACTCATCTGAAGTTCAGCTTTCCTGAGCCTTTCGTGGAGATTCTGAGGAATGTGTATAGTCGGAAGACGGAAATGCTGCTGTCTGCACTTAACCACCGGCCCCCACTCACAGTGAGAGTCAATACGCTCAAGTCGTCCTGCTCGGACTTGCTGCACAAGTGGCGCACAGTGGACCGACTAGGGGTGCGGAAGTGCTCCAGCAGTCTCTACGGACTGCAACTAATCACCCGAGGAGCTGTGAACCTCTTCGCAATGGAGGACTTCAAGCAGGGCAAGTTCGAAGTGCAAGACGAAGCCAGTCAACTCTGTTCCTTCCAAATCCCTGCAGCTCCACACTTGTCTATACTGGACTTCTGCGCCGGCTCAGGCGGCAAATCCCTCGCAATCGCTCCTCTAATGCAGAACAAAGGACAGCTCTATTTGCACGACATTCGCACAGTCTTGCTGCAAGAAGCGAAGAAACGACTCAAGCGAGCAGGCGTCAACAACGCTCAAATCGTCACTGATTTGAAGCGTCTGAAGGGGAAGATGGACATAGTAGTGGTGGATGTGCCCTGCACAGGCACTGGCACTTTCCGTCGCAACCCCGACCTCAAGTGGAAGTTCTCCCTGGAAGGACTGAAAGAACTGGTGCAGAAGCAGTTCGGCATAGTGGAGGAAGCGCAGAGGTATCTCAAGCCTGGGGGTGAACTGGTTTACACAACTTGCAGTATTCTGCCCCAAGAGAACTTGGAAATGGTGCAAAGGATAGAGGAGCGACTCGGCTTCACACTGGTAGCGGAGCCTTTCCTGACTTCCCCCCTGCTTAGCGACATGGACGGCTTCTTCACCGCCAGACTAAAGCGCAAATAGCCACTTAGATAAGCCCAGGAGATGTCAGGCCTGCATAGTATGGAAGTGCCAGGGTGGCTGATCACAGGAGGCCTCGGCCTGCTTGCGCTAGTGCTCCTAACCCCCTGTCTCCTCCTCTGCTACCTCCGCATCTCACTCAGAAGTCTCCACTTCCGCGGCCGAGTCTGGGGTCTGTTCAGTCTCACCGGGCTCACTTTCTTTACCCCACAGTCTCACATCTCGGTTCAAATTGAGTCTATTCGCTTGAGTTACTCCCAAGGCAAAGCGGTTTTTCACGTGCGAGGAGTCGAAGCGGACTTGACTCAAATGGAACAAAGCGGCCAAGCCGCCCCTTCCAGACCTGTGCAGGGCGGACTATTTGCCCTGCTAGTAAGGATTTTGCTGATGTTTGTGATGCAGTATGTAGAGGTCAGAGTTACTTTGCTGAGTGTGTTTCTGCCGGGTGTCAGCTGCTATGGGGAGTTGATGCGACTGACGCTAAAAATCGACCATACTGTGAGGACTATTTAGAACGCGGAGAGTAAAATAGCGCTTGCGGCCGCTCCGTTCAGAGTGCTGATAGGTCGGAATTCTGCAGTGCAAGTGGGCCCTGTGAGTGTGGATTTGCTGCTCCCCACTAGTGTCAGTCTCGAGCAAAGCATCAGAAAGTCTCTCTGCCGGATTTGCCTCGGAGACCTGCAGGGCTCCCTGGAAACTGCCGATTTGACCCAAATAATGAGCAATAAACAGGACTCGCAGCAGTCTTTTACCGACTACCGCAGTATAAAACTGCCGAAAAGGACCTCGTTGGATATAAACGGCTGCAATATTCGCATCAATTCGAAGGATTTCCTGGTTTCGAGCGTGTTTTGCCTCTTTTCTGCCAAAACTGTGCTGAAATTGAGAGCGGAAGCGAAGGATTTGGAGCTAAAATGCAATTCTGACCTGCTTGTAAGTCTGCCAGCCCTCGATATCGAGCTAATTTGCCAGGAAAAGCGGCTAGAAGTCACTCATTCCGCGAATTTCCTGTACTTAGCACTGGGCAAAGACCTCGCAGACTTCATATCTGGCTGTTTGCCCCTTAAACCCCCTCTTTTTGTACCGAATCCGGCAGTTCCGATGCAGTCTTATGACAATTTACTGCTTTGGAGCCAGTCAATTCACCTTTCCACCCTCAAAATGAGCCTTTTGCAGGACCTAACTGGCTCAGAACTGCTCAAAGGAGAGGTTTTGGACCTGAAAATCGCTCTAAATCGCACCAATTCCCTCGAAGTGACCCTCACCGGCTCTCGTGCAGCAGTGCTAGAGGCTTCCAAAGGCGAGGAAATCCTAACAGTGGCTGAGCCAGATGTGATAATCGAGCCTCAAAGTGTGGATTTCCTCTGTGCAGCTGTACGCGCCCACTGGATCAAGCCAATTCACGAACTGTGCTACCCCTCAATCCTCACAATTATCAGAAGCTTCGCAAATCGCCACCGGAAATCCTGGAAAAGCAGTAAACCCGGGAAAAACGTTAATTTAGACTTCGTGAATGTGTCCGCCGCTTTCACTTTCGCTACAGACGAAGCCATCCGAGCAGAAGTCGCCCGCTTCCAAGTGGACATAACCGCCGCTGAAAAGCTGCTCCACCTCTCCTTCTCCCAGTCCAATCTGTACCTCACAGAGACCATTGAAAAGCTGCTACTGACTTGCCAAGACCTATCAGTGAGCAAGAAGTACACAGTGAAGGGTAAGGAAATGGTGGCGGAGATAGAGGTGGAGGGAGGAGGGATTGACCTGTTGGTGCCGGAGCTGTATCCTTGGGGCAGGGCGGTGTTTAAAAGCACTGTGAACATTGTGGGTGGGATTAGGTGGACTTTGGGCTTGTTGTTCCCAGGGAAAGTGAGAGTGCCGCATGTGGTTTTGATGGAAACTGCAGTTACTACATTGACGCTTGCGAGGGTGAAAGTGGTCATAATGGACGGGTCTTTGCACAACTCTATAAGGAAGAAACTGCTCTTAAAGCCGGAATCGGACATATACCCGCAGCTAAAGTCACTCCCGGACACTCCTTTTCTCATACTGAGTTTCGACATGACTACTGGAGTTTTCGACAATACGAGGCTTTCCAACGCTAAAGCCGCCCTCAGCGCCTTGCAAGAAATCGACCCTTTCGAAATCCCAGCCGAAGACTATTTTGCCTTTGTAATGGCGAACGACCTGAAAATGGTCTTTTCCGGGTGCAGCGGACAGCTCCGGGACTACCCTTGGAAGCTGTACAAAGTGGCCACTCTCACACTCAAAGGCCGCAGTATGATAACAAAGAACCGCCTTCCGCTGCACAACTGGTCCCGTTGGAAGATCCACTCCAATATGGGAATTCGCCTAGACCAGGTCGAATTCACTCTGGGACTTTGTCTGAGAAGCACTTTAATTGATGTAAGCTGTATGTAGATTTTGGAACTGGTCAAAAGGCTGGTAATACGGAGAGGAGATCCACCCTGTATGACTGATAAAACGCCGAGGCTGGCGTTCATTGACAGACTTAGGTACGTGTTTAATGGCTCGACTAGGACCAAAATCACAAACTTGGCGGTCAATCTGCTGACCAGTGAATATCCGCTGCAGCCAGCCCGTTTGAACCTTCACATTGCCCTGATAACTGCCACCCAGGCTCCTCAACGGCTAGATTCAATGGTCAGCGGCCTGACACTCCAAGGAATCTCCACTCATCCACTCTGCCAAATACCCCTGCTGAACAGCACAATTACCTATCGTTTCGCCTGCGCAGACCCAAACCCTTGGATCCGGGACTTGGACTTTGAGAGTCATGACGCTTTCCAGCCCTTTCGGATGCAGGATATAGCACTGGAGTGCCAGGCGGAACTCTCAGTGTCGAATGGAAGTGTGATGGAAGTCACTTACGATGCGGCTGTTTCTGCCTGTTTGTGTCAATTTCTGCTGTTTCATATTAAACCTCCTGCGATTTTGATGCAGAGAAGAAGTAAGTGGAAAGGCCCGCCACTGTGGGATCTAATCCGGGAAATAAAGGTCAGCAAAGTGACACTGCACAGTCCCCGCTTTCTCCTGCTCACGGCAGACGGCACCGGACTGCAAGCCACTATAGACAAGATCTCCGGCTCTACCACAGTCCTAAAGGTCCCCAAGCCGCCCACTCAATTCCCCTTCGAAATCAAGGACTCCTCCGCTATCTGTTCCTATCTCCACCTTTGCGCCTTCAACGGCTCGAACCTGAGTCCTATCTACCCCAGGGAGTTCGAGGACTACCAGCGCAACTCGCATGATTTCGTGTTTGGGGCGGAGCAGACGATGATGACGTGTTTGTCAGTGCAGTTGCTGCAGGATGAGGAGGCGGAAGGCAGGGTGTATCAGAAGCACCTAAGGGTTGCGGGGCTGAGACTGCTGTGGACGAAGAGGCTGGAGTCCATTATGTGGCAACTTCTCACCATCGACCCTGCCCAGCTTTTCACCAAACTAGCCAAAAAGAAGCGTAAGAAGCCTGACGAAGTCCCAGTCTCCGCAGACACAGACGCCCCTGTAATCGACGCTCCCAACTTCAGCCCCGAACTGCACCCCGAAGTCCCCAACAGCCTCATAACCACCGCAGTTGCTTTCTATCTGGAGGTCCTGCAACCGCAGTTCAACCTGCAGAATGAAAACACGCTCACGCAGATGTTGATGATTGCGGGCGTGGCGAAGTGCGAAATCATCAACCACTCCCTGAATATGGATGTGCTCGGATTAGATGCGAAGACGGAAATACTGGTGGAGGTGGAGTCAGTGGAGACTTTCGTAGCTCCAGGGATGGTGGACCCCCGCAGACCTGTCTGTTGGCTGGAAACCGCCCAGCAAATGACTCCTTCTCTCTCCGAATCCGAGACTTACGAAGGGATTCTACGCCGGGTGTTTACCTCTCGCTCTATGGCCTGTAAAGTCACTCATTTCCGCCTGCCGTATGACAGGTCGGACAACAGCTCCCATACCAATAAGTACAAATGGCGGGATGAAATGAGGGCGAATGAGGTAAAAATTGCACTGCCTGAGGTGCAGGCTAGCATGGAAAGTGAGCATTTGTGGACTTTGATAGATGTGATTCAGGGCGTTTTGTTTCAAATTGATGGCAGTCGCAGAGCAGAAACTGTTAGTGAGTTGCTTAAATACGACGAAATTCGGAAGTTCGGGCGAGAGGATATTCGCAAATGTCTATGTGAAAAGCTAGAGACAGACCAGCGCTTTAAAATCCCTCGCCTGCTCAAATCCATTTCCATCTCCCTGGACTTCGTGGCTTTCCGCATGACCAAAAACCACGAAGTAATGCTTTCAGTGGACATCTCCAAAGTACTAATGGAAGTGACCATGTCCCACATGAACTGCTCCACTAAGGCTTTTTCCATACACAAAATCACAGTTGTGCATGAGAAAAATGCAGTGCTGAAGCCGTTAGTGCTGGAGGGGGAGGAGTTCCATGACTCCAATATGATGATAACGCTCAGGTCGTCGGAGAGAGATTTGGCTGGGAAGAGCCAAGCGATGTGGCACGCTTTTGAGCATTTGGAGGTTTACCTGTTTCCTTTGGTAGTCGAGATCACTCCCGCGCTGTATAAAGACATATACGCCTTCATCTTCCCTTCCCAAGAAGAAATGGACGACGAACAAAAAGAAGCGATTTTAGTGCGGTCCACTGGCAGCAGTCACCGCACCCACACTCGCAAAGACATCCTGAAGCCTCTCTCCCGCCGCAAGCGCCTCCCACACCTCTTCCACTACTGCCACTTCAATGAAATCAAAACCTCACTTTCCATCGGGGGCTGGATGGGACTAAATAACACCAAAATCACTATAAAGCCATTCACGCGGCACTTGGTGTTTTGCACTGCGCAGGAAATTTGGGACAAGTATATGAAGTTTGCGGGGAAGTGTGTGATGGCGCAGGTGCCTTCGCTCATACTGCAAGGCCTGGGGAAGGAGAAAAAGGACTTTTTGCCTTCGAAGGAGACGTCGAGTAAAGGGCTTTTCGGTCTTTTTAAGAAGAAAAGGAGGGAGGAGGAAGAGAAGGACCACAAGTTGATGTTTGGTAGTTATTAGAGAGGTAGAAGGATGGAATTGCTTGCTTTGGCTTGGTTAGTGCAGAGAAAGCGGTATTTCAGTCAAGGGAATATTCGAGTTCCGCCTGGCTTTTTCCATTATCGGTGGAAATTTGCCCTAAAGAAAAGTGTTGAATAGGGACAAGACATGTCCAAACTGACCTCAACGTTTGCCACACTACCTCCCAAAACCGTCCTTTTCCTCTGTTTGAAGTACACACCTGAGCTAGTCCGAACTCACTGAGGGAAAATTGGACTGAGAGATAGTGAGACTACTGTTGTAGTACAAACACACTGCCCCAGCTAGACGGAATAGTCCCCACTGCCGGTCCTTATAGTCCTTTCTTAGACCCTAGTCAACAAAAAACCAGAAAACCATTAGCCTCTAGCCTAGACTATCCCAGGCCTTCACTGCCCTTTGGCTTTCCCCTTAATTCCGCTAGTTCTCTGCGTCCATAATGATTTACTCAGCCAGCTCGAATCCCTCCTGTGGCCCAGCTTTGGTCAGTTTGATGGGCGAGGTGTTGAATCCTAGGCAAAGCTACGAGCCAAGTGATGTGGAAGTGGCTGCGTTGGTGAGGAAAACTGCTGACTTCAACGCTTTCTTGACACGCGCCAGCGCTGCCGGATCCTTCCTCAAGACCAAGTGTGTGGACTTGACCAGGGAAATTGGAGAGATGCAGAAGATGGGGGAAGGACGGCTGTGGACAGTCAAGAAGCAGGAAAAGAAGCAGTTCAGCCTGCAAATACTGACAGTGTTGCCAAAGAAAGTCAGACTAAACGACCCTTTTTCTCTGAGATTCAGAGTAATCGACCGTTCTGGAGGCAGCATTCGCTTGAAGTCTGATGACGTGTTCAAACTCAAGGTGACTTCCGTAGTTGCGATTTTCTCAAAATATACACCTCGTCAGTCGTTCTCTCCCAATCTTGTGGGTCCTACAATGGTCTACCCCTGTCCTAGTCACGAAGTCCTTTTCGGTGATATCTCCTTCGTGATAGAGCACCTCCCTGCCACTGGAGTGAAGGTGGAACTGGCGGTCAGCTGCTGCACTATGCCGGAGCTAAAGCCACTGCTTTTAGACCCTATAGTTGTCAGACGTTGACGTAATATAGGTAACCCTCTAGAGGATATAGCTAGAGGAAGTGACCAATTTTCCCTTCGCCTAATACAGCAGGAAGTATCAGAAAATGATAAAATTACTGTCGCTGTTTTCCTAGCTAATTGCCGCTTTATCTACCTTAGGCCTTTTGTAGGTTTCGTCCCCAACGTCCTGTCTCTTGGGCGCCCTTCGATATACATTGGAATAGCGAGTCTGGTGCTTGGCAGTGAGGTACCATTCCCCACACTCCAAGAACTCTTCCCGGGAGACCCAGGCCTGTGCAGCTTCAGGCGTAGCGCAGTACAAACTCGCCCCTTTCCAAGCGTCCGCAATCAAGTCCTTCGCCTTCCGAACTGCAAACTGACTCCCAAATGGCCGCATCGACAGCACTTCCCTGGCTATCCGGTCTTCAAAGCCAGGCGGACTTGCAGCCCCTCCCTATGTAAATCTCACAGTGATGAATATGTTCTGGGCCATTCGCAGACTGTGCTGTGCAGGGAACGAGGCGAAGACGTGGGACAGCATGTGGCTCAGGCCTTCCTGCTCATGACCAATCAGACTTGGCTGGAACAGGATCTCCACAGGGCGGACTCTGTCGACTTCCAAGTAGACCTGGTAGTCTTCCTTCGTAGGCGGCCTCCAAACCAGTGTGTTTTCCACTACATGACTTGGGTCGATTTTCGCGATTTCCACGTCTAACTCCGCTAAGGCCGTTTGGTCCTCTTCTTCCTCGTTCGCATAGTCCTTTTGGATTTCCCGGTAGACCTGCCAGTCCTCGTCGTTCATACCGAATGTATCGTCTTCGTCGTTTTCGTCCCCCAGTTCCGCCATTATCTTCAGTCGGTTCTTGTTGCGCTGGCGGCCCTGCGAGCCTTCCTTCTGCTTTCTGCGGAGTTCGATTTTCGAAACTAGCGCAGCTCTTTTTGAGTGCAAGTCCTGCAGAAAGGCATCTGGGTTGTCAGTCCGCAGCTTTTCCAGCTTTTCTCGTTCTTGCTTTTTGCTTTGTCTCATGAGGAAAGCCGCTCTTTGCATCTTTTGCCCGCGCTTTTCCTGGATCTGTTCCAAACTCAGCCGTTCATCTGGGATGTCCACGAGGTGAAATCGGTCCTCAGTGACCGGCTCTTTGATTTTTAACTGGAGATTGAGGTGTTCCTTCCTTCTCAGCACTTCCTCCCAAGAGCCCAGGTTCTTGGCGCCTAAAGCTTCTGTGAACTCGGACGTGGAGCGCTGGTGCAGGTCCTCGATGTGAGCGATTTCCTCCAACTCCAGACGCAGTTGGTTGGATTTCTCTTCGCGCTTCTTGTTCAGGGCCTGGCGCAAGCGTTCGCCCTGCTCTCGACGACTTTGCCGCTTTTTCTCCAATTCCTCCTTCGAGGGCTGCTGCGGCTGAACGAAGGGGAGTTGGATTTTGACCTGGTTTCCAGTTTTGAGCCGCTCGAGTTCTTCGAAGTAGTCCACAGCGGTGTAGCAGTGCTGGTGCACGATTTCCTGAGCCAACGGCCAGGTGAAGGCGCCTCGGTTATAGAAGTACCGAGTCTGCAGTACTCTCAGCAGTGACTCCACCATCTGAAACCCGCCCAAGTTCAGCCTCCTCACATGCAGATCCTGCATTTCCCCAGCCAACACAGGGATTATATGCGTGCTTTGATGCCCCACTGCAATCACCATGCCGTCTTTTTCCAGCGGGCAGTTATAGCCAAATGACAATAAAGCGTCGATACCAAAAGCCACTTTCGGGACTTTGTAGCATTCGAAGAGCAGCTGGAGCATCTTTTCGCGGCAGTAGATTGGGCTGCATAGAGCTTCCGTTAGGAAGATCGGGTGATTGACGTGGTCCTCGCTGAGGCCGAGACTGCGGAAGACGAAGTCCAGGACGTGCTCTTGGGTGTGATAATGCTGAACAACGTTGCGTTCGAAGGGAGAATGCACATTGCTCCTGCCTAATCCTCACTTATACAGCTCGCTTTCCGGGACTTCCGGCCCCACTAGTGTGTCCGTATGTTGGCCTTTCTGCCTCAACACCAAGTTCCTAAAGACAAGTCTCGGCTCCACCTCTCCAGCCCAGCCCTATCTAAGTCTCACAGCTCTGCAGCTATACGACCCATTGTCAATGACGATTGGACTGTGGGCGGGTCTGTGCACTGTCTGGTAGGCTCGCAGGAGAGGGGCGAACTCCACGTAGTCTTGAGGAGGAAGACCCTGGACGTCGTAGATTGGGATTTCCATTATAGATTAGGACACTAGGAGTGGGAGTGGGCTGCGATGACTGCTTCTAGGCCGGATTTGCCTACTAAGGGACCCAAATGAACGGAAAGCGGCTTGAGACTGAGTGGGAAGTACTGACTGATATCGAAGCTTTCAGAGCGTTCAATTGCCCAGATCGCCAAGTAGTCGCCCAGCTGGACCGCCAACTCAGCTACAGTTCCCAAGGTCCGGATACAAGTGGAAGCGCTTAAATACTCGTTGAGGGCCACAAGCGTCACTTCGGATTTGATACAGGGCTTCTTAGTTGGCAGGATTGGAGTCTCCGGTCCTCTATCCCGCTTGCAGCCAGTCCGTTTCCCTGCTATCAGCCTTGTCTTCTGCCCCACCAAAGTCTGCAGCAGGAAGTCGGGGTAGTCACTGCGAGTGCCCTGCACCTCCGCCAGTCTCCCCGCTCCAGCCAACACCTCCATACACTATCCATGCCTACTCTGCTTTAGCGTCTACACTCATAGTCGGACTTGGTGCCACGCGTCCAGTACGCAGTCCAGCTGTGCGGAGGGAAGTGGACGAGTCGGGTTTCCTTGCCTGGACTAGTATCTTGCCGCTGACTGAGGTCTTGGTTAGTGAGGGACTGGAGAGCGGGCCGGGCTGAGAAGTTGGGCTTGTGGGCTTGGAGATCCAGTTGGCCGGGAAGGTAGGTCCGCCGGGATTTGGGGACGGACTTGGAAGATTGGGGCGAACTGGGGTGGGACGTGCTGATGCGAGAACTGTGAGAATCCATTTTTATAGCGTATCTTGGATTGAGAAGCAGACTGGATCGAGGACTTGCTATATCCCAGAGCAGATACATTTGCCACTGTATACAGAAATTCTCCCTCTATGCATTTGCTTCGAAAGACTGATAGTGAATTTAGAGACTTACAAACTCACGATGTTAGCGAATTGCTCGTACCACTCCCACATAGTTTTAGATGTTTCTATACAAGGAACTGCACACAGTTAAAGGAAAGACAGGGCTTACTAATAAAAGCTTTGGCATATGTTGACGGCTCCCACCCTCCCCAGTGTCTTCCACTCTGCTCATATACTGCATCACCGTGCCTTGGCCCGTCCTGTCCAGAACTCGCCCCGCCGAACTCGCTCACATTTGTCCAGACCAGTGCTTACGAACCTGGAAATCACTAGCAGTCCTTCGCAGAAGGCAACGACGCCTATAAGATTCTGCTTTAAGGAGTCCAAATTGAGAGTGCAGTTCAAATCACCGGATAAGGAAGGAGAGAAAAAAAGCGAAACTCGACTATATCGTCCAATTGATAGTCGCAGAGTGAACAGACAGTCTGGCTCCCCACTGTCCACTCAGGCCTTACGGTCTCCTCTCTGTGACAAATCAGCCTTCTTGCCTGCAATCCACTCCCCTCCCCACCCACCAAAAGCGAAAGTCGCCTGTGCAAATACAGAGGGCTTCCAGGGACATGTGCGAAGGAAGTACCTGCCTCTATTCGAGGAAATGGCCGGACGTGCGGGAATCACTAAGGCAAGTCTTAGTGACTATATGGCTCGAGAGGGGGCGGACCCTTCTCAGATGTCCTCCCTGCAATCTGCCTTTTTAGTACTATCTATGCAGCGGCTTTTCCTGAATACTTACCCGATTTCAGCGAAGCAATTTCTAGCAGTACTGACTGTGTTTGAGTTCGTATGGAACAGATTCCCCAGTCAAAAGCAGACTCAGAGGGAAAATTCACACAGCTTCTGCCCAAGCGACCGGGACACAATGGACAAATTGGGAGTGCAGATAGGAGAATTGAGACAGGTGTACTCACTTATGGTCGGCAGGGAAGTCATGCGAAGTGGGCGAATGCAGGAGATCTTCGTAGACAACGGCGAGTCGGGGACAGGGGATTTTTGGAGCTTTTTAGCTGCTATTCCTTTGATTATGGGCAATAATTACTAGCGGCCGCCCATCATTTCATACTCTACGCTTCTCCTGCTCTCCTCCCTCTTCCTCAGACACTTCGCACCCAGTCCCAAGCCACACAGCGCTACCAGTCCTCCCAGTGTCCAGCCCATAGTGCCTACCCAGCTCCTTCCCTGGCCTTCCCCGGCACCCTGGACTTCCACTGCATCGTAGCGAATGTAAGAGAAGTAGTGAGAGTAGTCTGCAAGCGCTAACTGCGCAGTAACTGTCAGAAACACTGCAGAGCCACGTGGTCGCTCGAACTCGAAGTGCGGCTCTGTCAAGTCCTCGCGAGTGAGACGCTGGGCGCGGCGCTGTTTCGCAGCAATTCGAATTGCGCAATAGGAACTCAGCGCCACTTCAGCCTCAGTACTCAGGTACACCCGATACAGTACTGCTGAGGCTGCAACAGCACTCCCATCGTCTGAATAGATGACGGGCGCCCAGTTCAAACTAATGGTGGAAGCGGTGGTTTCTGCGTGTAGGTCGCCGTTGTTGCCTGGGACAACACTGCGCTGTCTGTTTCCAGACTGAGTAGCTAGGTGGTACGCAGCCGCTGATAAGTCCTTATCCTCGGCTTCCATGTCCACTCGCAAAATTACGCTTTCGGAGGCGGATTTGAGGCTGAGGAAGATGACGCCGGGCCTGAGGAGTAAAGCAGGAACTGTAGCGCCAGTGTCTGTGAAAATAGCAGTTAGAGTGAAGGAGCCGCAGCAGGCTGATAAGTAGGCTTCGAAATGGACGTTTTTGGGGATGTCGAGGAGGTAGGACTGAGTCGGACGACTGGCAGAGAGAGTGTCTATGTCCTCCGCCCCGGCTTTCAGCACAATGGTTTCTCCCTCATCTCCGCAATACAACGAAAAGGGTAAAAACTCTCTGCTCTCATGCCTTCTGGACTCTCTCCCCCGTACAGCTATACGGTGTCTGCCACCTTTCCCCCCTTCCAGTCTAAACCTGACCTGGTTCATATACTCGTCATATTCCTCACTCGTGTTGTTGTACCAATGGTCGTAGTTCTCTGGTCCAGGACGAGACCGAGTCTTTGTGGCTGCTTCCTGGGTGTATATATCCATGTGGAAATAGCCAGATGTCGTCGATACCTTGCAAACTGCAGTCGACTTGCCCGAGTACTCAAACAACAGCGACTCCACAGGACTGTAATGGACTGCGTAGTACCCACTCCACCCTTCCACCAGACGAATATAGTCCTCGGCACTGGAAGTCAGCAGGACTAAGTAAGCACTGGCCTTGGCTCCGTATACTCCGATATACAGGAATTCCTGTCCTCCCAGCACTATTTCCACCTCTTCCAAGCCTTCCGGAGACTGGGAATGTTTCTCTGCGTTTTCCAGTGTCAGTGGTGCTTTGAAGCCTGTAAATAAGTCCACATCCCCGCTTAACCCCATCACAGTGACCTTCAGCTCCTTCAATCCTGCCTCAATTGGGTAGTAATAGTATGCGAATTCGTGGGTATTGACACTGCCTTTGGAAGGCACTCCAGTCTGCAGCACTGTCATTTCCATTTCATGCGTCGCTACGAGGGAGAAACTCGTAGTTTCATTGGCAGCTTCAATGCCAATGATATAGTTGCACTTGGAGCAGAAGTTGGGGTCTTTCTTCGATATGAGCAAATCCCGAGCCGGAGGCCCAATACGCCAGATATAGCGAGTAGGCCCTGGAAGCCGCTCAAATAGGTCCTCTGTGGTCAGGTCTTGGGTAGTCACATACAGCGTAGGATGTCCGTGGAAGGGTGTAAGTGCGATTTGCAGGTTTAGGTCCTGCGCTGCGCCGATATAGAAGTAGCTGGTTTCCCCCGCTTGGGTCACTGCGCCCTGCGGAGTCCCTGCAATCAGCTGAATTGGAAGTGCTGCGTTGGTCACGAAGGCAACTCTCGCCCTCGTCTGTCTGTCCGCAACCACTGCAATGTAGTAAAAGCCGCGCATGGACCGCCCGCCAAAGATCGGGTCCTGAGGCGGAATCATCACGAAGTCGCTACCGTACGACTCCCCTTTCCATTCGTAGTGGTCCTTCCCCGCCTGGCCCAGTCTGGAAATGTACAAATCCGGGTCTCCACCACTGATCCGAGTGAGTGAAACGAGGACTGAAGTCTGGTCGTAGGCCAGGTAAAAGCGGAGGTGGGAGACGGAATTAGCCTTCAGAGTCACATCTCTGCCTTTGGCTTCTAACAGCATTGGCACGTTGCTTTGGTCCACTTCCAAGTCGAAGTGGGAGTTACTCGTATAGCCGAGTATGCCGATAAGCAGGGAGCAGCTCCACTCCTGGCAGAAAGTCTGGGCGTCGTTGGGTCCAATGGTGATCGACTCGGCGAGCAATAGGCCGTTTTCACCCCTAAAGTGGCTTTTCGCCTGAGTCGGCAGGACCAATGGAGCAGAGTCTTTTTGGACATTTATATATACATTTACGTCGAAATTGATAGGCTGAACAAGAACATGTGCCGGCATTTCCCTCTTAAAATGCACCATGTAATATGCATAATTCGTCCCTACAACTCCACTAATCATCTGTCCCACCGCTATATCCACCACATCACTCTGCTCGCTCTCCACCACAACTGTGTAATTCGCATTGCTGATTCCACGTACAGCCACGAAGGCATTGCAGGGCTCTCCGCAGTCCCTCAACTCCACCTGTCTGAACCCTTTCCACTTCAGGTCATTGTGGGTGGAGTTCGGGTACTGTAGGGAGTAGGACAGATAGCTTTCAGTTCTGCCAGCTAAGGTCTGTATTTTTAGCCGAGTTACTGAGGAAGGGTTGGAGAGGGATATGCGGATTCGGTAGTAATTGGTCTGATTCGCTTCCAAGGAGTCCACGAAGGGGAGGTTTGGACCTACTAGAATAGGCTGTCCAGCGGAAAAGAGGAGTTGGTAGCGGGCGGGTTCCTTCACAGTCATTCGAGTCTCTGCTAGCACTGTGTAAACCCCGGTAGCGCAGTAGTGCTTATCTTCCCTGTGAATGGTATATACCGCCTCTATGCCTGCATTCCAATGGTACTTTCCCTCTACACTGGCTGCCTCGGACCCACAGGTTGCCTTAAGCCCTGTTTCTCCTCGCATGGAGACCAGAATCAGCCGAATATCCCGGTCTTCCCCAGCCATATAGAAGGTAAATCTGCGATTACAGGGCTCTCCCACGTCACTATACTCACACTGCACCTCCTGGGGTACTCCCGGTAGCAGCTCCTCCGCAGCAGTTTCAGTCCTGCGGTGTTCATACACAGCCAAGGTGAAGGCGCTGGGCAGGTCGGAGTGGATGGTCAGGTAGTAGTTTCCCTTCAAGGAAGGGCGGTCTAGGGCTTTGTGGTATTGGACTGAGTCCACTAGGAGGCCGGATTTGATGGAAATTCGCTCTGCTGTGGTGACTGAGGGACGCTGGTTCTTTGTGGAGAGGTATAAATCCGGGTTCCCGGAAATGGGAGTTAGGAGGAATTCGACCATTTCCGTCACTTCCTCCGCTTCATAGTACTTGAAGTACAAGTCTCCCTTCGCAGGCATCACAGTGGAATACGGCCTAGCAGAGGACAGTGCGATTAGCTGTGTCGAGTTCAGTGAAACTTCCAAATAAAACAGACCGGTACCAGGGCTATCTCCCTGCACAGCCAGTACTACTAGGCAGGGACTTTGGCACTGGCGGTAGGGCACTTCTACCTCGTCAAGGCTTGCGGAAAAGATGTAGGAAGCAGGGGAAATCAGCTCTTCTGGGGTGATTAGACAGGCGGCTTTCTCAGTGCACAGCTTAGCGTGTAGATGGACACTTCCGTTTTGGATATCCACACGAGCCACTAGTTTGCCTGCACTGTCTTGAGGCAGTAAAACTTGGTACTGCACCA
>Ga0247837_1001182_pt1 | contig 55837 bp, 37 predicted proteins | sample LaCtaG_2_FD_187115 | JGI IMG/M metagenome (GOLD analysis project Ga0247837, IMG submission 187115) | Freshwater microbial communities from meromictic Lake La Cruz, Castile-La Mancha, Spain - LaCruzMarch2015_14.5m | ecosystem: Environmental > Aquatic > Freshwater > Lake | place: Spain: Castile-La... | reverse complement strand
AACAATAGCGCGGTATATTGCATGTGTGTGGAAAATACTACAGCAGGGCTTCGACAACTACGCAAACTCGACAGATCTCAGCTAGTGGAAGCCTATCAAAAGGACTTGAAGCAGGAAATCGACTCACCTGGATCTCCTAAAGGCATGCCAAGCAAGCCTTCGAGTCCCACCACAGAAACTCAATTCGAACTCTCTGAAATAGACTTAAAGCTAGTGAGCAGCCTTTAGAACTCGCCACCTGGGAGGCAGCAAGGAAAAGCGGGACTTCCTGGAGTTCCAGTTAATATGCTTAAAAATTTGCCGTTCTACTATCAACTCAAGAGCAGGACTGGTCTGCAGAAGTGTTGCTGGGCTGGGAAGTCCTCCTAATCGAGGCTGAGCGCAGGAACCACTGCGGTACGAGGAAGAGTGCAATCAAATTGATGACCAGCGCAAGGTGTTACTCCTCAGAAGGGAGGCCCTGGCTCACCGAGAAGTCGCACTTATTGAGAGCGAGCGCAGTTGAGAAGTGAACTGCAAGCTAATACAAACCAGCCATTAGTAAGTCTGGAAGTGCTGCTGTACTGATAGATCTGACTAGTGTCTGTGCCATCCAAACAGTACTTAGAGATGTGACCATTAAGTCATGGTTTCTCATTGTGACGCTCATGGCGGCAATTAAAGTGTCAATAGCTGTTAGGGAGAGCTAGAAAGAGCAGTGGTATTCCGCACTCATTTAATCCCGTCCCACTGATTACATCTATAGTGCCAATACAATAATGAACATAGAGTGGGTGAATGGAAGGAACAGGCAGATTTCTCCACAGGAGTTCTTAAGACGTCTGCGGCCTATTACCCGGCTGCAGCAAGACTCAGAAATGCCCGTCACACAGCCCCACCCTTCCTTGACGTACGCCTAACTCAGCTCCTTGGACCTCGACCCCGCAGAGCGCTACCTCCTCCTGTCCTCCCACCAAGGCCTGTGCGTGCTGGATACTGCCCTGCAAGGCGACATTGTCCTCAACAACAACTCCTGTGGAGCACTCCACTGTGCCAAGTGGCTGCCTATGGAAGCGGGAATCATCATCACTGGGGATTCTACGGCTGTGCGAGTAACTTCTAGACAGATTTGGGACGCTAATGAGGGGAAAGTGGCTGGAGACTTCCGTCTGCCTGAGGTAAACAGCCTGGCGGCCTATCAAGGCTCTATTGCAGCTGTGAGCACTAATCGAATTGCAGTAATTGATGTGAGGCAATGGAAAGAAACCGCCACTCTGCAGACTTCAGCCCAAGCCCTGGTCTGGAACCCTCGGAAAGAGCACTGTTTGGTGAGTGCAGGGAGGGACAGGCACGTACATGAGTGGGATTTAAGGAAATCTAGGGGACCAATGCGCACTTTTCTGCAGCGCAAAGTCACAGTGCAGCTGCCTGCCCTTGATTTATGTCGCAAACGCCCCAAAACAACCCCTCTTCCTGACCTATTTCTACGCGAAATCGCGAAAGCCTCAGCTAGTCTGAAGCCAAGGACTGGATTTCAAGGCGTTTTGCCCACATGTGCGAGTGCACCTCTCAAATTGGCCTATTCTTCCTCTGCCTCCCGCCTCTTTGTGCGTTCTTTCCGCAGCCTTATGTCCATTAACACTACTGAAGGTCTCGAGGAGCCCATTTCCTGGCCGCAAGTTTCGGAATCAGTGGACTGCGCGGCTTCCGCCCAATTGGTGGTGTCTGAGGATGAAGAATTGGTGTACAGCTCGAGTGGGGCGACAGTGCTTGTCTATGCAAGCCACGGCCAATTGCTTCACAAAGCCACCTCTTTGTTCGGAGATGTGACCAGCCTGTGCTACAGTCCAAGCTACGAAGGCGTCTATGTAGGGGAAGCGGAAGGCTTCGTATCTCGCTGGGAACTGCGTCTCTAGGACTTAGAACTATAGGAATGGTCATATAGTGCGATGTTTCGATTGGACATTACGCAGTTTCCGCCTGACATTCCGCTCAAAGATCCGCTGTTTGAGCGCTGTGCGGGCCTTCATATGGAGACTCACCAGCCCCATCCTCCAGCCGATATCTCTGTTTTCCCAGGCTGTGTGCGCCTGCTGAAGGCTATCGGTCCTGTGGCCGAAAGCATTAGTCACCGCAACTTGACCTTTCTCCCACTGCAACGAAGCCACTTGCTGTGTGTATTGGCCGTGCCCACCTCTCTGGACCCTCACCACGTGGAAGCGAGTTTCCATCTGGAGCCGGATGACTTGACTTATGCGAGAGTGGTGGTACATAGTGGAGGGATTTACACGGTCATTTTCAGCTTTGCGGGGCAGGCTCGGGCGGACCGGTTCTACCAGGAGTTCAACGGACATGAGTACAATGAGAGGACCTTGGAGATTTGCTATGTGGTGTTTCTGTCTGAAATTGTGTTTACGCAGGAGCAGCCAGAGGCCGGACTGGTTGAACTCCCCTCCTGCCCCGTGTGTTTGGAGCGACTGGACGTGTCCTGCAGTGGCATTGTGGGCGTGCTGAGGACCAGTCGGGCAGATTCGCCTGTGGAGCGGTGGGTGGAAACCATCGAGAACTGCCGAGTGTGTCGCATGATTGGCCGGCCAACCAGTCCTTTACTCAAACTCACTCACTCTTCCAGCTTCGAAAAGATCCACTGCGAAGCCTGTACGGAAAGCAACTCCCTGTGGATCTGTCTTCTCTGTGGCTACATAGGCTGCGGCCGCTACTCCTCTGCCCATGCCCACAAGCACTGCGAGACCTTCAGACACAACTTCGTCCTGGAGCTGGACACTCAGAGAATCTGGGACTACCAGGGCGACAACTACGTCCATCGGCTGATTCGCTCTGGACCCGGACTGTTCTTCCCAGACTCTCACATCGAGGAAGGGGAGCAGATGGAAAGGTCAGACGACGTGGAGTTACTGGCTTGGGAGTACAACCACCTGATTAACTCCCAACTAGAGCAGCAAAGGTGCTACTTCGAAGCCAAGATCGAGGAGCGACTGAGGGCTCGTGACCAGGAGCCCCTGGTGGAATGTCTGCAGGACGAAATCATAAAACTGCAGTTGGCGGCTCAGGAGAAGCACAAAAACTTCAGCAAGATGAAGCTACTGGAGAAGAAAAGGACAGCCCTCAGGACCAGACTGTCCAAGGAAAAGGAGGAATTGACACTGCTGACACAGGCCAACGAAGGACTCAGGCAGAGACTCAGTGAGCAGCAGCAGGGCATTCACCCCGACTTGAAGTTCGCAGACAAGAAAAGCAAAGAACTGTTCCTAAAGAAGCAAAAACTGCAGAAGCGAGTGCAGGAACTAATGCAGCGCATCAGCAGTCCTTAGTGTTATCTAATCTGGCGACGGCGTTTCCGAGACGCTCTTGAAGAGACTTCTCGTATTTCGCAGGTCCACAGTAGCGCCCATAGAGTGTCTCCCGTCCAGCTTGTTCTGCTCAATGCGTTGGTAAGTCTCCAACTCATTCTTCAGGTTCTGAAAGCGCCGCAACTGCTTTTCCATCTCCACCGCCTTTTCCTTCTTCAACTCGTCCAGCCCAGTTTTGGCCTTCTTCTTAAACCCCTGCATCTCAGCTTCCTGCTGCGCCTGCAAGGTCCTCAGTGCCTGCTCAATCTTGCTCTTGCGAGTGTCTCCCCAGTGCGTCTGCTCCTCCGCTTCCAGCTGCATCATGACATGCTGGATCTTATGTGCTTCGTGGTAGTTGCGCTGGCGCACTAGACTTTCCTGTATGCGCTTGGCATTGAGATAGTCAGTGGCGTGCTTGGGGATGGTGGGGATGTCTGCTTCCAGCTTGGTGCTGTAGTCTGAGTACTGGAGGGAGTGGCGAGTCTTTAGATCTTCTTCTTGCTGAGCGCTGGCTTCTTGGTATTGACGCATCCGCATTTCCCATTCCTCGGTGAGCGCTTTGAAGTCTTCGTTTTGACGGACTTCGAGAGCTGCCTTTTCGTTGGCGTGTTTGGTGCCCAGCATCTCATTTTTCTTCTCTTGCAGCTGCTTACGTAGTGCTAAAAGGCGCTTATTGGCCTTTTCAGCCTCCAAGAAGTTGCCCTTGGCTTCCTGCTCCGCCCGAATTCGGTCAATTCCTTGCCTACATGCAGCTCACAAGGCCTGCTCAAAGTCCTCGAGACTTGCACTTGCAGAGTCGAACTCGAGGAAAGCTGAGGACTTATCCATGCCAATATTACAGGGAAATGTCACAGGACGACCTGAAGCAACTGGAAATGCTGGAGCTAGGCTCGGAGGAAACGCTGCTACGGGCTTTGAAGACTGGCAAGGAGCATATTGGCCGGCTTATGGGGCTAGTAGAAGCGAAAGACCAGGAATTGCTGCATGTGAAGTCCCTGCTCGAGCGAACTCAGCGGCTTTCTCGAGACCTGGAGAGCGAATTGAAGGCAGTCCGTGAGGAAAACCGGCAGCTGCGCAGGGAAAGAGGGACCAAAGACCTTACCTACGAACGCTAAGCGTTGTGTGCTTCAGTCATTGCCAGCACTTCCAGACTCGCCATGATCTTTTGAGCTGTGATTCTGCTTGGGAAGTACGCAAAGTCGGGCTGCAGGAATTTGTAGTCTGGGTAGACGTAGTAGAGCACTTGAGGGGTCTTTTCAGGACTCAGAGCCAATGGTCTACTGGGAGGGCTTTTGATGGGTGTGGTGGGAGAGTCGTTTTCAGCTGTGAAGAATGTGGCGCGAAGGTAGTCCACCACTGGGTCGCTTTCAACAGACTTGGAGGAAACGTCTTTCTCTAGCTCCTTCTTGACGAGGTTGATTTTGCGCTTGAGAGTGGAGTTCCAGTGATTCTTGATGGAGTTGTCAGTGCGGCCGGGAAGACGCTTCGCGATGTCTGCCCAGCGATTCCCCAGATCCTTGTGGGCCTGAATGATCGCAATGTCCTCCTGAGGAGTCCAAGACTCGCGTCTAATGGCAGGGTTGAGGTGGTTGTGCCAACGCTCACGACACTGCTTACCAATGCGTCCAGGCAAATGGCTGGCGATGAGACTCCAGTGCTTCGGTCCGTATTTCCCCACCAGTGCCGAAATCTTGGCGTCTTCCTCCGCAGACCAGGGTCCTTTGACGAGTTCAGGGTTGAGGACCTTCTGCCAGCGGTGCAGACACTGCAGGTCAGTTCGGTTGGGAAAGTGCTTCGCTATGGACTTCCAACTTTTGGGTCCGAAGGTGTGAATCAGGTCGCAGAGCAGGCGGTCTTCTTCAGAGGTCCAGAGGTGCTTGGGACTGCGGGGACAGCTTTGGCTGGGCGTTTGGCTGGGGAGAGGCTGCATTTAAGTATGACGTTAGGACTGAGAAAAGCCGCCAACTTTAAATTTCTGGCTGTGGGGCCTCGACTTGCGTGCGGTCTTACCCAATGTCTTCTACCTGTATTTCTAAGCTAAGGCTTACTGTTGGTTTCCAATTTACTCGAATTTGACTAGTCGATGAGCCTTTATGTGGGAGCTATGAGAATTGCTACTTTGCAATGTATATGTGTCATACAAACCATCTATATCTATAATTACACCATATCAGTCAAATATCAGCATTCCCGTCGTAAACCAGAATCTCGCTAGTTCTCTTATCCTAGCACGTCTCAGACCTCCTTGGACGGACCCCTCGTATGTCCAGAGGACACGTCCTTGTATTTATGCTCTAGAATCGAGCCTTGCGTAACAAACGAGCTTTCCGACCCTTCCTGTATCATAGACCTGTTCAGTCTAGGCAGTTCTCTCGGGCGAGTACTGGGTGAGGGCATTCGCACAGTCACAGGCTTTTCCCTGGGCTCAACCCCTGATCGAACAGGCACTTGGACGATCTTCTTAAGGAAGGAAAGTCGCTTGACGAAAAGCATCATAGAAGGGTCGATTTCAGACCCAGGCGTTCTGGGCTGCGACAGGGTCGCTAGTACGTTTTGCTCCATACTGAAAACCAACTTCTTGAATACATCTTTGAGGAAAAACAGGTCTTCCAGCCTCTGTATCTCCTCCTCACGTATGCGCGCCTCAGTCGCAAACAGTCGTGCATCTGAAATTTGCTTCGGCTCCACGTAGGCAGACACGAACTTGTCCAGTTCCAGACGCAGCTTCTTGATTTCGATAGTGTGCATGCGGAGCTGCTCGGCTGCACTGCTTTTCTCCTGCTGCTGCTCCTTCAGCAGCCGCTCCACGTCGCTTTCCACGATAGCGCGGTAGTCGGCCAGCTGCGCTTCCAAATCGGTCCTCAGCTCTGAGAGTCCTTCGGAACTGGAATGGGGCAAAATGGGCACTATTTCGTGCATTTCCGCCTTTTGAATGGTCATTTTCGACTCTATTGCCTCTTCAAGGGATTTCCTCATTTCAGCCAAGTGTCGGTCCAAGTTCCCGCTTTCCTGTTTCAAATCAGCCCTCAAGGTCTCTATTTCTTTCTTCACTTTAATCTCGTTTTCCTGAGAAACTGCGTCCATTCTCGAGTCCAATTTCGTCAAAAAGCTCTTGGTTCGCTCATACCAATCCGTCAAATCCTGCAGACTAAACGAGTTCTTCTCACTTTCAGTCTTCAAAGCAGTCAAGCGGCTCTCAGCGCCCTGAGTCCAGTGCGCCTGTTCCTTGAATTTCGAACTGATATCCGCACAAATCTTCGCCAGACGATCTTCTTCTTGCTCGAATTTCACATAAACTCGCTCGATTTCCCGCTGGAACTCAGCGATGATTTCTTGCATCTTGCCTTCGAGTTTATCGAATCCAGCAGAGTATTGCGTGAGAAGTTCCTCATGGGTCTGCACAGTGGCCTTCAGTCTGGACTTCGCCAAGTGCTTATAAACCAGTTTCTGGAAGGTGTTGAGAGACAGGAGACGAGGACGGTCTCGTTCCACTTTCTCTGCTTCGCTGATGGCAGGCTCGGGGAAGGCTTCTGTGAGTTCTTCCCTTTCCTCTGTAAGGTGCGGGGTGGTGTCTGGCTGGGAAACAAAGTGGTCAGCTGTCATGTCCGTTTCGATTTGAACTTCTTTGGTTTCGGGCCGGAGACTCAGGGTGGAGAGCCGGTCTTCCAGTGCTGCGACCTGCGCATACAGCTCGTGGTGGTCCTTTTCCGGTGGGGGCGGAGGCGGCGGCTTTACTTGGTTGACGAGTGCTGAAAGCAGAGAGAGCTGTTGCTGGAACTGAGAGACTTTGCGGGAGAGGGAAGGCACTGATTCCTCCGTCTCTCTGGCATTTACCCAGTTCTGAAGCCCAGCAATATCGCGAGACAGGGCAGTGATGGTCACCGGTATGATTTGAGGGATGTTCTCCCACTCTTCCCCCGACATCTTCTTTATGCTTATTACAGCTAAGACTGAGCTTCACTACTGGGGTTGGGTCTGGGCACGTCCAACTCACTCAGGTCTGACCCACTGGATCTGTACTCCTCGTCTTCCTGCCAAGACCCGGGATTCGCCTCTTCAGACGACTCAGAGCTTTTGCGACTGGCTTCTGAACTGTGCTGTCTTTTGCGTCTTTCCTGCAGTCTAAGTTGAGAGAGCAGTTTGAGCTTCCTTGTCATGGCTTCCAAGTCGTCATCACTCCTGCTTTCCTCTTCTTTCCCCTCTTCCTCAGTTTTCACTTGCTCGTCTTCACTGCGGACTTCCACATTGTCGCCGATATGTTCCAAAGGGTTTTCAGCAGAGATGATGACAGGGGGCGAGGGCAGACGGACAGCTTTAGCGGGGGACTCGTAAGTCTGCAGCCTGGTGCGCAGGTCACCAAGATGGTCAGACTGCCGCTGCTTGTCATTCTCCAGGAAGTCGATGTAGCGCTGCTGGTCCCTGCATTGCTGTGCAAAGGACTGCGCTCTGACATAGTACTTCAGGAAGATCCTATCCTCCTCAGGGTCCAAAAAGCCTTCGTCACACAAAGCATCGATCCTGATGAAGCGATTATACCCCCAGCACTCCCCACTCTCAAACTCAGAAGCGAACTCCCTCACCATCGGCTTGTGCGGGTCTCTCCGATTCTCCATCTCCACTTTGTACTCATACTTGGAGACTCCGCTCAGACTGCTGCGCATTTCCAGGAACAAAGAGACGTACACGCCCATGGCGAAGCCGTTGCCGTTCGGGTACACTTTGAGTCTCCAGTTCATGCCATTGAAAGGCAGTGGGTCGGAATAAAGGACTTCGGAACTGTTCCTGTACCGGGAAAACTGCTCGATAAGGAAGGATCCGGACTCATATTGTGGGGCGATTCCCACACTGCTGTACTCGGGGGACTGAGGCAGGAAGTCGACTTTCCCCTGGGACTCGAGGTTGACTTGCCTCAGTTCGCCTAGGAAAGTCGGTGCATTCGCTATCAAATGAGCCTTGCTTTTGAGACCCAAGGATGCACTTACTTTGGTCAAAAGCTCGTGAAACTGCTCTATTTCCTTGGACACGAACCTTTGCTTTCCCACTAGTTGCACTGCTTTTTCTTTATAGGCCGCTTCAAGTCTGCCTCGTAAGACGTCGATTCTTCCTCTCAAGTCCTCACTTTTCTCCCCATGCGCCTGCTTTAACTTCTCTAAATTCTCTTCAATGTCGCCCAGCACAGCTCTCAGTTCCTCCTTCCTCGACTTCACTTTCCCCTCTTCCGTCCTTAACACCCTCAGGTGAAAGTCGTACATGTTGGCCAGTTTGTCGAACTCATGTCCGTGATGCCGCTGAGTGATCATCGCGCAATCAGAACAAATTGGGTTCCCGCAGGTCTTGCAGAAATACAGCATTTGCAAGTTGTGCTCCGAGCAAGTCTCGTAATAGTCCAAAGTCTTGGTCACGCGCTCCACTAGTCCTGAGAGTTCCGCCAAGACTCCGCACTGCAGTAGTTCACCGCAGCGCAAGGGCATGCTGCATTGGGGACAGGTGCGGTGGGTCTGCAGCCACTTGGTGACGCAGGAGCTGCAGAAGGCTTTGACGCACTGTGGGCAGAGGCGAGGCTCGCGGAGGTGTTTGGCGCAGATGACACACAGGAGTGCGTCTTCCAGAGAGCGCAGGTCGGATTGGACCTGGTCGGACATTTGAATATAGGAAGGAGACACGTCTGCTTAGAGTCCGAGGTGTGAGACTAGCAGTGCTCACTAGCCAAGCGGTTGCTGATGATATTCGAACTTCTGCCAGGCTGTAACAGGGACTCTTATCAGGACTGTATTCTTCCTTACAGTCCTACTTCCCTCCTCTCTCCCAAGTGCGCTATCTCTCCTGAGCCGAAATCAATATGTCTCGGAGTCAGGCTAAAATACTCGAAGTCTCGAAGAACCCAGTCTGCACCCAACTGGTCTTTATCAATTCAAAGTCGCTAGGGAACAAGCCCACTGTGCTCTATTCTGAGGGAGGATGGGCAGTAAGTAATGCCAATGTGTGAAAAGTACGCTCGAAGTCTTTAGAATACGGGTAGATATTTTCAAAGCGACTGAAACGTTGTGTATTTATATGTTCCACGAGGGCCTCACTACTCTGTATGCATGACAGGTCAACAGCCGTAAATATACCAATCCCAAATCAAGGCCATCCTAAATCCTTTCCAAGCCCTTTTCAGCCTAGTTGCCCGCTCTTGCGCCTTCCCCATCTAGCCGCAGACCTATTCCTCGATTTCACCATTACCAGTAATGCATTTATCCCCTGGATTTGGTCAACTCCGGCCTCTCCACCACTACAGTCTGCACGCAACCCTAGGCGCCGGCAACTTCGCCAAGGTGAAACTGGCAACTCACTTGCCCACCGGCCAGCCTGTCGCTATCAAGATCCTCAGCCACCATGATGTTTCCCGGGTCTACACGGAGGTCCAGGTCATGCAGTCTCTAGACCACCCGCATGTAGTGCAGCTGTACGAGGTAGAGACTAGGCAGGTGGTGGAGGGACATAAGAAGACTTTCCTTGTGATGGAGTACTTGGACGGTGGGGATTTGCTCAAATATGTTGCTGCACAGCAGAGACTGCAAGAGCCCGAGGCTCGTCGTCTCTTTCGTCAATTGATGTCTGGACTAGAGTACTTACATAGTCTAGGCGTGTCCCATAGAGACCTCAAGCCTGCAAACCTGCTTCTCAATGCCCGCAAAGACCTCAAAATCGCGGATTTCGGACTGAGTGCTGCAGGCTCTATGGATACGCTGGAAACGCGCTGCGGGAGTCCTTGCTTTACCGCTCCCGAAGTAATCGGCGGACTGCCTTATGATGGCAGGAAAGTAGACATCTGGGGACTGGGAATTGTGCTGTATATCATGCTGGTGGGCAGATTGCCCTTCGAAGACGACAATAAGGCAGGTCTCTTTCGCAAGATCTGTGCAGGGAAGTACAGTCTGCCAGTGCATGTGAGTGTAAGTGCGAGAGATCTGCTGAAAAGGACACTCACAGTGGAGGCCAGGGACAGAGCCACTGTGGCGGAAATCCAGAAACACGCCTGGTTGGCAGGCATTGAGCCAGCTAAAAGTCTTAGTAGAAAGGCCAAATGCGCCATTGACTACTCGGTCTGTGCTGAGACGCAAGCGCTGGGGTTCACTTACAAGGAACTCCTGGAAGGCCTGGAGAGGAAGGTGAAGAACGCTGCCACCGCCACTTACCACATTCTCAGAAACAAACACTCACAGGAAGACACTGTGGAGCTGCTCAATCTCAACCGCACTCTGCACAAACGGTCTGCTTCTCCCTTGCTGGTTAGAAGGCGAAACGCCTCCATTCGGCCGAGTCCTGAGCCTTCACTACGCAGTCCCAAGTCACTGGACCGCAAGCCCACCCTTTTCACACGTAAAACCCCCTCTCTCAGACCTCTTAGCCAGTTCAGAGGGCGCCTTCCTGACACTAAGAGATCTACTGCCAATCTTCTGCGCAGACGCATATATGCCTAGCTGTCTTTCTCCACTCTGAAATTACTTTAATAGCTCGAAGTTTCCTGATTTAGTGGCTTCGTAGCAACTAGTTAACAATTTGCCTTTGATTCACTACTCCGAAATCAAGAAAGTCCTAGCAGCCTAATACCCTTCCTAAAAGGGTCGAAATGGCAATACATCAGTACAAATGAAATGAGTACTCGGCAGAAGTAAAATCATTAATAGGCACATTTGAAAGGCGGAGAAGCTAATACAAGTCCCAGTTCAAGGGAGAACTGCTCTGCAACGTATTAGACTTTGCTGAGAATTGAGTAAGTCCTCTGATATAATCGAGTCTATTGACACCGTTCAAGCCTATACATAGGCATTCTCGAAACAGCAATAAACTGTGAATATGGACTCAGCATAACCAATTCTGGTGTATATGGTACGAGGAACAAAGCAGTCCTTACCTGCAGTAATTAAAGCTATAGTGTGAAATAACTACATAGAGGCTCAGTGAGGCTAATTATGGAGAAAGCGGGGCTTCTCTGGGAGAGTCGTCCATGTCTTCCTCAAAGTCCACAGCAGTGCTCGTGAACTCTAAAGCCAATGTAAAGCTACGGTCTTCCAGACTGAAACGGTAGATCGACTGGTCATCTCCGTACAGAAACACCGCTTTGCCCACTCTCACAGCGGCTAAGTACCCGAAGGGCAGCGATTCCTCTTCGTCAGAGGTAGCTATTGTAGTTGGGCGACTAGTGGAGGTGGGAGTCCACTGCTCAGCTACACCTCCCCCGAAGAAATAGAAAGTGCTCCCTATCGCTACAGTGCAGCAAGGATAGGTTCCGAAGGGACTGGAAAGCTGCAAGGACTCAAAGGAACTGCTTTGAACGTCAAATATTTCGGAGTTGTGAGTCCAGCAGCCGCCAATGATATAGATCTTGTTGTGCAGTTGGGCAGGACAAAAGAGCATTCGATTGCTGTGCATAGTGGGCAGACAGGTCCAAGTCCCAGTCTCCAGACTGTATTTCTCTGCATCTCGTATTGCGTGGCCTACCAACGGCTCACTGCTGCCTCCAAAGCAGTAGACGTCCTTTTCCACTTGGATAGTGCCGTGGGCGTAGCGCGCCATATGCATGTCTGGCAGCGGGAGTAAATCGCTTTCTTGTGGCATTAACTGGAAAGTCTGTTTGAAACTACGATGTGCGTCTCTTCCTCCTGATATGAACAGGGCCCCAGACCTCAGGTAGCAGATACTCGACATAGAGCCACTGCCTTCGTCGCTCATGTGCTCCATTAGAATCGAGCACAGGATTCTCATTGAAGGGAGACGATACACACTGAGCCACGGCCTATTCATCTGAATGGCAAAGCTGCGACTTCTCCACACCTGTTGGTACTTGCAGCTGTTGGCAACCTCGGGCACTTCGTCGAAGTCGGCAGCCAGCAGTGCCCTCCACACTTCCTCGGCTCCACTGCTTTCGTGCCAGTGAGAGTCGACCAGACCTACCCCTAGCAGCAGGTCCCGGGCCTCCAGAAAGCGCAGAACCTCTAGTCGCAGTCGTCTCATTTCGCACTCTGTAAGATTCTCAGAGTGTTTAATGACATACAGAACTTATATGCTCTCAGCTCCGCTGTCCGACCGACTGGATCAGAAGTTTCCAGGCCGCACTCCCTCGACCGAAAGTGAGGCCTTGCCAGGCGCACTGCAACGCACCGCAGGAACTGCGCAGCTGCCTATCAGTGAGCCGATGCAATGGCTCTCCAGCCCTGCGAGCGACCTCGACCTCGCTCAGTTCGAAGTGAAACATTTCTGTTGGCGCGGCTACTTGCTGCTCCCTAAGCCACCGGACCGGTGTCTGCAGTTTGCTTTGCCGCTGAAGAGTTCACGATTAGGAAGCGTTACGGAGCCTTGGTGGGGAACTTCGACCATTTACCCGGCTATCGTGGCTGCGAGGTATGATTTGGAGTCACTGTCAGCGGTCCCTGCTGAAGTCTCCTCAGCAGTCTCCGCAGCCGAAGCAGCGATTTCCAGACCAGTAAGTCAAGTAAGTGCCAGACAGCAGCATATCACGGCGAAGGCTAAAATCCGCTATATTTTACTGGCCCTTGTGCTGCTCGCTGTACTGCTAGTGCTAGGTCTGGCCGGGTATCTGGTGGATGGAGAGCTGGTGGCAGTTTGTGTATTGGGCGTAGGCTTGCTGGAGGGCTGGTGTGTGTACTGGGCCTGTGTGAGCAGTGCACAGTTGCGGCGGAGCTATGTGGACATGCGACAGCACCTCGAGGCCTTGTGTCAGTCGGACTTAGGCCTGAAAGGCTATAGCATGCGAGTAACGGGGCCCTTTGTCCTGCAGTTCCTGCAGTCACAGGCCATGTCCTAGTTTAGCGCTGTAAGTACCATGGAACTGCTATAAAGTGCCCTATTCGCATGTGCTTTTATACCCTTTCATGGTCTAGACTAATTTGGATGGAAATTTTAGGTCGCTACGGGGTTAAAAGAAAAGGCGAGTGTGCATTATCAGGAAGGAAAGACGACTTTCCCAGCCTACTTTCCTTGATTAGTTCGTGCAAATACGAGAACTATCAATAATTTCGATATTATCGCAGAGATTAACAAGTGCACCACTGCTATTTGAAGGTTGACCGAGTCTTATTCTCCTCCTAGTGGCCTAGCCTAACACACTCTAATATACCCAGTGGACTGATTGATTGTCAGGTAGTGGGCAGTAACTATGGGGTGTCTGTGTGACGGCGAGGCTGAAAGTCCTGTCAACGCCCAAGAAATGCAGCGTCTGCGCGCCATCCAGTACCACTACCCACAGCTCCAGCCCTTGGCAGAGAACCTACTCTACGCAGACCGACAGGAGCGCAAGAGACAGTCAGTGCGGCTTATGCCAGACGTAGTGACGGCTTCCGAGGACGATACAGGGACTGGCGAACGTCATTGATGTCATCCACTGCCTTTACTGCGAATTTGACAGGAGCTAAATAGCCTTCCCAGCCCTTACGAACAGGCGCCTTCGGCTTAGGACTGCTGCGCCTAGGGTTGGGCGTTTTGCACTCCACTGATAAGCTAGACTGTTTGCGCTCCAACACAGACTTCGCCCTGTCGAGAGAAGACTCCGAGGACTCGGAGGCGCTTTTCTTCCTGGGCTGTCCATTGAGCTTCCTCAGCAGTTCAAACCCCTTCCCGTACTGCTCCAGCAGTGCTCCCCGTCTCCCTCTGCCCAGCATTCTCACCTGCCCTAGGGCGAAGTCGTACACCTTGGCTGCCAAGGACTTCCCTGTCATGGGGAGATACAGGTGGGAGCTGGAGGGAGAGGATTGCTTGAGAGAGCTGCGAGAACGGATACTGGCTTTGTGGGGAGAAGGGGGACTGGGATGGCGGAGTTTGAGGGAAACAGAGGGGAAAACCACTTTGAGGGAAGCGGGCAGTTGGCTGTGTCTGGAAATTGGAGAACGAAAGTGGGTATTTTGCATGATTTCGGCAAATATTAACTACTCTGGGTTAGTCTCATGCATATGTGCACTTCTGCAGGCGGATAATAGCCTTAGAGATGGCTTCTGCGCTGCTACAGGCTCTGAAGAAGCGCTTTCCAGACCTATCTTCGCTGTCTGCTATTACCCTTTCCCTGCTGTCTATTCGCAAAGCCAAGGTCCCTCTATCCTCCTTCCAGTCCTATTTCCCTGCTGAGTCTTTGGAGTTACTAGTTCAGACCACCTGCCCTACAGCCAACCCAAAGGCACACGAAAAACTGGTCCAGGCCGCAAAGCGAATCAGGAAATTCAGTCAAATCGCTGAGAAAAGCGCCTGCTCAAAGTGCAGTTTGAAGGGAAGCTGTGTCTTTGCGGACCAAGAAGCAGCAGGGCCTCCAGCAAGCGTGCTAGACCTAGCGAAAGTCCTATACGGCTTGAGCCAGTCACAGAGTCTACCAGAGGAACAAGGAAAAGCCGCAGTGGAAGTAGCCAAAAGCCTCGATTCAGCCCTCACCCAAGCTCTCCTAACCCCTCAATCCTCTTTCCGAGTACTCAAGAACGTCCCCGTTCCCCAAGTCATTGACGCCGTAGGAACGCCCAAACAGCCCGGCAAGCCTCGCAAATCCCTCACAGAATCACTCAAGTGGAAGCCTAGTGAACAACACCTCGAGCGCCAAGAAAAGACCTGGGCTCGCAGTGAGTCCCGCTCCACTCTCAACCTCATAATGCGGTCTATCAGACTGGCTGCCCGCGAAGACAGAGAAAAGAAGCAGAAGACTACCAAGACTTCGGGCAGGACGAAGCCCGTACATAGCTAATGACTGCGATAGCGCTAAATGAGGCGGTGCGCCTGGCTGTGTGGAGGACTCAGGATTTGGACGCTTTGCGGGATTTCCTGTATAAAGGCCAAAGACTGGAGGCGGACTTTGCGAAATTGAGGAAAGAAGCGGGACTGCGGGAGGAGTGGAGGCAGGGGAGACAGGGGGAAATCTGCGCTAGTGAAGCCCCTGTGCTGGCCCTGGAGGCCAAGTAAGAATCAAACAGCACTGTGAAAGCGCACTGTTTGCGCCTTCTCAAGCTGCATACGGCCTATGAGCGGCCTAAGGACACTCGGGAGCATTTGAGGAATATCAGCGCGGAGATGAGCAAGGAAGTAGCGGAAGGTATGAAAGAGGTGGAAAAGCTCATACAGAGCTCTAACAACGTACAGGTCGGGAAGGTGCTCGCACCCTGTCTAGCCTACTCCGCCAGTGTCTATGCAGCCGAGGTCAAGCGGATTTTGGAGGCTGCTGAAAGGAAGCAATCGGGCACTAGTGTGCAGTCTGCAGGGGAAAGGAAGCCCAGGCCGCTGGATGAACAGGCGGTTAGTGAATTTGAGCGGGGGTTTAAGCAGAAACTCACTGAGGACTTCCGCACGAAGCAGAGACAGCAAGTCGCTACGGCTATGCGACTCAACCACTGCTCTAAGGCTATTGCGCGAGCGTGGAAAGGCTACAGACAGAGACAAAGGAAAGCGGCAGTGGCAGGCGTTATTGCAGGGCTAAGGAGACATTTGAGTCTCAAAAGAGAGTGGGCAAGAAGGACTAAGAAAGCTCGAGAACTGTACCTGTGGGCCCGACTAAAGCACTGGTACCCCTTATTAGTCGCTCACTTCCGAACCAGGCACTGGAAGCCATACAAAGACTTGGGCTACTACATAGGCGAACTGGACCAGTGCGTTACAATACAGCGCTTTACCCGAGGCTATATAGCCCGCAAACAGCTCCCTCTAGTCCGTTCCCAAGCCTCAACCCGTCTTCCCAAGCTTTCCCCACATCCCTCCAAACCCACTGTCTGGCGGCAAAGCTGGGAACTCGACCTCGAACTCCTCACTCACCATGGCAACCTTTCCCTTGAAGAGGCGAACTACACCTCTCTTTGCCACTCTCAGCGTGTCAAGTTCGAAGCCGACTGGAAGAGTTACGAATCGAAGTTGAGGACTGTAGTGGAGCGGGGCCTCGAGCAAAGTAAGGACTGGATGGAGGTGGAGGGCTGGTGGAGCAATGTGAAGCTGGGAGTGAGGCAGTGGGGTGCGCCTTTGGGAGCTGTGATGGACAGAAATCGAAGTGGACTCCGGAGGAAGGCTGAAGAAGCGCTGAGGAACTCTCTGGCAGCTGCGCAAACTGCCTTCGAACAGCTATTGGCTGGTGCACAGGTGCGTCTTTCTCGACTCAAACACGACCTCAAGCTGACCCGCATTTCCTCCATTATCTCTAATGCCTAGATCTCCTGCCCAACCGTCACTTTCCATGTCTCTTGGCCATGTCATAAATGCAAGCCATCCAACTGTCTCACCTGAAGTCCTCTCTCAACAAGTTGCAGTCACTCCCCCTATTCGCCGCTCGTTTGGAGCAGTCAGGGCTGCTGCACGTGCTGGCCCAGACCGTGTCCCAGGTGTTCACGAGTGAGAGTGGCTGTATGTCTGCAGCGGAGGTAAAGGACCACTTGACAGTGCTGTGTGGACTCCTGATAACTGAGAGTTGGCGCTGTTATGAAGTGGGGAATGGAAGTCCGAGGAAGACTGCGTCTACATCGGATACGAGCAGAGGACTAGGGACTGAAAGAGTAGAAGAGGGCCTAGCGGAAATATCCTCAAGGTCTACCCGCTCTGTAGTGCCGAAACACACAGCCAGCACTTCCGCACTCCCTTCGAAGCAAGCAACGCCTGTGAGGAAGTCGCTGGCTGACCTGCGAGTCACCAGTCCGAAGCACACCTCCTCAAACAGTCTCAGTCACAGCCAAAGCCAGACAGAAGACCTCAGGTCCATTTCTGACTTTTCCATCCCTGTGCCCACTACTCTGTTCTCTCGTGCACAGCGCAGAACTCTCGAAGTGCACGAAGTCTCCCCCGGCCCAGCCCACTACCGCCCAGACTCCACCAACATCAAGCCAAGAAGCACTCAACCCATTATCCCCCACAGTGGACAAAGATTCGAGTTTGTGGTGCCGGACACTCCCGGCCCTTCCCACTACACCCCAGTGCGGAGCTTCCTAGCCAAGCACGGACACACTAGGAGTGTAGCCTAAGTAACATCATGGAAGGCCAGTGGGGAGACTTGACCCAGGAAATCACCTACTCAGAAGACCCTCCCTTGCTGCAGGCCAAGAACTCGCTCAGGTCACTGGTGCTCAGCAGCGGAATTGCGGTTGAATCCGTGGAAACGGCAGTTCGCTTGTACCAGCAGCAAAGAGACGTCTTGGATGGCCAGATAAACCAACTCGTGGACCTGCAGAAACAGCTCAGATTCGAGAAAAAGGACTTGGAGGACCGGAAAACGCAACTCAGCTTCCAAGAATCGCAGCTGAAAGAAGCCAGAAGCGCTCTAAATCGAGAAAAAGACGCCTGGCAGGGCCAAAAACGCTCTGAAAAGCGGCCTAAATCCGCCAAACCGGCTGAAAGTGTGTCCACCGACCAGCTCAAACAGATCAAAGAAGACTTCAAAGAGAGGGAAAACAGGTCCAAAATGGCCCTTGAAAAGACCCAGCGAGACATCGCTGCTTTCACTAAGGAAAACTCTGACTTGGCCAAGCAAGTTGAAGACCTTCAGCGAGACCTAGCCCGGCTAAAGGCTCCAAAGCCTCGCAAAGCGACCAAAACAGAGGAAATTCAGACTGAGAGAGAGCGAGTTCAGGCCGATTTCCCGCCTGAAGTGTCGTTTCTGCACCATGATGAGGCCACAGGCACGGTAGTGGAGACCAAGGAAAGTGCAGATGGACGGATTCAGAAGAAGTTTTCAGATGGGCGAGTGGAAAGTGAGTATCCGAACGGGACTCATAGAGTGGTTTATGGGAATGGCTACTCCTGCGTGACGCTCCCAAATAAGGACGTGCGGCAGATCTTCCCAGACGGCCACAGTGTCTACTTCTACTCAGAAACCAAAACCGTGCACTGGGTGTACTCTGACGGCTCGCAGGTGATTAGGTTCGCTAACGGTCAGGTGGAGAAGCACCGAGCAGACGGCTCGAGCAAGATAAAGTACGTAGACGGCACTGTGAAGACGAGGGCGGCTGAGGGCGAGGAAACGTGCGAATATGCAGATGGAGTGGTGCAGCGGACAGACGCCCGAGGCAACAAAGTAGTGGTCTTTCCTGGAGGACACGAAGTAGAGGTTCTGAAGGAAGCTAAGGCGCTAGAGTAGGCCGGCGCTGAAGCCCAGCGGCTGCGGTCATAATTGAATAATGGCCTTGGCTTTGAGCCTTCTGCTAGCAGTGGTGGCGGGCGACCCCGTTCCCACTCTCGAGTTCATCTTCTCAAAGCAATACCTGGTGGACCCAGACTCGCACTTCTTGTGGGACACCAAGCGGCAGACGCAGGCTCTCATGGGCTTACCGGCACTGCATTGGGGCCAAGGCACCCTGCTGCCCGGCGACTCTGGCGTAGTGCTCAAGACAGGCAGCGAAGACGGGAGGGAGTACAGGGACGTGGTGGCCTTTGCGCCTCATTCTGAGTTGGCGAGTTGGCCTGCTGTTTCGCTGGACCCTGCCAAGGGAGCTTCCGCAGTTGTGTTGTCTTTTTGGTATAAGTTGACCTTCACCCAGACGACTACTATTCTGGTCAAACACGTAAGTTCTAGACAGGGCAATTACCATTCCGTCAATGGAGACGTCCTTCGCAATGAAATCCTTCACATCTACTATGTTCCTGGCTTATTGGGATTGGGAGGAACTGGAATGAACGTCAGACTTTCTCTCATTGACGGTAGCACTGGACAGGTCACCTGCCTTCGCATAGGCGAGATACAGGGTGAATGGAACCGAGCAATCATCCAAATCGACACTTCAGGAACAGGCACATCAGTGTCCTGCATGAACAATGACCAAACAGCAGGCAATGGAGCTATACTGAGTGTAAAATGGAAGGATGTGGCTGCAGAGCCACTCTATCTGCGCGACTCAGGCTTGGACGGGGACACTAACGCTCTTTACATATACAACTTGGCTATCTACAACACTGGAGTGGCCAATGTCAATGACTTCTCGGATGACCTGCAGAACTGCGGAGCTACGGCTCGAGTCGGCTTCGCTTGCACCTACTGTCCGGTCGGCTTCCCTTCCTGCCTCTTTTCCGGGACCTACAATCAGTACTTGAGCAACAATGTACTGAGCACTTGTCCTACTAGCTGCGCGACTTGCTCGGACGCTTTCACCTGTGTGCAGTGCAAAGTCGGGTTCTACCCCTCCCGCAGCACTAACACCTGCTCAGCCTGTGATAGTCGCTGTGCACACTGCTGGGGACCTCACCACACTCAATGCTACGCCTGCAAAACTCAGACTATGACTGCTGGGAGTACTGATCGGCCGGTTACTACCTGGATGGTCGCCAATTTCACTTGTGAAGGACAGGCTTCCTTCATGCTGAGTGGCAGCGACAGTGGGAGTATGTGGGTGGAGCCGCTTAAATTGCCCGTAAACGACCGCATTACCAAGTACCAGGAGTTCTCTGTGGACTTCTGGGTCAAACTTAACCAAGACGCGAGTCAAGACGGCAGTTCAGTCCTCACTTTCATCGACTTCGGCAGACATTTCTTCTATATTCAGACTGGTGACTCTAATATGTACTTCGAAGACTTCAAGACGAAGAAATCCGTCACTCTAAACGGTCCCTTCACTAACAAGAACTGGGTGCTGGCCGCCTACGCAATGGACAAATACGACAACCGCAGAGGATATGCAGCTGCTAGGTCCGGCCCAGGAGCCAGTTTCCTCTACTCCAGTCCTCCCACCACCCCCTTCGACTACCAAGCGCCCAGCATGATTGTCCTCAACGGCCACCACTCCTATCAGTTCCGCAGGACTTCCTGTGGCTTCAACAACATCCGCATGTGGGGGAAGTTCAGAAGTATGGTGGAGGTGATGGGGGATATGAACATTTACTATACCCCGCAGAGTGCTCCTCCGCATCTCTTCGTTAACTACCCGGTGCTCAATGCGGACCGGTCTTTTGTGGTGAACTCGGCTTTGGTGGATCCACAAGCGGATGAAATCGCTTGGAATAAGGACCCGTTTTCCTTCCAGGACAGCCTAAATGCGACAGCCACAATTCCCGGGTCCCCCTATGTGTACTTCTCCTCTCCCAGTGAAAACCTCAACGGCGACTATGGGTCCGGCAACTCCTACTCTGGCATCAACGTATGTCCCTTTTCCCTCAAATCTCCCCAGCCCGCCCTCTTCGATAGCAGCAACTTGTGCAGAGACCAGCTCCGATTCCGCTTCGACTCCAAGGCTTTGTCGCAAGTGGTGTACGACACTCTGAATTACAAGTCTCTGTGGCTGGGAACAACTAGGGGTCCTGATACGTATGACCCTGGCTTTGTTGTGGGTTCTGATGGGAAAGTTAGTGAGGCTGGATTGGCTTTTTCGAAGAGTTTGCTGACTTTGCCGCCTGCCCCGCCGGAGGTTCCTGTTCCTGCGATGCAGATTCGGACATCTATGACGTTTGAAGCCTGGATTAAGCCGACAGCTCTCACTAAGACTGTTGCAGGCCTATCGAATACCGCAGTTCCTCTGGACTCTTCCACTATATTCAGTATGAAAACCACTCGCCCACACCCCACTCGCGTCCTCTACTTGCAACTTTCCGCAGGAAAACACTATTTAAGCTACTTCACAAAAGCCAATTACGGAGTGATGAACAGCCAAGAAGGCCGCTTTGACATCAGTACTGACTTCGCTACTGGAAAGTGGACACATGTAGCACTCGTGCTGCATCTCCATAATCAGGCTGCCAGCGTAGTGTCTGGATATGTAGATGGACGCTTGACGGCTACTCAGCTGACTAATGATCCCAGTGACCCCAAATATACCAGAGATTTAGTAATGGAGCCGTTTTCAGCTCCTGTGATTGGAGCCACTTATCAGTTCGGCAAGTGGCAGTCTTTCTTCCAGGGAAGTATATATGAGTTCACGCTGAATAACTACGCACGCAGCGACTCGGAAATAGGCCAAAGCGTGCTTCGAGACTGCAGCGGCACCACGTGTTCCGCCTGCCCTGCCAGTCTCGCAGCCTGTCCCTCCCTCTCCCTAATGACCGGCATAGTGCCCAGTTGCTCAGCTTCATGCAAAACCTGCACTGACGGCCAGCCCTCTAATTGTCTTTCCTGTCCCAGTGGCACTTTCCTGCAAAGCTCTACATGTGTCAAGTACTGCTCTGGAGTGGGACTTGGGACTTTGTCCACAGGGGTCTGCGACACAGTGTCAACCCTTAGTATATCCACTACTACTGTAGTATTTGATGGACATGCTGTGGCTATCACCTTTACCAATGCTTTCAACCTGGCAGTTGATTGCATGATGGCCTTTGTGACGGAGTCTATGAATGCTTTAGGGGAAATGTTCACATGCAATTGGGACGCTCTGCACAAGATATTTACCGTGAAAGTGGGCACTCGGGCGAATTTGGCAGCGGGACTGGTCCTTACTTTCGCTGATGGAGCTCTGACTGAGTACCCGGATGCAGTGCACACTATATCTGCCCAGCCTCTCCCTGCTCTGACTCTAACAGAAACTCTGCCTACAGTCAGGGCTTCAATCGCTATTACGCAAGATGTGCTATCGAAGTGCGAGGATATCTTGTTCACTGCACTCGGCAGTGAGGGAGTCGGCCTGCAGTACGCTTGGAACTTCTTCGTCTTTCCCATAGACAACACTAACAACCAATTTACTGAGCAATATGGCGGCTTCGCTAGTCAACACTTCGAGGCCTTGCTACCGAAGAAGTTCTTCCAGGACGGTACCAGTCTTCAAGCGGTTCTATACGTGAAAGACATGTTCGGCACTATAGACACTGCTACGTACACCTACGCCCTCAGCTACTCCGAAGTCCCAACCGCTTATTTCCCCTACGGAGACGCCAACACGACCATATTCCGAAGCCAGAGCTACAACTTCCCCCTGGACTTGAGACCCACTCACTGCCAGGGGCATAGTGAGAAGGCGAGAAAACTGACAGTGACGTGGACTTTGGATAGGACCAATGCAACAGGAACTCCTGCTAGTCCGATTCTAAGTGGTGGCGGGAACGACCACAACTTACGCTTGGCGAACTTCAGTATGGAGGCAGGGTTTTGGTACACGTATAAGGCAGTAGTCCAGGATGAGGCTTACGGCGCTTCCGCAGTCCTAAATACCACCTTTTCCCTACCAATTCGAGCTCCAGTCCCTGTTATCATCGGCGGAAACCGCGTCTTTCCCGCAGACCAGCCGTTGCAGCTCGACGCCAAGCCGAGTTACGACCCTGACTACTACACAACCGTGACTGTTTTAGACGAGTACTGCTGGGCGATAGCCTGCGACTACGATGGGAAAACATCAGGCTCTCGCTGTCTAAAGAAGACAGATTACACCTGTGCAATAGGAAACCTCGTGCCAACACTCCAACTTTCCAGTGAAGACCTAGTGGCGAATGCTGTTTACACCTTTACTTTGACTGTAAAGCGAGGAAAGCGGGCTGCTTCTTTGGCCACTACAATCAAGACAGTCCCTGTGCGAGTTCCAATGGTCGAAATCGCACCAATTACTACTTCGCCTGTGAAGTTCCCCACTACCCGCACTCAAACTTTCTTCGCCTCAGTACGAACAGTCTCCCGGGTAGAAGCAGTCACCAACCAAACCGCCTTTATCAACAACGGCGAACAGACCCTTTCCTATTGGCGTCTAAGTCCCGCAGTAGCCAACGCTCTAAGCCCTGTGGAGTTCTCATACACCACTACTCTGAGTGGACTTAGTTCAATGTTCACAGGGACGTACACAGTTAATTTCTACGTGGAGGACTTTCTGCTGTATAAGGGATATCGAGGACAGGCTTGGATGACTGCGGCTACGAACTCTCCACCTGTAGGGGCTGTCGTCTACCTCAACCCTTCCTGGGCAGTTCCAGCCTTCTCAGAGGTGCAGATCTCTGTGGAAGGCGCCTGGGACAAGGAAATACCGCTCTCATACGAGTTCTATCGAGTGCAAGGCAGCACTTCCCAGCCTATTGCTTCCAAGTACAGTTACGGGCTCCTAGGCAGACTAATGGTGCCGTTGTCTCCCAACCCAGTATACCATGAAGTCCGGATATACGACTCCCTGGGAGATTTCGTAGTATTGCCGATCACTTTCCTGTCCCCTGGGAGACCTGAGACCCCTAACGTATATGGATGGCTTTCGGAGGTTAATCAGAAGGTGGCAAGCTACTTGGAGTACGATGTCGATATTGCCTTCGCCAATGCACTCACCTACGCAGAGTCGCTAAATGCGGCAATGGCTTCGGGGATAGTAAACACTCAAGACTCCGCCTTTTCCTCACTAGTGACCTCCTTCCTGACTCTACTCAACAGTGACAACCTGAAAGTTACGACTCGCACAAGCGATTTTAAGCTCCAAATCCTTGCGGCTTTAAGCCTAAATGCTCAAGATTTTACCTCCAGTCTGCAGGCGAACCTACAGTCTATGGCCAAAGAACTAGTGGAAGCCACTGGAAACGGCATCTCTCCAGCTCAGTATCCGAACATCTTCAGCCTTTATACGAACTTGAGGATGGATGCCAGGGCTGTGCCTGCGCTTTTGAGTGCTGGAGTGCAGTTCAATGGGAAGTTGCAGTTTACTGCAGGAGACAGTTCGCTGCTGATCACTAGAGATCAATTCCAGCAATTCTATCCAAATCCCATTTCCAAGGTACAAATAACAGTCGGGACTGCCACTGTCACTGTCAGTCCTGGAGCCTTTGCCCTGAACAACACTGAGTGTATCGACACTCGTGCAGTCCTCTACAACTACAATCCAGTAGACAGCACCCAGTCTATATCCGCTGTACTCGACCTGAGTTTCTTCAAAACTTGCACCTACGACCCAAGTCTCGGCAGCCTAGTAATGGCGGCTCCAACTGCCCTTTCCTTGGCGAGTGGCACCACAGTGACAATCACTCTGCCCGCTACTCTGGATAGTCGGTACAACTCCCGTTCCTACCAATGCTTAATGTACGACGATACACTAAAGTGGATGTCTGGCATATGTGCATTCAAAGGAGTGAATGAAGCAGCAGGCACTGTGACCTGTTCCTGCACGAGTACAGGACTAGTAGCTGCTTTGGTGGATGAGACGACTCCAGTGCTGCAGGCGCAAGCCTTCCAGCGGCCTGTCGTCAACCTATTCGACTTCTCCCTCAGTGACCTGCGCTACGGACCCAAGACAAAGGACGACGGGGAGTACTGGATGGACCGTATGAACCCTAACTATATCCAGCTCATTTTCTTCGTCATCTACATTGCGGGCGCCTTCCTCCTTGTGCGGTCTGACGATAAAGACATGACCGGAATGTGCGAAAGACAAGAAGTTCCTTTGCATCAATACCTCATCCGCGAGCATATTCTGCTATCTATCTTCCTATCGCCCTTCAAAACCTCCCTAGTGACGCGTGTAAGTCGCGCCTACATCTTTGTGACAGTCACCCACTGTGTACTGGCAATGGGCGGGCTGTTCTACTTCAACGATATGGAAGATATCCGTGCCAAAGCCTGGGACAGCTACACCAATAAGGACTTCCTGGTGGCTGTTTACCTTGCTCTTATCGCTATGCTAATGGCATTTGTACTGAAGATAGTGTTTAACCCGAGAGTCAGCAGTGACCGGCTGGTGGGCTATACTGTGGCTACCTGCTTCAACATCCTTTTCTTCATTATGTGTGTGTGGTACACTGCCAATCTTACAGAGGACCCGACGAATCACTGGCTACTGACTTGGTTCCTAGGCTGGGCCACTTATGTCTGCGTCTTAGACTTCCTAGTTACACTCGTCCTCATCCTTCTCTTCGACTGCCTCACTATCCACGTAGACCACGGCGTGCCACTGCGCCACATCCCCTCTGAACAGCCAGAAGAACTGCCTGAGGACAATAGACAGCCTCTCAGCATTGTGCCTCCAAGGGAGCCCTATGTGTCGCCTGCTGGCGGAGACGACGACCGGCCGGACCTTCCTCTTAGCTCTGGGAGATAAGTAATAATCTCCTTTTCCGGCTAGTTATCGCGAAAGACTGGGTCCGAACTGTCCTAGAATTAGCTTAATTTGGGCACTCGGAAGATTCTGGCCTGTCTTTCTTGACTACTGAGTGCAGCTTCCTTTCTCCACGTCAGCCTTTCTGTCTAAAACTCACTTTTCTCCACCACTTCCTTGATCTTCGACTCCGTCTTCGCCACCTCCGCCAGCACCGTTCTTTCATAGCTCCTTGTAGTGAAATCGAACCGTTTCGCCTGCTTTTCCCTGGCCTTGGGCTGGTCGTGCTCTGTGTGTCTGAGCAGCTTGCTGATGTCTCCGTCCTGCAGCACTTCGCTGTCGGAGCTGTCTTCGGCGCCGATGATTTGGCCGAAGGAGGAGTGCTCGCTGTCTTCTTTCTGCGGTAGACGGTAAAAGGTGGACATGTAGTTGTGGAAGTCGCTTTTCAGCTCTTGCAGTTGGGAGTTGGAGGCTTGTTTCAGCTTAAACTCCAGAATTCCCCTTACAATGGTGGAGAGTTTCCTTCGGTCATGTCGCTGGCCCCGGGGAGCGGCAAGGCGCAGCAAGGCCTCGGCTTCAATGTTTTCGTACTGACTCTGCTGCTCTTGAGTCAGCTGCAGCAAGTCTACGTCTGTTTCCACTTTGGTAGTTTCTCTTATTAGCGTTCTGTATACGTCTGTTAGGTTGGTCACAAGACTGCAAAAACGCTCGTTAAAGCGACTTGTAGAGGTTTCGAATAGGCGTATGAGTGCCTCTTTAATAGAGACTTGAGGGACTGAGAGTGCAATTTTTACGTCATTCGGGGTCACAGAGAGTCGCAAAGTGGGCAAATCTGCGCAAAGTCTGGCCAGCATTACAGCGTTAGGAGAAGTGCCGGGGCCCTCTTCGCTCCCAGGCAAAGTCCCTGTGAAGCTTTCCAGCCTTGCTACTCGGCCCCACTGCGGCACCAAGTACTCCGCGGACACCAGGGCCTTCAGTTTGCTCAGAGTTGCACCCAGCTTCTCCCTACTTTCCTGCATAAACAAAAAGGAATAAATCTGCATAACCTCCACCGCCTGAACTCTCTCCACCTCCACATCCTCACACTCCGCCTTTTCCTCAATCCTGGCTCTGATTTCATTATGCGTGATGCCCCAAGCAGCCTGCAACTCCGCAGTATGCATCTCCGGGAAGTCCGCAGCACTCTGCTTCAACCCCTTCAGCTCTTCCTGCAGCTTCTTCAGGCGAGCAATGAGCGCTGCTTCTGTTTCAGTGAGAGAGACGTAGCGGTTGTTAAGGGAGTTGCTCTGCATTACGAGTTCATTGTAGTGGGCAATTAGGGTGGAAATGGAGATTTGGCCGGTGTGACTTTGCAGGAATTGGGAACTGTGCACCAAGGACTCTAAACGACTCATAGCGGACTTAAAGGAATGCACTTTGCCCTCAGACCGGGCCAAGGCTGCAATCCTGTCCCTGCGCTTTTTGAAGGTGTCGTCGCAGTCTTGTATGATTAGGCGGGTTTTGGCGGCGGTTTCTTGCTGGAAAATGACCTTTCTGGCCACGTCTTGCATCAAGTCTTCGTTTTCGCCCTCGTATCTCCGCATTGAGTCTTGCTGGGTTTTTAGCGAGTGGCCGATTTTGCCGCGCTGAGACTTGGCTTCTTCTCGCCTTTTTTGGAGGGTGTAGACGGAGTGAGTCAGGTCGTTCACAGATTCAGCCAGTAGCGTCTTTATCTTAGGCGCATCCTTGAGAACTCTGTCTCTGAAGGTAGTGATTTGGTGAATCCGCTGCTTGAGCTGAGTCTGTATGCGTCTTACATTGGACTCCTTGGTCTGCTTGATCATAAAGAGGAGTTGGTTGGTGGCGGACTCTTCCTTCTCTGTGAGTCCTTCCACCTCTGCAGCTTCCTTCTTGACTCGGTTGATCCGGTCACTGCCTGGGTGAACTGTGATTTCCGCACTTCGTGCAGACAGGGCCAGGTCCTTTTCCTCGGTAGTGAAGGTGTTGATGGCTGTGAGGGAGTGCAGGGCGGAGCGCAGTTCCAGCAGCAGTTCTTCCTTACGGGAGTTGGAGTAGAGCAGCTTGCTGTAGTGCTGCTTCAGCTGGGGCACGGAGGAACGCACAGACACTAGTTGGGGCAGACTGGAGCTACTCAGTGATTGGCGGAAGGAGTCGCGCAGGGAATCGACGTATTTTCGCACTTTTCCATCAAACAAGTCTTCTCCCAATCGCCGGTCAAAACCGCTGAGCACTGAAGTCTTCTGCATGCACTAATAATGGAAGAACTAAAGAGTCTGTCTAGTCTACGCCCAGAAGAGCCTGTTTCCTAGGTTTTTATGCTAAATTCACAGCGGAAGGAGCTGTTTTTAGGAAATATTTAGTAGTTTTGTGCTGAGTAGTCTGGAAATTGCAGGAATTTTCAAGCTATATCGCATTCATTGCCCTGAGTTGGGCTTTTGAGGGTATAAATGTACTATTTGCCTATTCAATGCTCTTTTTGCACTAACGACGCACAAATGTACAGCGAAAAGCTTGAATTAGCTTTTCTAGCACTTAAGTAGCCATTATGCTGAACGGATGCTTGGAAGTGGCACTCTTCGTCGAGCGATTTCGCAACATCGACCTGTTCCAGCAAGGTCTGTATATCCTGCGCTTCACTGTCGCCTCCACGTCCCGACGTTTGGCTCGGCCTACAGAGTGCCTAAAGACTTCGTGCTCAGACCCGCTCTACAGTCTGAAGCCGCCGCACTGCTCAGAGAGCACTGGGCACATCCAAAGCTCAGTGTTCCTGATCAGATACTCCGAGGAAGAAGCGCAACTCCGAGAACTGCTGCGCTTCCGGCTGGAAAGCAGTTCCTCCGACCTCGAAACAGTGCTGCTGACCGCAGAACTGCTCTACTCCGACTTGGACAAAGACCTCACAGTGGACACTATCCAGAAGCGACTGGCAGGGGAAGTCCAGTTTAAGCCAGTTGCGAAGGTGGAAATAGCGCTAACAGAGCCTAAAGCGGGCATATTGGAGCCGTTGGCGCTGGAATTTGATGACTTGCACTGCTGTATGGTCCTTGGCTGCTTCGCTTGTGTCTTCTACGACTACCGCTACCGACCTCCAGACCGAGGCATCGACAGCTCCCTGCTCTATCAATATATGGCCAAGTTGATAGTCACAGACCGCCAAGGACTGCCCAAGCCTTTAGCAGGTGCAGGAGAAACCGACCATATATACGAAAGTATCATCAGACCGCAGGCTTTAGCTCATGAATTACTGAGAAGTTACCTCTGCGATGTGCTAAATCGCTACATTCCCTCTGCTGGGAAAGCCCGCCACTCTGACCTGCCGCCGCCCCTGTCCCTGCCTCACTACCACCGTCCCGGCATTCCCAAGTCCGCCAAATTCAGCCAGGCCGTGTCCTCACACGCTGCAGCGGAAATCTGCGAGGCAGTGATGAGCGATGTGAGTTACATAGGCCAGCAAATCAGCGGACTGCTGGAAAGTCTGAGGGAACTGCTGGCTGCCTACCCACTCCACTGCATGTCGCCGCTGTTTGAAAGGCGTCTGGAACGGCTTAGGAACTGGAGTGCTGGGTTTGTCAAGCGGTACAACTACGGAGTCGCGAAGGTGCCTAGTGTGGGGAATAGCGCAGATCAAGAGGCAAGTAGGGGATACATTGCTCGAGAACAGCGCTCTTTGAACGTTTTCTCTGCAGGTCGACACAATGGTCCGATCGAATCAGTGCCTGGAGACCCCTCCCAAAGCCCAATTCTGTTCGAAGACTCCTACTATACACTAGACGCCGCCCCGCCTCCCAAGCACCCTGAAGACCACTCCCATCGCCTGGGGAAAAAGCACCTCTTCGTGCTAGTCCACGGTTTCCACGGGAAGTCACTGGACCTCCGTCTCGTGAAGCACGCTATTATGACCTACAGCACTCTCGCCACCGTCCTGTGCGCCGCCGCCAACGAAGACGACTCGGAAATCGACCTCACGGAAATGGGCGCCAAACTAGCAGCAGAGGTGCGGAACTACATACTGGAGTGGCTGCCTGGGGATTCCTTAGGGAAGATTTCCTTTGTGGGGTATTCGATGGGCGGGATTGTGGCTAGAGCAGCTCTGCCCCTGCTATCTGAGTACTCCTCTCACTTCCACGCCTTTATCAGCTTTTCCGCCCCGCACCTCGGCCATGTGGCTGAAAACTCCCTGGTCGGGGCAGGGTTGTGGCTCTTAGAGCGTGTGAAGAAGTCCCAACTGCTGCAGCAATTGCTGCTCAACGACCACTCTGCCCTGCACCAAACTGCCCTGTATCGACTTAGCCAGGCGCCAGGACTGGACTGCTTCCATCATATTGTGCTCTGTAGTTCCTGTCAGGATAAATACGTCCCACGGGACTCTGCTCGGATAGAAACCACTACTGCACTGGGAATCCGGCCTGAGAAATGGCAGTGCTGTATGGAAATGGCCACTAATATTCTCAGTAGACTGAGTCCTGAGAGGGTGTTAAGGGTGGATGTGGACTTTTGGGATAATTCTATCAGTTTGGATACGATGACTGGACGAAGTGCTCATCTTATGTTCGTCACTAATGCGTATTTTCTACGTCTATTCGTCTACCAGTACTCAGAACTGTTCTCCTAGTTCTTCAGCAATTCCTCCGCTTTCGCATTTAGCTTCTCTAAATACTGACTCAAATGTCCCACCTGCATCTTCAGCTTGTCCCTGTACTCCTCATGCAGGCCCAGGTTCTTGATTCCATGCGCTCGATGGTGCTTGATGTAGGATTTAATGAGGGAAACGTAGACCAGAGAAAGTCCATGTGAGCGGTTTCTCCTGCACATTTTGTACTTAAAGGCCAGGCCTACGAGGTCGCCTGCACGTCGTTTGGTGTGGAGTTCGCGGTAGCAGGCCATTTCTTCCGCGGTCAATTCGAGTCTTTTCCGGGCGGTGGCCATGAAGCCGAATAGGAGGATTTGCCCGGAGGCAGCCACTGCGAAGGAGAGAAGTCGACCCATGTAGGTGAAAGGGGCGAAGTCGCCATATCCAATAGTGGTACTGCTCGCAGACATTAGCCACAAAGTAGTGTTGAAGTTATCGAGGCCCATACCAGATAGGGCTGTAAATGGACGCTCAAATACTCGCACGAAGACTGCAAATAGGAAAATTTGGAAGAAGAATAGGAATATTATCGTTCCAAAGTCGTATTGGTGCATATAGCACTGCAGAGAGAACTGCCAGCCCGGCTCGAACCCCAAGTTCTGACTCACTGAGTACGAAAAGTCGCTTTCGTACTGAGAGAAACGGCACGCGGATCTGACCAGAAACAGCAGTCTAAGGAACATTATCACATAGGCGATTTCCGCCCAGGAATAGCAAATTTCACTGTCCCAATAGGCAGCCTGGCCGATCACTCTATAGCGCTGTGCGTAGTGCAGTGCGTTGGTCATGTAGGGGTACGGAAAGACCAAGAGAAGCAAGATTTCCAGTAGCGTGGAGGACGGAAAGATAGGAGTGGGCGGGAAATGAAGACTGCGGGAGTGGATATTGCGGGCGATATCCCTCAAAGCCAGGCAAAGCACTGATATACAGGTAGTCACTAAAGTCAGCCAGCGCCACTCCTCCCCTGCAGAGTCCCAACAGGTCCCTGCTTCTCTCTCGTTTCTGTAGCGGGTCTCGTAGTCGAGAGTGGCGAAGGCCACTCCTGCGTTTGCGCTGAGAGCTGCGAGCAACTCGCAGCTTCTCCACAGGCCGCTGAGCCACAGCGGGACGTACTCTGCCAAACTGGGAGAAGTGGGCAAATAGCAGGCCAAGGTCGGGGCCATGCTAGCAGTATGGCGGAGTGGCGGAAAGTGACGGAGTGGTGGACAAGTGTCCCAGCTGTGACTCGGCTTGTGGTGTTTGCACTGCCTGTGCTCCTAGTGCTGGATATCCTCTTCAATGTGTTCGGCTACCTGGTGAACGACGCTTACGCGACTTTGCTCTGCTACCAAAGTAGGCCAATAGGCAGTTTACAGACTAGTCACCACTGCAGTGGTCACAGCGGGGCCTATTGATGTAGTCTCCAGTTAGACCCTTTTCCAAGGCCTAATGTTCCTTTTCTCCTCTGCAGAGCCTGAAAGGACCAAGGGCTCCACCCGCTACGCAGTTTCCCTAGTCGTCAACAGTAACGCCCAACCAGCCTTCCTCGCCCAGCTGCTGTTCGACGTGCTAACACTGCTTCTGAGCCTAGTCCCAGGCCTGGAACTGCTGCGCAGGTACCCCTGCTACGGCCTGTGGCCAGTGATCATCTGTGAAATATGTGTGAAATGCTGGGAACACCCTGACACTGTGATCCACCCTTGTGGACTTCCTATAGGGATCAAGTCCAAATTCTACCCCTTTGTCTTCGTGGGCTTGTTCACGCTTCTGTTCTGGGGAGCGGCTTTCGAGCTGGGCATCGGCCTGGCTATTGGCTACCTCAGTAGGGGCTAATTAGACTCGTCGGGGAAGCTGGCGAAGGCGAATCTGCCGACTTCGTGGGTTTCGAAGGTGGAATCCAAGCTAAACTGTCACCATTGTCTTCCTTTCGGCCGCTATATTCTCCTTTCCGAGGCGGGAAATGACTCCCAGGTGCCAGTGCTGTCCAATAACCCGCCCTCAGACCAGCGCTTCCCAGGCACAGGCCAGGCCGTTGGACCCTAGTAGTAATGCTAATAGCGCAGGACCTGGAGCCGAATGGCCGCTTCCTGTCTCCCGCCCGCCAGTCCCTCAACCACGACTCCTTCCTAGACCAAGTTGAACGAGAGAACCAGGCCTTGGAATCTGAACTGCAGGCCATGAGCACCCCCGAGCGCCAGTACCACCGGCAGGCCAAGTCCACCAACAAGCACAATCTCAGGCACATCCGCGCTGAAATGGACGAATTCCAGCGAGAACTGCTGGAAAGCGAAGGCCCAGACCCTATTTCCTTCAAACTCACAGGCAGAAGTCTGACTCCTGGCCACTTCAAAGGCAGCAAAAGTATGTACGAACCAGCGAAGTCGCTGGAAATGCGGCTGAAAGCAGCCACAGAAGCAGTGAACAGCCTCACAAAGCTGCTCAAAGACAAGGAAAGGAAGGTAACTGAGCTGCAGGCGGAGTTGGAGCACAAGGACAGGTCCTTTCAACTGCTGCAGTCCCAGTCTGTGGCTGCTTCTGGCTACCAAAAGTCCATTTCCGTCCAGTCTGCCTCTGTGTCTTTGCTGAAATCGAGGGAAAAGGACCTGGAAATGAAGGTAAAGTCGCAGGAAGTGAAGATAAATGAGGACAAAAGGACTCTTTTCAGACTGCAGGAAGTTAATAAGAAGCTGATAGCCCGCATAAAGGCCTCGGAACTGCACATTCAGGCCACCACCAAGCAGCTCAACCCTGCCAAAGTCAAGAAAATCAGAGCGTTGGAGGAGGAAAACCAGCAGTTGTACTTGCAGAACCGCCAAATGAAGGCGGAACTGAGTGCCTTGGAGGCTACTTTGGAGCGGGAAAGGGCGAAGTACACGGATTTGCAGCGAAACGCTGTGGACTTCGAAGCCCGCACGAGAGACTTGTACCGTGCGAACCAACTGCTGAACCAAAACCTAGTAAAAGTAATGAACGCTCAGTAGCTGTCTGGCAGGTAGAACTGGTTGAAGTTGAGGGAGCAGTAGGCGCCCATCACTAGGTAGCATTTACAGTGCACGGCTTGCTTGCGCTGGGCTTGCTTCGAAAGGATCTGTATAAGGAACCAGTTGGACCGCTTGAAGTGTTCTTTTAAGTCCTCTAAATTGCGCTTGCAGTCCCTCACCTCTGCCTCATAGTCCGGCACTGCAGGGGTCAAAACCGCCACTTTCCTGACCAAGTGGCGAAACCGAATACAGCACTCAAACACCGCCCCCACAGCCTTATATATAGGCAGCGCCTTCTGCCCTAACAAGCATCTCTCTATCATCTTCTCCAAATAGCCTTGATGCAGACTCCTCACCTCGTCCACACTGCCTGCCTTTTCCCGCGAGGACTGGAACTTGAGCGCGCCCACTGAGAGGATTTGCTGGAACAAGTAGACTTCGAAGGAGTGGATGAAGTGGCGGAGTTCTCGCTGGAACAGGGTGAAGAGGTGCAGGTGGGGCTGCTTCGAGGCCTTATCTTGCCATTTTGTGTCGGAGATGCTGTATATGGCTCGCTTCACTTGGATTAGGAAGCTGAAGAGGCGCTCGTACTTTTGCATAGTGTCGCGGTCGAAAATGAGTTCTAGCAGTGACGGTGGGTCGTAGTGGAGCTGAAGGTGTTGGGTGGCTTCCAGCATGATGGCAGGCTGCGGCTCTCCTTCCAACACAAAGCGGAGTGCATCTAGCGAAGCAGCCCATTTCCACCCCTGCAGTACCTCTGCGAACGACAGGTTCAGGTCGAAAGTGTTGTCCAGGACTTCGTCTCGTTCCAGCTTTGCGAATATGTCGTTCAGGAAGGGAGTCATGTACTCACCACTTTCCATCAAGTAGATGCTCCTAATGAGGCTGAAAGCATGCTCAAGGCCCAAACTTCCAGTAAGCAGCGCCAACAGGTGCGAAACCGCTTCCTTATAAGCGTCTTCCAAAGAGTCTCCAATGCAGTACTTGATAACCTCGCTGAAGCTGGTCCAGGCGTACTCCCGGGTCCTGGGGAACAGCGCAGGCTTCGGCACTTCCACCTTCATTTCCTCCACTTCCATCATATAAGGTGAGGGAAAGGCTGCAGGACTCGCATACAAACTGTGCATTTCCGTAGGGAACTCCAAATCCGGCAGACACTTCCTGCGTTCATTTCCCGGCTTCCACTCCACTAAGTCTGTGGTAGAGTAGCAACTGCCAGGGATCACTCCCAAACGCTCTATAAGCCGGGCGAACATTTGTTCTTTGAGGGAGTAGAAGGAGCTTTTCATACGGTGGGCGCTGGAAACCTCCTCTTCCAGTTTTTTTATTACTCGCATTGTCTTGGCGAGAGTGAGGATTGAGTCGGTCATGCTTTCGAGGAAAGAGGGACAGCAGCGCACTTTTTCCCCGTCCACAACTACAACTTTCACCTGGAAAGCGGAGTTCCACACTTCGAATTCGGTCTTTTTCTCCGCGCAGTCGAAATCCGCCAAGAACTCCTCATGTTCAGTAGCCCCTCCAGAAGCCACCCAGTCACACAGCAAGCCAACCATCGGATGCACAGCTGTATGAAAAAGAGTGGCACTGATATGGGTGGAGTCCGGGTCAGTGGTAATTGCGTTTTCCTGCAAAAGATAGTAAAGATACGAAAGCAGGTAACTAGCCCGGTAGGCCGGAGTGAGTTGGCTGGCTTTGTCACTCTGCTCGATTTCTGTCACACTGTAGTAGATTATCGACAGGATCAGGTGGATGGTGTCGTTGGTCTTGCGGAGCGCGTTCCATAGAGAAATGAGTGTGATTCGCTGGGGATATGCAGCTGGAATGGAGTCAGTAGGGACGACTCCGGCCTGCACAGCTGCTTGCGCCGCCAAAGTATTGACCACTGCAGTTTCCCTGTACAGGAACAAGTCAATTCCTTGCGCAAATGAGCGGAATACGAGCGACCCTGAAGACTTCATTTGCTCTGAAAAGTCCTTCAACTTGCGCAAGCCGCTTGCCAGCTTGCAGAAGGGACTGAGAGCTGCTTCCAACGCCTGTGGAGTCAAGTGCGTGACTTCGACTTTTGACCTGAGTCGATATCCCTTGTCGAATAGGAAGTAGTCGCTGTCGATGCCGAGCAGCATTGAGAGGATGTCGGTGATGAGGGCTCTTTCTGAGACTTCGGTGGCTGGGGAAAAGACCAAGTAGGAGGCTTCGGTCTCTGCGTAGTACTCTGCGAGCGTGCTGGCTGGCTCGATCCAGGATCTTGCCAAAGGTTTGGGAGTTGCAGACTGCGAGACTGACACAGTGCTCAGATGGTAGGAGCCGGCTTCCGGCAGTGCTCCATATATTACAGAATCAGGACTCGAAGTCAAATCCATCTGCTCAAATCGCTGATTTTCCTGCAAGTCTGCAGCCGGGATTTCCTGCATTTCAACGTCTTCAGAGTCAGACGACAAAGGGTCTTCCTCTGAATCTGAGTCCTCTTCCCCCCAATCCGGCACATCCGAGTAGTCCTCTAGGTCTTGCAGAATGGCAGCAGCTTTGCTTTCCTCGATAAACCTGTCCACTGACTCTTTCACAGTAGGGGTGTCTGTGTAGTTCCCTTCGGACTTGAGAGGATTGTCGGAGAGGTGGAGGAGGAGGGAAAGAATGGAGGCGAGTTGGTCATTGTCGCGGGATTTCCAGAGATCTTTGAGGCGGGCTAGCAGCTTGGATAGACGTTCTCCCTTTTCTACCTGCGAGTTCACTCTAAACTTCTCAGCCAGTCTGTCTACCTCTCACCCCAAGTACACCCTGCCCACCTGCTGGAACCCAGCATCAGGGTACGAGTGTTGTCTCAGATTCCCCAGTATGAACTCAAACGCTATGCCGAAGTTCTTCGAAGTGTCGGGCAGTTCTGCTTCGTAGGTTATTAAGTTGTGCACGAGCTGCTTCACTCGCAAATCGGTCGCGGCTTTGAAGTTGGAGGCCATTTTCTAGTTTTCTAAGAACGATATAGGCGGTTTGAAGGAAATATATGCTATTTGTGCGGAATTGATGGATTTTATGGGAAATACAGAGGAATACGCTAGTAAATCCTCAGTAGTGAATATATCGAAAGAAAACTTGCCTATAACCATCCAAACTGATACAGAATCTATCGGAAGAGTGCTTATTGCTCAAATAACGCAGTAATTGTCCTAAAACATTCCTATTTTAGTGCAATTCCACCTACTTCTTTTGCCTTTCCGGCTGCTTTTCCCCTATTTTACCCTTTTGAACGTAAATAGTTCATTGCCCTATTACTTCGCCACCTTTTCGAGCCAGTCCTAGTAGCCTTCCTTCCATCTGCTAACTCCCTCTAAGCAGTCCTATATATACTGACATTTTGCTGATTTGAGCCTAGACAGGTATGGAAATGGCCTCAATTCCCCACGACTGGCAGCAGTCTAGCTGTAGTCACTTCGGACTCGTATTGATTTCACTGCTTCAGCACTGTCTACAGACCTGTGCAGACTGGTAGAGTCCAGGACAGTCTCTCTGCACTGCTTGTGGCACCCTACACCCTATTCGACCATGGCAGCCTAGAAAAGCCTGCCATCGCTATACGCCAGTCTCGAAGAAGAAGCTGCACTACAGCAGGAAGGGAAATAGAACAAGGAAGGCCGAGTGCTTCCCTGCAGCTGCAGCTCTATTCCTAACTTATGACCATTGCTCTTCTTTCAGAGCAGTCCTGTCTTCCCCTGCAGCCACGTCAGACGCATAATAGAAATGCAGCCCTCTCCGGACCCTCACATCGGCACTATTGCTGAGGCGCACTCCTTTCTTCATGACAATGAGTACATCCTCAGTGGCTACCGCATCTATTTCAACTCCACCGGGCGCATACTCAAAAGTCTGTTCATGCTGCACAACGAAAGCGCCAACGTGTGGAGTCACCTCGCTGGAGTGCTGCTTTTCTTCGCCCTCACGGGGTACACTGCCTTCATGCTCGACCTCAACCCTGCCACTTTAGCAGCTCAAATTGGTACTGCGGTCTACGCCCAAATGGCCAAATCAATGAGTGACCTGGGGAGTGTGAAAGTGGACCACTTCTACGTGGACATTTGCGAGAGAGCGGAAGAGGTAGTGGCGCATTTAGCCTCCTTCGTAGCGGACACAGCGGAGGGCAGTTGGGGCTATTTGTCCATTTTCTTCTCCTCACTCATAGCGCAGCTGTGTGCAGATGAAAGCGTTTCCCCGTCGTATCAGCATCTTTTGAGCGGCTTTCCAAACCCTTCCTTCGCAATTCACCGCTGTAAGCGCTCTACTCAGGGCCGATTTTCGTCTTTATCGCCTCGGTACTGGTCTGTCTGGGCTGCAGCACCTTTTACCACCTCTTCAATGCACATTCCGCCAAGGTGCACGCTTTGACCAGTCGCCTGGACTACGCAGGCACGTCTTTGCTTATATCTGGCTCCTACTACCCTGTGATTTACTACATTTTCTTCTGCCGCACAGGTACACTTCACACAGACCTCATCATTCTCTTCCTGACAGGGATCAGTCTGGGCTCGATCTGCGTCTTCGCACTTTCCCTCACCGAAAGCTTCCAACAGCCCAAGTACCGCACTCTCCGAGGCCTGATTTTCCTGGCTCTGGGACTGATGGGCGGGATTCCAATGGTGTATTTGTTCTTCTTTATGTAAGGCCAAGTTAGGCCCGAGGCTCTTAGCTATTTCCGGACTTCTATCATTTACTTCTTCCTCATGGCGGCGAGCTACATCATTGGAGTGCTCATATATGTGTCTAGACTGCCGGAAAGATGGTTCCCGGGCCGATTTGACCTGCTGGGAAATTCGCACAACATTTGGCACTGCTTTGTAGTGGCGGCAGCGCTGTTTCACTATATAGGCAGTGTGGATGCCTACCACCTCCGCGGCCTGCTGCAATGTCCGGCCTAAGTAGTGCTATAGCCAGTTTTAATCAGTAGGAAAGAGATAAATCCAGCATTAGTCTGTGACTTTCTACATAGGCATTTGACTATGTCCTACCTTTGAAGCCGGAATACAGTCCTAATGATGGTAATAGTCTATGCTGAGGAACTGGAGACGCGAGTTCCGGTCCTGGGGCAGTCTGGACCAGCTGCCCGAGACAGTGCAACGACTCGCGCACAGTCTGCAGGTGGTGACTGCATTGGAAGCGGAGTGGACGCAGTTAGAAGACAACCGAGTAGTCAGGGAAGTGAGAGACTGCATGGAGCGAGTTGAGGACTTGGAGTGCCAGTTGGAGGCTTATAAAGGACTCAATTCGCTGCTGATTGCAGCTCAAACCTGTGCAAATAACATCCCTGCGGACCTCAATGCCGCTTTTTCGGCCTATCAGGAACTCGACGGAGTTGCGGATTCGGACCTACTCAGAGCCATTCAGCAGGAACAAAGGAGTGTACTGAGGAGCGCACTCTCCACTGCTGCTGTCCAAGCACTCGAGTTGGGCCTGGAAGGTATCAACTACCCGCTTTCTCTGCCCCTTGTAGATTGCGGCATTCCCGAGTCCACTCTCCCCTCCCTCCAAGCCGCCTTCCACGTCTACTTGTCCCTGGAAGGCGCCAAAGGCTCTGCCGACCTCCTGTCCAGCCCTATCGTCGCCCGGCTCCAGTACCACTTCCAGTCCTCTGTGCCTACCAACCGCCTAGACAAGCCGGAATGGCTCTTTAAGTACACACTCACAGTCCTTGCCTGCAACCTCGAACTCCTCTTTTCCCTTGTCAAAACGCTCTCCAACGGCCCGATTCTCGACCTGCGTAGACACTTTATAGCTGCGATTCAGCGCTTTGTGCAGGAGAAGTGTGAGAGGGATATGAGGGAGATACAGCTGATTTCACCTGCGGCTGACAGTGCGGCGTATTTGCTGCATTATATTGAGGAAGCGATGAAGTTTGACTATGAGTTGAAGGAGGTGTATGAGTGGGAAGAGGGCGGAGTGGTTAAATGCTTGGTAAAAGACCCCGATTTGCTCAGCAAATGGCAAGAAATCGACGTAAAATTTGTCCAAACGCAGTTCGAAAGCGAGTTCTCCGAGTCCAAATCGCCTTGGGAGCTCAGCAGCGTCTCCGCCCACATATACAGCCACTTACGCCACACAATAGCCCTTCTAGAGACCATATTCACCCGCTACACCCTGCTAATCGACACAGATTTAAGAGAATTACTGCTGTCTACTGTCAGTCGGAAGGTGATTCCGCTCTATTTCGACCGCTGTTCCGAGGCTTTTCAGGTGCTTAGGAACAGTCTGATTGCGTATGACTCGAATCCGGCGTACTGGGCGGACATTGTGGCGAGACTGTGTGCGCTGCATCAGACTGTCACGACTTTTCAGGAGTTTGTGCTGAGTTTGCCTGGGAATGTGCTGTTTTCTGCGGAAATAATGAGTGGGAATGCTGTGAAGGCGGGGGTGGAGGCAGCTGTTTTGCACTTGTTTCTGTACAGTTTGAGTCCGCTGCTGGGCAGTTACAGACTTCCGGGCTTGGTGAAGATGGCGGAGTTGAGTCCTGCCTTCGCTGCTATTTTGCAGACTATCGGCGGTATGCAGAGTGCTGTACTGCGGGCTGCCAGTGAAGTGCTGGCGAAGCACTTGCTCACCCTCTTTGCTGGGGAACTGCTCAAAACACTGGAAAAGGACCTGAAGGCCAAGGAAAGCCGCATGTCGGAAGAGGCGGTGGCGCAGTTCAAACTGGACACTGCGGCGCTGAGGCCGCTTTTGGTGGTCGATTTGGACGTGCTTTTGCAGTTTGAAGAGGCAGTTGACTCGCTTTTAGTCACTAAAACCAGCTTATAGTCGCTAAAACCTTTTTGGGAATATGAAATCTGCATATTCGCAAAAACGTGAGAAATCGGCTTTTGTACATATAAAACTCAAAATTTCAGTCCATTTCCCCTATTTAAGTCCTATCCAGTGCTAATTCTGACTCCAAAGTGACACAGCAGCGCCGTATTCTCCAAAACCAACTGTTGATAGTCCAGCAGTGCCACCGCCCTATAGCCCTGTCTAATACAGTGCACAGGCACTGCACTCCTCCCAATGAAGTTCGTCTTCAAAGCGTCTTCGTCGTTTACTGTGAAGCTGAGGAAAGCGACTTCGGGGAAGTGGACGGAGAAGGAAAACTGGGAGTTCCAGACTGGGTTGAAGCCGTTGTCCTGCACTGTAGCAGTTTTCACTTCTTCGCTGGCGTCTTGAGCAGCACCATGCAACTGCAAAACCACGAACGGGTCCACAATTTCGCCCTTCGAACTGCCCGCAGGCTTCGGAATCGACCTCGCAGATATGACGGTCACAGTAAGTTCCAACACCACAGGAGCACTTTCCAGGCTTATTTCCGGTCCCCCAGCCCTCATATAGTCCGGCTTCAGCACATATCCACACTGGTTGCCACCATTATAGGCGAACATGGCTTTGTTGAGGGTCATTGGCAGGTCTGGAGTTTGGTAGTTGAGGGCTGCTAATTGAGCGCCGCAGGCCCAGGCGGGCGTGGGGTCGAAATTGCTCGAATTCATGCGTTTCCCCGCAGGGTAGATCCTCGTCAGTTTGAACCCGTGGTGATATATCAGCTTGGACAGGCCGACGGAGGCGGCCATTTGGGTGATTTTGCCTTCAGAGAGGGAGACAGTGTCTCTGGGCTGGCGCTGGTCCAGCTTCCACTGAGTGCCATATAGGGAGTACAGGTCGGTTAGAGCAGGGTTGCAGGTCACTCGAATCCTTTCCTTCCCAGGTGCGTTTTTCTTGTCTACAGTCGCAATGGTCTCTACATAGGAGGTTTCCCCTGCTGGAGGCCGTTTCCCCCGTAGTAAAATCTTCCTCGTGAGGCCAGATAGTGGCGGCAACGGACCTTCGTCCTGAGGGATATAGAGGAGATCTCCCAACTCTGAGCGAAGCTGCTGTGCGAGAACTTCCTGCTGCCCAAACCCGCAGTGCATCTCCAAAGTCACAATTACAGGGTAAGGCGAAAGGCGGAAAGCCACGGATTTAATGCTGCGGATAACCGCCAAAGCAGGTATTTTTGAGCATAAAGTATGACCATGGGTGACAATGGGCCGTCCGTCGTCGCCGTTCCACAGGTCTACTTCCACACATCTACAGCCGGAGAGTAACACCTTGGAGTACATTTCTGGGGAGGAGTCGGACTTCAGCTGGTGGCCGGTTAGGTAGGTGTTGTGCGAGGAGTTGATGAAGTAGCTGGCGAGGGACTGGCTCATGTCTTGGTGCACTTGCTGCTTGGCTGGGTTGAAGACGTCATTATCATTATGACTGAATAGGAACTGGCTGAAGTCGGCTTGGGTCCAGGGAGACTTGCTATAGGACTGGAAGAGACTGTGCAGCTGGGACTGAGGCAGTTTTTCCTCTTGCTCACTCGCAAGGAACGCCGCAAACGTCTCTTTCGTCATATACTTCCCTTTCGCTGAATTGACACAGTACTGCGCAAACAGCGAACTCAGTTCCACTCTGTCACTCAGCAGTCGATGCAACTGCTCGAACTCAGCTAAGGTCAACACCCCGTTTCCGTCCTCATCCACCTGTCTAAACCGCTCCCTGATATCCTTCTCCTCGGCCTTAATGTTCAGTTTCACTAGCAGTGCCTTCACTTCCTCCAAGTCTAACTGATGGTTTCCGTCTCGGTCTGCCTCCGCCCAAGTGTTCTGCACGCTCATCTTCTGTCTCACTGAGCCGCTAACAGCCGCTGTCGACATCTTCCGCAGGAGAATCAGCCCGGAAATCCATCGATGCATAAGTGAGACTTGGGTGAAAACCAAGTCCAGCGTGTCTTGCTGGTAGTACAGGGACACACTGCACAGCTCCCACTGCGGCTTCGGACAAGTCCTGAACTTCAGACTCTGCTGTCCAAGCGAGACTTTGTATATGTCCTTGAGGGACAGCTTGGACTTGGTGTAGGTCTTTTCCCGACTGATCCACTGCAGAGTGAAGGCTTGGGACTCGTGGAGGTACAGGCGAATGAAGTGGGGTGGGCGTGAGGAGCAGTATTTCAGCACTGTGATGCCGTACTTCACGGAGTTGAGGGCTGTGCTGGCCTCCTCGTGCTGCGGGTCGAAAGGGACTGAGGACTCCACGACTAGCTCGGAAACTGCCTCTTGCATGGTATTTCAAACATGGACGGATCGCAGAGACGTGGCTTCCCTACCCGTCCTCTCAGAGACGACCTTTCCCTGGCAAGAAGTGACCTATCGCAAGCGCAAGACCTGCAAGCAGCTCAGGAGACTATCAACCAGCGAAGTTCTCCGTTCGGAACTGCCTTTGGAGCGCAGTCCTTCGCGCGGTCTCAGGAACCTGCAGGGCAGTTAGACCCTATGCAGAGGACTGGAGCGCCTGTTCCTACCTTCGAGTCTTCCTTCCGTCCAGCTGCAATGCCGCCTCCCGAGGCCATTCAGACCCCGCTGCAAGACTTGAACATGCATGAGTCCATCGAAAGAACACAAACCGCCATCTATGCCCTCTCGCTAATCACTGTCACGGTGCTAGCCCTACTAGGCGAATTCGCCTGTCTGTACCGTAACATCTGCAGTGTAGCCAGCGGAGTGGACGTTTCGATGTACGCCTCTCACGCCTTCGTGCCTATCATGCTCCTTTGTTTCGCACAGGTAATCACCGCCTACCAAAGTTCCAGCTTCCTAATCCGGGGAGTGGTCCGCTTCCTACGCATATTCAGCCTCATCTTCGCAGTGCTGGTGATCCTCTTTTCAGTGGCTGAAATCGTCGCAATGCTCGCCATGGTGAAAGACTCAGAGCGAGAACAGTCCTGGAACGCTATGTCTCGGGCCAGTAAGGACTTTTACGACAACTCACTAAGCTTTTATGTGGAGCAGTACAAAGCCAATATAGCCATTTTGGCGATTTTCCAGATAATTGCGGCGGTCCTGCTGCTGGGGATTGCGGTGACTTTGTTTGTGTTGGCTGGGAAAACGCCGGATGGGTATGTGCCCAGGTTCTCGTATGAGAAGAGGAAAACAGTGCTCCGGCAGCCCAATGAGACGGAAATGCAGAATTTGAGTCAATCCATGGCTCCACCGCCTCTACAGCCAGCGGAAAACCCAGTGCGGTTTCAAATTTCAGAGGAGCCGGAAAGAGCCTTTCCTGCAAGGACCGAAAACTCCCTGCAGCCACAAGCGTTGGAGCAGCCTCACGCTTTGGCACCATAGAAATCTAAGCGCAATTTTAGACATTCCCAGTGCATATAGTGCCCTACTGCCTACCAGAATCCCTGCAAAGTCGCCATTTCCCTAGTTTATTCAGCGCGTTTAAGCGGAAATGACTGAAACGTGCCCGACTTGCCGCCGCAGCATCCCTGCAGACGTCTACACACTCCACTCCCTCCACTGCGCCCGACACCTCTACACATGTCCAATCTGCAAAGACCTGCTCCCAAAGCGCTCTCGCAAAGACCATGAATCCACCCACCTCACAGATATATGTCCCCACTGTACAGAACACATACAAGACGGGTACTTGCAGGCGCATACAGGGAGGTGTGAATTGAGGCCGAGACAGTGTCCCTACTGCGAAGGCATGTTTCGGTTTGAGGAGCGAATTGACCACATGGAGATGTGTGGCGCGAGGACTCGGAAGTGTGAGGACTGCGGGGAGTTCGTGAGGTGTCGAGAGGGGAAAAGACATAAACAGACCTGTGGAGAGATGAGGAAAAGGACTAATAGGTAGGACAATTGGAAAAGATGTTTACAGAAGATCAGATGTATGAGGCCAAGGTCTTCCTCCGGTCCTACAAAGACGCTTTGCTCTGTCTCAAGTGAGTGCTCCTCAGGCAAACTGCGGCCAAGCAGGCAGCCTTCGACCAGTACAAGCAGTACTACGCTCGCTACGCCAACCTGGAGACTAACCTGGATCTTGGCATTGTCTCCAGTTCCCTCACAACCGCCAAGGTTAAGTCTCTGTTTCAGTTCTCGCGGTCAGGTACATGTAGGGAAATGACAGAGAAGTATATGAAGCCAGAACCAGAGTCTGAGCAGGAGCTGGGCGAGCGGCTGGATCAGATGCTGCAGGACTTAAGGGACAATAAGGACTAGAAAGTCTTCGAGAGTTGTTGCTTTTAAAAATATGGGCTCGAGGCGGCTTTTCGTGCACTTCTTCGCTTTGGTTTTTTCCCTAACAGTCCTCGACCTGACCTCCGTCTCCAACCCTACCAATGCCGAAGTCCGGCTAACCATCGACAGTTACCTCGTCAACGCCACAGACAAAGACTTCACACTGGAGGTATGGCTCTATCCGAGTTTGAGCGCCACCGGCATGCAGTTTTTCCGCACATCTGAGCTAAGTCTGACTAGGAACGGCAGTACTTCCGAAGTCCAGCTGCTGTTCACCACTTCCTCCATAGTAGTGTGCTCGTATTCCAATGTGTCGAGCAACACCTGGATTCACTTTGCAATTACGAGGACTGGTACGACGTATGTGTGCTATAGGGACACTTCGGCTACTGTGGGAGTAACGATGGGGAATGCGACTCCAGCCACTAATACCAATATACCGCGGTACATTTGGCTGGGAGGGGCTTATATCGGCAGCATGCGGGAATTGCGAGTTTGGGTGCCTGGGCAAACTGTAGTTAACCTGCAGGCCTATTTCCACCGATATTTCAGCGATTCTGAAATTGCAGCCTCCTCAACGATCAACAACTACTTCCGCCTCACCGACCCCACCTCCATCACTGCTATTTATGACTCCAAGAGACAAGCCAGTTTCAGCGCTACTGCCTTTACGACTAGTGCCCTGTGGCGAATTCTCACAGAAGTCGACTTCGTGTGTGCACTGAATGAGTACATCAGCAGCGGCTGCAAGGCGTGCAACTCCTTCTGTGACCGCTGCACCGGGCCGGGAATCACGCAGTGCACGCAGTCCAAAGCCCAGTTCAATAGAGGACTGAAGCAGGCGACGCTCAAGTTGGGCGCCACCTCTGCCAATTCCAATACGTATGAAGTGTGGGTGTATGCGAATTCCTTCACTTCCGCTTCTCAGCCGATTATCAACTTCTCGCCTCTAATATCAGTCCTGCGACAGGGAACAACGACCTATAAAATTGATTTCGTGAGTAATAACAACGTTGTGGTGACCAGTACTGACTTTCCAATAGCCACTTGGAAGCATTTGACGATTGTGAAGACTACGAACAATGGGGCGTCCCCGGTACTGTGCACAGTCTATATGGATACAGTGTTGGTCTATTCAGGCCAGTGGACCACTAATGTGCAGCCAGTTACCTTGATTTTCTTAGGACAAAACCAGGATGGAGGACTTTATTTCGATGGATTCTTAAGGGACGTTCGTGTATGGAACATCGCACGGTCTCAAGCCGAAATCGCCAACTTCATGTACGTAAGTTTCGCCTCTCCCTTCCCTACCGGCCTCACCAATTACTTCCAACTCCTCGAAGGCGCCTCCAGCACTCGTCTAGTGGACTCTATTTCCGGCGTCTCTTTGAGCGACACCAACCTTTCCAGTATGTGGGCGACAATGGACTGCTCCCAGCGCACCTGTCTCATAGAGTGTCCTATCAAGACCTACTCAGCCGCTGGAGGAGTATGCACGGCGTGTGATGTCAGCTGCCAATTGTGTTCCGGCCCTACAGTTTCTCAATGCATTGTCTGTGACTCTGCATACCAAATGCAGATTCCGAACCTTAACACCTGCTTAAAGTCCTGTCCGTCTGGTTATTTCGTCCTCGGGACTACTAAACAATGTGTAGTTTCTTGTCCGAATTACTACTATCAGAGCAGTACTACTGCCTGTACGAGCTGTTTTACTAGTTGTTTAACGTGCAGTGGACCCAACACTACTCAGTGCGTGACTTGTCCGACTGGGTTTACATTGACTGTGACTAATACCTGCTTGGTGTCGTGCGCGCCTGGACTGTATCCGGACGCTGCTTCGAACACTTGTAAAAGTTGTGATACTTCCTGCGCTACCTGCAACAGCGGCTCCTCCAGCAACTGCCAAAGCTGCACCGGAACTGCCAAACTCTACAAAACCACCTGCTACGGCACCTGTCCTGCCAAAACCTTCGTTTCCACCTCTCTCTGTCTCGACTGCTACATCAATTGCCTTACCTGCTCCGGCACTCTGGAAACCAACTGCCTCACCTGTGATTCTTCCAGTCCTAACCTGGAAATCGCTACTGGGAAATGCTATTTGAACTGCCCGAAGTATAGAAATACGTCGTTGAATACTTGTGTGGAGGCCTGTCCTACTAATCACTACTTACAGGTGACGGATTGTAGGCTGTGTCATACGAGCTGCTTGACTTGTGGAGGGCCGGAGGCGACGGCTTGCACTTCGTGTGCACAGGGACAGTTCTTATCCGCGGGTACTTGTCTAGCCCAATGTCCCAGCAACACCTACATCGTGGGAGCGAATTGCCTCGGTAAGTCCTAATCAGCCTGCCACTCCACCTGCGCAACTTGCAAAGGCGGCCTCAACTCCGACTGTCTGCAATGCGCAACTACTGCCACTCTCCGAGAAATCGACACTAATTTATGCGTTTCTGTCTGCGCAAGTGGATATTTCTTCCTTATGGCGCAAAATCAATGTGTGCGTAGTTGTCCTTCCAGCTATTTTATCAGTGCAGCCACTTGTCAGTCCTGTGAAACTACATGTGCACAGTGCTCGGAAGCAGCTTCAACTTGCACAGCCTGCACTTCCCCTCAAGTCCTCTATTTAGCAGTCTGCCAAAACACCTGTCCCAACCAGTACTACGCAAATAACGGCAAATGCGAAGTGTGCGACCCCTCCTGTCTCACATGCACCGGCCCAGCCGCAATCCAGTGCATTTCCTGCCTGCAGCCTGACCACAAACTCAGCAAACGGACCAATCTTTGCACCGCCACATGCGACTCCGACCTATTCCTGCTCGACCGAGTATGCTACCTCACCTGTCCACTGGGCAAATACGGCGATACCGCCGCTCAAAGCTGCTTACCCTGTAATCAGGCCTGCGCAGGCTGTTCAGGCCCTACTAGTAGTCAGTGCACTGCCTGTTCTGGGGCGCTTTTCCTCGCTAATCAGCAGTGTTTGGCGGACTGTCCTGCTAGGTTCTTTAAGCAAAGTGCGGATAACACCTGTAGAGGCTGCTTTGGCAGTTGTCAGACTTGCACAGGGGCTTTGGAGGAACAGTGTTTGGAGTGTGTGAGTGGGTATTTCCTGTTTCAAAACAACGGCAAAGCCACTTGCTTGGGCTCTTGTCCCACTGGCACTTATGCGAATGGACAAATTTGCTCAGTCTGCAAGGCTACCTGCACTCAATGCACCACAGGCTCCGACTGCCAAAAGTGTGCAACTGGCTACTTCATGAGCGCACAAAGCGCAAACACCTGCAACAGTGCCTGTCTGAGCGGGGAAATTGCAGAGGGAACAGCCGCGAAGTGCTATTCCCCCGTTCTTTTCCCCACAGGAACAGTGGATTTCCCGCAAGTCACCCGGCTCAGTCTCAAATACTCCCTCCCAATCGCCAAGTCCTCAGGCACTCTGGCCCTCTACCAGGTCAGCAGCGCCCCTCTCCAAGGAACCCTAAAAGACGCTGCTTTGCTCTCTATTCCAGTCTCCGACCCTACAGTGACCATCAACGACTCCACCCTGACAGTATCTCTACCTGTGGGGAAAGTGCAATACGGGGGAAATTACGCTGTCGAGGTCTCCGCAGGGTCTATCAAAAGCACTACCGGCTTCCCTATCAACTCAATTCCCAGTACTAGTTGGACCTTTACTATAAACCCTTATCAATTGCAGCCTTTAGTCGCAGTGGTCAACAACGGAGCACGCAGCTTGGAGGTGAAGAGAGACAGTGTGATTTCCCTGGATGCGGCGGGCAGCTTGGACCCCAGTGGGAGTTACCGCACTACGGACTTGCTGTATGACTGGGTTTGCTTTGATGTGTCGCAGAGCTATCAGAACTATAGGGCGCAGCCGCTGGCCACTTGGGGCGGGTTTGTCAATAGTGCGGTGGGAAGGACTGACATACTGCAGCACAACTGCGCCTTCTGGGGCGCCTCCCAGCACCTCAACGACACGAAATGGATTCAATCCGACCCTTCCTTCTCCATAGACGACGTCTACGCCGTGCAATTCCTCCTCTCCGACAACGCACAGCGCCAGTCCTCAGTCTTCACCTACATCCGCATCATCGCCGCCCAGGCCCAGTCCTTGTATCTCTCCAACACACCCAAAAGCCGAATCGACACGAATAAGCCGTTTAAGCTGAATTCCCTGCAGTTGGCTACTGGGGCAGGGTCCTACACCCTGGCTTGGACTTGGACTTCTACAGTGACTGCGGCCAGTCCGCAGTTTTTGACGCCTTTGACGAATTGCTGGGGAATTACTGTGGGGGAAGGGTCGTTGCAGCCTGGGGGAACCTATACTTTTACGCTGAGTTATGCTGATTCGGTGGCGAGTAGCAGTGCGGTGGTGGAGATCGTGACTAATTTGCCGCCTTCGGGAGGCGTCCTGGCTGTGGACAACCTCTCCGGAACTGCTATCTTGACACTAGTGCAGGCGACAATGCAGGGCTGGTCCGACAACGACGTGCCTCTCTCCTTCAGCTTCAGCTTTTACCAAGGAATCGACCTGCTTCCCACCCTTTCCGTCCTTCTGCAGGGCAACTCCCCCTTGGAGTACCTGCTCCGGGGCCCTCTCCCAGACCCTTCCGCCCAGCTGCTATTCCCAGCAGGCCAACTCACCCTTATTGGGTACTGTCTCGACTCTTTGGGCGGCACTGGATCCGCTACTAAATCTCTCTCTTTCGAGCCCACTACCGAAGCGCTGAAAGTAATCGAAAGCGCAAATCGCATTGATAAAACCGTCATTGACCTCGGGTCTGCCTACCAAGTCGCTAATAAAATACTGGCAATTGGACTCACTGCCGCCGCTTTGACAGAGGCTAATGAGGTGCAAATTGCGCAGATCGCCCAGACGCTGCTCAGTCCCTTGCAGGTGCTGTTCACGTATGCACTGCCTATGTTCACCCCTGCTATCCAGCAATACGCAAGTGGAACCTACCTCATGCGAGTGCTTTCCATGGCCATTGAACCTATCACTCGTCTCCGCCTTTCCCAGGAGTCCCTGACCCAGGTCCAATCCCTGCTTTCCATCATCTCTCCGGATCAATTCAGCACGTCCCAGACCGCTGCCTACACTGACAGTGGCCAGACCATCACCACTACCCAGGAACTACTCAGTACCAAGGACTTTGTGAGTGTGGCGCAGGCTTTGGCCAGGGCCAGTGCCAACTTGGTCAAGATTTCGGGACTGAGGTTTGACCGGGCGGTGGGGATTTATGAGACTGCGACTGGGATTTTGCAGCTGAATGGGCAGGTTTCGGAGACGCAGAGGAGAATTGTGACTCCGGATATATCGGCAATGACCCAGAAAGTGGCTCCGAATGCGATAATGAACACTACTTTCACTTTGTCCAGCGACATTTCAGTCACTTTCCCGATTTTCAGCACAAATGCTCCAGAAGTGACCATAAACGCGACTGTTTTCGGCTTCAATCCCTTCTCCGACCCCTCCGTTCAGTCCCTCAACACCGTCGTTTCAGTGGGTGTGAAGGCCAGTTCCCCTAGCGACTTACTCGACTTGCACCAATTACTATCCCCCGTTCTGCTCAACTTTTCCCTCAGCAAGTCAGTAGTGGTGGGAATCGCTTCCATAGTGGAGCAAGAAAGTGGCTTTTTGCAGGGTGTTCGGCCGGACTGTATCTATTGGGACTACAATACATCCCGCTTCAGTCCTTCCGGCTGCGGCATTAACAACGTTATGGAGGTTTACGAGTACTTCGAAGACTTCAGTCTGATGCCGGAGTCCTTTGTTTTGCAATGTGCGTGTTACCATTTGAGCGAGTTCACAGTTTCATTCACATCGAAAGCGACTTTGCAAGGGTCGGTGTTTATGCTAAGAGACAGGGAAGAGGGGAGGTTCGCTCTGGACAGGTGGGAGTCGGTGCTATTACTGGGCTGCTGGATAGTACTGATAGTGGTGTATTTCGCCACTTTGAGTTGTGCGTTTTACTGGGATAACTTCAATCCGCATTTCGGAGGAGCGTCGGTGGAGGCGGAAAAGTCGTACCGGTACTTTGACCATGACAAGGTGGAGGCAGTACTGAGTCAGCTGGAGCGGGAGTTCATCAAGCGACTGACGCACGATAAAGCCGATTCGAAGGTGTTTATCTCCAAAATCCTGCATAGTGGACTGGTGGGTCGGCTTATGACTGTATTCGACAGTGAGGACTCCCTTCCGGACCAGAGGGAGACGGAGCCGCCAACTGTGCATGCGATGCAAAGGTTCCTGAGAGCTGGGCAAGATGTGGACGGATTGAGTGATGAAGTACTGGATGAAAGTCCGGTTGACCTGCCGTTTTCCCCTTCACACCGCTTCCGGCCCACTGTTGATTTGCAAGCGCGACTCCGCGGCTTCCTCACGAAAGGCATTGGCGACCCACGCTTCCTATGCACTCCAGTCATCATGGAGGACGAAACGCTCTTCGACCGAGTCGACTTCCCAGTTCCGTCCCAGCGCGACGAGCAGGAAACCATGGACCAACTCAAGCACAGACTCTACATACTGGACGTAGGGTCACAGGAAAAGACGCCTGTGGACCAGTTTCTGGACAAATACGATGACTTTGGGAAGTTGAAGGAATATGCGCAGCAGCACTTTCCGGGTAAGGACAGGCCTTTGACTGAGGAAGACATGGCCCAATTGGGGTACTCGGAGAAAGACTTCGCAGCTGTGAAGTTCGGGAACCAGGGCTTGGTTCCTGACACCACCAGACTCACTGGCGGGGAATACGCCAAAAAGCTGGTCACAGAGGTGAAAAAGTTCTACTACACTGTGAAAGTGTCCTACTGGAGTCTGTGCAAGTTGTATTTCCAGAAAGAGCACAAGTTCGTTGCGTTGCTGTCCACCCTTCACATTGAATACACGAAAAAGCAAATGCTGACTTTCCTGTTTCTCTACCAACTCCTCAATCTCATGCTGTGTGCACTGTTCGCCAGCTACTTCGACTGGAACTTCAGTAGGGAGTTCAGTGAGGAAGGGAAGTGCTACTGGGGGTGCAACCATGAGGCGCAGATGATTGCAGGGGCGGTGTGTGCGTGGATTCCCTGGCCAGTGGTCTATTTGGTCAAGTACTTGTGTGCGAAGAATGTGGTGGATTTCGGCTCAACGAATGCGTGGAAGTAGGGAATAGACAGGATTCAAGCGTACCAGAACAAGGTCTGTAGGGAGCAGTTGGGAGTGGCTCTCTGCATGGGCACAGCCATGGCAGCGACCTGCGTACTCCTGACTCTGGTCTTCCAGCGTCCTTTCTCCGAGAACCAAGCGAACGACTTCATCTTCGTAGTGATCGGCTGCGCAATTTGGACGTTCTTCATCGGAGAAGCACTAAGCATCTTCACTAAGGCCTGGCTCGTGTGGCTGGCCGCTGGGTCCAGCTACCACAGCCAACGCGGCCTGCTGGCGGGGTGCGCAAAGACGGTCCTCACCTATATTCCCTGCGTAAGTTCCATCCAGCTGCTGCCCACGGAGCTGTAGGTCACTAATAGGCTCTTAGGACGTACGCCAGACAATTATGGGGGAACAGGGCTTGTACCCGCCTTACACCCTGACGCTGCTGCATGAGCGGCTGAGAGAGGGACTGGAGCCGACTACTGAGGAAAGGGAGGCCTTGCGTCTGCCCTACCCGCCGCTCCCAGACCTGATCCGTGACTACCAATCCCGCAGACCCGAGGAGTTCAAAGCCAAGTTCCTCGCCTCCTTCGAGCTCAAGCAAATCGTGGACTACCGCCGGCTCTTCTCCTACTCCAAACTGCTGGACGAGGCCGTCAGCAAATGGACGCTTTCCGGCTTTGGCAACTCGCAGGAGGAAAAGGACTATGTGGCGGGTCGCAGAGGGTATCGATTCGCTAGACTGGGCGCCTATGCGACTGCTGCGGCTGCAGTGGTGGGGTTCAACCTGATTTACACGCTGCCGCTGTGGTTCCGGTCCTTTGGGATTGGCTGGGTGTTGGTGGGGAACTTCGCAATGGCGTATGGGAGTTTGGGTGTGTGGCATCCCTTGGTGGACCACTATCGCCGGCAAATGATAGCCAGCGGGTCCCAGTGCATTCAAGCCCGCCAAGGCGAAATTGACCAACTGGTGCAGAAGGGCGTTCTGACCCAGGCCTACCACAACTCCGTCGAGTTCCCTCCCAACCCCTTCACTCAGCAGGTCCAAATCGAACACCGGAAAATCGCAATTTGGAATCAACTCCACGCCAAAGAAGGGTAATTCCCACCCAGAACTCTCGAGGAAGACATCCAAGACTCCAAAATTCGCTACCCCGACACTCGTTATACAGGCGACTTGCTAGTCATGGCGATAGATAAACGCCTCAAGCAGAAGGACTAATAGAGCCTTACTAGCTAGGCAGGTCCTGCAGCTTCCGTTTCTTGGCGCAGGAGGGACTGGCGGTCTTGTACATGACTTGGATGAGGGAGCGGGGGTGGGATTGGAACACGTGCTCGACTTGAGGTAAAGTGTACCTGCGCTCACAGAGTTGATTGATGGTGCACTGCACCTTCCCTAGCTCCACTATCTTCTCAGACGGCAGTTGCGACCAATTGCCGCACATGTGGATTTTGTACTTGTTGGCTATCTTCAATTTGTCAGCCAGCAGTTCAGCACTAACGCCCTGCTTGTACCATTCCACAGCTCTCTGCAATCGCACTTTGAAACTGCGTTTGCTAAGCAAATTGAATTCAGATTCAGAGAAAAGACTGGGCTCGGGACTAGGGGAAGGCCGGGGACTGGGCGCCTGGCACACAGAGGGAGAGGCTTCCGGGGTCTCGGAAAGGTCTTTCGGAGGGTCTTTCTGAGGAGAGTAGAAGTCCTGCAGGGGATTTCGCTCAGTCGAGTCTTCAGGACTGCCTGTGCAGTCAGTCGCCCGCTCCACTTCGCTTTCCCCGGATAGAGCCAGCAGCTCCGCCAGCATAGGAGAAAGGTGATAGAGCTGGCAGGCCTTCTCCACTCCCAACTTGTTCACCTTTTCTCTAAGATCCGCCCTGAGTGCTGCAAAGAAGGGGTGGGTGCACTCCTCCACCAGGTCCGCAAGCGCCTCAGCCAGCACCTCTCTAGCCAAGCCGAAGCGCGAGCAGGTGGGCCTGAGCCCGTGCAGCAAAGCATACAGCGCCAAATTTTGCGCGCGGAGGTCCGACATTATTAGCGCTGCCGCCCTATGCAGCAGACTACTTAGCGGGGGAAGTCGACCTTGAGCCGGCCGCGGGCACGTTGGGCTGCATGCGCCTTTGAACTAGGCTCAGAATGCCTCGGAAGGCCTCGTTTTTCCTGAATCTTTGCCGTTTGTTGAGGTGGAAAGCGCTTTTGGTGCGGATGTTTTCGCGCATTGCCTGCATGTTGGCTGCGAGGGACACCAAGGACTCTTCCTGCGACTTCCCGTGCTCCACTCCATACTCGTGCTTTTCTAGCAGCGTTTTCGCTTGTTTCGCCACTAAATCGTCGTTTATTTCCAGTACGGAGCCGGGCTTATCTCTCCCTGCGCACAGGCCCATGGTAGATATTACCTAGTCGCCAGACACATGTTGCTGTTAGGGCTGATACTGGGATAGTGGAAAGGGACTAAAGGAGCTGAAATAACGCCTGCAGACAACTGTCCTGTTGATATAGCTTCAAGACGAATAGCGACTTTCTGGGCGAATGGACTTTATTCTGCGATGCTAGAGGAGCCTAAGCTGAGGCCTTAGCTGCTGCTAGTTCTTCTTGGATTACTGCGATTGCGAGGTCGATGTGGCGCTCTTCCGTGTACTCGCTGCAGATGCAGAACCGAAGGAACTTCTTGTGCTTCGCTTCAGCCGCAGTAAAGATGGAATCTGTCCTCTCCTGCAGCAAGTCGCCCACTTTCCTAGTCATCGCATCATCTCCCTTGACAACAAAGCACACAATCCCCAGTTCCGACGGAAACAGCACCTCGAAGTCCTCAATTTCCTTTATCTTCCTTTCGAACGTCTGCGCCAACTGCACGAAACGTCTGAGATGGGCTCGCAGTCCTTCCAGTCCGTAGTGCTGAATAACCATCCAGTACCGCAGGGCTGGGAAGTCCGTGCCTTGCGGGATCATGTAGTCGATGAGGTCGATTTCGTTGGGCTTGGAGGGGACGATGTAGGACCCGGTGGCTTTCAGCGTCTGAGCCAGGTACTTGAGGTTTTTCACGTAGAGAGTTGCGTTGTTGAAGCCTGTGAGCAGCAGTTTGTGTCCATTGGTATTGAAGGAATCCGACAGCTCCAGACCAGTGGCCGCCTCCCTGTACTCCGGACATATCAACGCCACCCCCGCATACGCCGCATCCACATGGAACCAAATCCGCTCCTGTTTCGCCACACGCCCAATCGGCTCAATCGGGTCCAGGCCAAAGGTAGCAGTGGCTCCAAAGGCCGCAGTGATCATCACAGGAGTCTTCCCTGCGGCCTTATCAGCTGCTATCATGCTAATCAGCTCGTCGATGTCCATTAGGTAGTGGCCGGTTTTGGGGTCGGCGACGGTGTGGACAGTTCGGTGCTCGACGCCTAGGATGCGGGCGGCCTTTGCGACGCTGAAGTGGGCCATCTCACTGGCGTACTGGACTGGGTTCGGCCCGGGACAGTAGTTCTTGGCACCAATTAGGGCGATCACTACTGCCTCTGAAGAACTGTTGTGGATCACTCCTCCGCCGCCCAGTCCACTGCCGAACTTATAGAAATCAGGCAGGCCCATAGCAGTAGCCATCCAGTCCGTCACTGTCACTTCCAGCTCGGTCACTATCGGCGTCGAGTGCCAGGCAAAGCCCAAGCTATTAATTGTCTTGGAGATCATTTCCCCCATAATCGCAGGGAATGAAGTCAGCACAGCCACATATCCATGGTTCCTAGGGTGCTGCCAGTGGTGCGACCCCTTGAAAATCAACTCGTTGACCTGGTCCATGGTGTCTTCCCAGGATACTGGCTCTTCAGGGGCTTTTTCCCCGAATGCAGCTCTGTATTCCCCGGGCTCGGTGCTCGCTTTTGCAGGCCAGGAGTCGATGTTTTCGTAGTAATCGCAGATGTAGTCCACCAGTTGGTGCATTCGCTGGCGGAACTGAGGGATCTGAGAGGCCGCTGACATTATTACTACAAGCGGAGGGAGGAAACGGCATATAGCAGACAGACATACAGGGGGAATTGAGGGAAAATAAAATACGGAGGGCAAGGCAAGGGCAGGAGTCCTAGAAATACAGGGAAAGGGGGGAATTGGAAGTGAGGCTGGGTTAAAAAGTGGCCGAAAAGGTCACCAGTTGGGTTAAAATGGCTCGAAAAAAGGTCCAAACTACGCAAATCCCAGTTTCCCGAGTTTCCTGACCCTTCAGTATGCCGTTCATCGCCTAATTCTGCTACTCGCATTTCGTGGCCTTTTCAGACGAGAATAAGGCTGAATATAGGAATTTTTGGTAAGTGCAAATTCGGTAAGACTGGAGTAATCCCTTAGATTAGGCTTTTAAGCCTGTTGTTTTGATGAATAAAGAAGGAGAATTAGCAGGAAATTGGGGAAAAGACTTTTTCCTCTGTGAGTTTCTCTATATTCGTTGGAAAAGTGGGGAATTTAGGCTGAGTCTCGGTCCAAAACTCTGTTTTGTTTATAGATTAGCACTCACTGCCGCTTTTCCTCTCATTTCTATGCATATAAACAGTACTTCCGAGGGGAAAAAGTTTATATTTCCTTTATTTTCCCTTCGCCGAGTACAAAATGTCTTGATTTCTCGACGCTATTGCAGTCGTCTGTAATACATCTCCCCAATATTGTCTCGTTTTCATAGCAGAATAGAGTCCAGGGCTATTTCTAGGCTTGGAAAAGCCTAGAAATAGCCCGTACTTAGGCCGAAAGGACTAACAGACTTGGCGAAGGCAGTGTGGAAACTGAATTTCAGGTGCTTTCCGCTCTAGTGGAAGCTTCGGATTGGTCTGGGAACGCTATCTAAACAGTCGTAACTT